>Ga0335075_10005183_pt1 | contig 20288 bp, 14 predicted proteins | sample Lox_Sample_24_FD_206723 | JGI IMG/M metagenome (GOLD analysis project Ga0335075, IMG submission 206723) | Soil microbial communities from Loxahatchee National Wildlife Refuge, Florida, United States - Lox_Sample_2.4 | ecosystem: Environmental > Terrestrial > Soil > Wetlands | place: USA...
GGTCCTGGGTCCCTGCATCGCCGCATGCATCGCATCGATCTGGCCGCCGGTCAGGCAGCTCGCATCCTTGGCCCCGGTGCATTGGAGCTTTCGCAGTTCCGGCATCACCACGGCATCGGTACACGCCTTGACGTTGTTCACCATGCCATCCTGTAGACCGTCACGCCGATCGCAAGCCGCGAGTACGCCAGCCGCGACCAGTTGCAGATCGCCATCGGTAAAGGTCTTGTTGAGAAGGGGCGTTCCAGCAGCATCGACCTTGCCCTGCGCAACAGCCAGTGGCCCAAAGGTTTGAATCAGATACGGTGCATATGAGGCCGAATACGGCAGCGAAATGCCCGGATCGCCCACCACGATACCGTCGTACAATTCTGGAAACCGCTCGGCCATCAGTGCCGCTTCGCGACCGCCTTCCGAGCAGCCGACAAAGTAGGACTTGTCGGGTGCCTTTGCGTAGTAGCGGGTCACGATCGCTTTGCCCACCTTCGTGACTAGTTCGTATGAGCGGTAGCCAAAGTCGATGCGGGCCTCGTGGTCCATACCGAATGCCGAAGCGCCGCTGGCATTGGGGTCGCTGTCGACGGTGTTGTCATGACCGGAGTCGGTCGCGATGACGGAGTACCCCATCGAGAGCGCCGTCGTCGTTTGGCGACCCCCGATGCTGCCGTAATTTCCACTTGTGGCGGAGGTTCCGAGGACTCCGTTTGAACCGCCTCCGCCTTCCATGAAGAAGCGGCCGTTCCAGTTGACAGGCATGCGCAACCTGAACTTGATTGCGTAGGGCTTGTTGTCGACGCGCCCGGTTCGCTCGTTGATCGCCCCGATTACGTGGCAATGCGCCGGCACCGAGCCGGAGTCCGCGACGGTCTCCACACTGAGGATGCGCAGCTTGATGCCGGCACCAAGATGGAGCGACGAGACGGCCGAGGTGACCTGGTTGCAACTCGACGGCGGCTGCGAGGGCGAGGCCGGTGGAGCGGCCGACCCGTCGCCACTGCCTCTGCAAACCGATAGTGTGCCCAAGCATGCGAGGCCCATCAGGCCGATGAAACGTGTGGTCATTGATAGTCTCCTGCCCTGCCAGTCGACGCGCTCCGCTATCGGGAGACGATTATTGCGCTGCATTGCAGCTCATTATCCCGCAAAGGAGCAAGCCGATGACGCCCCTCCGCCGACGCATGATCGAGGACATGGTGCGACGAGAGTCGCCGACTCTGGATTCTGCCAGCCACGGGCGGATGAGGGACTAGGCGTGGCGGTCGGGTGAACTCAGGTGAACTGCCATGACAGTTAAAGCGGCCGAGAGCACATGCCCAACTGTGACTTCATTCAAAATCCGTGACAGGTCCGACGACTCAGCGCGCCCGCGCGTTAGCACGCGCGACACGTGCTGCTACGGCTCTGGTTAAGGGTCTCGTCCCCCCAGCCACAGCGCAACGTTACGAACATACCGGTGCGTATCGCTCATCGCATCGGGGTCAAGCAGAATGGCACTGCCGGGTGGCTCATCCACGAAACTCGGTGCGCCGGCTCGCGGATCCCAGTTGTAATCCGCGAAATGATGAAAGCTGCTTTGCGCGATCGCCCCCCCGCTGCCTTCATGGGCCTCGAATGCAACCGCGATATTGAAGGGCCTGGCTGTAACTTTGCTCGCGCCGGAGGCGATGACGCGTGCATGATGCCCGCTCGGTGCGCTCACGGCGCCCTCATGAGGATGAGCCGGCAAGAAGCGGATCAGGCTCGTGGGCGAAGAGGGATTCCTGAGAACCGGATGCGCCGGCAGCGCGACTTTGATCGTCTGGTAATCGCCATTCGCCCCGGAGTGAAAATTAGGCCATGAAATGTTGATCGAGTATGGATCATCCCGTTCCAGTACTGCGTCCCGGTCGATGTTCCGCGTGTGAAAATGGTGAGCATCCCCAACCCCCGCGAGCGAGCAAACCGATGAGCCGAGATCCATATGGTCTCGAGTAACCATTAAGCCCCCGCCCCTCTGCCGGAATCGGGTGATCGCCTTGCAGTCATCTTGCGTAAGCCCATCTCCGGCATCGACCGCGAACAGCCAGAGCTCATCAAAATCGCTCCGATCGAGGTTCGAGAGCACCGAATCGGGATGGCCGAGTGGATCGCGATCCCGCGCTATTACCTCGAATGCGGGGCGATCGTCCCGGTCACGCTGCGCACGCAGAAACGCCGCTAGTTGTCCAAATCGAGCAATAGACCAATCGTCCGCCGTCGATGGAATTGTCGTCTGCAGGAGAATCTTGGTCGTGTGAGTCATAGTGTTTCCTTTGATCCGCCCGTCCGCGATCAAGGCAGTAATCCTATTTTCTGCTTATTCGCAGGTACATGGAAGCCGGCAGCAACTGGGTGCGGTGCGCTCACGCCAGGCCCCCGACCCTACCCTCGACTCGCACCCTTTCGCCCTCCCGTTGCCCTTCGTAGAGCTGAAGAGATCGGAGTCGTAGACCGAGCCGCGGTATGCAAAGTACTTGCCCCTCGGACCTGCGTACGGCCTAGCTCGGCGAGCGCGGATCGGGGGTTCGGGGCATTCTCAAAGCCCATCGCTCCGCTCATCCAATCCCGCTGAAGCGTGGTTGATCACGCCGGAAAGATATCCACCATGCTGATGACCGCCTCCGCCACCTCGATCATCTTCTTGTTCTGGTTCATGGCCGTCTTGCGCAGCAAGTCATAGGCGTCGCTCTCGGAGAGCCGTCGGCCGCGCATCAAGATGCCCTTGGCGCGCTCGACCGCCTTTCGTTCGGCGAGTGCCATGCGCGCGGACTTAAGCTGGCTGCTGATGTCGTCGATGCGCCGTGACTGCGCTTCGACGACCTCGAGGATGGAATGCATGGGCGTGGGCAGGCCATCGCCGACGCCATACCAATCGCCGTCCTCGGCACCGAGGTGCGAGACCAGCATGGCGAGCGGCGCGGCGATCTTGAGCGCCTCGCGGTCCAGGGTGTCGCCGCGTTTGGGGGTCGCCTTGGCTTCGGCCAGCTTGAGCGCGCACAGCCGGCCGAGATCCGCCGCGATGCTCTCCTCGATCGCCCGCATGGCATCGATTCGCCGCGTGGTGACTTCATACCAAGCGTCGGCGGATATGGCAGGTGCGGAGGGGGTGTCAGGGGCCTGTGCCGTCATGCCCTCGCGCATCGCGCGGAGCTCCGCCGCCGCTGCGCTGCCGTGGAGCTCGGCAAGCTTCGCGAGATGCAGGGAGTCCGCAAAATCCGCAAAGGTCTTGAATGATCGCGTTTGAGCGCTCTGGAGCTTGCGTAGACGCCGCAGATCCGCGCCGTCGCAACGTCCTCGAGAGAGCGCCGCGCCCGCGACGGCGCGCTCTTGGCCGGCATATTCCTTGCCTTGGGCGAAGTTCACGAGCGCGATCAGTGCACGCGAGGTCTCCGGGTCCGCGGCGATGTCGGCGGCCTCGAAGCTCACCGCGAGCAGCAGCGCGATCAGGTCGCTGAACGACTTCACTGCGTCCTGCGACAGCCACGCGAGCGTGGAGACCTGGCGCCGCGCGTCCGGCAGCTCATCGAGCCCCGCTGCCGCGAACGCGACACGCGTGTAGAACCGTGCGCCGCAGCTCGCGGGTTCGAGCAGCTCATCGACATGCTCGAGTCGATGGCGCACCTGCGACTCCAGGCGCTGGCTCTCCGCGACGCACTCGGCCAGCCGCTCGACGAATCTCGTACCATGGGAACCGAGGTAAATCGAGGAGGCGCCGCGCTCCTTTTGCAGCGCATGGACCAGCTCGCTGATGGCGCGGACCAGCTCGCTCAAGAGCGATAGATGCTCGAGATCGCGCGTGCGGCACGATCTCGCTGATCGCCAGAATCGCGCGGCGAGCGACTCGGCGGCGGCAGTGTCGGTCGGCGTTTTGCGTCGGCTCATCGATCGCCCATCCAGGAGAGTCCCCGGGACTCTGCCATCAACGTCGCGGCGTCTTCAAGCAATCTTCCGATCGTCGTTGGCAGCGCACTGACTGCGTGCGTCTCGGTCGCTCAGGCGCCCACTCTTGATGCGTCCGACGGCGTGCGACGGGGGCTTGCTCGCTCGCGAGGAGAGCTAAGCGCTTGATCTCGTTGACGAGCGTGCCGAGGCGCCGGTTTGGCACGCCTATTGCTTTGCCTATTTTGTGAGCAGCTCGCGCTGTTCGCACGGGGCCGGCTCCGCGAGGAGCCGGCACAGGCAACGCCGCCAACCCGTACGCGCCTCCACAGGCGTGTACCGTTGGCGGCTTTTTTTTCGGCCGGGGACATGCACACCATGAAGCATTTGATCGCATCGCTGCGCAGTGGCAATTGGAGGGCGCTGCTGGCCTGCTTCTTGTATTTCGACACGGGCTTCACCGTGTGGGTGATGCTCGGGCCGCTCGCACCCTACGTCTCGAAGCAGCTCGCTCTGTCGCCCTCGCAAGCCGGATTCCTGGTGGCCGTCCCGGTATTGAGCGCGGCGATCCTGCGGGTGACCCTCGGCAACCTGTTTCAATCGACGCACGGCCGGCGGCTGGCGCTGCTCGGCATGCTGCTCTCGTCGATCCCCTCGCTGGTCCTGTTGTTTCCGATCATGCCCACCTACTCGTTGCTGCTCGCGCTCGGCGTACTGCTCGGCGTGGGCGGCGCGAGCTTCGCGATCGCGCTGCCGATGGCGGGCAGCAGCTACCCGCCCCGGGTGCAGGGCCTGGTGCTCGGGCTCGCGGCGGCCGGCAACATCGGTGCCGTCGTGGATGGGTTCGTGTTCCCGACGCTCGCGCAGCACGTCGGCTGGCAGCGTGCGACCGCCGCGGCGCTGCCGCTGCTCGCGCTCTCGGCCGCCGCGGTCCTCTGGTGGGGGGAGGATCGCAGTGCCAAGAGCGGCAACGCGGCGCGCGGCTTTGCAGGCTTCGTGGTCTCGCTTCTGTCGATCCTCGGGCTGGTGGCCGCGGTGCATGCGGGATGGTTCGGCCACGGCAAGACCGGCCTCCTGCTGCTCCCGGTGCTGGGCGCGGCGGTGGCGCTCGCGGTGCTGCCGCGCACCTATCGGCGTGTGCTCGGCGAGCGCGATGCCTGGGTCATCATGCTGGTCTACAGCATCACGTTCGGCGGATTCGTGGGCATGTCCTCGTACGTGAGTCTGCTGCTCACCACGCAGTACGACCTGTCCAAGGTTGACGCGGGGTTGATGATGGCGGCGCTCTCCTTCATGGGTGCGATGGTGCGCCCGGTCGGAGGCCATCTCGCGGACCGCCTGTCGGGCGTGAAGGTGCTCCTGGTATTGCTCGCCGGGATCGCGCTCAGCAATCTGGCCTTTGTGCTCGCGATGCCGCCCTTGATCGGCGCGGTGGCGCTGCTCGCGGGGCTGTACCTGTGCTTCGGGCTCGGCAACGGCGCGACCTTCCAGCTCGTGCCGCATCGCTGGAAGGGCAAGACGGGATTGATGACCGGCATCATCGGAGCCGCGGGCGGCATCGGGGGATTCTATCTGCCGGTGGTCATGGGCATCGCCAAGGAGAGCACCGGGAGCTACCAGCTCGGGTTCGCCACCTTCGGCGTGCTGGCGGCGCTCGCCTTCGCGTTCGTCGTCGTGCTGCAGCGGCAGTGGCTCGCGTGGTCCGCACCGGACACTGTGCGGATGCCGATCGAGCTTGCGATGGCACCGACCGAGTAGCGCGTGCGAGGATCGGCGATGAAACTCGTGGTGATCGGCAACGGCATGGTGGGCCAGCGCTTCCTGGAGAACGTCGCCGGGAACCGCGAGCTCGACATCGAGGTGCTCTGCGAGGAGCCGCGCCTCGCCTACGATCGGGTGCACCTGTCGAGCTTCTTCTCGGGCAAGTCGGCGGCGGATCTCGCGCTCACCACCGAGGCGTTCTTTCGCGAGCACGGCATCACGGTGCATGTCGGTGATGGCGCCGTGCATCTGGACCGATCCCTGAGATGCGTCACCTCGCGCCAGGGCCGCGAGCTTTCCTACGAGAAGCTGGTGCTCGCGACCGGGTCCTACCCCTTCGTGCCCAAGATTCCCGGCAGCGATCGGCCGCAGTGCCTGGTCTACCGCACCATCGAGGATCTGGAGGCAATACGCAGCGCCGCGGCGGTGAGCCGGGTGGGCGTGGTCATCGGCGGGGGACTCTTGGGACTCGAGGCGGCCAAGGCGCTGCAAGACCTGGGGCTCGAGACGCATGTGGTCGAATTCGCGCCGCGGCTCATGGCGGTGCAGCTCGATGCGGGCGGCGGGGCGATGCTCCGCGGCAAGATCGAGCAGCTCGGCGTTCGGGTGCATACCGGCAAGGCGACGGCGGCCATCGCGCCGGGCGGCGCTCACCGGCACACGCTTCAGTTTGCCGACGGCACCGCGCTGGAGGCGGACCTGGTGGTGTTCTCGGCGGGGATCCGGCCGCGCGACGAACTCGCTCGCGCGAGCGGCTTGTCAGTCGGTGAGCGCGGGGGCGTGATTGTCGACGGCCGCTGTCAGACTTCCGATCCGGACATCTACGCCATCGGCGAGTGCGCCTCCTTCGAGGGCCGGTGCTTCGGACTGGTGGCGCCCGGCTATCAGATGGCCGGCGTCGCGGCATCGCAGCTTGCAGGCCAGGAGCGCGCGCAGTTCACCGGCGCGGACCTGAGCACCAAGCTCAAGCTGATGGGCGTGGACGTCGCCTCGCTGGGCGATGCGCACGGGGCGCGTCCCGGCGCGCGCGCCTACACCTTCATCGATGAGCGCAAGCAGCTTTACAAGAAGCTCGTCGTGAGCGAGGACGGCCGCAATCTCCTCGGGGGCATCCTGGTGGGTGGGGTCGAGGATTACGATACCTGGCTCCCCACCCTGCAGAACGGCTTGCCGTTGCCGGCCGATCCGGCGGTGCTGGTGCTGCCGGCGGCCGGCGATGCGGCAGGCGCCGCGCCGCGCGGCCTGGGTGTCGCGGCGCTGCCGGAGGACGCGCAGATCTGCTCCTGCAACAGCGTCTCCAAGCGCACCCTCTGTGCTGCGGTGGCGGCGGGCTGTACCACCCTGGGCGCCGTGAAGAAGTCGACGCGCGCGGCGAGCTCCTGCGGGGGCTGCGCGCCGCTCGTGACGCAGCTCCTGCATGCGGAGCTCGAGCGCCGCGGCGTTGCGGTCAGCCGCGACCTCTGTGAGCATTTTGCCCACTCGCGCCAGGAGCTGTTTCACTTGGTGCGCCTCGGGGGCATTCGCTCCTTCGATGCGCTGATCGCCCGGCATGGCAAGGGCCGCGGCTGCGATATCTGCAAGCCGGCGGTCGCCTCGATCCTGGCTTCTTGCTGGAACGAGTTCGTGCTGGAGAAGGGGCACGCGGCGCTTCAAGACACGAACGATTACTTTCTCGCGAACATGCAGAAGGATGGCACTTACTCGGTGATCCCCCGGGTGCCGGGCGGGGAGATCACGCCGCAGAAGCTCATCGCCCTGGGTGAGGTGGCGCAAAAGTATGGGCTCTACACCAAGATCACCGGCGGCCAGCGCATCGATCTCCTGGGCGCGCAGGTGCATCAGCTCCCCTTGATCTGGCGCGAGCTGATCGCAGCGGGGTTCGAGTCAGGTCATGCGTACGGTAAGGCCCTTCGCACCGTGAAGTCCTGCGTCGGCTCGACGTGGTGCCGCTACGGGGTGCAGGACAGCGTCGGGCTCGCGATCGAGCTCGAGCACCGCTACAAAGGGCTGCGGGCGCCGCACAAGATCAAGCTCGGCGTATCGGGCTGCACGCGCGAGTGTGCGGAGGCCCAAAGCAAGGATGTGGGGATCATTGCGACCGAGAAAGGCTGGGGCTTGTATGTCTGCGGCAACGGCGGCATGAAGCCGCGGCACGCGAGCCTCTTGGCCTCCGATCTCGATCGCGAAACCCTGATTCGGACCATCGACCGGTTCCTGATGTTCTACATCCGCACCGCGGATCGGCTGCAGCGCACCGCGACCTGGCTCGATCACTTGGAAGGCGGCTTGGACTACCTGCGCGAGGTGGTTTGCGACGATCGCCTCGGCATCGGCGCGGAGCTCGAGGCGGACATGGCGCGGGTGGTGCAGAGCTACGCGGACGAGTGGGCGGCGGCGGTGAACGACCCCGCGACCTTGCGGCGCTTTCGCCACTTCATCAACAGCGAGGACACCGATTCGAACGTGGTGTTCGTCGAGGAGCGCGGCCAGCGGCGTCCCGCGACCGCGGCGGAGCGCCGGCGGCGCTCGGCGGGTCTCGTCGGGGAGCCCGGCTGATGGCGCGCTTCGGGTGGCAAGCGGTCTGCGAGCTCGAGGACATCCTTCCCGATACCGGCGTGTGCGCGAGCGTCGATGGGCGGCAGATCGCGCTGTTCCGCGTCGACGGCGCGGTGCATGCGATCGACAACTGCGATCCGGCGAGCGGCGCCCATGTGCTCTCGCGCGGCATCGTGGGGGACCTCGGCGGGGAGCTGGTCGTCGCCTCGCCGCTCTACAAGCATCACTACAGCCTCACCACGGGCCGGTGTCTGGAGGAGCCGGCGTACGCGGTGAGGACGCACCCCTGCCGGCTGCTGGATGGAAAAGTGTGGCTGCGCAGCACTGCGGCGGTCCGGGACCCCGCCGCCCGCGCCGCAGCCGGGTCAGCCGCTGGCGCCGCCTGCGCCACCGGCGCCGCGGGTGCCGCGACGCCCAAGCGCCGCCTGGTCGTCATCGGCAACGGCATGGCGGGCATGCGCACCGTCGAGGAGCTGCTCGCGATGGCGCCCGATCTGTACGACATCGAGATCTTCGGGGCGGAGCCGTTCGCGAACTACAACCGCATCCTGCTGTCCCCCGTGCTCTCGGGCGAGAAGCGCGCGGAGGAGATCCAGCTGCACCCGCTCGACTGGTACGCCGAGCGCAGCATCCGTCTGCATCTCGGCGATGCCGTCGCCGACATCGACCGGGTGCGCCGCCGGGTGCGCTCGCAGAGCGGCCGTTCGGTGACGTACGACCGGCTGCTGATCGCCACGGGCTCGAATCCCATCGTCCTGCCGATCCCGGGTCATGACCTGCCGGGCGTGGTGTCGTTTCGGGATTTGCAGGATGTGGACGCGATGCTGCGAGCGGCGCGCGAGCACGGGCGTGCCGCGGTGATCGGCGGCGGGCTGCTCGGCCTCGAGGCCGCCCACGGTCTGAGCAGTCAGGGCATGGAGGTCACCGTCGTGCATCGCACGGAGAGCCTCATGGAACGACAGCTCGATGCGGTGGCTGCGGGGCTCCTGCAGCGATCGCTCGAGAAGCGGGGCATCGAGTTCAAGCTCGCGGCCAACACCGAGGCCATTCTCGGCGATTCACGGGTCACGGCGCTGCGCCTCGCGGACGGGTCGGTGCTGCCCACGGACCTCGTGGTGATGGCGGTGGGCATTCGCCCGAACATCGCGCTCGCGGCGCAAGCCGGCTTGCGCTGCGAGCGGGGGATTCTGGTCGATGACACGCTGCTCACCTTCGACCCGAGCATCTACGCGGTCGGCGAATGCGTGCAGCACCGGGAGGCGACCTACGGGCTGGTCGCCCCCTTGTGGGAGCAGGCGCGGGTCTGTGCCACGCATCTGGCCGAGCTCGGCGTGTCGCGCTATCGGGGGTCCCTGACCGCCACGAATCTCAAGGTGACGGGCATCCAGGTGTTCTCCGCCGGCAACTGGCGAGCAAGCCCGCGCAGCGAATCGCTGATCCTCCATGACACGCAGCTCGGCATCTACAAACACTTGATCCTGGAAAACGACCGCGTGCAGGGCGCCGTGCTGTATGGCGATACGCGCGATGGGCCCTGGTACGCGGAGTTGATGGGACAGGAGCGGCCCATCGGGCCGATGCGCGAGCAGCTCCTCTTCGGCCGTGACTTCGCCGAGCCGCCCGCGTGAGGGCGCGTTCGGACGTGAGACATCGCGCGTGAGGCGTTGCGCGTGACCATGCCGGTGCGCACCACGTGCCCGTATTGCGGGGTCGGGTGCGGGGTGCTCGCGACCGCCGGCGCGGCGACCGCCGGCGCCGCCGTCTCCGTGGCGGGCGATCCGCTGCACCCGGCGAACGCAGGCCGGCTGTGCTCCAAGGGATCGGCGCTCGCCGACACGCTGGGCCTGGACGGGCGGCTGCTGCGGCCGCGCCTGCACGGTCAGGACACCGACTGGGATACGGCGCTCGATGCGGTCGCGGACGGATTTCGCCGCATCATCGATGCGCACGGACCGGACGCGGTCGCATTCTACGTGTCGGGGCAGCTCCTCACCGAGGACTATTACGTCGCGAACAAACTGATGAAGGGCTATATCGGCTCGGCCAACATCGACACCAACTCGCGGCTCTGCATGGCCTCGGCGGTGGCGGCGCACCTTCGAGCGTTCGGCGAGGATGTCGTACCGGTGTCCTACGAGGATCTGGAGAGCGCTGATCTCATCGTGCTGGCGGGATCGAACACCGCCTGGTGTCACCCGGTGCTCTATCAGCGCATCGTCGGCGCGAAGGCGCGGCGGCCGGAGCTCAAGGTGGTGGTCATCGATCCACGCCGCACGCCGACGGCGGCGATCGCGGACCTGCACGTGGCGCTGAAGGCGGGCAGCGATGTGGCGCTGTTCAACGGGCTCTTGTGGTATCTGCATCAGCACGGCGCCGGGGATCGCGAGTTCATCGAGGCGCACACGCGTGGCGTCGATCACGCGCTCGCGGTGGCCGAGAACACGGCCGGGAACGTCGCAGCGGTGGCGAAGCACTGCCGGGTCGCCCCCGACGTGCTCGAGGAGTTCTATGCCCTGTTCGCCGGATCGCCGCGCACCGTGACGCTGTTTTCGCAGGGCGTGAATCAGTCCTCCGCGGGCACCGACAAGGCGAACAGCATCATCAACTGCCACCTGCTCACGGGCCGCATCGGCCGTCCCGGCGCAGGGCCCTTCTCCATCACGGGCCAGCCCAATGCCATGGGAGGGCGGGAAGTCGGCGGGCTCGCGACGACGCTCGCGGCGCATCTGGAGCTCGGCCGCGCCGAACACCGCGCGCTCGTGCAGGGCTTCTGGGGCAGTCCCACGATCGCGGCCGCCCCCGGACTCAAGGCGGTGGATCTGTTCGAGTCGATCCATGCGCGCCGGGTGAAGGCGGTGTGGATCGCGGGCACGAATCCGGTGGTGAGCTTGCCGAATGCGAATCGCGCTCGGGCGGCGCTGCGGCGCTGCGAGCTCGTGGTCGTCTCGGATTGCGTGGCGGATACCGATACGACGGCGCTCGCGCACGTGCTGCTGCCGGCCGCGGCGTGGGGAGAGAAGGAGGGCACGGTCACGAATTCTGAGCGCTGCATCTCGCGGCAGCGCGCGTTCTTGCCGGCGCCGGGGGAGGCGCGGGCGGATTGGTGGATGTTCTGTCGGGTCGCGGAGCGGATGGGATTCCGCGACGGATTTCGCTTCCAGTCGCCGCACGAGATCTTCGCCGAGCATGCCCGGTTGTCGGCGGCGGGCAATGACGGGAGCCGTGCGTTCGATATCGGCGCGCTGGCGGGGTTGACGTGCGCGGACTATGAGGCGCTCACGCCGGTGCGGTGGCCGCTCAGCGGCGCGGGGGGCGAGCGGTCGGAGGGCGAGCGGGTGGTGCGGGAGCCGGCTGCGCGGCCATTCGCCGACGGGCGCTTCTACCATGCGGACGGTCGCGCCCGCTTCGTGGCGACCGTGCCGCGCGCTCCGATGTACGACATCGATGGCGAGTACCCGCTGGTGCTGAACACGGGCCGCATTCGCGACCAGTGGCACACGATGACGCGGACCGGTCGCTCCGCTCGGCTGATGCAGCACGCTCCGGAGCCGTTTGTCGACTTGCATGCACAAGACGCAAGGCATGCGGGCGTGCGCCCCGGTGAACTGGTGCAAGTGTCGACCCGCTGGGGATCCGTGGTGGCGCGCTTGCGCTGCAGCGGCGATGTCGGGCGGGGCATGATCTTCGCCCCGATGCACTGGAACTCGCAGTATGCCGGCGACGCTCGCGTGGGATCGCTGGTGAGCCCCGCGGTGGACCCGGTGTCCGGGGAGCCCGAGTTCAAGCACACGCCGGCGCGGGTGGCGCCGTTCGTCGTCGCCTGGCAGGGTTTCGCACTCAGCCGAAGGCGCGTGCTCATCCGCGATGCGACGGCCTGGTCGCTGACGCCGGGCGCTCATTGCCTGCGCTACGAGCTCGCCGGCCGGCGGGTGTTCGGCAACTGGTCGCCGTGGGCGAGACGCTTGCTCGAGGCCGACGATCCGGCGTGCGATTGGATTGAATACTCCGACCGCAGCATCGGGGTATACCGGGCGGCGCATCTGGTCGAGGGACGCCTGGAGGCGTGCGTGTTCTTGTCGCCCCGTCCGGATCTGCCGTCGCGCACGTGGCTCACGGGTCTCTTCGGCAAGCCCACCCTCGACCCGCAAGATCGATGCGGCCTTCTGGCGGGCCGGCCGGCGCGCTCGAATGTCGACACGGGGGACATCGTCTGTGCATGCTTCAGCGTGGGCCGCAACAGCATTCGCGCCGCGGTACGCGAGCGCAAGGCAAGGAGCGCGGCGGAGATCGGGCGGCAGCTCCGCGCGGGCAGCAATTGCGGATCGTGCCTGTCGGAGATCAGCGGGATTCTGACGGCCGAGCTGGAGAGCGGCTCGGCCGGATCAGCCGACGTGGTGACGTGTACGTACGGAGGATCTTGATCCAAAACGGCTCGGCGACACCAGGCGCCGCCCTGGCCGCCGCCGCCCTGCATCCGCCCGCCTCGCCTGGACGTAATCATCGAGGATGCCGCAGCGAAAGAATGAGGATCGAGCGAAGCCGCGCCGTCGGTCCACGAGCCGCTGACGGCACGGTGTAGGGGATGAATTGCGACCGCCTGCATCCGAAATGCAGCACTCCTCGTATAGCACAGGGGCCCTGACAGGAGTTCAGATCCATGCGAGTCGCGGTGATCGGCGCCGGAATCTCCGGTTTGACCAGCGCATGGCTGCTGTCGCGCAAGCACTGCGTGACGCTCTTCGAGGCCAACGACTACCTCGGCGGCCACACGCACACTCACCTGGTGCAGCTGCCGAGCGGGCCTTACCGCGTCGACACCGGATTCATCGTCTACAACCCCGCGCACTATCCCTTACTCACATGCCTGTTCGAGGAGCTCGGCGTCGGCTCGCGGCCCACGACCATGAGCTTTTCGGTGCGCAACGAGGCGAGCGGGCTCGAGTACAACGCCACCTCGCTCGCCGGCCTTTTCTGTCAGCGGCGAAATCTCCTGTCCCCCCGATTCCTCGGCATGATCCGCGATCTGCTGCGCTTCTACCGTGAAGCGCCCCTGTTGCTCGAATCGGCCGCTCCGGGCCCGACGCTCGGGGAGTATCTCGAGCGCGGGCGCTATGGGGCGGCTTTTCGCGACGAGCATCTGGTGCCGATGGCGTCCGCCTTGTGGTCCTCCCCGCCGCACCGGATCCTCTCCTTCCCGGCCCGCTTCCTGGTGCGCTTCCTCGCAAACCATCAGATGCTGCAGGTGCGCGATCGCCCCTCCTGGCGGGTGGTCAAGGGAGGATCGGCCGCCTACGTCGATGCCATGCGCGCCCGCTGGCGCATCGATGAGCGCCTTCGAAGCGCAGTGCGCTCGGTACGGCGCAGCGCCGGAGCGGTCGAGGTCGCCACCGACACCGAAGTGGAATCCTACGATCAGGTCGTCTTCGCCTGTCACAGCGACCAGGCGCTTGGCCTGCTCGCCGATCCCTCCGAGCACGAGCGCGCCGTGCTCGGAGCCCTTGCCTATCAGCCGAACGACGTTGTGCTGCATACCGACCCCTCGGTCATGCCTCGCTGCCGGCGCGCATGGGCCGCCTGGAATGCACTGGTTCCGCGGCATCCCGCGCACGCCTGCACCGTCAGCTACTGCATGAACCTGCTTCAGGGCATCGAGTCACCCGAGCCGCTGATCGTGACCCTGAATCCGACCGCGTCGATCGATCCGCTTCGGGTGCTGCGAAGGATCCGCTATCAGCACCCCCTGCACACCCACGAGTCGATCGCGGCCCAAGGCCACAAGGCGCAGATCCAGGGCACGCGGCGCTGCTGGTTTGCGGGCGCCTACTGGGGATGGGGCTTTCACGAGGACGGGGTGCAGAGCGCCGTGGAGGTAGCCTCGGCCTTGGGCGCCCGCTGGGAAGCAGCATCGGCCGCACAAGCACGGCCGCCCCGCGAGCGAGGCCTGGCCGCATGAGGCGGTCGGCCGAACCTGCGCTGTCGAGCGCCCTCTACGAGGGCATCGTGCGGCACCGGCGCCACCTGCCGCGCGCCCACGCGTTCACCTACCGGATGGCCCAGCTCTATCTCGATCTCGACGAGATCGAGCGGGTGTTTGCCGGCCGCTGGGCCTGGTCGGTCGGCCGGCGCAATCTCGCGGAGTTTCGCCGCAGCGACTATCTGGGGCCGCCCGACAAATCCCTGTCGGATGCGGTGCGCGATCACGCGGCGCTCACGCTCGGCCGCCGCCCAGCGGGACCCATCCGTCTGTTGACCCATCTGCGCTACGCCGGCTACATCTTCAACCCGGTGAGCTTCTACTACTGCTACGCCGAGGATGGCGCCCTCGACTGCATCGTCGCCGACATCACCAACACCCCGTGGCGCGAGCGGCACGCCTACGTGCTGCCGGTGGCGGGCGCCAGCCAGAGCGGCCGGCTATGGGGCTGGTCCTTCGCCAAGGCCTTTCACGTCTCGCCGTTCATGGCCATGAACCGACACTACGCCTGGCACTTCTCCAATCCGGGGCGAAACCTACGAGTCCACATGCGCGCACTGTGCGACGGCGAAGCGGAATTCGACGCGTCCCTGGTGCTCGAGCGGCGACCGATCGAGGCGGCGACCCTGTGCCGGGTGCTGTGGCGCTATCCGCTGATGACGCTGCAAGTGGTCGGCGCCATCCATTGGCAGGCGCTTCGCCTGTGGCTCAAGCGCAATCCCGTCCATACCCACCCCGTCCTCACCGCGAAGGAATCTTGAGGTCATGATCGGCACCGATCTGCACGCCGAACCCCGCCCGGAGAAGCGCATAGCGGGTCTGTCCGACCGCGTGTTGCGCGAGGCCGTCCTCACACGCCTCGCCGGGTTGCGCGGCGGACAGTTGAGCATCGAGGACCCCTGGGGCACGGTGGTGCTCGGAGCGGCGACGGGCGCTCTCCCCGTGCACGCTGCGATCCGCGTGTACGATGCGCGCGCCTACCGCGCGATCGCCTGGAGCGGAAGCGTCGGCGCCGCCGAGTCCTACATCGATGGATGCTGGGGGTGCGATGAGTTGGTGGCGCTCGTGCGCTTGCTGGTGCGCAATCGCGATCTGCTCGACTCAATGGAGCGGGGCGCTGCACGGCTGCGCGGCTGGGCGATGCGCGTATGGCACGTGCTCAAGCGCAACACCCGTCGCGGCAGCCGCGGCAACATTGCAGCCCACTACGACCTCGGCAACGAGTTCTTCAGCCTGTTCCTGTCTGACGATCTCATGTACTCCTCCGCGCTTTGGGGGGGCCCGGACGATACGCTGGAGCGGGCGTCCACGCGCAAGCTCGACGTGATCTGCCGCAAGCTCCGTCTCGCGCCCGGCGATCGGGTCGTCGAGATCGGCACGGGCTGGGGCGGATTCGCGCTCCACGCCGCCACGCACTACGGCTGCCGCGTGACCACTGCGACCATTTCGCGCGAGCAATACGCGCTGGCAAGCGAGCGCGTCGCGCGCGCGGGGCTGTCCGAGCGTATCCGCGTGCTCCTGACCGACTACCGCGAGCTCACCGGTCAGTACGAGAAGCTCGCGTCCATCGAGATGATCGAGGCGGTGGGTGCCGAGTACCTCGACACCTACTTCGGCAAGCTCTCCGCCCTTCTCGCACCCGGCGGCCTGGCGCTGATCCAGGCGATCACCATCGAGGATCACCGCTACCGCCAGGCGCTGCATTCGGTCGACTTCATCAAGCGTCACATCTTTCCCGGCAGCTTCATCCCCTCGATCCGCGCGATGCTCGAGGCGAAATGCCGGGCGAGCCGCTTGAACCTGATCGAGTGCCGCGATTTCGGCCTCTCCTATGCCCGCACCCTCGAGTCCTGGCGCGAGCGCTTCAATGCCCACCTGCCCCGAGTGCGCGCGCTCGGCTTCGACGAGCGCTTCGTGCGGCTCTGGAATTTCTATCTCGCTTATTGCGAGGGCGGCTTTCGCGAGAAGGCGATCGGTGTGGCGCATCTGCTCCTCGAGCAGGCCGCGCAGCCATGAACGCCTGGGCTAATTTCATCGGCTATCAGATCACCTGGTTCATCGTGGTCGACAGCGCCGCCCGCAACCACGCCTCCATCGGACTCGCCGCTGCCGCCGCCTTCGTGGGCGGGCAGCTGGTCCTTTCCGCCTGGTGCGCCGTCGATCTGCGCCTGATCGCGGGCGCGCTGATCCTCGGGGCCACGATCGACGGCGCGTTGTCCGCCCTGGGCTGGGTGCGCTACGCCGACGCGGCGTTCGCCTTGCCGCCGGGTGGGGCGCCCGTGTGGATCCTGTCGCTCTGGGCCGCCTTTGCCCTCACCCTGAGCCGGTCGCTCGCATGGCTGCAGCGCCGTCCCTGGCTGGCGGCGCTGCTCGGAGCGGGCGGCGGCCCGCTCGCCTACTGGAGCGCCGAGCGCGGCTTCAACGCCGTCGAATTCGTGCCACCGCAGGAGCGCGCGGTGATCGGCCTCGCGCTCGGCTGGGTAGTCGCGATTCCCACGCTGCTCTATCTGCTGCGCCGCTGGACGCCGGTCTCACGCATTCCCGCCGCCGGCGGCGCGCCGAGCGAAGCCGGGTCGCGATGAGCCCGTGGCGCTGCGTTCTGTTGCTCTGGGGAATCAGCGCAGGCGCCATGGCCGCCGGATGGGTCTGGCAATACCGGCGCCGCAACTCGGGCATCGTCGACGTCATCTGGACCGCCGGTATCGGCGCGGGCGCCGTCCTGTACGCCGCGACGCTGAGCGGCGGCGCCGCGCCCCGCGCGCTGCTCGGTCTGCTCGCGGGTGTCTGGAGTGCGCGCCTGGCGCTGCACCTCGCCCATCGCGTCCTGCACGAGCCGGAGGATGGGCGCTATCGGCAGCTGCGCGAGCGCTGGAAGGGCCATCAGGTGAAGCTGTTTCTCATGTTTCAGTTCCAGGCGCTGCTGGTCGTGCTTTTCTCGCTGTCCTTCCTCGCGCCCGCAAGAAATCCGGCGGACGCCTTCACGGTCTGGAGCATGCTCGCCATCCTCATCTGGGCCGCCAGCGTCGCGGGTGAGTCGGTGGCCGACCGGCAGCTGGCACGCTTTCGCGCCGACCCGGCCAATCGCGGTCGAACCTGCCGCCACGGATTGTGGCGCTATTCCCGGCACCCGAACTATTTTTTTGAGTGGCTGCACTGGTTCACCTACGTGGCGCTCGCGGTGGGCAGCAGGATCGCCTGGCTCTCGGTCTCGGGACCCGTGCTCATGTACCTCTTCCTGCGCTGGGTCAGCGGCATACCGTTCACCGAGGCGCAGGCCCTGCGTACCCGCGGCGAGGATTATCGCCGCTACCAAGAGAGCACTCCCATGCTATTTCCCTGGTTTCCACGAGAGCACTCATGAACACAACGACCACCCTGCTGCAACCCGTCATCGCTCGGCCGAGCGCCGGCGTGCTCGGCTGGGCCGAGCGGGGCATCCTGCCCGACCTGCTCATCCGTCGAGGCATCCGCAATCTCTGCGCCCGCCGCCTCGGTCACGAGCTGCGGGGCACCCTCGAGGAGCGCGCCGAGCGCTTCCGGTCGCGCATCGAGTCGCTTGGCTCGAGCCCCATCGCCATCCACGCGGACGCCGCGAATGCGCAGCACTACGAGCTGCCTCCCGCATTCTTCCAGCACTGCCTGGGCCGTCGGCTCAAATATTCGTGCGGCTACTATCGCCGCGGTGACGAGACCCTGGACCAGGCAGAGGAGGCGATGCTCGAGCTGTACGCAGAGCGCGCCGAGCTCGAGGACGGCCAGAGCATCCTCGAGCTAGGGTGTGGATGGGGGTCGCTCACGCTGTGGATGGCCGAGCGCTACCCTCGGGCGAGCATTCGGGCGGTCTGCAATTCTCACTCACAGCGCCAATTCATCGAACAGCAATGCCTTCGCCGGCGAATCGGCAACGTGCAGGTCACCGTCGAGGATGTGAGCCGGCTCCTCATCGAGCCGGCCCGCTACGATCGGTGCGTGTCGGTGGAGATGTTCGAGCACGTGCGCAATTACCAGAGGCTGCTCGAGAACATCGCGGCGGGCCTCGCGCCGGGCGGCAAGCTGTTCGTGCACATCTTCGCACACCGGTCCGCGATGTATCCCTTTGAGACCGACGCGGAGGACGATTGGATGGGACGGTTCTTCTTCACCGGCGGACTCATGCCGTCGATCGACACGCTGCTCTGGTTCCAGCGGCACGTGAGGATCGAGCGCCGATGGCTCGTGGACGGGACGCACTACCGGCGTACCGCCGATCACTGGCTCGCTCATCAGGACGCACGGCGCCACCTGATGCTCCCAGTGCTCGAGAGCGCCTACGGCGCGCCCAATGCACGGCTCTGGTTCCAGCGCTGGCGGATGTTCTTCATGGCGTGCGCGGAGCTTTTCGGCTACCACGGCGGACGGGAGTGGATGGTGGCCCACTACCGATTCGTCCGGCAGTCATGCCCCGGCTGCTGATCGCGCTCGGCGCACTGACCATGGTCGGTTGCGTGCAAGCGGCACGCCGACGATGCCGTCGAGTCGTACGCGTTGCGGCCCGATGGCCATATTCAGACCACCTTCCGATACCGCAACGGCAGCTTCGAGGCGCCGCTCAGAACCTGCGCGAGCTCGGCTACGACACGACCAAGCTCCGGCGCGTTCCCCAGCAGGCCCGCTGAGCGCCGGCCGGTCGCCGCCCACCGTTCGGGGGTCGCATGACGAGAGCACTGGCTAGAGCCGAATGGCGCCCTTGGCGATGATCGGGCCGGTCGGCGCCGCATGCGGGATGCCGGTCGGCGGTTCGAGCGTGATGGCGAGCACCGATCGGTCCGTCAGGTCGGCGCGCAGCGCAGCGGGCACCTCAACTGTATGAGCGCGGGTGAGAGAGACGGCTCCGAGCGAGCGCGGCGCCTGCCCCGGCGGAATCAGCCAGAGCTCGGCCGCGCGTCCTTCGACGTCCGGCGCACGCGGCACGGGAACCATCAAGACCGTGCCGTGCCGCGGATCCACCGTTGCCAGCCAGCCGGTCCGGCCGTCATCGCGCTCCAGTGTAGTCACCGCCTTGGTCGCCTGCGCTTCCGGCACCGCGGGCGGAGCCGGGCGCGGCGCGAAGTCGACCGCGAGGAGCACGAGAGCCGCGGTTGCCGCGAGGCCCGCGGCGATCCGCCAGAAGCTCACGCTCTGCCACAGGCCTGGACGCGGCGATTGCTCCACCGTCCAGCCGAGGCGGGCACGTACCGCGCTCCACACCCGGCTCGGGACATCGACCGGCACCAGTTCGAGCGCCAGGGGCGCAAGGCGCCGCTCCCAGGCCGCGACCCGATCGGCAAATGCCGCATCGGAGAGCACTCGCGCCTCTGCGGCCGCTCGAGCCGGCGCGCCGAGCACCCCCAGCACGTGCTCGGCGGCGATCAGATCGTCCGAGGGAGGCTCGGCGCCCCCGAGATCGTCGAGTCCTGCGGCGGAGGTGCTCATCGTTCCAGGCACTCCCGCAACTGCAGCAATCCGCGACGGATCCAGCTCTTGACCGAGCCGAGCGGCGCCCCGATCCGCCCCGCCAGCTCCTCGTACGTGGAGCCGTCGAAGAACGCCGCTCGGATCAGCGACCGCCGCCGCGTCTCGAGTTCCCTCATGCAGAGCTCCAAGCGGGCCCGATCCGCGGCGGCTTGCGCATCTCGCGGCGGCGACGCGTTCGGGTCCTCGATCTGCTCCGCCACCTCGAGCGGCGCCACCCCGCGGGCCGAGGGAAAACTGCGCAACCGATCAATTGACTTGTTGCGCGCGATCATCGCGAGCCACGCCATGGCGCTCGCGCGCCCCGCATCGAACTGCGCAGCCTTGCGCCACACCGTCGCAAAGACCTCCTGCAACACGTCTTCCGCCTCGGCACGTTGCGTGAGCACGCGCAGGCAGATGGCGAAGAGCTGGCGGGAGGTCTGGTGATACAGCGTTTCGAACGCCTGGCGACTGCCGAGCACCACGTCGGCCAGCAGCGTCTCCAGCGATGCGGAATCGTCCCGTCGGGCCTCTGTGCTCAAGTCCATTCCGTTTCGACATCCAATTTCCCGAGTGCCCCACCATACCGCATCGGGCGCGCGCTGCGCCATTTACCGAGCTCGAGCGG
>Ga0335075_10005184_pt1 | contig 20287 bp, 20 predicted proteins | sample Lox_Sample_24_FD_206723 | JGI IMG/M metagenome (GOLD analysis project Ga0335075, IMG submission 206723) | Soil microbial communities from Loxahatchee National Wildlife Refuge, Florida, United States - Lox_Sample_2.4 | ecosystem: Environmental > Terrestrial > Soil > Wetlands | place: USA...
GCTCCGCGGCACCTCGGGCCACGCCGAGCACCAACCAGAGGATTGGGTCGGATCGACGACGACGTCGCTCGGCTCTGACCGCGAGGGCCTGAGTCGCCTGTCCGACGGCGGTTACCTGCGGGACGCGATCGCAGGGGATCCGGCCGGGTTCCTCGGTCCCGAGCACGTCCAACGCTGGGGGTCGAATCCCGCGCTGCTCGTGAAACTGCTCGACGCGGGTGAGCGGCTTCCCGTGCACTTTCACCCCGGCCGGGCCTTTGCCCGCCAGGAGCTGGGCCTCGCCTTCGGCAAGACTGAGTCGTGGATCATCGTGTCCGCCGAGCCGGACGCGGTGGTGCACCTGGGGCTAAGGGCTCCGGTGCAGCGCTCCACGATGCTGCGCTGGGTTCGCGAGCAGGACGTGCCGGCGATGCTCGCCGCGATGAACGAGGTTGCCGTACAGCCGGGCTCGGCGCTGTTCGTTCCGGCCGGGACGATCCACGCGATCGGGCCGGGCATCCTGCTCGTCGAACTCCAGGAGCCCACCGATCTGTCGGTCCTGCTCGAATGGGAGCGCTTCGGCATCAATGACGGAAGCGAGCACCTGGGTCAGGGCTGGGAGCGCATCCTCGGCGCCGCGGAACTGGGGCCGACGAAAACGGAGGCCCTGCTGGTTGGCGATGGCGCCGGGGTGCCGGCGAACCCCATCACCGACCTCCTGCCTCCTTTCGCAGCGCCATATTTTCGGGCTCAGCGGATCACGCTTGAAGGCGAGCCGGTGCAGCTGGATCAGTCGTTCTCGAGCCTGGTCGTGCTCGACGGCTGGCTGAAGGTGTGGAGCGAATCGGCGGATCCGCTTGATCTGCATGCCGGTGGGACGGCGCTCATCCCGCACGCGGCCGGACCCACGACGCTCGACGGCCATGCCCAACTGATCCGTTGCCTGCCGCCGGCACCGGACGCCGGAGCGGGTACTTGGTGAGCAGCAACCCAGGCTTCTCCGAAGCACCCGAGCCGATCCTCGAGGCCCGCGCGATCAGCAAGACCTACGGCCACGTCGAGGCGCTTCGCGGGGCCAATTTCAGCGCGTATGCGGGCGAGGTGGTAGCGCTGATCGGCGATAACGGCGCGGGCAAGAGCACGCTGATCAAGATCCTCTCCGGGGTGGGGCAGCCCGATGGCGGCAAGATCCTGTTCGAGGGCCACCCGGTGCACATCGGCTCGCCCTCCGCGGCCCAGCGGTTGGGGATCGAGACGGTGTACCAGGATCTCGCCCTCGCGCCCGATCTGGACGGAGCGGCGAATGTGTACCTCGGCCGCGAGCCGGTGCGAAGCGGGGTGCTGGGGAAGCTCGGCGTGCTGGACAAGCGCGCCATGCGCGAGCAGACGCTGCACACGTTCACCGAGCTCGGCGTCGGGATCAGGGATCCCTCGGCGGCCGTGGCCTACCTATCGGGCGGGCAGCGACAGGGCGTCGCGGTGGCGCGGGCCGCCGTCTGGGCGAGCAAGGTGATCATCATGGATGAGCCGACGGCGGCGCTTGGGGTGGTTCAGAGCGAGCGCGTGCTCGACGTGGTACGGCGGGTGCGCGACCGCGGATTGGCGGTGGTGCTGGTCAGCCACAACATGCCGCAGGTGCTGGAGGTGGCGGATCGAATCCAGGTGCTTCGCCTCGGGCGCCGGGTGGCGACGTTCCCTCGCGAGGAGGCGACGCTCGAGTCACTCGTGGCTGCGATGACCGGCGCGCTGCAGAACGAGGACGAGCGGTGAGCTCGGTGCAGAACGAGCCGCCCGAGCAGGCCGACATGAGCGCGCAGCCGCTCGTGACCCAAGACCACTCCGCGCCGCCGACCCTTCGGCAGCGCGTGTCGGCGACCTTGCTCTCCTCGACCAGCCCGCTGTGGATCTTCCTGGCCCTGGTCGTGATCGTCGCGGTCTTCGGCGTGTTGCGGCCCAGTGCCTTTCTCTCGAGCTTCGACATCAAGACGATCTTCATCAATGCCGCGGTGACGATGATGCTGGCGGTCGGGATGACCTTCGTGATCATCACCGCCGGGATCGATCTCTCGGTTGGGTCGGTCCTCGTGATCTCCGGAGTGCTGGCCGCGAAGGTGATGATCGCTGTCGGCGGGGGCGCGGCACACGCGGCGACAGCGGGCTGGGGGCCGATCCTCGTCGGGGTGGCGGTGGGGCTGCTCGTCGGGCTGGCCTGGGGCGTGATCAATGGGTCACTGATCGCGCTGCTGGGACTTCCACCGCTGATCGTCACCCTGGGTACGTTCGGGATGGCACTCGGCCTGGCCGATGTGATCACTGGTGGCGTGGACGTCGCCGGCATTCCCACGAAGCTCGGCACGACGATCGGAAGCGGGCAGGTCGGGCCGATCCCGTGGCTGGTGCTGATCGCGGCCCTGGTGACGATCGTGTTCGGGCTGCTTCTTCATTTGACCCGGTTCGGCCGCTACACGTACGCGCTCGGCTCAAACCCCGAAGCGGCGAGGCGGGCCGGCATCAATATCAACTGGCACCTGATCAAGGTGTACGCACTGGCGGGGCTGCTGTCGGGACTGGGTGGCGTCCTCAGCCTCGCCTATTTCACGACGACCACGATCTCAGGGCACACCACGGACAACCTCACCGCGATCGCGGCCGTGGTCATCGGGGGGACAAGCCTGTTCGGCGGCAGGGGGACGATGTTCGGAACCGTAGTGGGGGTATTCATCCCGGTCGTTCTCGCGAGCGGGCTGGTGATCATGAACGTTCAATCGTTCTGGCAGGAGGTAGTCATCGGAGCGATCCTCATCGCCGCCGTGTACTTCGACCAGCTCCGCCGGCGCGCGAGGTTACGACCGTGATCCCTTACAGCGCAAACACGCCGTCACCGGATACTCGATACACAGCCGTGGCGGCCGCAGATGGAGGAGGATGCATGCGACGAAGAGTTCTTCCCTTGCTCGCGGTGATCGCCGCGGTCACGGTCGCCGGGTGCGGCTCGAGCTCGAGTTCGAGCTCGGCCGGATCGGCCTCGAGCGCCAGTTCCAGCTCGAGCCCCGCCGCCCCCGCCAGCAGCTCGAGTTCGGGCAGCAAATCGCTGGCGCTGATCCAGGGCACGAAGGCCGACAACTTCTATGTGACGATGGGGTGCGGGGCCAAGGCCGAGGCGGCCAAGCTCGGTTACTCGATAAATGTCCAGGGCCCGGCCGACTTCGCCGCGCCCGAGCAGATCCCGATCGTCGACGCGATCACGGCGCAGCACCCGGGAGCGGTGTTGATCGCGCCCACCGACACCCATGCGCTGATCGCCCCGATGCAACAGATGAAGAGCGCCGGCATCAAGGTGATCCAGGTCGACACGACGGTGAGCGATCCGTCGATCGCGGCCGCCTCGATCTCGTCGAACAACATCGAGGGCGGCGCCAAGGCGGCGGATGAGCTGGCCAAGCTGATTGGCGACAAGGGCTCCGTAATCGTCATGAACGAGCAAGCCGGGGTTTCCACGACCGAGGCACGGATCCAGGGGTTCCTTCAAGAGATCAAGAAGTACCCGAACATCAAGCCACTGGCCACGCAGTACGTGGGCGATAACCCGGCCAAGGCGGCGCAGGCGATCACCGCGGTGTACGCCGCTCACCCCGATCTGTCAGGCGTCTTTGCGACCAACGTGCTCGTCGCCCAGGGCGTCGACACGGGTCTGACGACCGCACACGCGGCCAGCAAGATCAAGATCGTCGGCTACGACGCCGACCCGACCCAGGTCGCGGATCTGAAGAGTGGCATCGTCCAGGCGCTGATCGCGCAGGAGCCCTACCAGGAGGGCGTCGATGGCGTTGAGCAGGCGGTCAACGCCCTCACCGGCAAGCCGACCCAGTCGATCCTGACGGGCCTCGCGGTGCTCACCCGCAGCAATCTGGCCTCGAACAGCCAGTACGTCTACAAGAGCAGCTGCTGACGCGCCGGCGGGGCAGCCCACGGGAGCTGCCCCGCCCGACGCACCACTGTTATCTGCTCAGATCGTCCGGACGTTCTTGGCAGCCGGGCCCTTGGGGCCCTGCTCGGCGTCGTACTCCACCTTCGCGCCTTCGGCGAGCGACTTGAAGCCGTTGCCGGCGATCGACGAATGATGAACGAAGAGGTCCTTGCTCTGGTCATCAGGCGTGATGAACCCAAAGCCCTTCTCGTCGCTGAACCACTTTACGGTTCCAGTTGCCATCTTTCCCTCCCGGGAAGGTTTTTGTGCTGCGAAACGCGGAAGGTGCTGAGGGCAACTACTACGAACGCGGGCACTACTTTCGTCGGGCGCACGCGCCCGACCTATCGCTGCGAGTGTAGCTGTGTCGGCGACGCTCCGGCGTCCGATTCCCGCTGTGCAAAGATGTGCCCTGTTGCGTCTGTTCGGAAAACGGACGGTCCCGCTCACCGAGGCCGAGCGCGAGGCGGCGGCGGTCGATCTCGAACGCATTCGCCAAGGCGGGATCCCGCTTGGCGCCGAACAGCGTCTGCAGGCGCTCTCCAGCCGACGGGCATCGGTATTCACCAGTGACCTGAGCGCCAAGGAGTACGCGGTCGCGCAGGCGTCCGGTCTGGTTCCGCTCGCCCAGGTCATGGGCTCCTCCGTGGTACAGCACGGCTGGCAGAACTACGGCTGGTCGGCGTACGGGGGCGGACTCCAGGAGATGCCCTCCTTCGCAGCGCCCTGGAACCTCTCACGCGAGCGTTCGTTTGACCGGCTGCGCCAGGAGGCGCAGTTCGCCGGGGCCGATGCGGTGATCGGGATCGAGATGAACACCAGCGCTTTCCTGGGTGAGCCGGGCAACGTCGAGTACGCGGTCTTCGGCACCGCCGTGCGTGAGACGACGCTCGCTCCGGGCGAGCGCTCACCTCGGTCGGGACCGCGGATGTGCGCACTCTCGGGCCAGGACGTCGACAAGCTCCGGCGGATCGGCGCCGAGACGCTCGGCGTGATCGGTCACACGTCGGTCGTGTGCGTGGGCCTGAGCCCGTGGGCCAACCAGATGATGGGGTCCTGGTGGGGCAACCAGGAGATGACTGAGGTGACCCAGGGCGTTTACGCCGCCCGCCGCCTGGCGATGGACGAGGTACGGCGTCAAGGCGTGGCCGCGGGGGCCAACGACATGGTCATCTCCACCCTCGAGCACGACATCGATCACCACGAGTACGAGAGCGCCGGCTACACCCACCACTTCTTCATCGTCTCGATGCACGTCATGGGCACGGCGATTCGACTCGGCGCGCATGAGCCCCACCCCGCCCCCCTCGGCGTGCCGGTCATGTCGATCAACCTGGGCGACCAGTGACCCTCACGACGAGTCGCTTCCTCAAGACGAGTCGCTTCCATGAACGACCACCATCACCACGTCAGGAGATCCTCTGATGTCGAGTTATGACCCAACGAGCACAGAGGGCCTAGCCGAGCACGCCAGCGAGCGCCTTCAGATGAACGCCCGCGGGCTGTTCACCTCCGACCTCTCGGTCAACGAGTACCTGTGTGTGGAGAAGGCAGGCTTTGAGCCGGTGGGCCTCGTCGTCGGCTCGAGCATCTACCACATCGGCTTTCAGCAATCGAGCTGGAAGGCCAGCCAGGAGATGGGCGTGCTCAGCCAGGCCATGTACTCCGCTCGCGAGCTGGCGATGACGCGGATGGAGGAAGAGGCCGATCAGCTGGGAGCCGATGGGATCGTGGGCGTCCGTCTCGATATCGGGCGCTACGAGTGGGGCGCGGACATGGCTGAGTTCATCGCGATCGGGACCGCGATCAAGCACAAGGGTGGCAAGGTCCACCGCGCGCCCAACGGTCGCCCGTTCACCAGCGACCTTTCCGGCCAGGCGTTCTGGACGCTCATGCAGACCGGCAAGCGGCCCGTCGGCCTGGTGATGGGCAGCTGCGTCTACCACGTCGCCCACCGAGGGATGATGCAATCGATGCGTCAGACCGGTCAGAACGTCGAGCTCGAGCAGTACACCCAAGCCCTGTACGACGCCCGCGAGCTAGCGATGGAGCGCATGCAGAAGGAGGCCGAGGCGATCGGCGACGGCGTGCTCGGCATCGTCGAGGTCAAGCTGCACGAGAACAACCACGGCTGGGGCAGCCACGTCATCGAGTTCTTCGCTCTCGGCACCGCGGTCGTGCCCAACGAGCACGCGGAGCAGGGTCAGCAGCTGCCGGACATCACGCCGGTGCTCGACATCAACGATTGAATTCTGGCTCTAACTCCCCGCTGCGGGCGGCTCGCCGGCCGGGAGCCCGGGCGCCGCCGCTCCAGCTCCAAGCTCGCCCTTGAGCTGGGCGAGCTCGTCATCGACAGCGCTCTTCGCGCCGAGCTGGTCGAGCTGGCGATCGACATCGTCCTGCGGAGGCCCCAAGGCGGTCAGATCATCGAAGGTGCCGGCCGCTTGCAGCTCCTGGACCGCCGACGCCCGCGCCTCCATCTGGTCGGTCTTGTCGATTGCCCGCTGCATCGCAGCGCCGACATCGGCCATCTCGTCCCCCACTCCGGTGGCCGCCTCGGAGATGTGAACCTGCGCCTCGGCCGCCGAGTACTGCGCCTTGATGACCTCCTTCTTGGTACGGAACTGCTCGATCTTGGCCTGAAGCTGCTTCTCGGCCGTGGTCAACTTGTCCTGCTCTGACTCGAGCTCCGTGACCTGCTGCTCGAGCGAGCTCGTCTCCTGAACGATCAGCTGCTTGCGCTCGAGCGCCGCGCGGGCGAGGTCCTCCTTTCCGGCTGAAATCGCCTGGCGCGCCTGGCCATCCAGCTTGTCCGCCTGCTGCTTTAGATCCTCCTCCTGCAGCTGGAGCCGCTTCTTGGCCGTGACGACGTCCGCGATCCCCTTCTTCACATTCTGCAGATCCTCAAGCTGACGCTCATAGGCGTAATCGAGCGTCTCCGCGGGATCCTCGGCATGGTCGAGCAAGTGCGAAATCTTCGCCTTGGTCAGCGTCGAGATACGACCAGAAAGTCCAGGCATCGCTCCTCCTACAGGGCGAAACGGGCAATGGCCTTCATCGTATTGCCTGCTCTGGCCCAAAGCGGCCCACGCACAGCCCTGACGCAAACTCAATACCAGATCGGTCAGACTGGGCCGCGTGAACGCTGACCAGAGCGCTCCCGCCCGGCCTCGGGCAGGAACTGGGCGAACGGCTCGCAGGTTCGCGACCTTGGCCATCGGGTTGGCGTCGATCGGCGCGCTCTTGTTGGTGGCGCCGCCGAGCCAGGTGCTGGACACGGTCGCCGACATGAATCCCTGGTGGGTGGCCGCGGCTGTGGGGTTCGAGTTTGCCTCGTGCCTGAGCTACGTGGTGGTGTTCCGGCGCTTCTTTCCGGAGGCCTCGCGGCCCGTGGGCCGCCGTGTGGCGTGGATCGCCATGGGCGCCGGAGCGCTGCTGCCAGGCGGCAATTTCTCATCCGCGGCGGCTACCGGCTTGCTCCTGCATCATCAGCACACGGGCGTGCGCGGTCTGGTCGAGCGCTGCGGCGCGCTGCTGTGCTTCTTGACCCTGTTCGGGTTCGCGGTCAACGGTGTCGCCGGGGCGTTGCTCCTGGTTGGCATCGGTCGCGGCCCGCACGACCTCGAGCACGCGGGCATTCCGATACTGGTCTCGCTGTTTGTGATCGGCTCGGCGACGGCCGCGATGCTGCTTGGCCGTCGCCTCGGGACGCGGGGCCCGAAGGTGGTGCACGGCCCGGTGCGTGCTCTTGTCGAGTCCCTGGAAGGCGCCCGCGACTCCATGTTCGCGCCGCACTGGCGCCTGCTCGGCGCGGCCGGCTTCCTCTGGCTGGACATGGCCGCGCTCTGGGCCGCTTGCCGCGCGACCGGCCATCCACTCGGCGTGCTCGCGCTGGCGCTGGCCTACTTCGTTGGCTACCTGGCGACGATGATCCCCATGCCGGCCGGAATCGGCGTCCTCGACTCAGGGCTCGCCGGCGCCCTGGTCCTGTATGGGTTCTCCCCCGCTGCCTCGGTCGGCGCCGTGCTCGTCTACCACGCGATCTCGATCTGGGTGCCCTGTCTCGGCGGACTCATCGCCTGGCTACCTACCCGGCGCGCCGCGCGGGCGAGCGCGCCGGCGGCGCCGCGAGTCGAGGGCCCGCGGGTCGAACAGCCGGCAAGCGCGTCGGTTCTCGGCAGCTGACCCACCCGCGACGCCAACGCCGTCACCGCCGCACAACGACGCGGGCCCTCTCCACGGCGGTCCCACACGCCTTCTTAGCTGAGTCTCATTAACGCTTCGTAGTTTCGAGCTCACAAATGGGCGCACCTCGGCATCTGTGGTCTGGCGAGTGGCGTGAGGAGTCCTCGGCCCACGGCCGCGAGCTGGGCGCGCGACGGGCCCGGGCCGGACGTGAGACCGAGCCTGCCCCCCCACCGCCCCGCTCCGGTCCCTCCGCGGCGGCTCGGCTCCGGGCCTGGCTGCGCGCCATCCGCACGCGTCTGCGACTGCGGCCGAGGTGGTGGTTCGCCGGCCGCCGCCGGGTTCGGGTCGCCGTCATGATCGGGCTCTTGACGCTGCTCGGCGTGGGCGCGGCGTACGCGGTCGACTCGGCGCTCAACGGGGGCACCAGCAGTCAGGCGACCGTGGCGAGCGGGTACCAGCGCTGGCTCGGCATCGACTTGTACAACTCTCCGTTTGGCGGCCCCATCGTCGTCGGCGTGGCGCCCCGCAGTCCAGCGCTCGTCGCGGGCGTGCAGCCGGGCGATGTGATCACCCGGGTCGACGGTCACTCGGTCGCCACCGTGTCCGAGTTCGTCTCGGCCATCTCCGGAAAGCACGCCGGCGACCACGTGGTTCTGCAAATCGCGCGCGGAGGCGTCACCTATCTGGCCCAGGTCACGTTCGCGACTCGGCCCGCCGGCTACCCATGAGCTTCGCGCACCCGGTCGTCCTGGTCGCCCTGCTGGCGATCCCGCTGCTGGTCAAGTGGTATTTCAGCCACCAGCGCCGGCGCGCCCGGGCCGCCTCGGCATTCGTCGCCCCCACCCTCGCCCCGTCGGTCGCCCCGCGGCGTCCTCGCTGGCGCCGGCACGTCCCGATGCTCGCCTTCCTACTCGCACTCATCTTGTTGATCGTGGCCGCCGCCCGCCCACAGAGAACGCTCGCCCGGACCGTCGACTCGGCCTCGATCATGCTGGCCAATGACACCAGCGGCTCGATGGCCGCGACCGATGTGGTCCCGTCGAGGCTGCTGGCGGCCGAGCGCGCGGCCGATCGCTTTCTCGCGAGCGTCCCGGGCTCGGTCCGGGTCGGGTTGCTCGAGTTCAACACGAAGGTGACGCTGCTGCAGTCCCCGACCACCGATCACGCGCTCGTGCACTCAGCGCTCGCTCAGCTGAGGGTGACCGGAGGCACAGCGATCGGCGACGCACTCCGCACCGCCCTTTCCACGCTCGCCGCCGAACCCCGCCAGGGCGGCAAGCAGCCGCCGGCCGCGATCCTCCTGCTCTCGGACGGCGCCTCCGACGTCGGTTCAGACCCGATCACGGCAGCTCAGCAGGCCGCCGCCAAGCACATTCCCATCTATACCGTCGAGCTCGGGACGCCGAACGGAACCGTCACCGAGAAACGCGGAACGCACACGGTGACGGTGCCCGTGCCGCCCAACCCGCAGCAACTCGCCGAGATCGCCCACGTCTCTCACGGCCAGGCGTTCACCGCGACCGACGCAAAGGGGCTGGACACCATTTACGAGCGCCTCGGCGCTGAACTCGGACACAAGAAGGTCAAGCACGAAATGACCGCCAGCTTCGCCGGCGGCGGGCTGGTGTTGCTGCTGCTCGGCGGTGTCGCCTCGCTCGTGTGGTTCGGACGGCTGGTTTGAATGATTTCGCGGGCCGCACCGACGACGCCTTCGGCCTCGCGGCCCGCATCGATAACGCGGGCCGCACCGACGAGGCCTTCGGCCTCGCGGCCCGCTGACTAAGGAGGAAACATGACTGACATCGACAATGCGCAGGAGCTGCGCGGCGAGGCGCGCGCCGCACTGGGCGAGGCCCTGCATGAGATCAAGCGCGTCATCGTGGGGCAGGACGCAATGCTCGAGCGCTTGCTGATCAGCCTGCTCGCCGGCGGCCACGTGCTGCTTGAGGGGGTTCCTGGGCTGGCCAAGACGCTCACTGTCAAGACACTGGCTGCGGTACTCGGCGGCTCTTACAGCCGGATCCAGTTCACCCCCGACCTGGTCCCGGCCGACCTCGTCGGCACGCGCGTGTACCGGCCGGACACGGGCGGCTTCGAGACGGAACTCGGGCCCGTGTTCTGCAACTTCCTCCTGGCCGACGAGATCAATCGTGCGCCCGCGAAGGTCCAGTCGGCGCTGCTCGAGGTGATGCAGGAGCAGCAGGTGACGATCGGGGGGACCACCTTTGAGGTGCCGCTGCCGTTCATCGTGATGGCCACGCAGAACCCGATTGAGTCCGAAGGCACCTACCCCCTCCCCGAAGCCCAGCTCGACCGGTTCCTGATGAAGATCCTCGTCGACTATCCAAGCACCGGCGAGGAAGCGGCCGTCGTGGGGCGTAGCCTGGCCGCGCCTGCGGACGTGCATGAGGTGTTGGCGCTCGCCGATCTGCGCCGGTACGCGGTCGCGGCACAAACCGTGCTCGTCGACCGCGAGACGATTGGCTATGCCGTGGCGCTCGCGGACGCGACCCGTCATCCGGAGGGCTGCGGGCTTTCCGACATCGCTCCGATGATCGAGTTCGGCGCCAGCCCGCGCGGCCCGATCGGCCTCGTGTCGGCGGCGCGGGTGCTCGCGCTCCTGCGCGGCCGCGGTCATGTCATGCCCGCCGACGTGCGCGACCTGGCGGCCGACGTGCTCCGGCACCGCATGGTGTTGTCCTACGACGCGCTCAGTGACGGCGTGACCGCCGACCACTTGCTCGAGCGCGTTCTGACCGCCGTCCCCGAACCTGGCACCGAGGACCTGATCCAGGAGTCGCCGAGGGCGGTGCGGGCACCGTGAGCCAGTCGCTGCTCGAGCCACCCGCGGCGCGACAGGGTCCGGGGCCGCTTCCGAGGCCCCTGATCGAGGCCCTCGATGTCGCGGTCACCCGCCTCATCGCCCGGATGCTTCCAGGCGACCGGCGTGCCGCCGGCGTCGGGGTCGGCGTCGAGCTCGCGCAGCTCCGCCCCTACGAGATCGGTGACGACGTGCGCTACATCGACGCGGCGGCGACGGCCCGGACCGGACAGCCACACGTTCGCTTGCACGTGCCCGAACGCTCGCTCACGACCTGGATCGTGCTCGACGTCTCGCCGTCGATGGCGTTCGGCACCGCCCGCCGGCTGAAGGCGGACGTCGCGGAGGGAGTGGCACTCGTGTTCGGTCGCCTCGGCGTACGGCGAGCCGGGAGCGTCGGTCTCGTGGCGTTCGGCGCTTCCGCCCCGCGCATGCTTCCGCCCCGCGGCGCCAAGCCCGGGATCGTCGCCTTGCAACGCATGCTCGCCGAGGGCGTGGCGCCAGATGGCCAGCAGGACGTGGGAGGCCTCGCCGACGCGCTCCGCCGCGTGGCCCGGATGGCACGCCAGCCCGGGCTCGTCGTCACCATCAGCGACTTTCGCGACCAGCGTGACTGGCACCGGACCCTTGGATCCCTGCGACTGCGCCATTCCGTGCTCGCGGTGGAGATCATCGATCCGCGCGAAGCCGAGGTGCCGGCAGTCGGTCACCTGGCCCTGGTCGACCCCGAGACGGGAGCGCGGGTCGAGGTCGACACTTCCAACCGGCGAGTGCGCGAGCGCTTCGCCGAGCTCGAGCGACAGCGTCGCGAAACGCTGGCCCGCGAGCTCCGCCGCCTGCGCGTCGACCAGGTGACGCTGGCGACCGATCAAGACTGGCTGCTGGCCTTGGGGCGACACCTGCGATGAGCTTCGCCTCGCCCGTGTGGCTGGGTGCGCTCGCGCTCATTCCGATCGCCATCTTGGGAGCGATCGCCGCACGGCGACGCGCGAGACGGTACGCGGTCCGGTTCCCGGCGGTGTCGACGCTGCGGCTCGCGGCGGCCGGCGGCCGATCGTGGCGCCGCCATGTACCGGCGGCGTTTGCGCTGGCGGCTATCGCCGCCCTCGCCCTGGCGCTCGCCCGCCCGCGTGTCTCCTACAGCGCACCGGTCGACCGAGCGTCGGTGATGCTCGTCACCGACCACTCCGGCTCGATGGCCGCCACCGACGTCGAACCCACCCGGCTGGCCGCCGCCGAGCGCGCCGCCAACACGTTCATCGACCAGCTGCCGGCGCAGGCACTCGTCGGCGCGGTCGCCTTCGGGAGCTCGCCGGACGCCGTGCAGGCGCCGAGCGCCAACCACGGGCTCGCACGGGCGATCATCGACGGCCAGACCGCCAACGGAGCAACCGACACCGGCGACGCGCTCCAGCTCGCACTCCAGCTCCTCCACGGCGGGGACGCGAAACATCCCCCGTCCGCGATCGTGCTGCTGTCCGACGGCGCCGCCAACACCGGCATCGACGTAACGACCGTCGCGCGCGAGGCGGCCCACGACAGGATCCCGATCGACACCGTTGCGCTTGGCACCCCCGGCGGCACGCTACCGGGTGCCGGCCCGTTCGGATCGGCGGTGGCGGTCCCTCCCGATCCCCAGCTGATGCAACAGATCGCGCAGCTCTCAGGCGGCCGGTCGTTCAACGCCCAGAGCGCTGACACGTTGAGTTCGATCTACAAGCAGCTGGGGCACCAGCTCGGCAGCGTGACCCGCAAGCGCGACGTCACGTCGGATTTCGCGATCGGCGGACTTGCGTTTGTCCTGCTCGCGGCCGTGAGCTCGACTCGGTGGTCGGGGCGACTGCCCTGAACGGCCGCCCTGGCGCTGCGGAGCTCTAGGTGCGAGCGGCAGGTCGCCCGCGCCGTCGGCTGCGACGCGGAGCGCGGCGGTGGGGCCCGGCACCGGTCCCGAATTCCGTCGTCCTGCTCCGCGGGTTTTCCCGACCGAGGCCGTGCTCGAGCCCGAGTTGCCCGGCGAGCTTGGTGACGTCGCGGTGTTGCTCGGGTGAAAGCAGCGTGACCCCGGTGCCTTTGCGACCGGCGCGGCCGGTGCGGCCGATCCGATGCACGTAGGTTTCGCTGTCGGCGGGCGGGTCGAAGTTGATCACGTGCGAGATCCGCTCCACATCGATCCCCCGCGCGGCGACGTCCGTCGCGACGAGCGTGTCGACCGCTCCGGACTCAAACTGCGCGAGTGCGCGTTCGCGCTGGCGCTGTGACTTGTCGCCGTGCATCGCGACAGCGCTGACGCCCCGAGCCTTGAGACGCTTGACCAGCCGGTCCGCCCCATGCTTGGTTCTGACGAACACGAGCGTGAGGTCGCGATCGCGCTCAAGCTCCCGAACAAGTGCCTCGACGCGGTGCTCGTGCGCAACCTCGACGAACCTGTGCTCGATCTCCGCGTTCGCGCGCCGGGTCGCCGGGCCGTGACGATGTTCGGCCGGATCGCGCGTATAGATCCTGGCGATGCGTCCAGCCTCGCCGTCGAGCGTTGCGGAGAACAACAGCGTCTGACGGGCTTGGGGGCATGCGCGGACGATCCGGTCGATCGCCGGCCGAAAGCCCATGTCCAGCATCCGGTCGGCTTCGTCGAGGACGAGCATCCGAACGTTCTCGAGAGTGAACGATCCGCGTGCCAGCAGATCCTCGAGCCGCCCGGGCGTCGCCACCAGCACGTGCGATGTCGCGGCCTCCTTGGCCTGCTTGACCAGGCCGACGCCACCGTAGACGGCCGTGACCCGCAGCGCGCGCGAGTGCGCGATGTCGCGAAGGTCCTCCATGATCTGCGTGGCCAGCTCGCGGGTCGGCGCGAGCACGAGTGCCGCCGGGCGAGGATCCTCCGCGCGGATCCGCTCGACCAGGGGAATCCCGAACGCGAGCGTCTTGCCCGATCCGGTGGGAGACTTCGCGATCACGTCCCGCCCGGCGATGGCATCGCCGATCACGACGCGCTGAATCGCAAACGGCTTCGTGATTCCGGCTGCGGAAAGTGCACTGGTCACGGCGCGCGAGACACCGAGGCCAGGGAATGAGTCTGTGGACATGTACAACTCCTTGGCGGCACGCACAGAGGGCCGCGGACGATTCGGGAGGCGACGGCTGACCCGAACCGCTGCGAGCGGAACCCAAGCAAGCTGCCTCGCGGCCGACGGATGCCGACCGCTCGCTCGAAGGTAGCAGGTCCGGCTACACGATCCAGAAGGCTACGACCGCGTACTGCAACGCCGCGGCGGCGATCACCAGCAGATGGAAGACCTCGTGGTAGCCGAACACTCGCGGCGACGGGTCGGGCCGCTTGCGGGCGTAGATCACCCCGCCGACGCTGTACAGGATCCCGCCAAGCGCCAACGCCGCGACCGCGGCGATCCCGAGACGCTCCAACAGCTCAGGGAGCGCGGCGACGGCGACCCAGCCGATCGAGATGTACACGGCGACGCCGAGCCATCCCGGGGCGTGAATCCAGACCAGCTTGAACACTGCGCCGGCAAGCGCCGCGGACCAGACGGTGATGAGGATCACCGCGCCCGCCGTGCCGTGGAGCACGAGCAGCGCAAACGGCGTGTAGGTACCGGCTATCAGCACGAAGATCATCGTGTGATCCAGCCGGCGCATCCAGCTGCGAGCGCCCATGCTTCGCCAGTCGACGCGGTGATAGAGCGCGCTGGTACCGAACAGGGCGGCGACGCTCAGGGCATACACCCCGACCGCGACCCGAGCGCGCCCGGACCCGGCCGCCAGGACCAAACAGACTCCGGTCGCCAGCGACGCCACGAAGGCCCACTGATGCAGAACACCCCGCAGCCGCGGCCTGAGCAAGGGATCTAGGCTCACCACCGACACAGGGCGCAGCTACCCGATCCCGTCGCGATGGACCACCTGGGGGCTATATCACCTGAACGTTCGCAGCCGCCGGGCCCTTCTGGCCCTGCTCGGTGTCAAACGACACCTTCGCGCCCTCGGCCAGCGACTTGAACCCGCTGCCCGCGATCGCGGAGTGATGGACGAACAAGTCCTTGCCGGCCTCATCAGGCGTGATGAACCCGTAGCCCTTCTCGTCGCTGAACCACTTAACCGTTCCGGTTGCCATGCATTCCCTCTCAGGAGCTCGTGTGCTGCGAAACGTGGGAGGTGCAGGAGCAACCACTACGAACGCCGGCACAACTTTCGCCGAGCCGCTCGCCCGGCACGAGAAACGAAGTCTAACCCCATGAACGACGATGGCATTGCGACCGTTCACGGGCGCTGACCAAGGGCCACGAAATCCCTGCAAAAAACCTCCTCTGCATGTGATTCGTCTGAGCCTAGACTCAGGACCGTGGATACCGCCGCCCGCAGCCTGGCCCACTGGAGCGAGGAGAGCCGGGCCGAAATGGACGCCTTCTACGAGCTCGCGCGCCGGGATTACGAGCGTCTGGCTCGAGGCTTCATCAACCATTCCGTATGGCTACGCCGCGTCGCCGGCGGGCGCCCACGTATCACGCTGCTTGATGTCGCCTGCGGCTCAGGAAAGTTCCCGGAGGCGCTGCAAGAGTTCGGTGGTATTGGCGCCTTGTCCGGTGAGCTGCAGATCGACTACGACCTGCTCGACCCGTCTCCCTTCTCGCTGCTGGAAGCAGCGCGAGCGCTTCGCCGCCCGTTCGTCGGGGCCGCTCGCCACGAAACCCTCGTAGAGGAGCTCGACGACGCCGTCGGACCATTCGACGTCGTCTGGGCCACCCACGCGCTCTACTCCCTCTCGCTTGACGCGGTCCGTGCGGCGACCGCACGCATGCTCGCCGCACTCGCACCCGGTGGCGCGCTGCTCATCGCGCAGGGCAGCCGCGACGGCCACTACCTTCGCTTCTACCGACATTTCCTCGAGGACCTCCGCGGCGGCCAGGGCACGTTGTACGCCGCGTCAGAGGATCTTGCCGAGGCGCTGCGTATCTGCGGCGCCGACCCTCATGTGGTCCGCCTGTCCTATGACCACATCACACCGCTGGAGGACGCGATGACGGTCGAAGGCTACCTTCAGCGATGTGCCTTTGACGATTCCGTCTCGCTCCAGGAGATGATGACGGCTCCGCACCTCGGCGCCCACCTGCGCGACTGTCGCGACGAGGCTGCGGGTCTCTGGCGGTTTCATCAGGAGGTCGACGTGCTCCTGCTTGGCTCACCGTTCGAGGGCTTGACCGAGTAGCCGTCCCCTACGAGTCCTCGCTGGAGGCGGTTCGACCCCGGCCCGCTCTCGGACGGGAGTCAGCCCGTGGGGGAGTGCTGCAACCTCCCGGCCCACACCGCCTTGGCGCCGAGATCGCCGACCTTGAACACCAGGTACGCCGACACCAACGCGAGGACGACTAGAAGCACGCGAAGCGCCACGAGGCTGATTCGCGGGGATAGGAGACGATCGGCGATGGCCAGTCCGGTCGGCATCCCGCCCGAGATCCGCTGGGCGGCGAACGTGAGAATCAGCGCGGCCGTGAACAGCACGAACACGACCGCCAGGATGTGCGCCGCGTGGGAGTGCCGTTGGATGAGGCTCGCGGCCGTGCCCTGAAGGTTCAGCGCACCTCGCAGCGCGGCCCCGGCTTGCATCGCCAGGAAGGTCGAGGACATGGCAACGATCGCGGTGACCGAGAGCAATACCCCGTAGCGCTCGAGCCAGGCCGGTCTTGCCACGCACGCGATCGCGCCGAGCACGCTGATCGGGATCAGCACCACTGGGACGTGGATAAACAGTGGATGCGCCGGCAGCCCGGCGTAGACCGTCTTGATCCGTATAGGTAGCGTGAGGAAGCCGAGGAATCCCAGCAGCACGAGAACGAACTCGGCCCGGCGCCACTCAACCCCCCGACGCCGGCGCATCGACACGACGTCAGCGCTCACCGTGCCAGTATTGGCTGGCCGGCGTAAGCTCGAAGTAAGCAGGCGGTTAGAGAGATCTCATTCACGCGCTTCGCCCTCGATGACGACGAGCGGAGTGACGTGCGGCCGGCGAGCACCGGCGGCTGCGGCGTCGGATATGGTGCGCGCGGACCTGGGACACGCCGGAGATCGAAGCCGGCCTTGGGACGAGAGAGGACCGCCGCGCATGACCGCCCATCCGCTGGATCCACTGACCGGCGACGAGATCCGGGCGACGGTCGCCGTCGCGCGTCGTGACCGCGAGGTCGGCGACCGGTGGCGGTTTGCGTCGATCGAGCTGCGGGAGCCGTCCAAGGCAACGGTGCGCGCGTACACCGACGGAGATCCAATCGACCGCGCCGCGCGCGTCGTGTGCTGGGACCCCGACGGCGGGGCCGTCTACCAGGGGCTCGTGTCGCTGACCGAGGATCGTGTCGTGAGCTGGCGGCTCGAGCCCGACGGCCAGCCGAACATGACCAACGACGAGTACTACGAAGCCGATGCGGCGCTCCGACGCGACCCGCGGGTCATCGAGGCGCTACGCCGGCGCGGGATCACCGACATGGAGCTCGTGCTCGTCGACACCTGGGCGTACGGCGCGCACCTGCTCCCCGAGGAGTACGCGGGACGCCGGCTGGGATGGGCGGACGTGTGGTACCGCACGGACCCGAGCTCGAACCCGTACGCCAACCCGGTTTCGGGCCTGCACCTGATCGTCGACCTCAACCGCATGGAGTTGCTCGAGGTCGAAGATGACCACTCGGTCCCCGAGCCCGAGACGATGGGCGAGTACGTGCCCGGGCTCGTGCCCGGGCTGCGGCTGCGCGAGGACATCAAGCCGCTGGAGATCGTCCAGCCCGAGGGCTCGTCGTTGCAGCTGGACGGCAACTTGGTGCGCTGGCAAAAATGGTCAGTGCGAGTCGGCTTCAACTACCGCGAGGGGCTCACCCTCCACACCATCGCCTACGACGACGACGGGCGGGCGCGCCCGGTAGCGCACCGGATGTCGTTCGCGGAAATGATCGTGCCCTATCGCGACCCGTCCAACGAGCACTACCGGCGGACGGCGTTCGACATCGGCGAGTGGGGGCTCGGGTTCATGACGACGTCGCTGGAGCTGGGGTGTGACTGCCTCGGTGAGATCAGTTACCTCGACGCCGTCTTGCACAACTCGCGCGGCGAGCCGTACACGATCAGCAACGCGGTGTGCATCCACGAGGAGGACAACGCCGTCCTGTGGAAGCACGTCGACTCCCACCTCGGCGCGGAGACGCGGCGCCAACGACGGCTGGTCATCTCCTCCCATGTCACCGTCGCCAATTACGAGTACCTCATCTATTGGCGCTTTTACCAGGACGGCAACATCGAGGCCGAGGTGCGCGCGACCGGGATCATGGTCACGACCCGGTTCACCGAGGGCGAGCAGCCGGCGTACGGCACGGTCGTCGACGACCGCACGTACGCACCGTTTCACCAGCACTTCATCGTCGCGCGGCTCGACCTCGACATCGACGGCGAGGCCAACACCGTGCACGTCACCGAGTCCGAGGCGCTCCCGATCGGCCCCGACAACCCGCACGGTCTGGCTCTGCGCCAGACGAGCACGCCGCTGCGCACCGAGTCCGAGGGGATCCAGGACTATAACTGGCACACCCAGCGCGCCTGGAAGGTCGTCAACCAGCGCGTCAGCAACCGGCTTGGCACGCCGGTCGGCTACAAACTCGTCCCCGGCGCGTCGCTGCCGCCGATGCTCGATCCGCAGTCGCCGGTCATCCGCCGGGCTCAGGTGATCGGCCACACCCTATGGGTGACGCCGTTTGACGAGCAGGAGCGGTGGCCGTGCGGCGAGTTCGTCGTCCAGAGTCGCGACGATCGCGGGCTGCCGGTGTGGACGGCGCAGAACCGGTCGATCGAGGACACCGACGTGGTCCTGTGGTACGTCTTCGGGATAAACCACATCACCCGGCCCGAGGAATGGCCGATCATGTCGGTGGACGTCGTGTCGTTCTGGCTCAAGCCGGTCGGATTCTTCGACCGCAATCCGGCACTCGACGTGCCTCCGTCAGGCCACGCCTGTCACCCCGCCGGGTCCGGCTGAGCGCCTCACCCGGCCCGTGCGAGCTGCGAGAGCCCCGCGGGGTCGGCATCATCGGCGATTTCCACGATGCGAAGCTGCGCCTCGCTCGGCCCTGGAGGTAGGACGGTGCCGCACACGAGGTTCAACCGAGGGCGGTAAATCGCGAGTGGGACCGAGCCGAGTGATCGCCCCAGCACGCTCACCCACCGGGCGATGGTGGCGTCGTCCAGCTGGCGTCCGGCCAGGACGACGAGGTCGGGCCGGCGCACCTCGACGGCGGCCCCAACCCCGTGCAGCACTCGTGCGGGGAGGGTCAGGACCATGACCCCCGCGCGCTCGCAGAAGAGCTCGAGCGCGCCAATGTAGTAAGCCTCGAGATCGAGCTCGTCCCGCGATGCGTGCCCGAGCACGATCGATATGCGACTGGCCGGCGCCGGCGCTAGTCGCCGGGCTCGGGCCAACCATTCAGCCGCCCAGCGCGCCGAGAACGCCCACGCAGCCGAATCAGATCCATACCGGCCGACGATCTGCTCGAGGCTGGGCAGTAGGACGTCCACGACAGACCGCTCGACCGAGCGAAGCGCGAGCGTGGTCTCAATCGCACGATCAGCGCCATCCCGATCGTAGGCGAGTAGCGCGCGGACGAGCGAACTTGCGTCCGCGGCCAGATTCGCCTGGGCTCGCACGACCGCAGTGGAGATCGAAAGGCCTCCCCGCAAAGCCTCGTGCAGCGCCACCACCTCGCCGTGGGTGTACCACCGGTGGCCCCCCGGGGACCGCTGCGGCAGCGGGAAACCGAACCGCCGCTCCCACACCCGCAAGGTGCTGGGCGCAACGTTGAGCAGAGTCGCTGCTTCGGTCGTCTTGAGATAGCGCATGGCAGGAGAGAGTGGTCTGTCGTCTGCCCGCGCCGACGAGAGCAGTTATCGGCCGTTGGGCAACCAAACTGAAGCGGCAGACGGCTAAGCGCCAGCGACACGGTCGACGCGGCATCGATGGCGTTGAACCCGGCGGCGCTCGCCACCGCCGCGTGGGCGGGACGGCCGACGATATCGACATGCGCCCACAGCACCCCGACCTGCGAGGTCGTGATGTATTCGGGATGGGGCTCCGCGATCACGCACCCGTCGGCCACCGGACCCGACAGCAGGCACTGCAACGCCCCGTTGCCCGTGCACTCCTCCTCCACCACCGACCGCAGGTGCACGTCCGCGCACGGCGCCACCCCCAGGCTGCGCAGCCCGCGGACCGCCCCGGCGATCGCCACCAGCCCCGCCTTCATGTCACCCGCCCCCCCGTCCGTACAGCCAATCGCCGTCCCGACGCGGGA
>Ga0335075_10005185_pt1 | contig 20285 bp, 17 predicted proteins | sample Lox_Sample_24_FD_206723 | JGI IMG/M metagenome (GOLD analysis project Ga0335075, IMG submission 206723) | Soil microbial communities from Loxahatchee National Wildlife Refuge, Florida, United States - Lox_Sample_2.4 | ecosystem: Environmental > Terrestrial > Soil > Wetlands | place: USA...
GACATCGACTTCTCCGTGCGCGGGCGCGAGCGCGTGATGCGCTACGTCACCGAAAAGTACGGGCGCGAGTCGGTCGCGCAGATCGTCACCTTCGGCAAGATGTTCCCGCGCGCGGCCACCCGCGACGCTGCGCGCGTGCTCGGCCTGGACTACGGCGCCGGCGACCGCCTGGCCAAGCTGATCCCCGACCCGATCATGGGGCGCTCCCCCTCCTTCGAGGACTGCCTGAAGCCCGGCGAGCCGCTGCGCAAGGCCTATGACGAGGAGCCAGACGCAAAGCGCATCGTCGACGTCGCCCGGGGCCTCGAGGGCATCGTGCGCAACTCCTCGATCCACGCCGCCGCCGTCGTGATCGCCGACCGGCCGCTCACCGACATCGTGCCGTTGCAGCTCGCCGACGCCGGCGCCGATGAGAACGGCGACCGCGCGTTTCGCACCGTCACCCAGTTCTCGATGAAGCCGATCGAGGACATCGGCCTGCTGAAGATGGACTTCCTCGGGTTGCGCAACCTCGACGTGATCGAGGACGCTCTGGACATCATCGAGCGCTCGACCGGCGCCCGCCCGGACATGACCACGCTCCCGCTCGACGACACCACGACCTTCGAGATGCTCGCCCGCGGCGATTCGATCGGCGTGTTCCAGTTCGAGTCCGAGGGGATGCGCGAGGCGCTGCGCAAGGTGCGCCCGACCGAGTTCGAGGACCTGATCGCGCTGAACGCCCTGTACCGCCCCGGCGCGATGGACCAGATTCCCGTCTATGCGCGCGGTAAGCACAACCCGGATGGGATCTCCTACCCGGACGAGCGGCTGCGCCCGATCCTCGCGTCCTCCAAGGGCGTGATCCTCTACCAGGAGCAGGCGATGCAGATCTCCAAGGAGCTCGCCGGCTTCTCCGGGGCCAAGGCCGACGATCTGCGCAAGGCGATCGGCAAGAAGAACCGCGCCGCGATGGCCGCCCTGAAGCCCGAGTTCGTCGAGGGCTGCCGGGCTTCTGACACCAAGCCCGAGGTGATCGAGTTCCTATGGCAGACCAACGAAAAGTCCGCCGACTACTCCTTCAACCGCTCGCACGCCGCCTGCTACGCCCTGATCGGGTACCGCACCGCGTGGCTGAAGGCCAACTACCCGGCCGAGTACATGGCCGCCCTGATCTCCTCGGTGATGTCAACCAAGGACAAGGTCCCGTTCTTCGTCGCCCGCTGCGAGGAGATGGGAATCGAGATCCTGCCGCCCGACGTCAACCTCTCAGACCACGAGTTCACGGTCGTGGAAGGCAACATCCGTTTCGGCCTGGATGCTGTCAAGGGCGTCGGCTATCAGGCGGTCGAGGCGATCAAGCGCGCGCGGGGCGATTCCGATCCCGCCCAACCCGCAGCCGCCGGGGCGGGCGGGGTAGCCGGGGCGGGCGGGGGCCCATTTCAATCGCTGTGGGACTTCTGCGAGCGCGTGGACGGTCGCGCCGTCAACAAGAAAGCGATCGAGGCGCTGGTCAAGTGCGGCGCGTTCGGTTCCACCGGGGCGAGCCGCAAGGGCATGCTGGCGGTGCTCGAACAGGCCCAGGCGGCCGGCCAGAAGCTCCAGCAGGACGCTCAGATCGGTCAGGGATCGATCTTCGACCTGGCCGAGGCCGAGCCGGCGGGGACGCAGGCAGGGGGGATCGCCGGCGCCGGCGGGACCGCTGAGGGACGCCCCCTCAACGCCTTCGCGCGCCCAACCCACCCGCCGATCCCCACTGAGGAGTTCGAGCAGGCCGAGCTGTTGGCGATCGAGAAGGAGGCGATCGGACTGTTCGTCTCCGCCCACCCGCTCAAGCCGCTGCGCGAGATCATGCGCGCCCGCACCGACTGTCCGCTCGCCGCGCTCGCCGACCGCCGCGACAAGGATTGGGTGACCGTCGGCGGGATCATCGTCGAGGCCAAGCGCATCCGCACCCGCTCGGGCGACCCGATGATGTTCGCCACCCTCGACGATCTCGGCGGCGCCGTCGAGCTGCTCGTGTTCGGCAAGGCGCTCGCAGAGCACGAGGCCGCGCTCGCGGTCGACCGGGTCGTGCTCGTGCGTGGGCGCGTCGACCACAAGGAAGCCGGCAAGACCTGCCTGATCGCGCAGTCCGTCGAGCTGTTCGCTCCCTCACAGCAGGAGATCGAACAGGCGCGCACCCAGGCCGATGCGGATGCGCGCAAGGCCGTGACCATCGCCAAGCCCGTACATCTCCAAGTCGATCCGGCCCGCCTGCCGCCGAGCGCGATCGACGATCTGCGGCAGATCGTCTGCGACTATCCGGGCCCGGCTGAGATCGTGCTGCGACTCGGCGACACGAACCTGCGACTAGGCGAGGCCTACCGGGTGCAGAACACGCCCACTTTGCGGGCCGAGCTCGAACAGGCGCTTGCGCCGATGTCGGCTGTGGCGTAGAGGCGACTCAGCGCCGCTTGCGCGCGGCAAGACCCCGCTCGCGCAGCCGCATCGCAAGCTCCACTTCCTCCCGCGAGGGTCCCGCACGGTTCTCTCCCGGCGTCTCGAGCACGCACGGCAGCTTCTGCAGGCCCGGCGCGGACAGGAACGCCATGCACCCCTCCTCGCCCAGCTCGCCCGCGCCCAGGTTCGCGTGGCGATCGCGATTTGAGCCGAGCGGCGTCTGGGAATCGTTGAGGTGCAGCGAGCGGATACGGCCCTTGCCGAGCTTGCGCGCGCCCTCGCGCACGACCGCGTCCATGCCCTTGCTCGTGCGGATGTCATAGCCGGAAGCCAGCAGGTGGCAGGAGTCCAGGCACACGCCCAGCCGCTCGCTCCCGCCGGCGGCGTCGATCAACGCGCGCAGCTCATCGAACGAGCGTCCGAGCGTGCCGCCCGCGCCCGCCGTGTCCTCGAGATGGAGCTGACAGCCCCCGCCACCGGGGTCCTCGCTGTCCGCCAGCGCCTGAGCGATCGTCTCCCCGGCGCGCGCGATCGCCTCGCCCACGTGCCCCGTCTTGGCCGAGCCGGGGTGCAGCACCACGCCCGCCGCTCCGATCTCGTGGCCGACGTTTAGCGAATGCGTCAGCGAATGCAGCGATTTGGCGCGTATTTCCGGATCCTCGCTGGCGCAGTTGAGCAGGTACACCGCGTGGATCAGCACCGCTTGGATCGGGCTGTCCGCCATCGCCTGCCTGAACTGCGCGAAGTCCTTCTCGGTATACGCCGTCGGTTTCCACATCCGCGGCGACTGGTTGAAGATCTGGATCGCCTCGCATCCGCGCTCCACCCCGCGCTCGATCGCTTTGGGCAGTCCCCCGGCGGGGGAGACGTGCGCACCGATTAGCATGCGCCGCATCCTATGAGGGTTCGCTTCGCCCCATCGCCCACGGGCGCGCTGCACATCGGCGGCGCGCGCACCGCCCTGTTCAACTGGCTGCTCGCCCGTCATCACGGCGGCGAGCTCGTGCTGCGCATCGAGGACACCGATCGCGAGCGCTCGACCGTGCAGAACATCGAGCAGATCCTCGACGCGCTGCGCTGGCTGGAGCTCGACTGGGACGAGGGCCCGATCCTGCAGACCGCGCGCTCCGAGCGCCACTCAGAGGCGCTGCAGGCGCTGCTCGACACCGGCCGTGCCTACCGCTGCACCGCCACCGCCGAGGACGTGCGCGCCTACAAGCAGCTGCACGGCGCCGACACTGGCTTTCGCGGGCAGGATGAGGGGGCGGGGGCGGTGCGCCTGCGCGTGCCCGACGAGGGCGCAACTGTAGTGCACGACGCGGTCCGCGGCGACACCCGCTTCGAGCATGTCCACCTCGACGATCCCGTCATCGCCCGCGCCGACGGCTCGGTGCTCTACAACTTCGCGGTCGCGATCGATGACCTGGAGGCGCACATCACGCACGTCGTGCGCGGCGAGGATCACCTCTCCAACACCCCCAAGCAGCTGCTCGTGCTGGAGGCCGCCCGCGAGGTCGGCATCGCCGAGGCGCCCCCGCCTCTCTACGCGCACCTCCCACTGCTGCACGGCCCCGACGGCAAGAAGCTCTCCAAGCGCCACGGCGCCGCCTCCGTGCAGGAGCTGCGCGACTCGGGCTACCTGCCCGAGGCCGTGCGCAACTACCTGGCGCTGCTCGGCTGGGGCGCCGGCGACGATCAGACCGTGCTACGCACGGACGAGCTGATCGAGCGCTTCACGCTCGAGCGCGTCAGTCGCAACCCTGCGCGCTTTGACGAAACCAAGCTGCGCTGGCTGAACGGTGTGTGGATCCGCGAGCTGCCCAGCGAGCGGCTGACCGAGCGGCTCGGGTCATACCTCGATGCCAGCGGCCATGCGGGATTCCGGGATGACCCCCGCTTCCCGCGCGCCGTGGAGATCAGCCAGGAGAAGATCCACACGCTCGCGGACTTCTGGTCGCTGACCGGACCACTGCTCGACACGCCGCTTGACGATCCCCCCGCCCGCGCGCGCTGGCTGGACGAGGAGGGACGCGCGCGGCTGCGCGAGGCTCGCGACGCGCTGGTCGCGCTTGTCGACTTCGATGAGCCTGCGATCGCCGGCGCGCTCGAAACCTTGCTCGGGCGCCTGGCCGTCAAGCCGCGCGATCTCTACCAACCGCTGCGCGTGGCGATCGCCGGCACCACCATCTCGCCCGGCATCTTCGAGAGCCTCGCCCTCTTGGGACGCGCCGAGGCGCTGGCACGGATCGACCGCGCGCTGGAGTGCCCGTGATTTAGGCTCGGCCCTCGGTGCATTGGGCCCTGGCTCTCGGTGCAATATCTCTCTCAACCATTCGTCCACGGTTGCCGATAGGACCCCGACGATGCCAGCGACGGTGACCAAGACCAGCCACACGCGCCGGCCCGCGGCTGCGCGCGCGTCTCGTAACGGGGACTCCCGTGGCTCGGCCGTCGCGCCGCCCACCGACCCCACGGCCCGCCGTCCCGGCGAGGGTCACGGCCGGCGGCTGACCAACGCGTTCGAAGCGCTCGAGGCGTTCCCCGCGCTCAGCGAGTCGCGCAACCGGCTGCTGACGGTCGTAGGACGCGAGCACGTCGCCACGGCCGACATCGTCGCCGCCGTGGAGTCGGATGTCGCCCTCAGCATCGCCGTGCTGCGCCTGGCCAACCAGGCGCGTGGCTCGCGCGGGCGGGTCGACACGGTGCTCGCCGCCGTGGAGCTGCTCAGCGAGCAGTCGATGCAGGCGGTCGCCGGCAACATGCGCACGTTCGACTTCTTCGAGCGCTCCTCCGTATGGGACGTCGCGCCCGAGCGCTTTCGCCTGCACGCCCTCTGCACCCAGCACGCAGCCGACCGCCTCGCCGGCGAGCTCGGTTGCGAGCACCGCGACCGGCTGACCGTCTCGAGCCTCCTGCACGACGTCGGCAAGCTCGTGCTGCTGCACGCCTACCCCGGATATCCCGCCCAGGTCCACCGCGGCGCCAAAACCCCCGAGGAGCGCATCCACGCCGAGCGCCGCGAGCTCGGTGTCGACCACGCTCTCGTCGGTGGGGTGCTCATCCGCCGCTGGGGCCTGCCAGGCACGATTGCCACAGTCGTCGAGCGCCACCACAACCCCGACGCCGCGGGCGAGGTCGCGGTCGTGCGCCTCGCCGACATGCTCGCCCACTATGCCCACGGCGCGCCCATATCCCCGGGCGAGATGCTGCAGGCCGCTCGTCTGCTCGGTCTCGGCCCCGAGGATCTGCGCCGCGTCATGTACGAGCTGCCGAGCTCCACCGGACAGCGCCAGCGCCACGTCGACCCCTCGCCGCTGTCGGTGCGCGAGCTGGGCGTCTTGCAGCGCCTGGCCGAAGGCAAGGTCTACAAGCAGATCGCCCACGAGCTCTCACTCTCCACCAGCACCGTCCGCACCCACCTGCACAACATCTACGGCAAGCTCGGCGCGGTCGACCGCGCGCAGGCCGTTCTGATCGCCAACGAGCGCGGCTGGCTCTGAGACGGCCTCGCGGGTCCGCGTTGCGTAGCATCGACGCGTGACCCCACGATGATCTCGATCACCACCAAGTCGCCCTATGCCGTGGCCGCGTTGGCTGAGCTCGGACGCAGCAGGGGACCCGAGCCCGTGCCGATCGGCGAGCTGGCGCGCCGCCGCGACGTGCCCGTTCAGTTCCTCGAGCAGCTGTTCGCGGTTCTGCGCCGCGCCGGCATCCTGAGGTCTCAGCGCGGGGTGCGCGGCGGCTACCTGTTCGCCCGCCCGCCGGCCGAGGTGAGCGTGCTGGAGGTCGTCGAGCTGCTCGACGGGCCGCTCGGGCGCGACGCTCAGGGCGTGTTCGCGGACGCCGCATCGGCGGCGCGGACGGTCCTGGCCGAGACCACGATCGCGGATGTGATCGAGCGCGAGTCCCGGGAGGCGGGCGCGTCGATGTATTACATCTAGGGCAATGGCCGAGAACGAGGGGATGACAGGGGATGGGGCGCCCGTCGGGAGCGATGCGACTTCAGGACATGGCGCGGTGGCAGGACATGGCGAGAAGGCGACAGCGCATGGCCGCGAGGCCGCCGTGGAGATCGAGCTCCTGTACTGGTCCGGTTGCCCGTCGCACCCGCGCGCGCTGGCCGACCTGCGCGCAGCGATGGAGCAGGAGGGGCTCGACCCGGAGGCGATCGCCGTGCGCGAGGTCGACAGCGAGGAGCAGGCTGAGCGCGAGCGGTTCGTGGGCTCGCCGACGATTCGCATCGACGGTCGCGACATTCGCCCACCCGAGCCAGATGAGCCTTACGGGCTGACCTGCCGGGTCTACCATCGCCGCGACGGGCGCATCTCGCCGACGCCCGACCCCGAGGACGTACGCGAGGCGCTGCGCACAGCGCTCGAGAAGCGGCGAACGGCGCCTTCAGCACCGCAGACACCGTCCTAGAGTGCGTCCCAGAGTACGTCCCGAACCCGACCCGTAGTCGCACGCCCGCGCTCACGTCCACGCTCACGCGCTACCACAGTCCACGATCGCCCCAAGGAGGCTCAATGATCGAGATCGGCACACCGGCCCCCACGTTCTCGCTGCCCGACACCGACGGGGTTGCGCACTCGCCCGGGCAGGCGCCCGCGACCGTCGTCGTGTTCACGTGCAACCACTGCCCCTACGCGCTGGCCTGGCACGAGCGGATCGTCGACGTGGCCCGCGACTACGCCGACCGCGGGGTGCGGGTGCTCGCGATCAACCCCAACGACTCGGAGCGCTACCCGCGCGACTCGGCGCAGGCGATGCGCGAGCGGGTACAGCGGGGAGAGTTCGACGGGGTGCCCTACCTGCGCGACGAGACTCAGGAGGTCGCGCGCGCGTATGACGCCCAGACGACTCCCGACGTGTTCGTGCTCGACGCCGGCGACATCCTGCGCTACCGCGGCGCTCCCGACGGGGACTGCGAGGACCCGTCGCAGAACGCCGTCTATCTGCGCGGCGCGCTCGACGCCGTCCTGGCAGGGCGCGAGCCGCAGCCGGCGGAGACGGTGCCGGTCGGGTGCTCGATCAAGTGGCGGACCGAGCCACGCGGCTTATGATCCAGCGTCGAGGAAGATGCTCAGGATGACCGTGGAGCAAGCCGGCTCGTAGGCCCAGGTGTCGGGGTCATCGATGTCAGACGCGTTCAAGGCCCCGTCGGTGTGGGTTCCGCCGCTCGTGATGGTGGCCGCGCTGGTGTTCGTGATGACCATGGTCTACTTCGGCTCGGTCGTCGATCCCACCGGCCACCTGCACGGCCTGCCGGTGGCGGTCGTCAACGAAGACGCCGGCGCGAGCGCCGGTTCACGTCACGTCGACTTCGGCCGGCAGGTCGTCGCGGGGCTGGAGGGCACGCCCAAGGTGGCGAGCCGTCTGGCGCTCAGGAACGGCGAGTTGGCGGCGGCCAGGGATCGCATGAACATCGGCAAGGAGTACGCCACCGTCGTGATCCCGCCCGGATTCACGGCCTCGCTGCTGGCGATCGACGATCGCACGGCGCCCGCCGGCGTCGCGTCCTCCAGACCCACGGTCAAGCTGCTCACCAACCCGCGCGCGGGAACGCTCGGCGTCAGCCTCGCGACGGGGGTGCTCGAACCAGCGCTCGCGCACGCCTCGGCCGAAATCGGCGAGCACCTGCGGGCGAGCCTGCGCGAACGGCCCAGCGGCGCCGCCGAAGAGCTGCTCAACGATCCGCTGACCGTCTCGGTCGAACCGTACCGTCCCCTGCCGCGTCACACGGGGCTCGGGCTGAGCGCGTTCTACATCGCCCTGCTGACGACCTTCTGCGGGTTTCTCGGCGGCACGATCGTACACGGGTCGCTCGACGCGGCACTCGGCTACGCCACCACCGAGGTCGGCCCCCGCTGGCGCCAGCGCTCACCCGTCGCGATCAGCCGCTGGCACACGCTGCTGGCCAAGTGGACCGTGCTCGTTCCGCTTACGCTCGTCCTCACCGGCCTGATGCTCCTGGCCGCGGTCGGCGTGCTCGGCATGGACACGCCCCACTTCTGGGAGCTGTGGCTGCTGGCGTGGTTCGCCGCGTGCGTGATCGGAATCGGCACCCTCACCCTGTTCGCAGCGCTCGGCACACTGGGTCAGATCATCGCCCTGCTGGTGTTCGTGTACCTGGCGCTCGCGTCCTCAGGCGGGACGGTTCCGATCCAGGCGCTGTCCGGCTTCTTCCGGCTCCTCGCCGAATTCGAGCCGCTGCGCCAGATCCTGGGCGGGATCCGCTCGATCCTCTACTTCGACGCCGCCGGCGACGCGGGCCTCACGCGCGCGTTCGTGGCCACCGCGATCGGCCTCGGCTTCTGGGTCCTGCTCGGAGCGGCGATCACCAAGTGGTATGACCGCAAGGGCCTGCACCGCGCCGCGCCTGAGCTGATCGACTACATCGACCAGGCCGCTCGCGGGTATCGCGAGCAAGCCGAGGGCTCGAGCGATCTCGCATAGGAGACACGCAGCGATTTCGATGCCAGAGGAGGGACTCGAACCCCCGACACGCGGATTATGATTCCGCTGCTCTAACCAGCTGAGCTACTCTGGCGGGACGGGCCAGTTTAGCCCCACCAGCTTCGCGTACGGTGTGCCCTGTGACCCAGGCGACACCCGCGCACCCAGGCCGCGCCGCACCCCGACTGCTGGCCGTGCCCAACGTCTCCGAGGGTCGCGACGTGGGCACGATCGGGGCGATCCGCGATGCGCTGGTTGGAAGAGATGGGGGCGGGGGCCGAGGTGTCGCAGGTGAGAATCAAGGCGCCGCGTATTGGGATCGAGGTGCCGAGGGCAGGGGACGGGATGTCGCGCTGCTAGACGCGCACTCCGACGCCGACCACCACCGCTCGGTGTTCACGCTGGCCGGAGCGCCGACGGAGCTGGTGAACGCGCTCGTGCGCGGCGCGCGCGAGGCGGTCGCGCGGATCGACGTGATGGCCGCGGCGCAGGCGGGGTGGATGCGTGGAGAGCATCCGCACGTCGGCGCGTTGGACGTCGCTCCGCTTGTTGATTTGGACAGGGACACGCGGGGCGCGGCGTGTGCGCAGGCGCTCGTGCTCGCCGATCGCATCGGCGAGGAGCTCGAGGTCCCGGTCTTCCTGTACGGCGAGCTGGGCGGAGAACGTACACGCGCACAGTTGCGGGCCGGCGGGGCGGCCGGGCTTGCGCGGAGGATAGCGGCGGGGGAGCTGCGCCCGGACTTCGGACCGCCCGCGCTGCACCCGCGCGCGGGGGCGACGCTCGTGGCGGCGCGCGAGCCGTTGGTCGCGTTCAACCTGCACCTCGCCCCACCGGCGACGGTCGAGGACGCGCGGCGCATCGCTGCGCTGATTCGCGAGGCGGGCGCCGAGGGGCTGCCCGGCGTACGCGCGATCGGGGTGCGGCTCAGGCGCATGACCGACCGCGGTGAGGAGGTCGAGATCGCCCAGGTCTCAACCAACGTCGAGCGCCCCCTCGAAGTTCCGTTGGCCGCGGTGATCGAGCGGGTGCGCAGGCACGCGCGGATCGCCGATGTCGAGCTGGTTGGGCTGGCGCCGCGGGCGGCGCTGGAGGGAATACCCGGCGACGTCGAGCTGGCCGGGTTCGACCCGGCCCGCCACGTGATCGAGAACGCACTAGGCTCCCGGTAGAGATATGGCCCAGACCAAGCGCAAACGCCAGACCAAGCACCGCGGCAACGCCGCCGGGTTCGTCGAGTCGCGCGGTCGGACCGGGCGCAGGCCGACCGCGGCGGAGAAGAGCGGCGACGCGGCCAAGGTCGCCAAAGCGCGCGAGAAGCCGCTGGACAAACGCGATCAGCCGCCGACGTGGCGGGCGGCGTTCGTCAAGGCGATGGTCGCCGCGATCGCGCTGATGCTGTTCGTGATCATCGTGCTGCACCAGTCAAACCAGGCGATCAGCCTGTTCCCGCTCGTGCTGATCGGCTACACGCTCGTCAGCTACTACACCGACAAATGGGTCTACGAGCGCCGGCAGCGCAAGAAACGCGCCCAGCAGGGCAACGGCAAGGCGCCGACGCGATGAGCGCCCGTGCGACACGGCGCCGCGGCAGTTTGGCCCTGAGGCGGCAGAGGACGGCGCCGGTGCGATGAGCGAGCTCGACGTCCGCTCGTTCACGGTCGGGCCGGTTCAGGAGAACGCTTACATCGTGCGGGCTCAGGGCGCCGACGCCGACCCGGCGGGAGCCGGCCGCGCAATCCTGATCGATCCGGGCGATGAGCCGCAGCGCCTGATCGAGGCGATCGAGCGGTTGGGAGTGCAGATCGAGGCGATCCTGATCACCCACTGCCACTTCGACCACATCGGCGCGGTCACCCCGCTCGCGCGCGCGACCGGCGCGCCCGTGTACTGCCCGCAGCTCGAGCGTCCCGTGCTCGAGAACCCGGCGATGGCGACGCCGCCGGGGTTCGGGCCGTTCGAGGGCTACGAGCCCGAGCACACCCTCCGCGGCGGAGAGACGCTGCGCCTCGCCGGCCTGGACATCGAGGTGCTGCTCACGCCCGGTCACAGCCCCGGCCACCTGACCTACTCGCTGCCCGCCCACGCGACGATCCTCTCCGGGGACGTGCTGTTCGCCGGTTCGGTCGGGCGCACCGACCTGCCGTTCGCCGACCACGCCACGCTGATGCGGACACTGGCCACCCTCATCGACACGCTGCCGGAGGAGACGATCGTGTATCCGGGCCACATGGGCGTCACCACGATCGGGCGCGAGCTGGCCACCAACCCGTTTCTGGTCGAGATTCGCGCCGAGCGCAGCGCCGAGCGCCAACCCGAGCAGAGCGCGGCAAGTCGGCCCGAGCGCCGATCCGACCGGCAATCCGAGCAGCGACCCGAGCCCCAGCAGGTCCGGGTCGCCGAACGTTGAGCGGCGCCGGGAAGATCAAAGCGCCTCGCGGCACCAGCGACGTGCTGGGCGAGCAGGCGGCCGCGCGCGCGGTCGTGGAGGAGCGGGCGCGAGCGTTGCTCGAGGACGCCGGATACGAGCGTATCGAGACGCCGACGTTCGAGGCGACCGAGCTGTTCGCGCGCGGGGTGGGCGCCTCCACGGACATCGTCCAGAAGGAGATGTACACGTTCGACGACGCCTCCGGCCGGTCGCTGACGCTCCGCCCCGAGGGCACCGCGCCGGTGTGCCGCGCGTATGTCGAGCACGGGATGCACAAGCTGCGCCAGCCGGTGAAGCTGTGGTACTGCTCGAGCTTCTTCCGCCACGAGCGCGCCCAGGCCGGGCGCTACCGCCAGTTCTGGCAGGTGGGCGCGGAGGCGCTCGGATCGGAGGACCCGGCGCTCGACGCCGAGTCGATCGCGCTGCTCGCGCGTCTGCTCGAGGATCTCGGCGTCGCGCAGGTCCGCCTGCGCCTGTCGAGCCTCGGCGGGCACGCCGCGCGCCGGGAGTACCGCGAGCGTCTGAGCGAGCACCTGCGCGCCAACGAAGAGCGCCTGTCCGAGGACGTGCGCGCCCGCATCGACCAGAACCCGCTCAGGGCGTTCGATTCAGAACACCCCGGAACCCGCGAGGCGATGCGCAGCGCGCCGCTGCTGTCAGAGCACTTGAGCGCGCAGGACGCCGAGCACTTCGCCGAGGTGCGCGCTCGTCTGGACGCCGCCGGGATCGTCTACGAGATCGATCCGACGCTCGTGCGCGGACTGGACTACTACACGCGCACGGTCTTCGAGCTGACCTCCGAGGAGCTCGGCGCGCAGAGCGGCGTGGGGGGCGGCGGGCGCTATGACGGGCTCGTGCAGGAGCTCGGCGGCCCCCCGACCGCCGGCATCGGCTGGGCCGCGGGCATCGAGCGGATCCTGCTGGCCGGCGCGGTCACACCCGAGGCGCCCGCCCCGGTGGACCTGTTCGTCGCCTACGACGGTGTTGCCGACCATGCCCCCGTTGCCGCCTACGCTCTGCTCACCCAGGCGCGCGCGGCCGGTCTGCGGGCGCGGATGGAGCTCGCGGGGCGCTCGCTGAAGAACCAGCTTGGCTACGCCAACACCCTGCAATCCCGGTATGTGGCGATCTTCGCGGACGACGGTCAGGTGGCGCTCAAAGACATGGGCGACGGTTCCCAGCAGACCCTGGGCGCCGACGAGGTTGTGCACGCGGTGCTCCGTGGACTGCACGCTCTGTGACGTGTGACGGCCACGGGCAGCCGCTCGGCGCCCCTGGAGTTCAACTTCTACGCCGAAACTGCCGACACAGGCGTATAGATGACGCAGATATCCCGTCCATTTCAGGTCGTGCTGGCCGTGTTCGCCGTGTTCGTGGTCGTGTGGTTCGCCGCGCTGCGCAATCACGCCCTGAGCACGGGCGCTGGCGCCGGCTCGAGTCCCGCCGTCGTCAAGCCCGTGAAGCCGGTGGCCAAACCGTCAGTGCGCGCGACCTCCACGAGCTCCACGCATACAACCGGCACGCACACGCAGGCTGGGCGCACGACCGCGGTGCACACGATCAGGCACACGACCTCCGTGCGCACCGGCGACGGCCACACCACGACCGTGAACACCACCGTGCACCGGGCCGTCGTGGTACACACGCCGGCTCACACCTCCACATCCACCACGTCCCGTTCGTCGGCTGCCGCCAAGGCTCAACCGGCGCATGCCAAGCCGGCCCCCGCCAAGACCCTCAGCCCCGAGGCGCAGGTGCAAGCGCAGCTGAAAGCCGGCAAGACCGTGCTGATCCTGTTCTGGAACCCGCACGGCGCGGAGGACGCCGCTGTGCACGGCGAACTGCCCGCGGTCCAGCACAAGCTCGGCGGCAAGATCGCCGTGCACTACGCGACCGCCGGCCAGGTCGGCGAATACGGGACGGTCACCCACTCGGTTCAGGTCAACCAGACGCCCACGCTTGTGATCGTCAATCCCCACGGGCAGGCGACCGTGCTGACCGGGCTGACCGACGCGTTCGCGATCGAACAGGCGATCGGGGAATCGAATCAGCAGCAGTAGCGTCTGGCGCGTCGTACCTACACTCAGCGTGTGAGTGTCCCAATCGGTCTGGCTGAGCATCTCGAACATCCGCTCGCACGCGGGCACACGCCCGATGGCGCCCACACCGGCGCGGCCGGAGGGGCTGCGTGTGGCGATCTGATCCGGGTGTCGCTGGCGGTGGACGCGAGCGATCCCGGCGGGCGCATCGTGGAGGCCGGGTTCGACGCGGAGGGATGCGGCGCGGCGATCGCCGCGGGCAGCGCGGCGGTCGCGCTGTTGCGGGACACGTCGGTGCTCCAGGCGGCGCTGATCGGTCCCAAGACGATCGCGACCGAGCTGGGCGGACTCTCTCCGGCAAAGCGGCACGCGGCCGAGCTGGCCGCGGACGCGCTGCACCGAGCGCTGGGCGCCGCGTTGCGAAGCGAGGTCCAGCTGGCCCCGGCGAGGAACCGCACGCTGGTGGCGATGAGCGGCGGTGTGGATTCGGCGGTAGCCGCGCTGCTCGTGGCTCGCGCGGGCGGAGAGGCGGTGGCGGTCACGCTGGAGCTGTGGGCGGACCCGGCCAACGACGGCGAGCGCAGCTGCTGCTCGGCGCAGGCGGTGCGCGGCGCGCGCGCGGTGGCCCACGAGCTCGGCGTCCCGCACTTCTCGATCGACCTGCGCGAGGAGTTCCGCGCCGGCGTCGTCGATCCGTGGCTACAGGGCTACGCCGCCGGGGAGACGCCCAACCCGTGCGTGCGCTGCAACGGATCGGTGCGGATCGACGCGATGCTCGAGCTGGCCGACCGGCTGGGGGCGCGGGAGCTGGCGACCGGTCACTACGCGCGCGTGTGTGGCGATGGCCCGGCCCCGGACGATGGACTTGCCCCGGAGGCCGGTCTGGCGCCGGGCGAGGACGCCGGCGTGTGCCCGGACGGATCGGGACAGCTGCTGCGGATGGCGGTCGACCGGCACAAGGACCAGAGCTACGCGCTGTGCGGTCTGGCGCCGGCGTCGATCGCGCGGCTGCGACTGCCGCTCGGGCAGCTGACCAAGCCAGAAGTGCGCGCGATCGCGCGGGAGGCGGGGCTGGCGGTGGCAAGGCGCGCCGACTCGCAGGATCTGTGCTTTCTGGCGGGCACGGGACGCGGCGAGTTCCTGGCTCGCCATGGCCGTGTGGAACGGGAATCGGGACCGATCGTTGACCGCGCGGGAGATGTGCTCGGCGAGCACGGCGGCGTGCACACGGTCACCGTCGGTCAGCGCCGCGGCCTCGGTGGGGGCAGGGGGTTGAACGCGAGCGGCGAGCCGCTGTTCGTGCTGGCGACCGATGCCGCGACCAACACGGTCACGGTCGGCTCACGCGAGGAGCTGCTGGCAGAGACGATCGGTGTGCGCGACGTGACGTTGCATCGGGAGGCGGCGCTCGTCGATGCGGTCAAAGTGCGCTATCGCGGCCCGCGGCTGCCGTGCCGGGTATACGGGGAACACGTGCCCGGAACGCACGAGGCGATCGAGGTGCGGTTGCAGGATCCCGCCGAGCGCACGGCTCCCGGGCAAATCGCATGCCTGTACGCGGGCGAGGCGATCGTCGGTCATGGCGCCATCGTGGCTGTGTAAGAGCAGGGTTGGCCGGGACGTGGGCGGCCACGGGCGCGGGGACTCATAAGATCACCTGAATGACCACCGACGAGATCCGCGAGCGGTATCTGGAGTTCTTTGAGCAGAGAGGGCATCTGCGTATCCCCTCGGGGTCGCTGGTGCCGCCGCCCGAGGACCGCACGGTGCTGCTGACGACGGCGGGGATGCAGCCGCTGAAGCCGTACTTCCTGGGGCGCGAACAGCCCCCGGCGAAGCGGTTGACGAGCTGTCAGAAGTGCTTTCGCACGCCGGACATCGACAAGGTCGGCTCGACGCTGCGGCATCTGACGATGTTCGAGATGCTCGGGAACTTCTCGATCGGCGACTACTTCAAGGCGCAGGCGATCGCGATGGCGTGGGAGATGTCACGCGAGGTGTTCGGGTTCGCGGCACAGGACATCTGGGTGACCGTGTTCGCCGGCGATGAGCGGCTCGGGCTCGGGCCCGACGAGGAGGCGATCGCGCTGTGGGAGGAGGTCGGCGTGCCGCGCGAGCGGATCGTGCCGTGCCCGCGGTCGGAGAACTTCTGGGAAGCGGGCTCGGTCGGGCCGAGCGGGCCGTGCTCTGAGCTGTACATCGATCGCGGCGTCTCATTTGGTGAGCTCGAGGACCTGCCGGGCGGGGAGAACGAGCGGTTTTTGGAGTACTGGAACCTCGTGTTCATGCAGTACGACCAGGACCCGCACGACCACCTGCAGCCGCTGCCGGCGAACAACATCGACACGGGGCTCGGCCTCAACCGCCTGGCGGCGATCCTGCAGGACAAGGACTCGGTGTTCGAAACCGACCAGTTCGCGCCGCTGATGGAGCTCGGGCGGGAGTTGGCGGGTCTGGGTGGGACGATCGGCGCCGCCAACGCCCCCGGCGGAAGCGGGCGATCCACCGGCCCGAGCCTGAGCGGCGGCGCCGGCGCGGGCCTGGACGACCCCGCGGCTGCTCGCGCCCTGCGCATCCTCGCCGATCACGCCCGCGGCATGTCGTTTCTGATCGCCGACGGAGTGGTGCCGTCCAACGAGGAGCGCGGGTATGTGCTGCGACGTCTCACCCGCCGCGCGATCCTGCAGGGCCGGCGAATGGAGATGGCGCCGGGGTTTTTGCTGCGCTACGCGGGCGTCGTGCGCGAGCTGATGGGCGATGTCTATCCAGAGCTGCACGACCAGCGCGAGGCGGTCGAACGGTGGTTGGACTCCGAGGAGCGGGCGTTCGGGCGCACGCTCGAGCAGGGGACGCGGCTGCTGGATCAGCTGATCGAGCGCGCGAGCGAGGCCGGCGAGCAGGCGATCGCCGCGGCGGACGCGTTCGAGCTGCACGACACCTACGGGTTTCCCATCGACCTGACGCGCGAGCTGGTCGGCGAGCGCGGGCTGGGGGTGGACGAGCAGGGGTTCGAGCGGCTGATGGACGCCCAGCGCGCGCGGGCCCGGGCGGCGGCGGGCGTGGGCGGCACGGGCAACGGCGATGGCGCAGGCGGCGGCGCGAGTAACGGCGGCGGCAGCGATGGAGCGCGGACCGACCCGCGCGAGCGCGCGCGCGAGCTGGCGGCGAGCGCCGGGTGGCAGACCGAGTTCACGGGCTATGAGACCGTGCTGCAGCCGACGACGGTCGGCGCGATCGAGCGCGGCGACGGCGACGGCGATGGCAGCGGCGACGGCAAGCTGCTGATCAAGCTCACCGAGTCGCCGTTCTACCCGGCGGGCGGGGGGCAGGTATCCGACGCCGGCACGATCACCTGCGTGGACGGGGAGTGCGTGGCGCGGGTGCTCGGCGTGTACCGGCTGGGCGAAGACCAGGCGCTGGAAGTGAAGCTGGAGCGCGGCGAGCTGGTGGCGGAGAAGCCGGTGATCGCGCGCGTTGACGGCCGGGCGCGGCGGGCGATCGAGCGCAACCACACCGCCACCCACCTGCTACACGCGGCGCTGCGCGAGCGCCTGGGCGCGCATGTGCGCCAGGCGGGTTCCTACGTGGGGCCGGACAAGCTCCGCTTCGACTTCAGCCACACCGGCGCGCTCAGCGAACAGGAGCTGCGCGACGTGCAGGACGCGGTCAACGAGTGGGTCGCCCGCGGCGAGCCGGTCCGGGCGATCTCAACGACGCTGCAGGAGGCGCGAGGGCTCGGCGCGATGGCGCTGTTCGGGGAGAAGTACGGCGAGGTCGTGCGCATGGTCCAGATCGGCGATGGGACCTATTCGCGCGAGCTGTGCGGCGGCACGCACGTGCGCAACACCGCCGAGATCGGCCCGTTCTACGTGCTCGGCGAGACCTCCTCGGCCGCGAACGTGCGGCGCATCGAAGCCGTGACCGGGGCCGTGGCGACCGAGCTGCTGCGCGAGCGCGAGCGCGAGCTGGCAGAGGTCGCGCGGACATTGCGCACGACCCCGGGGCGCGTGGCCGAGACGGTGGCCGAGCGCGAGCGGATATTGCGCGACATCGAGAAGGCGGCGGGCGTCAAGGCCGAGCGGGCGCCCGCGCGGCTGGCGGCGCTGTTGGAGTCCGGCGCGGCCGGCGGGGACGGGATGGCGATCGGGCGCTCGCCCCACGAATTGGCGCAGGCGGCGAGCGCGATCGACGGCGTGCCGGTCGTGGTCGAGACGGTGAGCGTGCCCGACGCGAAGACGCTGCCCGACCTGACAGACCGCGTCAGGGGCCGGCTGGCGGGCGATGGGGCGATCGTGCTCGGCGCGGTCATCGAGGACCGGGTGGCGCTGATCGCGAGCGTCGCCCCGTCGCTCGTGGAGCGCGGGCTGCGCGCGGGCGAGCTGGTCAAGGAGGCCGCCGCGGTGGTCGGCGGCGGGGGCGGGGGACGCGACACGCTCGCCCAGGCCGGGGGCCGTCACCCCGAGAAGCTCGACGAGGCGCTGGAAACGGCTCGTGCGGCGATCGAGCGGGTTCTCACACAGGCATGAGTAAATACTATGGTTGTCAAAACTCAAAAAGTGTATACCTCACCTCCCCGTCTTTATCTTTGCCACACCCGGACCCCGCGCGTCCAAGCTCTCCACACCCGGTTCTCCCGCGTACAAACCTGCCGCACCCCCCGAGACCCCCAGGTCTCCACTGCCCACCTCCCGACACTCCTCCCACGGGCATGACTCGCGTGCTCGGACTGGACTACGGCAGCGCCCGCTGCGGCTGTGCGGTGAGCGACCCCTCGGGGACGATCGTGACGCCGATCGAAGAGGTCGCAAGGCCGGCCAGCCGCAAGGGGATGGCGGCGCTCGCACAGGTGGTGCGCGAGCGCGAGGTGGAAAGGGTGGTCGTGGGGCTGCCGCTGTCGCTGCGTGGCACAGACACCGAGCAGACGCGCGAGGCGCGCGCGTTCGCGGAGCGGTTGTCCGCACACCTGCAACGCGCCGGAGCCGAGGTGCCGGTACAGATGCACGACGAGCGCTTCACGACGCGCATGGCCCAGCGCGACCCCGACACGTCATCCCACGCGAGCGAGGACTCCCGCGCGGCCGCCCACATGCTCGAGAGCTGGCTGAATGGCGAGCGACATCAGGATTCGTAAGGGCCGGGTCGCCGGCGTGCTCGTAGGGCTCGCGATCGCGGTCGCGGCGCTCGTGCTGCTCGCGATTCATCTCAAAGGCTCGGACACGCCGGTGCGCACGCTCGCGGCGCCGGTGGTCGCGAAGGTGCTGATACCGGAGGGGGAGACGCGCGTGCAGATCGCGGCGCGCGCCCACGCGGCGGGGCTGACCGGGAGCTACATGGCCGCGTCCAAGCGCTCGCCGATCCTCGACCCGGCAAAGTACGGCGCGCCCGCGAACACGCCCAATCTCGAAGGGTTCCTGTTCCCGGCTACATATGAAGTGTACGTGGGCGAACCGGCGGAGAAGCTCGTGCACGAACAGCTCGTGACGTTTCGGGAAAGGTTTACAGCCGAAGACATAAAGCGAGCGCGCGAGCTGCACATCACGCCGTATCAGCTGCTGATCGTCGCCTCGATGGTCGAACGCGAGGCACAGCTGCCGGGCGATCGGGCGAAGGTCGCCGCGGTCATCTACAACCGCCTGCAAAAAGACATGCCGCTCGGCATCGACGCGACGATCCGCTACGCGCTGAACGACTACACAAAGCCGCTGACGGCGGCGCAGCTGGCGCTCGAAAGCCCGTACAACACGCGCCTGCACACGGGGCTGCCGCCGACGCCGATCTCAAATCCCGGCGCGGCCGCGATGCAAGCGGCGGCGCACCCAGCGCACGCGTCTTATCTGTACTACGTCGCGGGCGCGGACGGCTGCGGCGAGCTGGTGTTCTCCACGAGCTACGCCCAGTTCGAACGCGACGCCGCCGCGTATCGCGAAGCGATCGCGGCCAACGGCGGCAACGTCCCCACATGTCATCGCAAGTAGGCCGGTGAGCATCGACGTGGACCCGACTGGGGGAGACGCGATCGGCGCCGCACCGATCGGCTCGGGGGCGACGAGCCAAATGCGCCGTCTGGGAGTGCTCGGCTGGCCGGTGGCGCACAGCCGCTCGCCGGCGATGATGAACGCGGCGCTGCGCGCGCTGGGCATGGACGGCGACTGGCGCTACCAGCTGCTGCCGGTCCCGCCCGAGCGGTTCGCGGAGACCGTGCGCGCGCTGGGAGAGGCGGGGTTCGTGGGCGCGAACGTGACGATCCCCCACAAGCAGGCCGCGCTCGCGCTCGCGGACACGGCGAGCGAAAGGGCAAGCGCGATCGGCGCCGCGAATACGCTCACGTTCGCATCCGGCGGGAAGATCGAAGCCGAGAACACCGACGCGGCCGGGTTCCTGACGGCGCTCGACGTGGATCCCCGCGGGCTGAGCGCGCAGGTGCTCGGAGCCGGCGGCTCGGCGCGAGCGGTCGTGTGGGCGCTGCGCGAGTCCGGCGTAAAAGGGGTGGCGATTTGGAACCGCACGCCCGCGCGGGCGCAGGAGCTCGCCCACGAGCTCGGTGTCACCGCGGTCGAGCATCCGAGTGCGGCCGACGTGCTCGTCAACTGCACGTCGGTCGGGCTTATGAGCGAGTCGGCCGGCGAAGAAGGGGGTGGGTCCTCCAGCGAGGCCGCGACAGACGCGAAGGACCTACGACAGTCGGCCAGTGACACCGAGGCGCTCAACAAACTGGAGCTGACGTTCGATCAGGTCGGTAGGTATGCCCACGTCGTCGATCTCCTCTACAGCTCCAAAGCGACCCCGCTGCTCGCGGCGGCGCGGGCGCACGGCGTGCACGCCGTCGACGGACGCGAGATGCTCGTCGCCCAGGGGGCGCTCAGCTTCGAGCTGTGGACGGGCGTGGCGCCCCCGCGCGATGTCATGCGCGCCGCGCTCGACGGCTAGCCGCGAAATGT
>Ga0335075_10005186_pt1 | contig 20284 bp, 15 predicted proteins | sample Lox_Sample_24_FD_206723 | JGI IMG/M metagenome (GOLD analysis project Ga0335075, IMG submission 206723) | Soil microbial communities from Loxahatchee National Wildlife Refuge, Florida, United States - Lox_Sample_2.4 | ecosystem: Environmental > Terrestrial > Soil > Wetlands | place: USA...
CCGGTTGGCTCGGCCCGAGCATCTCCGGCCTCAGGCCACTTCTTCAGCTCGACCTGGGGGATAAGCCAGGTAGCGAGGAACGCGAGCGCGGCGATCGGGACGGCGACGAGGAACACCGTCTGGATGGACTCGGCGTACCCCGCAACGAATCCGTGGTAGACGGCGGCTGGCAGGCGGGCGAGCAGCGCGGGAGTTGCATCCGCCGCTGAGAAACCTGGCGGGATTGCGGCGCCGTGCAGGTGCCGGGCAAGGTTGCCGATGAGCACGTTGGAGAAGATGGCACCGAAGATCGCGGTGCCGAAGGAGCCGCCGATCGAGCGGAAGAACGTCGCGGCCGAGGTAGCGACGCCTAGCTCGCTGTGCGGAACGGCGTTCTGCACGATGATCACGAGCACCTGCATGACGCCGCCGATACCCAGGCCAAGCACCAGCATGTAGGCCGAGTCCAGGAGCGCGGATGTAGCCACGCCCATCAGCGACAGCAGGTACATGCCCAGCGTCATCAGCGCCGATCCGGCGATGGGGAAGATCCGGTACCTGCCGGTCCGCGAGATGATCTGCCCGGAGCCGATGGACATGAGCAACAGCCCGGCCATCAGCGGCAGCAGCTGGACGCCTGACAGGGTCGGCGAGATGCCCTTGACGACCTGGAAGAATGCGGGCAGGTAGGTGATGGCGCCGAACATCGCGAATCCGACGATGAACCCGACCAGGCTGGTCACCGAGAATGCTCGCTCCCGGAATAGGTGCAACGGCAGCACAGGCTCGGCTGCGCGGCGCTCGACCAGCACGAACACCGCGACTGCCGCGACACCACAGCTGCCCAGGATCCAGATGGGCGCCGAGCCCCAGGCATAAGTCGTGCCGCCCAGGCTCGTCATCAGGATGAAAGAGGTCGCAGCTGTGGCGAGCACCGCGGTGCCGACGTAGTCGATGACGTGGCGCACTCGCCCAAGCCGGCCCGGTACCTGGATGGCGACGACGATCAGCGCGATGACCCCGATCGGCACGTTGATGTAGAAGATCCAGCGCCAGGTCAAGTTGTCGACGAACACCCCGCCGAGCAGCGGGCCGACAATGCTCGCCACACCGAAGACCGCCCCGAACAGGCCGACATAGCGGCCACGGTCCCGTGGCGAGACGATATCTCCGACGATGGCCTGCGCGCCGACCATCAGCCCGCCACTGCCAAGGCCCTGGACGGCGCGGAAGGCGATGAGCTCGATCATGGAGTGACTGATCCCGGCAAAGACCGATCCGGCCAGGAAGATGACGATGGCAGCCTGAAAGAAGACCTTCCTGCCGTACTGGTCCCCGAGCTTGCCCCACAGCGGCGTCGATACGGTAGTGGCAAGCAGGTAAGCGGTGATCACCCAGGCGATGTGCGAGCCGCCCTTAAGGTCGCCGACGATAGTCGGCAGCGCGGTCGAGACGATGGTCTGATCGAGCGCCGCCAGCAGCATCCCGAGCATCAGCGCGCCGATGATCATGAGGATGGTGCGCTGGCTCAGGCCGGGCAGCGCGCCGTTATCGTCGAGGCCGGCCCCGCCAGCCCTGCCGTTCCCTGGCATGGCGGCAAATCTACCTGGTTAACCCGTCGCCCTCGGCACCGGCAATACGACGGGACTTCGGCCGCCCCCGTCCGCCGGCGCCGCCCCGGCCGGGGTAGCCAGGAGTACCTCAACCCGGTTGAGCGCGCTCTGGAAACTGGCCTGAAGGTTCGCGAGGGTGCCGATGTTCTGCCCGATGAGAGCGGTCTGGTAGGCGGCTTCCACGGTTAGCCAGGTGTTGATCAGGTTCACCTGCTGCTTGCAGGTGACATCGGCAACGGCAGTGGCGGTCTCGGCTGCCGTCGGGCTCTTCGGCCAGTTATGGTCGGCTGCCTGCTGCGGGCTGCCGTAGTGATAGCCCCGCCGCGCCATGCACCGCGACCACGCCGCATTGACGGCCACGACTCGTGGATCAGTCTCCGTCCACATACTTGCCTGCTGGGCGATAGCCGGGACCGGGTCGCCCAGCTGGCTACTACCAGGGCGGTAGATCTCGTTGTTCGCGACGTTCAGGCAGCCCGGCTCCCGGACCGGTCCGATGGTGACGCCAGGCGCGAAGCCGAGCAGCGCCACTGCCAAGGCCGCATGCTGCTTGAGGTCGTTGAAAGAGCTGAATCCGCCCAGGAACGCCCCGCCCTGCGGCGGGCTGCTTGCAGTGGCAGGCTGACCATACCCGTAGGTGCTTGCGTCGCTCAGGCTTATGGTCAGCCAGTTCGCCCTCCCGAATGAGCCGTTGAACCCGTACTCGATGCCCTGCAGGAGTGCTTGCTCCTGTGATGGCGTGGTCTGGCTGGTGTAGACGAACCCTCTGGCCGCCATGCATTTCTGTGTCAGGAGTACCTGTGCTTCGGCCAGCACCGTCTGCTGCAGCCCAGACACGGCCGCATAGGAATTCAGCGGCAGGCTGATGGTCTGGCCGGAGGCTGCTGACGGTATCGGCGGCACGGCTATCTTCGGCCGGCCGTTAAACCCGGCCGCTGCCGGCACTGCCAGGAAGCCGCCGGCTGGACCGGGAACGACAAGAAAACCGCCGTGGGCGAACCGCCCCGGCTGCACCCGTCCGTGATGCCCGGACTGGCCCGCCGACGAGCACGCCGCCAGCACACAGACGGACAACAAGCAGAGCCACAGCAAGCAGGCGGCAATCTGCCTGCCGTGGCTGTGCCTGCCGCCGCTGGCCTGGCGGCGGATCCAGGGTCGGTCAGCGGCGCAGCGCATCGGCGGGCTCGATGGCACTCGCGCGCAGGGACGGGTACAGGCCGGCCAGCAGTCCGATAACAGCACCGGCAGCAGGAGCGGCGAAGACAATGCGCGGGTCGAGCAGGGCCGTCCAGTGCTCCGAGATCGTCACGCCGATCGCGACCAGCACACCAAGACAGGCTCCGACCAGACCGCCGAACAGGCCGAGTGCGGTGGATTCGGCCAGGAACTGGATGGCGATGTGCCGCGGCCTGGCGCCGAGCGCCCGGCGCAGGCCAATCTCGCTGGACCGCTCAAGAACCGCGACCAGCGTCGTGTTCGCGATTCCGATCGCGCCGATGATCAGCGCGACCCCGGCGAGTGCGAGGAACACCGTGTTGAGGCTTGCTGTCACCGATTTCTTGAGCTGGGCCGGATTGACCGGTGCCGTCGCGGTCAGCAGCTTCGGGTTATCGGGTCGCAGCGCCACGGCCGCCTGCTCGGCGACGACCTGAGCCGCGCCGAGCCTGGTGTGGATGAGCATCTGCGCCGGACTGTACGACGGGGGAGGGCCCCACAGGCGCAGTGCGGTGCTCTCTGGTACGGTCACGCCCAGATTGAGCTGCGGCAGCCGCGGGTCGCCCGCAAGGATGCCGACGACGGTGAATGGCTGTCCGCCGATGAACACGGCCGGCTCGTTGACCAGGCTGGATATGCCGAGCTGCGCCGCAGCCGACTTTCCAAGCACCGCGACGTTCTGCGCGGTGGCCTCGTGGAACTGGTTGAACAGCACGCCAGCGGCGAGCTGCGCGCCACTTGCGACCAGCGCGCCTGGGCTTGCCGCGGTCACTGGCAGGCCAACCTTGGTTCCGCCGGCGCTCGGCGGTAGGGCGCTCACCTCCCTGTTGCCGTTGTTGACCGACCACCAGACACCAGCTGCCAGCACGCCGTGGATCCGGTCGGCCAGCGCATCGGCGTTCATGGGGAAGTCCATGGTCGGATTAGCGGACCCGCCGCGGGCGCCGGTGTCGTTGACCGTCACCTGGGTAGCGTCCTGGACATTGAAGTCCTTGCCAATCTGCCCGGCGGCTGTCTGCGACAGCGCGACGATGGCGACGAAGCCGCCAATGCCAGCGACTGTCCCAAGCATTGTCAGTGCCGATCGACCCGGCCGCTGGACCAGCCCGGCGATCGCCTCGCTGGCCAGGTCGGCTAGGCGGAATCGGGACGGGGCCTGAACGCTCCGGCTGCGGCGAGCCGGCGCTCGGTGGCTAACCGCCCTGGACCGCATGCGAGCCTCCGCTCCGGTCCCCGTAAGGCACGCCCGGATCCTCGTGCACCAGCAGGTTCTCCGTTGGCCAGGGATCCTCCGGAAGTTCCTGGCCTGCCGGAAGTTCCTTGCCTGCCGGAACGCCGGGATCCTGCTCCCACAGCCTGCCGTCCCGAATCCTGATCTGCCGCTGAGCTTGGGCCGCGACCACCGGGTTGTGGGTGATCACCACGAGCGTCGCTCCCTGGCTGTGCAGCGAGCCGAGCAGATCGGTCAGTTCCTTAGTCGCAGCGGTGTCCAGGTTTCCGGTTGGCTCATCACAGAGCAGCAGCGACGGGCGGTTGACCAATGCGCGCGCGATCGCCACCCGCTGGCGCTCCCCGCCGGACAATTCTGTCGGCAGCGCGAACGCTCTGGCGGCCAGGCCGACCCCGACCAGCGCGGACATGGCCTCCGCGTACCTGTGTCGCCGCGGCATGTCCGCGTAGACCTGCGCAAGCATGACGTTCTCGATCGCTGAGCGATGCGGAAGCAGGTGGAACGACTGGAAGACGAAGCCGATGTGCCGGGCGCGGACGGCCGCCCGGTCGCGCTCGGAGGCGCGGCCAAGGTCGATGCCGTCGATCTCCAGCTTGCCTTCCGTAGGCCGGTCCAGCAGGCCAAGCAGGTTGAGCAAAGTCGACTTTCCCGATCCCGACGGGCCCATGATGGCGACGTGCTCGCCGCGCCTGATAACCAGGTCGGTCGGCTTCAGCGCCTGCACCGGGGGTGGCCCAGGGTAGGTGTAGCCAGCCGCCGACAGCTGAATGACCGGCGGCTCGGCGGACGCTAGGGTCATCGCCGCAGTTTCCTGCCCGAATGCCCGCCGCCGGATGACGCGTAGTTCTCGCCGGTGATCACCCGGTCGCCTGCTGCTAGCGCACCGGGCTGCACCGGGGTGACCTGCAGCAGACCGCCGCCCGCCGTCCCCACCTGCACGGCAACACGGACCGCCGTTGTTCCGACCAGCTTGGATACATACGTCCGACCATCGGCGCTAGCAAAGATGGCAGCCTCCGGCACCGCCAGCACGGCCCCATGACTGCGCGCCGCCGCTATGTTCAGCGAGAGGTCCTGGCCGACTAGCGACGTCGGCAGCGCCCGGCTGGGCCTGATACCCACACGCACGTAGAGGCCGCCGGACACCGATGCCTTGCTCGCGGTGACGTGCGACACCGAGGTAATCCTGCCGGGAATGGTGACGCCAGAGCCAGGCTCGGTAATCGTCACCTTCATGCCCGGCCTGACCAGGGCGGCATCGCTGGGGTTGAGCTGCCCGGAGATTGTCGGATTGCCGATCGCCAGTGTGAGCGCGCCGGCGCTGATCGACTGGCCCACCGTTGCGCTCAGCCTGACAATCCTGGCCGGCAGCCGCGGAACGAAGGTGTACTCGCCAAGCGGGACCACCGGTCCCCGGTCAGTTTTCGTACCGCCGGTGATCTGCTCTGGCGTGTAGCCGATGCCCTTGTAGAAGGCATCGACCGCGGCAGACGTACCGGGCCCGAAGGACCCGGCAGCGTCGGTGCCGGTCGAGTAGCCGAGCGACTGCAAGTCGTCCTGGAGCTCGGTAACGTCCGGTCCAGTCTCGCCCGGCTGCAGGTTGCGGTAGGCGGGCACGGTGCCTTGCAGCACGAAGAACGGCTGGCCAGCTACCTCGAGCAGGACACTGCCCTGACCGACTGTGCTGCCACTGTGGCGGAAGATCCTGGTCACGATCGGCTGCACGTTCTGGTTGCTTGCGGCTGCACCACCGCCGGACCCGCCGATGGCCGACGGGCTGACCTCCTTCGGCGGACCTACCACGGCCTCGCCGAGGACCGTCGTGATCAGCACCGTCCGTTGCACCGGCACGGTCAGCTCGGTCAGGGCCGGCGGATTGGTTTGCGCGGCCTGCTCGGCCGGCGATTTGATCTGGGAAGTCAGCAGCAGCGCGGTCGCGCCGACGAGCACGACGAACGCGACGCTCGCGAGGAGGATGATCCTACGCCGACGCAGCCGGTCATAACCACGAGCCACCCCGTCGACTGCTGTCGTGTCCACCGTCGTCGTGTCCACCGCTGCGAGCCCCCGAACCACGGCTTGCCAACTGTGCCGACAACGTTACGACAACAGCCCAAGTTCCGCAGACTCATTCGGCGCTGCCCCTATTTGCCCTGTCGGTCCCGTTGGTCGTTAGCCGCCCGGCAACGGGCTATGGCCGCCTAGCGGGCTTCGCGCCGTACAACACATAGAGCGATTGGGATTCTCAGTTGCATGTGCTGAGAATCCCAATCGGTCTGTCAGAATCGCTGACTATCCCAATCGTTAGCCGTCTCGGCGTTTGCACGGAACGGAGAACACGCATGAAGCTCGGTCTGATGCTTGGCTACTCGGGCGCCACAGTTGAGTTCCCGATCGACCTGATCAAGCAGGCCGAGAAGCTCGGATACGACTCGGTCTGGACGGCCGAGGCGTACGGCTCGGACGCGATGACACCGCTGGCGTGGATCGCGGCCCAGACGTCCCGGATCAAGCTCGGCACGGGGATCGCGCAGCTTGCCGGGCGGACACCGGCGATGTGCGCGATGCAGGCCATGACGATCGATGCCCTGGCCGGCGGCGGCCGGATGATCGTCGGGCTCGGGGTGTCCGGCCCGCAGATCGTCGAGGGCTGGTATGGCCAGCCCTGGGGCAGGCCGTACTGGCGGGTTCGTGACTACGTGCAGATCATGCAGAAGATCTTCCGTCGCGAGGGCCCGGTGTCGCACGAGGGCCGGGAGATCTGCCTGCCGTACACGGGGGAGGGAGCGACCGGGCTGGGCAAGCCGCTGTACTCGATCTTGCACCCGTCCGCGAAGATCCCGATTTACCTGGGCAGCGGGTCAGAATCGATGCTGCGGCTGTGCGGCGAACTGTGCGATGGCCTGCTGCCGTTGCGCTTCGTGCCGCGAGATATGCCGCGCTTCCGCCGGGCAATCGAGGAGGGCTTCGCCCGGACAGGGAACGGCAAGTCGTGGGACAGCTTCTCCTTCGATGCGCTTGTCGGCGTGACGGTCACCGACGACGTCGCTTCGGCGCTGCGCGCACAGAAGCCTGGTATCGCGCTGTATGTCGGCGGGATGGGCCATCCGACTGTCAACTTCCACAAGCGGGCGATGGAGCAGCTTGGCTACGCCGACGCCGCCGACCGGATTGAGGAGTTGTTCCGCGCCGGCCGCAAGCAGGAAGCCGCCGACGCGGTGCCCGACGAATTCGTGGACGAAGCGGCGCTGGTCGGCACGCCGAGGCGGATCAGGGAGCGTTACCGAGCCTGGGCTGACTGCGGCATCACTGGTCTGCACGTGGCGACGCGACAGGCGGCTGCCCTGGAGCTGATGGCCGAGATCGCTCAGCTGTAGACGAGCGACCCGTCGTCGAGGTCCGCCTTGGGCAGGATCTCGCGCTCTTCCTCGTGCTCGAGCATGTGGGTCCACGGCTCGCGGTCGCCCTGCTTGTACAGGATGTGCTGCGAGCGCATGACATAGCCGGCGTTGAAGTTCTCCGGATCGGACCACGGCCCCAGCTGCATGTCCGCGTCCTCTGGCCGCAAGGTGGGGACTGCCGTCGTGACGCCCATGTCCTGCATGTGCGACAGCAGGCGGATGACCAGGTCGCTGACCAGGTCCACGCGCAGCGTCCAGCTGTGCCGGAAGTAGCCGAAGATGTAGGCCATGTTCGGCACGCCGTTGATCATGATGCCGCGCCAGGTGACCCGCCCTGCGAAGTTGACCGGCTCGCCATCGACGGTGAACGCGACGTCACCGAAGGCCGACATGTTGAAGCCCGTGGCGGTGACGACGATGTCGGCCAGGATCTCCTCGCCAGAGCCGACCTTAATCCCGTTCTCGGTGAACGCCTCGATCGTGTCAGTGACGATCGAGGCCTTCCCGTCGCGAAGTGCCGCGAACAGGTCGCCGTCGGGGACGATGGCGATGCGCTGCTGCCACGGGCGATACCGGGGAGTCAGGTGCTTTTCGATGTCAAAGCCCTCGGGCAGCAGCGGGCGGATGGACTCGATCAGGAACGCGTGCAGATCCCCGGGGGTCTCTCGCCCCATCCGGGCCAGCATGTCCGTGAGCTGGATGTACTGACGCCGGAGGATCTCGTGCGTCCACTCCTCGGGAATGTCCAGGGAGCGCAGCGTCACGGCCAGCTCGGCCTGCGCCGGCGGGGCGAAGAAGTAGGTGGGGGAGCGCTGCAGCATCGTCACGTGCTCCGCCGTCCCGGCTATCGCGGGGATCAGCGTTGCGGCCGTCGCACCAGAGCCGATCACGACGACGCGCTTGCCCGCCAGGTCGAGATCTTCCGGCCAGCCCTGCGGGTGCACGATCAGGCCCTGGAAGCGGTCCATGCCCTCCCACCGCGGCTGGTACGGCCTGGCGTGGTTGTAGTAGCCCTGGCACATCCATAGGAAGTCGGCGGTGAACCGCAGCTGCTCCCCGGTGTCACCCCGGGTGACCTCGACAGTCCACCGGCGTTCGTCGGTGGACCAGCTTGCCGCATCGACCCGGTGCTGGTAGCGGATCTGCAGGGCGAGATCGTCCTCGTCAATGACCTCGTCGAGGTAAGCGAGGATCTCGTCAGCCGCCGCGATCGACGGGCCGCGCCACGGCTTGAACCGGTAGCCATAGGTGAACAGGTCGCTGTCGGAGCGAACGCCTGGGTACCGGTGGGTCCACCAGGTCCCGCCCCGGTTGTCCTGGGCGTCCAGGATCACGAAGGTCCGGTCGGGGAACCGTTCCCGCAGGTGATGCGCGGCGCCGATGCCCGAGACCCCGGCGCCGACGATGAGGACATCGACGTGGCCGGCGTCATGGATCTCCTGCGTGCCCTGGCCGGAAGCGGTCATCGATACCGTCGTTGTCATAGCCGGACCTCCCAGAACGCTTCCAGTACCTCCACCAATCGTAGGTGCGAGCGCGCGCCCCGGACCAATGCTCTGGCGGCGCGACCCGTTGGCCTGGTGCCTTAGTGTCGGGCCATGGCCATAGAAGCGGAGACTGAGCAAGACCGCAGCAAGCGGCACTACCAGCGGACCCTTTTCGACGGCGTCGCTCCGCTCTATGAGGCCTCTCGGCTCGGATACCCGACTGACATCGTGGAGTTCGCCGTCACGACCGCGGCGCTCGGCCGACACAGCCGGGTCCTAGAGGTTGGCTGCGGCACGGGCCAGCTCACCGAGCGCTTGGCCGGCTTCGGGTTCAGCCTGACGGCCATCGACATCGGCCCTTCGATGGTCGCCGAAGCCCGGCACCGTCTCAATGGGCCGGACGTCGAGTTCCAGGTTGCATCCTTCGAGGACTTCCCGGCCGCCGAAGCCTCCTTCGACTTGATCGTCTCGGCCGCGGCATTTCACTGGGTTGATCCCGAGGTCCGATACCGCAAGTCTGCTCAGCTTCTGCGGCCGGGGGGCTGGCTCGCCCTGCTGGATATCAGCGAGCACTATGACGATCCCTTTGGCGCGGCGCTCCGTGACATGTGGGTTGCCCGCAGCGACGGGCGCGGCGCCTGGGTGAAGCGGGCCACCGATACCGAGGTCATCACGGGCACCGGCTGGTTCTCCGAGCCGATCCACCGGACATACGCACAGCGCATGGCGCGCCCCGCCGATGTCGTCATCGGCGTAGAGAACACCAGAGCGACGTCGCTGAGCTGGCCAGATGACGTCCGGCGGGGGTTCACCGAGGAGCTGGCGCATCATCTGGAACTTCAGCGCGACGTGCGCCTCACGCAGCACACGTCGGTGACGATGGCCCGCATCCTGCGGCGCCCTGACTAAGCCTTTGATGGCGTCAGGAGCTTGGCCGGCGTGATCGGCAAGTCGCGGACGCGGATGCCAGTCGCGTGATAGACGGCGTTGGCGATCGCGGCTGCTGTGCCCACGATGCCGATCTCGCCGATGCCTTTGGAACCCATCGGGTTGACGTACGGGTCCTCCTCGTCGATCCAGGCGACGTCGAAGTCGCCACTATCGGCATTTGCCGGGATGTGGTAGGTCGCGAAGTCGTGGTTCATCACATGCCCGAAGCGCGGATCGACGCGGCTCTCCTCATGGAGTGCCATCCCCACGCCCATCGTCATCCCGCCGATGAACTGCGATCGGGCGGTCTTAGGGTTGATGATCCTGCCGGCGGCGAAGACTGCGGTCATGCGCGGGATGCGCACCTCCCCGCTGTCGGCGTCCACCCGAGCCTCGGCGAAGCAGGCTCCGAAGGCGTGCATCGCGTACTTGGCAGCCTCGGGGTTGTCGCGCGCAGCGGCCTCGGCCTGGTCACCTTCGGCCGGACTGTTGCCGTGCCTGTCGCGGAACAGGCGGGCTGCCTCGACGACGGCCGTTCCCCAGCTAGTGATGCCAGAGGAGCCGGCCGCGAGCGAAGCCTCGGGGAAGCTGGTATCCCCGATACGCAGATCTATGTCGTCAACGCCACTTCCCAGGGCGTCGGCGGCGATCTGGGCTAGCGCTGTCCAGGTCCCGGTGCCGATATCCTCAGCGCCGATCTCCACCACGTATCGGCCGTCCCCCGTATAGCTGATCCTTGCTACCGAGCCTGGGAACCTGACGACGGGAAAGGTGGACGATGCCACGCCCGTGCCTACCAGCCAGCGACCCTCTATTGAGGTGCGCGGGCGTGCGTCGCGCCCGGCCCAGCCGAACCGGCGCGCGCCCTCAAGCAGGCAGGCAACGAGGTTGCGGCTGGAGTAGGGCAGCCCCGTCTCGGCGTCGATCTCGGGTTCGTTACGGATCCGGAACTCAACGGGGTCAAGGCCGCAGCTGATCGCCATCTCATCCATCGCCGATTCCAGCGCGTACATCCCCGGAGCTTCGCCGGGTGCGCGCATCCACGACGGAACCGGCACGTCGAGAGCGGCCAGGCGGTGAGAGGTGCGGCGTCCTTGGGCTGCGTACATCGTCCGGGTCGGGACGGCGGCCTGCTCCGCGAATTCTTTCGTCTTAGCCGTCTGCTCGATGACGTCATGGGAAATGGCGGTGAGATGTCCGCTGCGGTCGGCGCCCAGGCGGATCCGCTGGATGGTGGGGGTTCGGTAGCCGACACCGGAGAACATCTGCTGGCGAGTGAGCGCGAACTTGACCGGACTGCCCTGGATCACCTGGGCGGCCAGCGCAGCGAGAACTGTATTGGCGTGCGGTGTCTTCGATCCGAATCCGCCGCCGATGTACGGTGCGATAACCCGTATCCGGTCCCGGTTGAGCCCGAGAACCCGGGCCAGTGTCTCTCTGGTCGCGTGGGCTCCCTGGGTGGACTCGTACAGAGTGAGATCTCCGGCCTCCCAGAGCGCGACCGTGGCGTGCGGCTCCATCGGGTTATGGTGCTCCATGGGCGTGGTGTAGGTCTCGTCGAGTGTCACCGCCGCCAGGGAGAACTCCCGGTCGAAGTCCCCGTCTTCGGTGTCGGTCGGGTAGACCGGGTTCACATGCTCGGGCGCGTACAGATCGTCCCGATCCGGCCGCAATTCCACGTCGTGTGGTTCGTCACGGTACGTCACGCGGACCAGGCTGGCGGCATACCGGGCGATCTCAAGCGTCTCGGCGACTGTGGCGGCTACGTACTGGCCCCGGAAGCTGACCTCTGCCGCCTGCAGGACGGCGAATTCCCGGTCGCTGGTATCCGCCAGCCTGGGCGCGTTGTCGTGGGTAAGCACGGCCACCACACCGGGGATCGCCTCGGCGGCGCTGGCATCGATCCGATCGACCCGGCCTCGTGCGACCTCGCTCTGTACCGGGAAGAGGTAAAGCGGGTTATTGAAGCGGTACTCGTAAGAATAAGTGGCCGTTCCGGTGACCTTTTGCGGCCCGTCGCGGCGGTCGAGAGGCGTGCCGATGGCCCGGCGCTCGGTGATCGTGCTCATCGGCCCTCCGACAGGTCGAGCAAAATGCGGGTCACGACGTTGGAGGCGAGCGGCACCTTGTACGCGTTCTCACGCAACGGCACCGCTGCCGCAAGCTCGGCTTCGGCTGCGCCGCGGAAGCTCTCCTCAGTCGCCGGCCTGCCGCGGAGCGCATCCTCGGCCGTGCGGGCACGCCAGGGCCGGTGCGCCACCCCGCCCAGGGCAATCCGGACGTCGCTCACTACGCCGTCTCGCACCTCCAGCGCCGCGGCGACCGAGACGAGCGCGAACGCGTACGAGGCCCGCTCGCGCACCTTCCGATATCTGGAGTTCGCCGCGAATCCGATGCGCGGCAGGTCCACCGCGGTAATGAGCTCGGCGTGCTCGAGTGTCGTGTCGCGCTGGGGCTCGTTCCCTGGCAGCCTGTGCAGCTCGGTGATCGGGATCTCCCGTTCCCCGCCTGGGCCCTGGATGCGCACTGCCGCGTCTAGCGCGGTCATCGCGACTGCCATATCCGACGGGTGCGTGGCGACGCACTGCTCGGAAGCGCCGAGGATGGCGTGATCAGCGTTGCAACCGTCCAGCGCCGAACAGCCCGTTCCCGGCTCCCGCTTGTTGCACGGTGTGGTCGTGTCATAGAAGTAGGCGCACCGGGTGCGCTGCAGGAGGTTCCCGCCTGTCGTGGCAAGATTCCGGAGCTGCCCTGAGGCGCCCGAAAGCACGGCCTGCGACAGCACCGGGTAGCGGGACCGGATTCTCCGGTCGGCGGCCAGTTCGCTGTTAGTGACCGCAGCGCCGATGCGCAGCCTGCCGTCTGGCAGGTCCTCGATTTCCGCGGAGGTCAGGCATCTCACGTCCACCAGCACATCCGGCTGCATAACCTCCAGCTTCATTAGGTCCACGAGGTTGGTGCCGCCAGCCAGGAACTCCCCGGTCCGCTCTCTGGCTAGCGTCGCGACGGCCCCGGAGATGTCCCCGGCCCGCTCGTAGCGGAAGGGCTTCACTGCGGCACTCTCCCTTCGGCAGCCTCGCGGATGGCGGGGACGATATTCGCATAGGCGCCGCAACGGCACAGGTTGCCGCTCATCCGCTCCCGGATCTCCGCATCGGTAAGGGGCATGTCCGCGGCGCTGATGTCCCCGGTGACATGGCTGGGCCAGCCTGCCTCAGCCTCTGCGAGCATTCCTACCGCGGAGACAATCTGGCCGGGCGTGCAGTAGCCGCACTGGAACGCGTCATGCCCGATAAATGACCTCTGCATCGGGTGCAGCTCGCCGTCTGCGGCGAGGCCTTCGATCGTGGTGATCTCCGCCCCGTCATGGGCGACGGCCAGCGCGAGGCAGCTGTTGACGCGCTTGCCGTCGAGCAAGATTGTGCAGGCGCCGCACTGACCGTGGTCGCAGCCCTTTTTCGGGCCATAGATACCGAGACGTTCGCGCAAAGCGTCGAGCAGCGTCGTGCGCGGATCGACCGCGATGCGATGCTTCCTTCCGTCAGCGTTCAGGATGATCTCCACCGCTTTGCCCCTCGCTCAGGCAAATCCACCAGACCGAAGCCTGATGATCTGCGATGTCACCTCGCGTACAGGGTGTCGCGACTCTCGTGCAGCTTCTGGGGCAGAGGCGGCGCGGCATATTCGTCGGTAACGACTTCGATGTAGGAAGCGGAGCTGCTCTGGGCCGCTTGCTGGAGGGCCTGGTCCAGCTCGCCGCAGGTGGTGACACGGGTGGTAAACCAGCCCTCGCAGCCCAGCGCATGCGGCAGTTCCGAGTAGCGCCACGCAGCAAGATCGTTATAGGCGATGTTGGGATCCTTGCAGAGCAGCCGCTCGATCAGGTAGCCGGAGTTGTTCAGGACGAAGATGGTGGGCTTGAGTCCGCGGCGGCCCATCTGGCTGATCTCCTGCGCGGTCTCCTGGTGGGATCCTTCCCCGGTGAAAAGGACGACGCGGCGCTCGGGAGCGGCGACGGCCGCGCCGAACGCGGCTGGGGTGGCCCAGCCGATTGCGCCCCAGAGTGTCTGGTTGTAGAAGGTTGCGCGCTTTGGCATCTGCGCGAAGGCCAGGCCCATCGAGGACGTCCCGGTCTCGGCAATGACGATGTCGTCGGGCCGCAGGAAGTCGGCCCACCGCGGGTAGAGTGCGCCGGCCGTGATGGCATCGCTGCTGTTGCCGGTCGCCAGTCCGAGCGAAGCCGGGTGCAGCGAGATCTCCTTGCTGCGGCGCTTGACGCGGCTGGTGAGCGAGCTAAGAATGTCGCCCATTTCGACGTCGTGGAACTCCTGCTGGCCGACGCGCGTGTAGTGATGCTGGATGGCGATTGTCTTCGCGGGGTCAAGGCGCGCGGTGAACGCCCCGGTGTTGAAGTCGGTCATTAGCGTCCCTACCGTGACGACCTGGTCGGAGGACTCTACGTATGCGCGCACGTCGGGGTTCATCAGCTTGCCGTCATACATTCCGATGAAGGATGGCTGCTGCTCGTCCAGGACCGACTTATCGGCGAACATCGTCGCGAACGGCATGCCGCTGGCGTCGACGAAGTCCTGCAGCCTGGACTGCAGCCCGATTCGCTTGGCCAGCATTCCGGGCAAGATGCATGCAGTCTCGGCGCTATCCAGGGCCGACAGGATCGCCTCGGTGGCAGCGTTGACGTTGTCCGGGTTGCTACGCGGCTGATCGAGAGGCTGAGCGGAACCGAGTACTTCCTGGTCCGCAACATCCGCCGGGATCGCCATGTAGACGGGACGCCGGTGGTAGAAGGCCTGGTCGATCAGGCGCTCTGTCTCATAGACGGCGTTCTGCGGGCTGATGATCGCCTGGGCGCAGACAACTGGCCCCGCCATCTTCGCGAAGAAGTCGAACTCGCCGTTTCCCAGGGTGTGGTGGACCACCTGACGCTTGTGCTGGGCGGTCCTTGTGGGCATGCCGGTCAGGTGGAAGATCGGTACGTTCTCCGCGTACGCTCCGGCGATCGCGCTGATCGCCCCGAGCTCCCCGGGACCGTATGTGGTGCTGAGCGCGCTGACACCGCGAACGCGTGCGTACCCGTCGGCAGCGTAACCGGCATTGAGCTCGTTGCAGCATCCGATCCAGTTGATGCCGGGGTACTGGACGATGGCGTCCTGGGTGGGAAAGGCGAAGTCTCCGGCAACACCGAAGATGTCATCGATCCCGATGTCCTTGAGCCGTCCGAGCACGTGCTGGATTACTGTCTTCGGCATTGCCCGATCCCCCGGTGACGTACTTCACTCGCTGCTGGTGCCACGGCGCCCAATCAGCAGGAGCGTCCCCCCGGCATGCCGCGCCTCACCACCCGCTGCGGGTGAATCGCGACGCTTGGTCGGGATCAGCCTGCCGGACTAGGCCGAGGTTGCCGCGGTCAACCTCCGCCATTGTCTTTTGCAGCGACCGGAGCGACGCTTCGCGCATCGCCAGCGCATCGATCTCCCGGAGCAGACGGCTGTCGGCAGAGTGCTCGCCGGCGCGGCTGCGGTCTGCCTCGTCCAGGACCTCAATCCCGAAGCGGGACACTCGCTCAGCTTCGTCCAGGGCGGACCTGATGAGTGACAGTTCGGATCCGGTTACCGTGACCCGGTACCCACCGCCGCCTAGCTGCTTCACTGATGCCACCGGTTAACCTCCGTCTCGAAATGGCTCTGCCCGGTCTCTCGGTCCGCTGGACCGCGGGCTCTGTTGAACCTCCGTGACATCCATAATCCCGTCAGAGCCCGCTCGCGGCATCGCGGCAAGCACCCGTTCTCCGGTACCGCCACCGGTAGTCCGGGCCTTCCCGTTAACCGGAAGAGGGTTGGTGAGAAGCGTCCGGGTTTGAGTGTCTTGACCGGAACGCACGGATCGTGATAGCTGCCGACAAGGCCGCGTCCCGCAAAGTCAGTCCGCTCAGCGGGCTTCCAGGAAAGTCACGACTGCCATGACGCGGCGATGGTCGTCTTCGGCCTCTGGCAGCTTCAGCTTGGTGAAAATGCTCCTGACGTGCTTCTCGACGGTTCCCTCAGTGACCCAGAGCCGTTTGGCGATCCCGCTGTTCGATCGGCCCTCGGCCATCAGCGCGAGCACTTCAACTTCTCGAGCGCTCAGCTCGCCGAGCGGATCGTCGCGGCGGCGTGCTGACACCAGTTCCTGGACCAGCGCGGGATCTACGACGGTTCCGCCCTCGGCGACGCGCTCGACGGTGTCGATGAAGTCCGCCACGTTGGTGACGCGGCTTTTGAGCAGGTAGCCGATCGCGCGACCGGTTGAGAGCAGTTCCATCGCCTGGTCGACGTCCGCGTAGGCAGAGAGCAACAGAATGGCGATCTCCGGCCACTCTGCGCGAATCGACATGGCCGCCTCAAGCCCCTCGATCGAGTGGTTTGGCGGCATCCGGATGTCCGATACCACAAGGTCAGGGGTGGTTTCGCGGACGAGCGCGAGTAGTTGTCCGCTGTCTGCTGCCTGGCCGACAACCACGAGGCCGCAGCGCTCAAAGAGGCTCGCCATGCCCTCTCGGAGCAGGACATCGTCGTCGGCAAGCACGACTCGCATCCCGGCAATGGCGGACCGGCCAGAATCCGATCCAGGTTCCTCGTGCGGGGCGCCGCTGGTCATTCCCTGAAACTACCGGCTCGTGCCGCCGCGGGACTGTTGTGGGGCGGCACAGTGGCGCGGAGCACACCGAGACCTACTGGTGCCGCCCGGCCAGCGGCTCGGCGCCGATGATCTCGCGGATCGCGTCCGCTGACAAACTCTGCTTCGGCAAGAATCCCGCTGCTGCGCTGGAAGCGATGAGATCTTCCACATCGGTCGATGAGTGCGCAGAAATGAGGATCATTGGCGGCGTATCGCCGCTGCCGTCCCTCGCGAGCAGTTCGGCAACGTCGAGCCCGCACTCGTCGCCGAGCATCAGGTCGATGAGCACAACATCTGGGCGCAGTTCAGCAGCCAACTCCACCGCCTCGGCCGACCTGCAGGCCACGCCGGCCACGTGCTCTCCCTGCCGCTCGAGCAGGAGCCGGATAGCCGCGGCGCACGAGGGGGTGTCGTCAACCAGAAGAATGCGCAATGCCACTCCTTCAGCTTTCCAGCGTCGGCCATGCCACGCATTGCAGCTAGCCGTAAACAGGCGGCCGAGCCACCACCCGGGTCGATCGGATCAGGCGGCAAGCGGCAGCTCGGCATCCAGGCGCGTGCCCGCGCCGGCTGGGCTGCGGACGGCCACCTTGCCGCCTAGCGCTTCGACTCGATCCTTCAGGCCGACCAGCCCTGAGCCAAGGGCGGGGTCGGCGCCACCGTGACCGTCGTCGACGACGTGCAAGTGCAGGACGTCGCTTTCTATGTCGGCGCCGATCTGGACGACCGATGCGCCGGAGTGCTTGGCTGCGTTGGCGAGGGCTTCGGAGACTACGTAATAGGCGGCGACCTCGACCTGCTCCGGCAGCCGCGCCACCCGATGAAGGTCGAGTTCAACAGGAACAATGCTGCGGCGGGCGAGTGTCTTGAGTGCCGGGACGAGGCCACCAGCGGAAAGGATGGACGGGTGGATGCCGCGCGCCAGCTCACGCAGGTCATCCAGGACGCTATTTAGGCCTTCAGCGACGCTAGCCAGATCTTCGCCAAGCTGGCCCGAGTCGGGCGGGATCGCCGTCTGCGCGGCTCGAAGCGCCAGCGTGAGCGACACCAGGCGCTGCTGGGCGCCATCATGCAGGTCGCGTTCGATCTGGCGGCGTGCCTCGTCCGCGGCGGCAAGCACGCGCGCTCTCGACGCCATCAACTCGGCCCGGTTCTCGGCATTGGAGACCGCGGTGGCCACTAGGTCAGTGAATGAGCCGATCCGCGACTCTGCGCGCGACGACAACACGTGCGCATCGGTGGTCGCGGCCAGGACAGCGCCCCAGAGGCGGCCCTCAACAATGATTGGCGCGCCGACCCCTGACCGGAAGCCGGCCGCCGCTAGGCGCTTTACCCGCACGCCGGAGACGTCGTCATAGTGGTCCAGCCTGGCAGGCCTCGAAGTCTCCGAGATCATGGTGGCAAGGTTTCGCCCCTCGAGCGGTTGTCGATCGCCGACCGGCAGGCTGGCCCTGGCGCCTTTTCCCCAGCTAGCGACGATGGTTGAGGTGCCATCACATTCGTAGCGGAGCATCGATGTGATCTCAGCCTGGAGCAGGTGGCCAGCCTCCTCCGTCACGGCGGTAAACACCTTCTCAGGGGGTGCCTCGCGTGCCACCAGCGTCGCCACCCGCCGCAAGGCCGCCTGTTCGTCGGCAAGACAGGCGAGACCGGCCCGGTTCTCGGCATTGGAGATGGCCGCTCCCAGCAAGTCCGCGAAGCCGGCCATGCGCCGTTCCGTGTAAGCCGGCATGGCCCATCGCACAGTCGAGCCAATGAGCATCGCTCCTCGCGAGCTTCCGGCGACCATGATCGGGACAGCGACTACCGCGCGGAGGCGATGGGCGCGGGCATCCTCCGCCAGCGATTGATATGCAGCGGCGATGTCGTCGATCCGACCTGGACGGCCAGTCCTGAAGAATGCTCCGACGAGGCCCCGGATCAGGGACCACAGGCCGCCAGCGCGGACGCGCTCGGCTGACCGGTCCCAGGCTGCGATCGTAACGAGATCACCGGACTCATCCTGGCTCATGCTGACGTAATCGGCACCGACGAGCCGGCCTGCCTCCCCCGCGGCCGCGGCGAACAGCTCCTTGGCCGGGACCGTGTGCGCCACCAGGGTGGCCACTCGTCGCAATGCGGCTTGCTGTGCAGCGAGCCGACCGACCTTGGCCATCAGCAGTGAGATTGCCAGCCCGGCTATCGCGAAGCCGATCAGCGAGAGCATGAAGGGCGGCGGAAAGAAGAACATCCTCGCCGCGATGCTGAGCAGAAGCGCTGTGACGGCTGGCCACACGCCGCCCGCGACTGCCAGCGCGGTCACGAGTATGAGCGCGATCACTAGGAACCCGCCCTGAAGAAGGGCCAGGTGCGAGGCAAATGCAGCCAGAGCGATCAGCAGGGGACCGGCGACAGCGGTGAGCCAGACCGCAGCCCGGAACGCACGCGGCCGCTGCTTCACCCAAGCGCTGGTCAGGGTCCCCAGCACGCTCACACATCGAGGCTAACTGATGGTGATGGCGAGAGGCGCTGACCAAATTCCGCAGCCTTTGGTGCTATAGCGGTATTTCGGATTCGTAGTGCTGGCGACCTCAGCAGGAGCGCACGCCCGCAGCGTAGCCTGCCCCAACGACGCGGGGAAACATGCTGACCAGGCAGAATCTTAGCCCGGTTACACTCCCTGGCATGGCTGCCTTGCCCGGGCGGACCGGCGATGACCATATTTCGGCGGAACAGGCGGCGCTGCGAAGGGTGGCGACGCTGGTTGCGCGCGCCGCGTCACCGGAAGATGTGTTCACCGCGGTCGCGGAGGAGGCCCGGCGGCTGCTCGGCGCGGACCACACGGCGATGGCCCGGTATGACCCCGACGGCACCAGAACGGTAGTCGCGGCGTCGAGCAGTTCCGGTGCCACCTTCCGCGTTGGCGACCGGATAAGGCTCGGCGGGCGGAACGTGCCGACGCTGGTATTCGAGACGGGCCGGGCGGCGCGGATCGATGACTACGTCGAGGGCTCCGGGCCAATCGCCGAGGCTGCCCGCGAGCTCGGACTGGGCGCGGCGGTCGGCGTGCCTGTCAGCGTGGAAGGGCGGCTGTGGGGCATCGTGATCGTGGGATCCCGTCTGGCGCCGCTGCCGGCCGGAACCGAGGAGCGGCTGGCCGGGTTCACCGAGCTTGCCGCGACCGCGATCGCTAACGCCCAGGCCCGGGTGGAACTGCGCGGGTTCGCCGAGGAGCAGGCGGCCCTGCGGCGGGTGGCGACGCTGGTGGCCCGGGCGGCGCCGTCGGCAGAGGTGCTGACCGCGATCACCGAGGAGGCCGGGCGGCTGCTGCACGCCGATCTGGCGACGATGAACAGGTACGGTGCTGACGGGTCGATCAGCGTTGTTGCCACCTGGAGCAGCACCGGTGCTGCCTTCAGCGCCGGCGGGGTTGGCAAGCTCGGCGGGCGGAACCTGCAGACGATGGTCTTCCAGACTCAGCGGCCGGCCCGGATCGACGACTACGCCAGCGCCTCCGGCAAGATCGCGGAGGCAGCCCGCGAGTTCGGCGTGCGCGCGGCTGTCGGGGTGCCGGTGAGTGTCGAGGGCCAGCTGTGGGGCGTCATGGTGGCGGGATCCCGTGCCGAGGCACTGCCAGCGGACACCGAGGAGCAGCTGGCGGGGTTTACCGAGCTGGCGGCTACCGCGATTGCTAATGCCGAGGCGCAGGCCGCGCTGACGGCGTCGCGGGCGCGGATCGTGGCTGCCGCGGATGCGACCCGGCAGCGGATCGAG
>Ga0335075_10005188_pt1 | contig 20280 bp, 17 predicted proteins | sample Lox_Sample_24_FD_206723 | JGI IMG/M metagenome (GOLD analysis project Ga0335075, IMG submission 206723) | Soil microbial communities from Loxahatchee National Wildlife Refuge, Florida, United States - Lox_Sample_2.4 | ecosystem: Environmental > Terrestrial > Soil > Wetlands | place: USA...
TGGCGTTTATGATGCCGGCGTTCTTCGGCTTCTGGATGTGGAACATCGGTTCCGGCGTGGCGCTCTACTGGGCGGGCAGCAACGTGCTCAGCGTGGTGACGCAGTTCGTGATGAACCGCACCAGCCTGGGGCAGGAGATGCGCGCCATCGCCGCGAAGCGCGCCGCCAAGCGGGCCGCGAAAACCATCAATGCCCGGCGATAAGTGCCGGGCGGCGGGAATCGTCTCGCCGGATGCCCCGTTGTGATTTAATTACCTGGAAGGCGATAGTTAGACGAACGCGATAGATTAGTCCTCCATGCCGATCGACGATTACGCCGCTGCCGCTCAGAAGATCGCGGAATTCCTGAAGATGCTCATCAACCAGGGTGGGCTGCGCCTGAAGTACCGCATCACCGCTGGGGCCGGCGCGGCCGATCCCGCGGGACTGGAAACGCGCGAAATCTACGTGGAGCTGGCCGGCCCCGATGCCGGACTGCTGACGCAGCGCGGCGGCGAGCTGCTGCGCGCCCTTGAGCACGTTGCGGCAAAAATTCTCCGCCTCGAAAGCGAAGAGCACGAAATCGTCTCCTTCGACGCGGAGAACTTCAAGGCGCTGCGCGCGAACGAGATGAAGCTGGCCGCGGACACCGCCGCCGAGCGGGTGCGCCGATCGGGCCAGCCCTACGCCTTCGCGCCGATGAACTCCCGCGAGCGCCGCATGCTGCATCTGGCCTTCCGCGAATTCGACGATCTGGAGACCGCTTCCTCCGGCGAGGGCCTGCACCGCTACGTGGTCGTCTATCCGAAGGGGCACGCGCGCCACGAGGACCGCGGGGAACGGCGGGGCGGCAGCCGCTTTGGCGGGCGCCGGCGCTGACGCGAAAATACGGCAAGCCTGATTTTGCCGGCCAGCGCGTAGTCTGAGGGCAACGCTGCGGAGCGCTTCCATGGTGCAGCCTCACCCACTCACAAGCGAACGGGAAGCGGTCGCGCAGGAGACCATCGTCGCCGTCTCCACGCCGCCCGGCCGCGGCGGCATCGGCATCGTGCGGCTCTCCGGCCCGCACTCCGCGGAGATCGCGTCGCGCCTGGTGCGGCTGCGCGCTGCCATGGAACACGCGCGGACGCGGCTGGCCGAAGTTCCCGATCCGGACACCGGCGAACGCCTCGACGAAGCGCTGGTGACCTATTTCGCGCGGCCCAATTCCTACACCGGCGAGGATCTGGTGGAGATTGCCGCGCACGGCTCGCCGGTGATCCTGGAGCTGCTGGTGCGCCTGGCTCTGCGCAACGGCGCGCGCCTGGCGCGGCCCGGCGAGTTCACCGAACGCGCCTTTCTCGCCGGGCGCATCGATCTCACTCAGGCGGAAGCGGTGCGCGACCTGATCGAGGCGCAGACCCTCTACCAGGCGCGCATTGCCGCCGAGCAGATGGGCGGCGCGCTGTCACGCCGCGTGCATCCCGCCAAGGAAAGGCTGGTGGAGCTGATCGCGCTGCTCGAGGCGGGCATCGATTTCGCCGAAGACGACGTGGAAGTGACGCCGGACGCCGAAATTGTCACACGCACGGATACAATCTCCGGCGAGCTGGACGCGCTGGCCCGCTCTTTCGAGCACGGGCGCATGGTGCATGCCGGGCTGCGCCTCGCCATCGTGGGCCGGCCTAACGTGGGCAAGTCGTCGCTCTTCAACCGGCTGCTGGAGCGGGAGCGCGCCATCGTCACCGCGCAGCCGGGAACCACGCGCGATCTGGTGACGGAACGGCTCTCGCTGGGCGGCATTCCCCTCGAGCTGGTGGATACGGCGGGGCTGCGCGAGACCAGCGAGGAAGCCGAGGCCATCGGGGTGCGCAAATCGCGCGAGGCGCTGGCGGACGCCGACCTGGTGCTGGTGGTGGTGGACGCATCCGCGGCGCTGCGCGAAGACGAGCGGGCGCTGATCGCTTCGCTGGCCGGGCGCCGCGCTCTGGTGGCGCAGAACAAGTGCGATCTGCCGCCGGCCGAAGCGGTGGAACGTCCAGGCGATCTCGAATTCCCTGGCGAACGCGCGGAGGACCCCGCGCCCGCTGCGGTGCGCACCAGCGCGATCACCGGCGAGGGCGTGCAGCAGCTGCGCGACGCGCTCGAGGAGATGATCCGCAACCCTGCGGGCGAAGGCGAATCGGGCATTCTGACCAGCCTGCGCCACTTTGAGGCGGTCCGCGGCGCGCTGGCCTCGCTCGATGCCGCAAAGGGCGCGGTGACTGCGAAAATCCCGCACGAAATGGTGCTGCTCGATCTCTACGCCGCGCTGCGCCACCTCGACGGTCTCACTGGCGAAACCACCCCCGACGACATTCTGAACCGCATCTTCTCCAGCTTCTGCATCGGAAAATGACGCGAGGGGAGGCGTGAATCGGGCGGCCCTGACCCTGCTGCATCCGCTTCGATACACTCTTGTGGCAGATGGATCAGTCACGGATCGACGCTTTGAACAGCAGGTTCGGGATTCCGAATCTGGTTGACGTGCTCGCTGGAAACGGCGGGCTGGCCAAAATCCGCGTGAGGGCTCCCGCGGCATCGGCGGAGATTTATCTGCATGGCGCGCAGCTGACGTCGTGGCAGCCGGCGAACGCCGAAGAGGTGCTTTTCCTCAGCGAGCATTCAACGTGGCAGGATGGCCGCGCGATCCGCGGCGGCATTCCGGTCTGCTTTCCGTGGTTTCGCGCGAAGGCCGACGATCCCTCGGCGCCGGCGCACGGTTTTGTTCGCACCAAAGAATGGCAGCTCGAGTCAGTGAAAAGCGACGGAGAGTCGGTCGTGGTGGTCTGCGCAACGGAGAACGATGAATCGACCGGGCGCTGGTGGCCGCACGCGTTTCGCCTGGTGCACACGCTGTCCATCGGCAAATCTCTTCGGCTCGAGCTGAACGTCACCAATACGGGAGGGACTCCCTTTCGCTTCGAAGAGGCTTTGCACACCTATTTCCGCGTGAGCCAGGCGGAAACAGTCAGCGTTCGCGGCCTCGACGGGATCGCTTATCTCGATAACGTCGATGGAAACCGCCGCAGGACGCAGTCCGGAGACGTGATCTTTACGGGGAAAACGGACAACGCCTACATCGACGTTCACAGCCCCGCGGAAGTGATCGATCGGACGCTGGGCCGAAGGATCCGGACGGAGAAAGCGAACTCTGCGACCACCGTTGTCTGGAATCCCTGGCAGGACGGCGCGGCTTCTCTCAGCGATCTTGGCAACGACGAGTGGCGGCAATTTGCGTGCGTGGAAGCCAGCAACATTCTCGACTCAGCGGTCTCGCTCGCACCGGGCCAGCAGCACAGCATGCAGGCAACGATCAGCGTCGCTGATGCGCAAGCCGCTCCATGAGATGGAGATTGCAGACAGGCCTCGGCGCTTACGACGGTCTTGCCGGAGCGGCGATCCAGCCCAGCCCTGCTGCGTGCGCGAAGATCTCCTGAATAGTGGCCGCTTGTTCTTCGGGGGCGAGGCGGCTGCCGGCGAGCGTGCGCTCGATGGCCGCCTGCACGGTATCGCCGTCGCGAAGCGCGCACAGCAGCCGGAACTGCTCGGCGGTGAGCCGGCTGTGATACACCGAATCGTCGTAGCGATGGACGGCGAGACAGATATCGGAGCGCCGCATCGCGGGTAGCCGCGGGCGCGCCGACGTTTTCCGCAGCGTCGATGCGTTGCTGACAATATCGGCTTCGGGCAGGTTGCGGTGCACGGCGATCACCGCATCGTCGACGGGATAGTGCAGGCGCAGCAGCTGGAGGTGAGGCTGGAGCGCAAGCACCGTGGCGGGCGAAACCAGGAGCGCGGCGGACGCGGTGAGCGGCGGCAGAGCGGCTCCGTCGAACGCTTCGACGCAGGCCCACTCCACGCGGGCCGCATCCACGGCGAGGTCGTGGCGGCGGCCGGTGAACTCCGGGTGCAGGTCAAGCCAGGCGGGCAGGTTCTTTCCAAGATTGCGCAGGGTGAAGGAGGTCGAGGGATTCTCGGCGAGGTAGGCGCAGACCAGGGCGTCGAAGCGCTTTGGGCCGACGATCGCGCTGAGCGCGGGGTAATCCTCAGAGACGGCATCGATGACGCGAAACCAGTACTGGCGGTTGTAGATTTCGAGGCGCTCGAACGAAGTGAGCACCGCGTTCGGCTTGATGTAGCCGGAAATCTTCGCCGCCGCGGGCCGGCCGTCGTCGCCGACCGGCTGCATGCTGAAGTCCGGCGTCAGCGGCCGGGTTACATCTTCGGCCATGCGGCGCTGCAGATCGAGGAGGCTCACGCGGCTACCTCCTCACCCTGCCGAACTCCATCCTCATGGGCCGGCGGCTTCAGCAGGAAACGGTTCGCTTTGAGCGCCTCGGCGTGCACCTCCTCGAAGGAGGGAATGTTGTCGTCCCACTCCAGCAGCGTGGCCGTGGGGCCGGTGCGCTCGATGGCGCGTGCGTAGAGCTTCCACACCGGATCGAGCACCGGATGATCGTGCGTGTCGAGGATGTACTTCTCGAGTTTGGAATGGCCGGCGATATGAATCTGCGCCACGCGCTCCGCATCGACGGCGTTCACGTACTCCATGGGATCGAAGCCGTGATTCTGCGAAGACACGTAGATATTGTTCACGTCGAGCAGGATGCCGCAGTCGGCGGCGTGCACCACTTCGTTGAGGAACTCCCACTCGGTCATCTGCGACTCGTGAAACTCGGCGTAGCTGCTCACGTTTTCGACGGCAATGGGAATTTCGAGATAATCCTGCACCTCGCGGATGCGGGCCGCGGTGGTGCGAATGGCTTCGAAGGTGTACGGCAGGGGCAGCAGGTCGTGCGTATAGCGGCCGTCGACCGAGCCCCAGCAGAGGTGATCGGAGAGCCACGGCGTTTTGGTGCGGCGGGTCAGCTGCTTCAGCCGCCGGAGATGTTCGCGGTTCAGCGGCTGCGCCGAGCCGAAGTACATCGAAACTCCGTGCTGGACGACCCGGTACTGATCGAGAATCCGGTCGAGGATGGTGAGCGGGCGGCCCGCGTCGACCATGTAGTTCTCTGAGATGATCTCAAACCAGTCGACCGCCGGCGCGCGCGAGAGGATGTGGTCGTAATGCGGGATGCGCAGACCGATTCCGACACCGTAATTCGTGAAGGCATTGAAGCGATTCGCCGGCACAGAAAGCTCCTGGGGGAAAAGGATGCGGCTGGAGGGTCCGCGAGGGCGAAGCCTCCAGCGCGCGATGCAGTGCTCAGGCCAGCGACGGCGGTTTGGATCCGTCGGTTGCGCAGCCGCCCTTGCCCTTGCAGCTGTTCTTGCCTTTGCAGCCGTTGTCGCTGCTCTTGCAGCCGCCCTGCCCCTTACAGTCGTTCTTGCCCTTGCAGGAGTGTTTGGCAACATGAGACGCGAAGCCGTGTGCGAGCACGGGCACGCCGGCATTGAACGCGGAGCCGTCACGCTGAGGCGTCTGCGCGTTGAGACGAGCCGATGTGCCGCCGAGCAGGCCGGCAACAGCAGCTGCGAGAGCGAGGTTGTGTACGGTGCTTGTCTTCATGGAAGAGTACCTTTCTTCGGTTAGGCCGCACCCTCTTGCGGGCCGGCGTTGCTGACTCAGAATCCCGCAAGCGTGGCATGCCGGAATTCCCTCCAGGGCCGCTCCATCGCCTGCTGCACGGCCTGCTACGCGAATTGGAGTCGCTGCGCGCGGCAAGGTTACATGGAAGCGTGAAAGAGTGACGGCCATCCCGGGTGGCGCGGGAGGGATGGCGACCGGGAAAGCGGCCGGCGGTGCGGTGGCCGGCGAAATCTGGCGCACGATCTGTCACCTTTTCCGGCGTCGCTGCTCCAATGTGATGGAATGAAGCCTCTCCAGGGGGTGTTGTCATGAGCTCAGCGACAACCATGCCATCCATGAAAGACAGGGCGCTGTTCACGCGGCCGCTGCGGCTGTATGAGATCTTTTGCAGCGGTTTCGCATCCCTGCAGTCGCCGTTTCTGCTGGCCGTGCGGCTCTACTGGGGGTGGCAGTTTGTGCAGACGGGATGGGGCAAGCTGCATCATCTGGCGCGGACGACGGATTTCTTCGTCAATCTTGGCATTCCTTTTCCCGCCTTCAACGCCCACTTCATCTCCGGCCTGGAGTTCATCGGCGGACTGCTGCTGATCGTGGGATTGGCTTCGCGGCTGACCGGCTTTCTGCTGGCGGGCAACATGCTGGTCGCCTACTGGACGGCCGATCACGCGGCGCTGCTTTCGATTTTCTCCAACCCCGGCAGTTTCTACGGGGCCGATCCATATACTTTTCTTTTCGCGTCGTTGCTGGTCCTCATCTTTGGAGCAGGCTATTTTTCACTGGATGCCGCGATTTCGAGGCGCGGCAGGAAGCGGGCGTGAGCATGGCCGATGCCGGATCTCGGCAGCGGGACGAGGCACAGTTGATTGCCGCCATTCTGGCGGGCAACCGAGAGCTCTACCACCGGCTCATCCAGCCGTACGAACTCAGCGTCTACCGCATGGCGCTCTCGTTTGTGAAAGACGAAACGGAAGCCGAGGATGTGGCGCAGGAGGCCTTTTTGAAGGCCTTTCGCGACCTGGGGAATTTTCGCGGTGAATCGAAGTTCAGCACCTGGCTGATCGCCATCACCCTGAACGAAGCGCGGCGGCGGTTGCGGCGGCAGACCACGGTGCGGATGGAATCGCTCGACGAGGACCCGGAGAGCGGCGGCAAAGTTTCGCCGGCGCTGCTGCGGGACTGGCGCGAGATCCCCTCTGAGGCGCTGGAGCGGCGGGAGATACGGGCGCTGCTGCAGGAGGCGATCGAGCACCTGTCGCCCATCTACCGCGAGGTGGTCGTGCTGCGCGACGTCGAAGAGCTCAGCGTGGAGGAGACGGCGGGCACCCTGGCGATCAGCATCGCCGCGGTGAAGGTGCGGCTGCACCGGGCCCGCATCATGCTGCAAAAGGAGCTCGCGCCTAAACTGAAGCTGGCAAATGCGAAGAGGAGGAGGTGGCTCTCGTGGTACTAGAATGCAAACACGTCTGGGACTACATCTCCGAGTTCCTCGACGACTCGCTGCCCGCGGAAACCAAAGAGCTGGTGCAGAAGCACCTGGCGAACTGCGAAATCTGCTCCGCGATTCTCGACTCTACGCGCAATATTCTCATCCTGACCGCGGACGATCGCGTCTTCGAGCTGCCCGCCGGCTACAGCGAACGCCTGCACGCGCGGCTGGCGCGGGAGATCCATGCCGCGAACAGCCGGCCGGAGAAGCCCAGCGAAGAATAGACGCCTAGATGCTGCCGTGCAGATAGATGTGGAATCCCCATTCCGTTGCCACCAGCAGCAGGGTCACGACCGCGAGCGCGATCTGCCATGACTCCGAACGCAGCTGCTTTCCCGTGGCGGGTTTCATTCGCCACTGCGACGCGGGGCGCGCGCGCAGGCTGCGAAGCCGCCGGACGGCAATCAGGTTCACCACCGATCCGACGACGGCGACTAACTCCATGGGGATGCGAAGCGCCGCGCCGTGCAGCGCCACAAGGAAATTGAGTCCCACCGTGGCCGCGGCCAGCGAGCCCACCCCGATGAGCAGGCGCAGGCCGCTGATGGCCATGAATGCCGTACACGCGCTCTGCAGCAGCACAAAAAACAAACTGGTGAGCCCGACCGCGAGTCCGCGGCGCTCACCGTGCTTCGACTCTGCCGGATTCACTTCCACTTCTTCTTCGGGCATCGCGTCCTCAGTGTATCGAAGTAACTCCGGACGGAGTGACCCATGCGAACGCCGCCAGGAGAGCGTTGGGCGGCGCGTGAAATGCCGGGGCATCCCGAAAGGAACGCCCCGGCTCACGATCAGTAGGCGGCGATGCCGTTCATCCCGGCGGACGCGGGCAGGCCATCCTGCTGCCCGGCGCTCACCAGGCTTCCATCCTCCTGGACCGCGAAGATGCCGATGACGCCGGCAGCGGCATTCAGCGTATACAGGTAACGGCCGTCGCCGCTGGCAGCGATGTCGATGTTGGTGCTGCCCGCGGGATTCTGGCCCACGACGGTGTCGCCAATCGGAGTGAGCGCGCCGTTCCGTTCGATGTCGAACCCTGAAAGCGTCGAGCTCGTGGCGTTGGATGTGTAGACCGAGCGGCCGAATCGGCCGAGCACGTTCCAGCAGGTTGCCAGGCCGTCCGTCGGCAGCGCATTGGAGACGGTGTGCAGCGATCCATGCCAGTCCAGCTGATACGACGAAATCGTATCGGACGCATTGGCCACGATCAGCGCTCCGGTGGGAGCGAACACCGCCGCAAACGGGGTCGCGCCGGCGCTCGCGGTAGTCACCGCGCTGGAGAGCGTTCCATTCGGCCAAACGTGGAAGACGTCGATCTGATTCGTCCCCGACTCGGCGACGATCAGGAACTGGGCGTTGGGGCTGAGAACCACATCGGTGGGCGAAGAGGCCGAGCTGCCGAGGTTGCGCGTGGAGTTGGGAATGGGAAGTAAATGGCCGTTGGGCAGAATGTGGAAGCCGCTGACGCTGCCATTGCCTCCGGCGTTGAGCACATACACGAGGTCGCCGGCCTGGGTCACCGAAGTCGGCATGCTGCCGCCGGTCGGCTGAGTGCCGAGCAGAATCAGGTCAGCGCCGCGCACCGCAAACGAGGAAACCGTGCCGCTTCCCGCGTTCACCGCGAACAGCAGGCTGTGGTCGGCGCTCAGCGTCAACGATCCCTGGGAGTGCAGCGGATCGACGGTGCCGCCGCTGCCATTGCCGCCGGTGCTGAAGGCCCCGGCCCACACGAGCGAGCCGTCGTCACGGCGGACCCAGGAGTCGATCTGGTTGTTGGAAGCGGCATTCGTCATGGTGAAGACTGCGCCGTACCCGTCCTGCGCGGCGGCATGCTGCGGCGCGAGGACCAGGATGGCGGCTGCGACGAACGACATCGAGCAGAGTAGCCTCAGACTCTTCATGCTTTTCATCTCCGATGCTCCGAGATTGGCCCGCAGGTGTGAGCGCCTGCCGCGCGCACCGAAGGCCGGGATGCTGAATGAGAGCCGTGCGGCCGAAAAAGGTTACAGGGAACGCGCCTGGGAGCGGGAGCGTGCGGCAATCGCGCGGCGCAGCGAAAACACTTCTTCCGGCCGGCCGGCGGCCAGTGCGGCGAAGCAGATGGCGAAGACCGACCAGTTGAGGGAGGCTCCCCAGTACATCCAGAAAGCCGCGTGCGGCCCGGGATAGCCGGCCGAGAGCCACATGGCCAGCATGAGCGCGCAGCCGAAGACGCTGGCCACGCGCGAGAGCAGGCCGGTCAGCAGCGATATGCCGATGAGGAATTCGCCATAGCCGACGGCCAGAGCCATCGCCGTGGCGGTATGCGCCAGAATCCAGCGGAGCACCGGAACCATGAACGGGTAAGCTCCGCCGCGAATGAATCCCTCGACATAGCTGCGAAAGCCGGAGTGCACGAATCCGAGGCCAAAAACTTTGTACTCGCCGAAAACGGTAAAGAAGAGCCCCACAGCAATGCGCAGCACGGCCAGCGCAACCGCATTGGCGTCGCTCTTCTGGCGAAGTGCCGGCGGGTTGTGATCGACCTCGCCTATGGAACGTCTCCGCTTGCCCGATCGCGCTTCAGTCCGAGTCACGCGCAGGGATAAGGTACCATCCCGCGGATGGCAGGCAGAGATGCGCCGCTTCGGAGACTGCCTGGGCCAAATTTTCCCGTCCGGAACGCCTCGGCAGACTCGACAGGGCGGGAGGGCAAGCCGCCGGCGCTTAGCGCGCGGGCCCTGGGCAGGCGTCGCTCAGCTTGCCGTTCAGGTCCTCATGTTCGATTTTGAAGGACAGCTTCGGCTTCCCGCCGGTTTGCTGGATTTTGAAGATATAGATGCGGTCGTAGTCGCTGTTCGGCCAGTCGGGCACCTGAGCAGGATTATCGCCATAGCTCGTCAGCATCTGCTGCGCGAACTTGTTCAGGAATCCGTGCTCCCAGGCGATAAAGACCAGCGCGTGGGCGTAGGCGGGAGCCGTCACTGCCGACTGCAGCTGGGCAATGTCGGTAAAGCCGATCTGCGCGTTCACCGGCATCCCCAGGGTAATCGCGGTCGGCTCGATGGTGATCAGCGGCCGCACGTAGGAGTAGCGGAGATTGCTGCCGTCGTTGACGTCGACCGCGGGATCGGGAGCATAGATGGCGTCCGGCCTGCCGTATCGGCCGATGAGGATCTTCGGCAGCGCCAGCGCCCGGTTCAGCCCCTGGCAGGTGAGCTGGCCCAGCCCGCCCGCCGGCTTTTCCGCGTGACGAATGGCAATGATGGTTTCCTGCGCCTGGAGCGGAATCGCCGCCGCTCCGGCGAGGAGCAGGAGCGCTGCGGCAAAACGCCAGCGTCGCATTTTGGACTGCATCCGGCTCACCTCACCAGTCTGAACATAACCGATGCCGGGCTTCGAAGCGAGCCATCGGGTGGCGCCGGAAAAATAAGATGCTCTCCCGAACCGCGCCCGCAACGGCTGAGATTATTCTTCGGCCCCCGGCGAAAAGTTGCGCAGCGCTGCAAAACGCCAGTAGTATCCAGAGACACAGCCAACCAGAGCCAAACCACGTCCCTGTTTGCTGTTTCCATTGCATCGGCGTCACCCCTCCCCACGGCGGCGCCGGCGTGAATGCTGCTGTTTCCTGCGTTTTCTGCCCTGGTGCCGCTGTTTGCCAACCCAACTCCGTCCGGGAGAAGAGAATGGCCACTCCTCGCGCCGTCAATGCGGTTCAGATCCATCACGATGTTGCCGCGCGCGAGCGTGGCGGCGCCCAGCAGCTGCAGATCGATCCGGAAACGAAGAAGCTGGTGAAGCGCAGCGATATGACGTGGCACGATCACCTGATCATGCTGCTCAACCTCGGCGCGGCCATCGAGCACGCCCTCATGGTGCAGTATCTGTACGCGGCCTACTCGCTGGGCAACACCCACGTCCCGGAGGAATTCCGCCCCAACGTGCAGCAGTGGCAGGAGACCATCCTTTCCGTGGCGCGCGAGGAGATGGGCCACCTGCTCACCGTGCAGAACGTGCTCACCCTGATGGGCGCGGGCGTCAATCTGAACCGCCAGAATTTCCCCTGGGACATCGCTTACTATCCGTTCCCCTTCACCCTGGAGCCGCTCTCGCTGGACTCGCTGGCGCGCTACGTTTATGCCGAGATGCCGCTCGACGAGCTGCACTCCGACAATGCGGTGATCGTGGAGATTCGCCGCCGCGCGACCGGAGGCAAGTCTCCTGACGAAATCCACTCGGTGGGGCTGATCTACAGCGAGATCATCGAGCTGATCGGGGACGAGAAGAGGATCCAGGATTCGTCGTTCCACGAGAATACCTACTCCCATCAGGCCTCGTGGGACGACTGGGGGCGCCGCTACGGCCCGGAGCTGCGGCCGCTGGATGCGGAAGGCGGCCTGCTGGAGCCTACGCCGGGCGTGATCGGCGGCGCGGCGGAGGCGAAGACCGATCCGCACTCGCGCGCCATTCTGCTGATCGAGCAGGTGGCCAGCCGCACCGAGGCCATCGCCGCGCTCTACGCGGTGAGCGTGCAGGGCGAGGGCCCGCACGGTGCCGGCGAGGGTGAGATGTCCCACTTCCAGCGCTTCCTGCATATCTATAAAGACTGGAAAGCAATCGTCAAAGACGACTGGCTGCCGACGCGCAACGTGGTGAAGAATCCCACCACGCTGAAGCTGCCGGGGGCGAGCGCGCCGGAGGGCTACATCTCGTGGAAATACACGCAGCACTGGGCCGATCTGTTCAACACGCGCTACCGCCTGCTGCTGAACCTGATCTCGCACACCTTCCGCGAAGCGCTGGCGACACCGGCCGGGCAGCCCAGCCTGCGCGCCGTGCTGATGCACCGCATTTTCGGCGAAATGTATAACCTGAAGGCCATCGCCGGGATCCTCGTGCAGCTTCCGGTGAAGGATTTGGCGGGCGCCGAGGCGGACCGCGACACGCTCTACGCCGGCCCGCCCTTCGAGATGCCCTTCAGCCTGACGCTGCCGCCGGACGATGCCGATGCGTTCGGCATGCACCTCGACGTGCTGGGCAGCTCCGACAAGCTCTGCTACGAGATTCTCTATTGCCGCAGAAGCAAAGAGGCCCCGCCGTTTATCAGCGAGCGCCCCGAAGACGAGGCGTACATACGAACCCTGCTGGACATCGACAGCCAGACCCGCGACTCCATGAGGGCGACCATCGCCGGTCTGAAAAAAGGCGGGAGGTAACAGGTATGCCGCTGCGTGAGCTTCGCATTCTGCCGCCCTTTGCCATTGCCCGCCTGGGCGGGGCCACCGACGACCCTCTCGATAATTTCACCGTCGAGGACGACCCGAAGCATCCGCTGGCGTGGCGGACGATCGTGCCCCAGGAGACGCTGGTGGTGGACGAAGAGTCGGGCGTGGTTCGGCGCAAGGATCCGCCGCCGCGATCGGTCTCGTTCAAGAGCGAACAGGGAAAGATACGCCCGGTGGCGCCGTTTCTCGAGGTCTTCGCGCAGCTCGAGGGCGAAGAGAAGCTGCGGCCGCTCCACGAGGCGCTCGAACAACTGGGCGAGAGCGGCGCAAAGATCGAGTGGCGCGTGAGCGTGGCCAATCGCAAGGTGGTGCGGCGCACCGGCAACGAAGCCGACCTGGTGCACGCGGAGGCCGAATGGTTCTCAGACCATGGCGCGCACCCGCTGCATGGAACCTGCGAGAACTTTATCTCGCCAAAAAAATCGATCTCCTTCGGATCCGTGCGCTTCATCTGTCCCAGCGGCGATTATCCCCAGATCCGGCTGCGCTTTGTGCCGGCGAAGGGGCTGATCTACGGGCCGAAGCTGGAGAAGCGGGAAAAATCCACGCAGCTCCCGGACCCCACGCAGCCGCCGCCCTTCGATCTGCCCGAGAAGTACGGCGTCTACGACGCGACCAAGGACTGGTACGGTTTCGGCGGCAAAGACAAGCCGGTGAAGAACGAGACGGTGCCGCCGGCGCTCTACGCGATCGAGCCGCCGGCGCCGCCATGGCTGCACGACAACATCGCCATCAGCCGCGGCTATCTCGACGACACCTGCGACGGGTTTGCGGAAGTGCGGGTGACGCTGAGCGATGGCCGCGAGCTCCGGGCCAGAGCGCGCCTGTGCGCGGGACCGCCGGCGCTGGTTCCCGACGCGCAGTTTGTGCGCACCCTGCTGGACGATCTGGAGCAGGTGATCCTGGGCCCGGTGGTCGCCGAAGACGAGCCCTATGAATCCATCCGCGACCGTGCCTGCGACATCGTGCGCCGCGCTTACGAGACGGTCCACTTTATGAACGTGACGGTGATGAACGGCAACGACATCAAGGGCCGGCCCGCGCTGCTGCTGGATTCGATGCCCGAAGAGGAAGCCGCCGACACCGAGCGCGCCATCCGGCCCATCATGGGCCCGGGCACGGTGGACACCCTGGCCATCCTCGCGCTGCACGAGCAGGTGTACGCGGCGCTGCGCGGCGGAGCGGCGCCGTGGTTTGTCGATCTGCTGCGCAAGCCCGACGAAGTGGCCGACTACACCGATCTCGGCCGCCGCAAGATGCCGGCGCTGATGTGCGGCGCCGACAATAATTACCTCGCGCTCACCTGGCGGCAGATCGACACCATCCGCAAGGCCTCGGAGAAGACGCTCTTCCACGCGCGCGCCGCCGCAGCCCCGCAGGGCACGGTTCCGGCGCAGCCGGAGGAGTCGTGGGTGCAGCCGGTGAACCGCACCGCGCACCTTGAATACGCGGCGGCGGGCAATCCCATCAGCTCTCGGCCCATCACCTCGGTGGCGAATTGCTGCCCGGGCCTCGAAGTAGATTTTCGCGCGGTGTGGCGGCGCATGTTCGAGGGCGTCGTGCTGCGCGAGTACGACAACATGGTGATGGAGGTCGAGCGGGGCGCGCCCGCGGAGTGCGCGGATCTGGCCGGGCACCGCCTGCTGCGCATCGTTCTGCCGAACGGGCACGCGATCCCGACCATGACCACCATTTACGGCGCCGCTTCGTCCGACGTGGGCGGCAAGATCGTGCTCACCACGAACCAGAATCCCTATGGCCTGGCGCAGCTGGAGTGGTCGAATCTGCTGGCGCCGGTGCTTGCCGGCTATCAGGGCGAGAAGGTTCAGTGCGATTTCACGATCGAGGCCGCGGAGGATCAGCAGCCCATTGTTGAAGACGGGAAGGATACGCAGAAAAACTACGTCAGGATCGAGATGAGGGTCCGCCATTTCTTCGAGGAGGGCACGGCGGTGATCGCGGAGGCGCTGGCCAAAGCCGGCGAGCTGACGCAGGGCCTGTGTTCGCCGTGGCAGAACGATTATCGCGAGTGCTCGTGCTACTACTGGGCGAGCGCGCGGCCCGACTTCATCAACGTGCAGCCCGGCGCGGACGGACTGAGCCAGGGCGACAACTGGCTGCAGAAGAAGCGCACCGGCGATTACGTGCCCGACGACTACGTGGATTCGCGGCTCATCCTCTACAACGAGCTCTTCACCGACTGGCAGAAGTGGCTGCGCTTCCAGATCGGCGGCAGGGATGTTCCCGAGGACCTGCCGCCCGAGGCCGATGACGAGGAGAGCGGAGGCGTCTGTTGAGCGTGGCCGATGCGGCCCGCTGCATGAGCGCTTCGGCGCCGCGCCTGCCGCAGCTGCATCTGATCGAGACCGAGCACGGCCCGCATCTTTTCCTCGCCAACGGCAGCCGCCTGTATCGCGCCGATGCCGGGCTCTTCGCGCGCTTCACTGCGGCGATGGAATCGGGGGCCGACGCCGCGATCGAGCCGCTGCTGGAGCAGGCGCATCTGGCCGCGGCGCCGTACATCGACGATGCGCCGCTGGCGCCGCCGCCCATCCATGCCCTCTCGCTGGCCATCGCCCAAAAATGTAACCTCGGCTGTACGTATTGTTATGCGCAGCAGGGAGAATTCGGCGGCGCGGCGAAAAATATGCCGCTCGACACCGCGAAACGCGCCGTTGAAATGCTGGTGCGGGGCGCTGCGCCCGATGCGCGGCTGAATCTGTCGTTCCTGGGCGGCGAGCCTCTGGTGAACCGCGGCGTGCTGCGCGCGGCCACGCTGTATGCGGAAGAGCTGGCTGCGCAGCGGGGCGTCCCCATCACGTTTTCGATCACCACCAACGGCACGCTGCTCAGCGAAGACGACGCGGAGTTTTTTGAACAGCACGGATTCGCGGTGACGGTGAGCCTCGACGGCCCGCGCGAGGTCCACAATGCGCTGCGTCCTTATAAGAGCGGCAGCGGCAGCTTCGACGCCATCATGGCGCGCGTGGCTCCGCTGCTGGAGCGGCAGCGGCGCATGCAGGTTTCAGCGCGCGTGACCGTGACCCCGCGCAACCTGGAGCTGCGGCGCACCCTCGACGAGTTCCTCGCCGCCGGATTTCACAGCGTCGGATTTTCTCCGATGCTGAGCGCGCCCAATGGCAACGGCGAGATGCAAAGCGCGGATCTTGAAACCATGCTGGGCGAGATGATCAATTGCGGGCACGAGTTCGAGCGCCGCTCGCTGGCCGGGGAACGCTACGCCTTCGCCAATCTCGTCAATGCCCTGCGCGAGATCGAGCGCGGCACGCATCGGCCGTATCCCTGCGGCGCGGGCGCGGGATATCTGGGCGTCTCGGCCGATGGCGATTTGGCCGCCTGCCACCGTTTCGTCGGCGATGAGGCTGGCGCGATGGGCTCGCTGGCGGAGGGCGTCGATCTCGCGCGGCAAACAGAGTGGCTCACCGAGCGCCATGTGCATCGCCAGGAACCGTGCCGCAGCTGCTGGGCGCGTTACCTGTGCGGCGGCGGATGCCATCATGAGGTAATCCGGCGCGGGCGGCCGGCGTGCGACTACATCCGCGGCTGGCTGCACTACTGCCTCGAATCGTATCTGCGGCTCTCGCAGGCGGGCGCGTTGCCGCGGCGTCCGGCGGAAGGAATTCCGGAATGGCGCATGTCTGCGTAATCGGCGCGGGGCCGGCGGGCAGCGTCTTCGCCGCGCGCATGGCCCAGCTCGGCCACGCAGTCACGCTGGTGGAGCGCGCGCAGTTTCCGCGGCGGCATCTGGGCGAGTCGCTCAGCCCCGGCGTTCTGCCACTGCTTGAAGCCATCGGCGCGCGCGAGGCCGTGGAGTCCACCGGATTTGAGCGCGTGCGCCGCGTTCTGGTGCATTGGGAGGGCGATCCGCAGGTGCGTGAAGACCCGCGCGCGGAGGGATTGCTGGTCGATCGCGGCCGCTTCGATCAGATCCTGCTCGATCGCGCGCGAGCGCTCGGCGTAAGCGTGCTGCAGCCGGCGCGGGTCACGGCGCGCAGCGAGGTTGCCGAGGGATGGTCGATCCGCATTGCGACGGAGAGCGGGGGCCTCGAACTGAAAGCTGATTTCCTGGCCGATGCGCGCGGACGTTCGAGCTACGCACAACGTCGCCGCCGCACCGGCTGCTCGACGCTGGCGCTCTACGCCTACTGGCGTGGCCGCGATCTGCCGCGCGAGCCGCGCATCGAAGCCGGCGACGTCGCCTGGACCTGGTGCGTTCCCCTGCCCGATGGGACGTGCAACACGCTCGTCTTCGTCGATCCCGCGGAGTTTCGCGCGAGGCGCAGCGGCTCCCTGCAGGAGGAATATTTGTCGCGATTGCAGCGGTCCAGGGTGCTGGCGGGCTGCCGCGACGCGCAACTCGCCTCGCCGGTGGAGGCGATCGACGCGACGCCGTATCTGGCTGAAGACTGCGTGAGCGCAACCAGCCTGCGCGTGGGCGAGGCGGCGCTGGCCATCGATCCCGTCTCGTCGAGCGGTGTGCAAAAGGCCATCCAGAGCTCGCTGGCCGCGGCGATCGTCGCCAACACGCTGCTGCGCCGCCCGGAGTTGGCCGATGCGGCGATGCGCTTCTATCGCGCCAACCTCGAAGATGCTTCGCGCCGCCACGCGCGCTGGGCTGCCGGATATTACGGCAGGGTTGCAGCCGAGCGCGGCGGAACATTCTGGCGCGATCGCGGCGCGGGAGCGGAGCCGGACGCGATCCCCGAGCCGAAGCTTCCGCTGAACGCGCAGACCATGACCACTTCGGCGGTGTCGCTCTCGCGGCAGCTCGAATTCGTCGACCTTCCCTGCATCGAGGGCGACTTCGTCACCACCAAAGCCGCGCTGCGCCATCCGAATCTCGACGCCCCCATCGTCTGGCTGGGCGGCCAGGAGCTGGCGCCGCTGCTGCGCGGCGTTCACCCCGGCCTGACTCCCGTCCAGCTTGCGCAGGCGTGGTCGGGCCGCGTACCGCTCGAATCGGGATTGGCAATCGCGGGATGGCTGGTCAATAATGAGCTACTCGTTCCCGAGACCCATCCGAACGCGCACGGACCCGCATGACGACGATCACTGAGTGGCTGAAAAGCCTCGATCTGGAGCGCTACGCCCCGAACTTCGTCGACAACGAGGTCGACTTCGAGACCCTGCGCGTGCTCAGCGACGGCGATCTGAAGGAGCTGGGCCTTCCCTTCGGCCCGCGCAAGCGGGTGCTGAAGGCGCTGGGAGAGATGCAGCAGCCCGCGCCGGTTCCCGCCGCCGCCGCCGAGCCGCAGGCTGCCGGCGAGCGCCGCCAGCTCACCGTGCTCTTCTGCGACATGGTGGGATTCACCGAGATTGCGCACCGCGTCGACCCCGAAGTGCTGCAGAGCATCATCCGCAGCTACGAAGACGCCTGCGCCGTCTGTATTGCGCACTACGACGGTTACGTATTCCAGCGGCTGGGCGACGGCATCGTTGCGTTTTTCGGCTACCCGCTGGCGCACGAGCGCGAAACGGAGCGCGCGGTTCGCGCCGGCTTCGAGATTATCGAGAGCATGACGCGGCTGGACGTGCCGGAAGTGGGCCGGCTGCAGGTGCGCATCGGCATCGCCACCGGGATCGTGGTGGTTTCGTCGTGCGAGCGCGGCGCGGTGGGCGAAACCATGAACCTCGCCTCGCGGCTGCAGTCGGTGGCCCAGCCGGGCAGCGTGGTGGTGAGCGAGCGCGTGTACCGCATCGCGGGCGGCGCCTTCGAGTGGGAAGACCTCGGCGAATACACGCTCAAAGGCATCGAGCATCCCACGCGCGCTTATCGGGCGCTGGGCGTGGCTGCGGCCGCCGGTCACTTCGACGCCGCTGCCGGCGCGGGCGTTACGCCGCTGGTGGGCCGCGAGCGCGAGATCGCTCTCCTGATGGGCCACTGGCAGACGGCGCGCGGCGGCACCGGCCAGGCGGTGCTGCTCTCCGGCGAGCCGGGCATCGGCAAGAGCCGCATCCTGAGCTCGCTGCGCGAACGTCTCGCCGCCGAAGGCGTTCAGCCGCTGCGCTTCCAGTGCTCGCCGTTCCACGTCAGCAGCGCGTTCTACCCCATCATCTCGTGGTTCGAGCACCTGCTCGCCTTCACGCGCGACGAGACGCCGGCGGCGAAGCTCGATCGCCTGGAATCGCTGGTGGTGGGGCGCTTCGGCCTGCCGCTGCACGACGTGCGCTTTCTCGCCGGCATGCTGTCGATCCCCTGCGACGAGCGCTACGGCCCGCTGCCCATGACCCCGCAGCTCATCAAGTCGGAAACCACGCGCGTGCTGCTCGATTTCGTGAAGGCCGCGGCCCGCGCGCAGCCGGTGCTGATCCTCGTGGAAGATCTGCACTGGGCCGATCCGACCACGCTCGACGTGCTCGACAAGCTCATCGGCCAGCTCGACAGGGCGCGCATCCTCATCGTGCTCTCCACCCGCCCGGAATTCGTCTCGCTGTGGTCGAAGCACCCCGCGTATTCGGCGATCGATCTGGGCCGGCTCAACTCCGCGCAGAGCGAGGCGCTCATCGCGCGGCTGGCGGGAGGCAAATCGCTGCCGCCGGAGCTGGTGGCGCAGATCGTGGCGCGCACCGACGGGGTGCCGCTCTTCGTCGAAGAGCTGACCCGGGCCATCCTCGAATCGGGCGAGCTGGCGGAAGAGGCCGACCGCTACGTTTTCCAGGGAACGGCGGAGAGCATGCGCATTCCCGAAACGCTGCGCGACTCGCTGACCGCGCGTCTGGACCGCGTGCCCGCGGTGCGCGAGATCGCCCAGGTGAGCGCGGCCATGGGACGCGAGTTCCGCTACGAGCTGATCGCCGCGCTGAATCTGATGCCCGAGCCGGAGCTGCGCCGCAAGCTCGCGCAGCTGACGGAGTCCGGGCTGGCCTTCCAGCGCGGCGCGATTCCGGGCGCGGTGTACACCTTCAAGCACGCGCTGGTGCAGGATGTCGCGTACGATTCCATGCTGCGCAGCCAGCGGCAGCCGCTCCACGCCCGCATCGCCCGCGTGCTCGAAGAGCGCTGGCCGGAGACGCGCGAGACCGAGCCGGAGCTGCTGGCGCATCACTACACCGCAGCCGGCATGGCTGACGCCGCGGTGCCCTTCTGGCAGCGCGCCGGAGAAGTCTCCATGCGCCGCTTCGCGTTGCCGGAGGCGATGTCGCATCTGCGCCGCGGCCTGGCGCTGCTGGAGGCCATTCCGCCCACGCCCGCCCGCGACCTGATGGAGCTGGGGCTGCGCACTGTGCTGGCGCCCGCGGTCGTCGCGCAGCGCGGATGGGCGCACAGCGAAGTGCCCGGCATCCTGGAGCCGGCCTGGTCGCTGGCCGAGTCGCTGGGCAAGCACGAGGGGCGCATGCCCATCCTCAACGCGCTGTGGGTGCATTACATGACGCGGGGGCAGCTGGCGGAATCGCTGATCTGGGCGCAGAAGCTGGACGCGGCGGGAGAGTCCGCCGGCGACGATGGTCTGGTCATCGTCGGGTATCGCGCCGCCGCCGCTTCGTATTTCTGGCTGGGCCAGTTCGACCAGGCGCGCCTGCACGGCGACAAGCTGCAGGCGATGTACGACTCGCGCCGGCACTGGCACATCGCGCAGCTCACCAACTACGATCCGCTCACCGGCGAGGGCATCTATCGCGGGCAGTATCTCTGGATCCTCGGCTACCCCGACCGGGCGGTCGCCGCCACCAATGCCATCGAAGCGCACGCGCGGCGCAGGAACCATCCCTTCGATCTGGCCCTGGCGCTGACCCTGGGCGCGCAGGTCTTCGATTTCATCGGCCAGCCCGACGAGATGCTGCGGCGCACCGAAGATGCCGAGCGCCTGGGCCGCGAGCACGGCGTGGCGCTCTTGTGGGAAGTGATGGCCGAGATCAGCCGGGGCGTCGCCTGGCTGCGCGCCGGCCGCGTTGCCGAGAGCGTGGGCCAGCTGGAGAAGGCCATCGCCCGCATTACCGCAACCGGCCATCGCATCTGGATCTGGTATCTGCAGGCGCTG
>Ga0335075_10005189_pt1 | contig 20278 bp, 16 predicted proteins | sample Lox_Sample_24_FD_206723 | JGI IMG/M metagenome (GOLD analysis project Ga0335075, IMG submission 206723) | Soil microbial communities from Loxahatchee National Wildlife Refuge, Florida, United States - Lox_Sample_2.4 | ecosystem: Environmental > Terrestrial > Soil > Wetlands | place: USA...
CGGCCGCCGCGATCCGCGCCGCCCGGTTCACATCCAGCCCGACGTAACCGTCCTCGTGCCGGGCCGGCTCCCCCGAGTGCAGGCCCATCCGGACCCGGACCGCCTCCCCGCCGGGCCAGTCATGGCCGGCCAGGGCCCGCTGGCCCGCCACGCAACACCGCACCGCATCGTCGGCCGACTCGAACACCACGAAAAAGCTGTCCCCCTCGGTCCCCAGCTCCTGGCCGCAGAAACTGCCGAACGCGGCACGCAGCAACACCCGCTGCGCCGACAGCGCCTCCCCGTACCGGTCACCGAGACGCCGCAGCAGCGCCGTCGACCCCTCGATGTCACTGAAGAGCAACGTCACGGTCCCCGTCGGGAGCTCGGGCATCCACCTATTATCTGATTACGAAGCTCAGAACACACCTAACGGATGATCTGCATGCGGGCAACCGCCCGGTTGGAGGGGCTCACGCCAGCACGCCGATTCGGCGTTCGGCTCGCCGTGATAAATGAAATGATGCAGTCGAGTTCGGCGATAACCGCGGCCATCGAGCTTCGATTGAACATGCCTGACAGCGCATGACTAAGCGCCAGTGCGCGCTTTTGCGACTTCCGCTATTCGGCAAATCCGGTCGACTCGGTGCACAGAGCCACCTGATCTGCATGCCCAAGATGCAGATCGCCACGAAGCCGCCATCGGCGCAGGTAAGGCGGCTACGTTCGCACACGGCACGGACCAGCGCCGGTCACAGAGTGCGTCCGCGCGGTGGTCTTGGGCGGCGCCTTGCGGCCGGCTGTCACCTTGGACACGAGCCAGCGTCCGCTAATGGGATCTGGCCGCAAGAGGACGTGCCAGCTACCTCCGTCTCACTGAAATGACGCTGGCGCCGCTTAGGCGACAAGTCGTCGGCGTAGCCTGCGGTCATCAGTGGCCGTCCCGCCGGTAGGACTGCTCCCATTCGCGCTGACGGATGAGCACGCCGTCCTCGCGCAGTTCCCGGCGGAACTTGTAGCGCAGCGTCTCAGCGTCGCTGCTGACGTCCAGCACCGACGTCGTACTCAGCATCCGGCCATCGAGGCGGACCTCGGTGCGCGCCTCACCGTGCATTGACGCGTCCGCCGGTCGCGTGTCGTCCACCTGGTAGCGGACGTACTCCTCGTCGGTCACCCGGCCCCACGGGAAGTCGGCGCCGGTGGCTCCGCGCCACCAGATGGACGTAGCACCGGTTTCGTCGCGCAGCACGTTCCAGCGAATCGGCACCATCTCCCCCCACTGCTTGGAGTCTGGTGGCTCGGCTGTCGGTTCCAGCTGCGCAAAGGCGGGCTCGGGACGCGGTTCAGGCGGGATCACCGGCAGTACCAGCCGCGTCCCGGCCGGACCTAGCCGCACCGTGGCAGTGGCCAGGCGCGGCGCGGGCCAGATCATCGGCCACATCGCGTTGGACAGCGCGAGCCTGATGCGGTGCCCGCGCGGGAACACCCACGACGTCAGGTGCAGTTCAACCCACTTGCTGTCCGGCTGCGAACCGGCAGCAGGGCCGTCAGGCAGTGACCCACTATCGCGGAGCGGGTCGGGCCGCGCCGCCCGGCCGCCACCGGTGACGAGCGTGACGGTGCCGTCCGGAGCCACGTCGCACAGCCGGCCGAACCAGGGCAGCGGCTTGGTGCCCGTGTCACCGCTGATCTGCACCACCGGAAAGCCGAGGATCTCCACGTCATCCGTCAGCGGCGGCGTGTCGAAGACGAGGCTCAGCGCGTCGGCGCCGCGCTGGTCGACGGTCAGCTCGCCCCACCAGTTGCCCGCCTCCACACCAGTAGACGGCACGCAGCGCAGTGAGACGGACTGCTCCGCCGGCGGCTCGGCCGACAGGTTGCGCTCTGGCCCGCAATGCCAGACCTGGTAGCTGGCGCGCTCCGGCGGGAGCGCCGTCTCGGTCCGCCAGCGTCCCGGGATCTCAGTCATTTCAAGATCGGCCGGGTACCAGTGCCGGACGTAGACCGTCACTGCAGGCTCGGCCATGACCCCGGTATCGATGCCCTTGAGCCAGTGGTCCCACCACCGGACTGCGTCGGCGCGCCACTCGATGGCCGGGCCTGGTACCGCGTCGTGCGGGAACGCGTGCGGCCACGGGCCGATCAGCACCTTCACCGGCGCCGGTACGCCGGCGAGCATGCGCGCGACCGAGTCGCGATACCCGTCATACCAGCCCGCGATGAGGAATGCGGGGAGGGTCAGCCTGCCGTAGTCAGGCCGCAGCGAGGCGCGGCGCCAGTACGGGCCGTCCTGCTGCTGGGCCAGCCAGGTCGCCAGCCACGGCGGCCGGTCGAACCGGTGAGCCAGCAACTCCTCGTCGACCGGATAGTCAGGGGCCGGCGGCAGCCCGTTCAGGTGATCGATCATCAGTGCGTACTCGTCGATGTGCAGCAGGCCGTCGATGTAATGCACGTCGTCGTGGAAGAGGTCGTCTGAGGCTTCCATGGCGATAATCGCCCGCAACGCTGGCGGCCGCCGCATGGCGACCTGGATGGCGTTGAACCCGCCCCACGAGATACCCCACATCCCGACCGCCCCGGTGCACCACTGCTGGCTGGCAAGCCAGGCGATGACATCCTCGGCGTCGCGCTGCTCCTGCTCGGTGTACTCGCCGTCGGGCAGTACGCCGCCGCTGCGGCCAGTGCCGCGGATGTCCACCCGCGCGCCGGCGTAGCCGTGCCGGGTCATGTACTCGTACAGCTCGTAGTCGCGCACGGCCATGCCGTCGTCCTTGCGGTACGGCAGGTACTCAAGCAGCGCAGGCACGGGAGCGCTGTCGTCGGCCGGCAGGTACAGCGTCACGGCAAGCTCGGTCCCGTCCCGCACCGGGATGCAGGCGGCGCGCACTCGCATGGACTCGCCGGTCATAGTGCCTCCTGTCGTGGCCGTGTCTGCTGTGGTGGCGTGCCGATCGCGCCACGCAGCAGCTCGACGAACTGCTGTACCCGCAGGTCGCGCGTCTGCGGCGACTGCGCGGCCGCGCCGAACAGGCCCGGGTCCAGTTCCTCGGTGACGATCGCGTCCTGGCAGCGGTCCATCAGCCAGTCCACCAGCGAGACCAGCATCTGCATGTCGATGTCGGTCCTGACCTCGCCCCGGCCAATGCCGAACTCAACGAACGCGCGCGTGCCATACGGATCCTCGTGCAGCAGGAACTGCGTGATCTCCCGGCGGAGCTGGAGGCTTGAGCAGTAGTTGCCGAGCAGGGTGACGCGGTAGGGCACCCAGTCCTCGTGGATGAAGTGCGGCGTCCGCTCGATCCAGTACCGGATGATCGCGAAGAACCCCTCGGCGACAATCTCTTCCGGTGCGTCCAGGTAGGCGCTGAACGAGCGCGCCGCGGCCTGGTAAGCAGCCAGGAACAGGCCGTCCTTGCTGCCGAAGTAGCCGAAGACCGCGCCTTTCGCGACGCCGGCCTCTCTGGCCACCTCCTCGATCCGCACGCCTTCGTACCCGCGCTCGGCGAAGTGCCGCATGGCAACGCGGACGATCAGCCCCTGCCGTGCTAGCTGGCGAGCAGGCGCGCGCACCGGCACGCGCCTGGCGGCAGCATCCCGGCCAAGAGCAGCAGCAGTTTGACTACCAGCACCGGCAGCAGTTTGACCGTAAGTCATTTAAAAGTCTGTCCAATCCGTTGACATGAGCATGCACTCTACCCATACTCGTGGTCAATTGACAGTCTTAACTGACCAAGAGTCAGATAGTGATTCGCGGAAGGCGCGCATGCTGACGAGCGCACAGGCACGCACGGGCTGGGACGTCATTGTCGTCGGCGCCGGGCACAACAGCCTGGTCACCGGCGCCATGCTCGCCCGCGCGGGCCTCGCCACGCTGGTGCTCGAACGCCGGGACATCACCGGCGGCTGCTGCGTTACCGAGGAGATCGCGCCTGGCTGCCGGGCGTCCACCACCTCCTATATCGCCTCGATGCTCCGGCCAGAGGTGATCAGGGACCTTCAGCTGGCTCGGCACGGGCTGCGCATGGTGCCATGCGAGCCCGCGCTTCAGGTCGCGCTCGAGGGCGGCGACGTGCTGGCCGCCTGGAGCGATACCGCGCGCACCGCGGCCGAGATCAGCCGCTTCTCGGCTGCCGACGCCCGCGCCTACGTCGCGGCGGATACCGAGCTGCGCGCACTCGCCGCCAGGCTGCAGCCGCTCTTCATGAAACTGCCGCCCGACACCAGGGCTACCGGGCTCCGCGGCTACCGCGAACTGCTGCGCCTTGCCGCCAGCGTGCGCGGCGTGCGCGGCTCCGAACTCGACGGGCTCACCCGGCTGCTGACCGGCAGCCTCGGCCAGTTCATCGACGCCAGGTTCGAGTCCCGGCAGGCTAAGGCGCTGCTGCTGGCGAACAACCTGTACGGCAAGCACGGCGGGCCGTACCAGCCCGGCACACTGCTCGGGCTGGCCTTCCATTTGCTGTCTGGCGGCGAGCACGCAGAGCAGGGCTTCTTCGGTCACGTCATGGGCGGCATGGGCGCGATCAGCGACGCGATCGCGGCTGCCGGCCAGGCGGCGGGCCTGCAGATTGCCACCGCTGCGCCGGTAGCCAAGATCCTGATCACGAGCGGCCGCGCTACCGGAGTCGTGCTGGCGGACGGAACCGAGCTCGCGGCTCGCGCTGTCGTCTCCGGGGCCGATCCGAAGCGGACGTTCCTCGGCCTGGTGGACAAGGAAGACCTGCCGGAGGACTTCCGCGCCGCGGTCGGCGGCATCCGCATGGATGGCCCGTGCGGCAAGGTCAACCTCGTCCTCGATGCCGAGCCGCGGGTCACCGGCATGCCGGCGGACGCGAGCCCGGGCCGCCGCGCTCTGTTCACGCTCGCACCCGAGCTAGCCGTCGCCGACGCCTGCTACGACCGGGCCAAGCGCGGTGAGCTGGCCGATGCCGGCGAGCTGTTCGTCGACTGCGTCGTCGCATCCAACGTGGACGACTCGCTGGCCCCGACCGGCAGGCACATCATGACCTGCTTCGTGCAGTACCTGCCCTACCGCCTTGCGTCGGGCACCTGGGATAAGCGCCGCGACGAGCTGGGCGACCGGGTCATCGCCAGGATCGCGCAATTCGCGCCGAACGTGCCGGGAGCGATCCTGGCCCGGCAGGTGCTCACCCCGCTCGACCTGGAGCGCACCTACGGTCTCACCGAGGGCAACATCTTCCACGGCGACATCAGCCCGGACCAGCTGTTTCACATGCGGCCGGTGCCCGGCTGGGCGCAGTACGCGACCCCGGTCCGCGGCCTGTACCTCTGCGGCGCGGGCACGCATCCCGGTGGCGGCGTGACCGGCGCGCCCGGCTACAACGCCGCCCGCCGCGTCCTGGCCGACCTGCGAAGCCAGACGGCACGCCGCGGGCGGGGCCGGCAACTGGAGTCACGATGAGCGCCGACGTCATCATCGTCGGGGCCGGCGTGATCGGCGCCGCTACCGCGTTCTGGCTCAGCGAGCTCGGCGCAGGCGACGTGCTGGTACTCGATCGGGGCGCGGCGGGGTCCGGAATGAGCTGCCGTTCCTCGGCCCTGGTGCGGATGCACTACACCTTCGCTCCGGAGGTTGAGCTCGCGGTCCGCAGCGACGCGATGTTCGAGGCCTGGCCCGCGCTCACCGGCAGCCCGGTCTGCGTCCGCCGGACCGGGTTCGTGCGGATCGTCAGGCCCGGCGAGGAGGACGCGCTGCGTGCCAACGTTGCCATGCAGCGCATGCACGGGGCCCACGCCGAGCTCATCGACGCCTCCGGCCTCGCCGAGCTGATGCCGGCCATGCGAACCGATGACGTCGAGTGCGCGGCCTGGGAGCCGGAGGGCGGCTACGGCGACGGCGCGGTCGTGGCCGGCGACCTGCTGGCCGCCGCCAGGTCCCGCGGCGTCCGGTACCGGCCGAACACGCCGGTCCGCTCCCTCCTGCTCGACGCCGGCCGGGTGACCGGCGTCACCGCCGGACCCGACGGCACGCCTGAGCACGCCTCCGTCGTGGTGCTGGCCTCAGGCGTATGGTCGCCGCCGCTGCTGGCGACTGCGGGGGTCACCCTGCCAATCGAGACTGAAGTCCACCAGGTGGCGGTGCTCGCGCACGAACGGTGGCAAGGCGCCCCGGCAGCCTGCATCGACTCGGTGACGCAGACCTACTTCCGGCCGGAGGCCGCCGGGTCGATGACGCTCGTCGGATCATTCACGGGTCCGCGCGGCGCAAACCCGGACGGCGTGCCTGAGACCGCGACGGCCGACCAGCTGGCTCCGCTCGTGGAGTCAGCGTCGTACCGGCTGCCCGCGCTGGCCGACGCCGGCATCGCCAGGGGAGTCACCGGCGTCTACGACATGACGCCCGATGCCAGACCGATGCTCGGGCCGCTGCGCGGGCTAGCCGGGCTGATCGTGGCAGCCGGATTCTCCGGTATGGGCTTCAAGATCGCGCCAGCGGTAGGCGAGAGCATCGCCGGGCTGATCGCCAGCCCGGCGCCCGGCAGCGTTGACCTCAAGCCGTTCGACCCTGACCGGTTCGCCGACAGCGCCCCGATCGTCCCGCCCTACCCGTACTCCGACGACTGACCCGTCGAGGAGAAACCTGATGAGCGCCGAGATCCCCCTAGCGCAGAGCCTGCCGCGGGCCAGCTACACGGCAGCAGAAGCGTTCATGACGGAACGCGAGCACGCGCTGTTCGCCGACTGGTTCTGCGTCGGGCGGGAGGAATCGGTGCCGGCGGACGGCGACTACCTCGCCGCCGACGTCGCCGGGGAAAGCGTCCTGGTCGTGCGGAACCGGTCCGGGCTGGCTGGCTTCTACAACTTGTGCCGCCACCGCGGCTCCCGGCTGGTACCGACGGCGGGGGCCCAGCCGGCTGACGAGGCGATGCCGAGCGGCTGCATCGCCAGCTCAATCCGCTGCCCGTACCACGGCTGGACCTACGGCAGGGACGGCACGCTGCGGTCGGCTCCGTTCCTGCCCGACCTGCGCCGTTACCGGGACCGGCTCGGCTTGCACCCGGTCTACGTAGAGACCTGGGGCGGTTTCATCTTCGTCCGTCTCGCCACGACTGGCAGCGCAGGCAGCGCAGGCAGCGCAGGCAGTGCAGGCAGTGCAGGCAGTGCCGTCGAGGGGGCCAGCGGGGTCGGCCCAGGAGGAGGGGCCGACCCCGCTGGGGCAAGCCAGCCGCTGGCGGCACAGCTGTGCGGCGCAGACCGGCGGCTCGCCGCCTACCCGCTCGCCAGCCTGCGCACCGGCCGCCGGATCCGCTACCAGGTCGCCGCGAACTGGAAGGTGATCCTGGAGAACTACAACGAGTGCTACCACTGCGGGCCTGTTCACCCGGAGCTGTGCGACCTGGTCCCGGCGTTCCGCGCCGGCGGCGCCGGGCTTGACTGGGATGCCGGGATCCCGCACCGCGACGGCGCGTACACGTTCACCCTCACCGGGACGACCACCCGCGCGCCGTTCCCCGGCCTGTCCGGGCCGGGCCTGACGCGGCACCTCGGCGAGCTGGTGCTGCCCAACCTCATGCTGAGCCTGTCGGCCGATCACGTCGCGGCGTTCACCGTGTGGCCGCACGACGCGGGGCACACGACGGTCGTCTGCGACCTGCTGTTCCACCCCGACGAGATCGCCCGTGACGAGTTCGACCCCTCCGATGCCGCGCAGTTCTGGGACCTGGTCAACCGCCAGGACTGGGCGATCTGCGAGCAAGTGCAGGACGGCATGAGCTCGCGCCTGTTCACAGCCGGCTACCTGGCCCCGATGGAGCAGCCGAGTGCCGATGTCGGGCGCTACGTCGCCGCCCGGCTCGGCGGCCACCGCGGCTGGCCTCTCCCGGAGCCTGCCCCGCAGGTCACCTGACGCCCGAGTTACTGCAAGGAGCTACTCAGATGTCCAGATCAGCTGATGACGGACCTAGATGGCCGCTGCCAGTCGCACGGGACAGCACCAGCAGGCGCGGCTTCCTGCGCATGTCCGGGGCGGCCGGCTTGCTCGGCACCCTCGGCGCGGCTGGCGCGGCCTCCAGCCTCGCGGCATGCTCGTCCGGTGCGGCCGCTACCTCCCCGACCGCAGCCGGCGGCGGCGTGCGCATCAAGGAGTACGTCCCCGGCCCTCAGCCTGTGTCAGGCGGCCAGTACGGCGGCACCGTGCGGGTCGTCTGGTCCGATCCGCCCAACTCGCTCGACCCGGCGCTCGGCTACAACCTCACTGCCTGGGATGCGATCACTGAGCTGGTCTTCTTCGGCGGCCTCATGGCCTACGACAAGCAGCTCGGCGGCCCGGTCGCGAACATCGCCGCCGGACCGCCCGCCATGTCGGCGGACAACACGACCCTGACCTTCACGCTGCGGCCAGGCGTGAAGTTCCACAACGGCCGGGAGATCGTCGCCAGCGACTTCATCTACTCCTGGGAGCGGATGCTCGCGCCTGCCATGGCCTCGTGGGCGACCAGCTACCTCACCTCGATCGCGGGCGCGAGCGAGCTGATCGCCGGCAAGACCAAGAAACTCGAGGGGGTGGAGGCACGGGGGGACCACACGCTGGTCGTGCACCTCACCGCGCCTGACTTCACCATCCTCAACGCGCTCGCGCTGCCGTTCACGGCGCCGGTGCCGCGGGAAGAGGTCGAGCGCCTCGGCGCCACCAAGTTCGGGCAGACGCCGGTCGGGTCCGGCCCGTTCCGCATCACCTCCTACGACAGCGCTGCGCAGACCGCCGCCTTCGAGCGTTTCGACGACTACATGTACCCGGGGCTGCCCTACCTCGATGCGGTGACCTACCGGTGGGGCGTAGATCCGAACGTGCAGCTGCTCGAGCTGGAGAACGGCTCCGTCGACCTGCTCGGACCCGGCATCCCGTCCTCGCAGGCGGCCTACGTGCTGGCTAACCCGACGCTGCGCGACCTGGCACAGCAGCGCCCCTCCCCCGGCAACCTGTGGCTGACCATCTACAACATGGACAAGCCGCCGTTCGACAACCCGAAGGTCCGCCAGGCGCTGAACTGGGCGGTGGACCGCGCCGCGCTCGGCCGGGAGACCTACGGCACCTTCGCGCCCTGGGGCGCGCCATTCCCACAGCAGATCGCCAGCTTCCGGCAGACGTTCACGCCGTATGGCTACGACCCGGCGAAGGCCAGGCAGCTGCTGGCCGAGGCCGGCTACCCGCACGGCTTCTCGGCCGAGCTCACGATCAGCTCAGACGACCCGTACCCAACTGTCGCCCAGGTCGTGCAGGCCCAGCTCAGCGCCGTCGGCGTGCACGTGTCGCTGAACGAGGTGTCCTCCAACGCCCTGCTCAGCCTGGAGGAGGCCGAGCAGACCGGCGGAGGGCACCTGCAGCTGGACGCCGACGACTGGTACGAGGTGCAGCCGACGCCCGCGGACGAAGTCGATGCGCTGTACGTCAGCGGCGCCTCGTCCAACTACAACCGCTACTCCAACGCGCAGGTCGATTCCCTGGCGGCGCGGGCACGGCGAACCTTTGACGAGGCCGAGCGCAACACGATCTACGCGCAGATCCAGCAGATCATCGGCGAGGACGCGCCGTTCGTCTTCCTTGAGTCAGCGCTCTGGCTGGCTGGCGTGGGCAAGCGGCTGCACAACTACCAGTACCGCGGCGAGACCTATACCTACTACGACCGGCTGTGGGTGTGAGCCAATGGCGCAGACAGCCATACCGGCACCCGCGCCCGCGCCCGCCGACACCGTCACCGAAGCGGTCAGCGAGCGGTCACGGCGCGCCCGGTGGCCCGCATCGCTCATCGCAGGCGTGATTCTCCTGCTGATCTTCGCGGGCATCGCGGTCGCGGCGCCCGCCTTCGGCAACCCGCTGCAGCAGAACCTGCTGACCGGGCTCAGCCGCACCGGACTTCCGCTCGGCATCTCGTGGGCGCACCCGCTCGGGACCGACCTGCTGGGCCGCAGCGAGCTCGCCAGGCTGGCATTCGGGATCAGGACCTCGATGATCGTGGCGATCGTCTCGAACGTGACGAGCATCGCCATCGGTGCCGCAGTCGGGCTGGCGGCCGGCTTCTTCCGCGGCCCGGTCGAGGCGATCCTGATGCGCGTCACCGACGTGGGCCTGGCGCTCCCCTACACGCTCGCCGCGCTGGTGATCGCCGGCCTCATGACGGCAGGACTCACCCGGGTCATCGTTATCATCACCGCGCTCTTCTGGGCCTATCCGGCTCGCCTCGTCTACGGCGAGGTGCTGCGACTGCGGCACCGCGGGTTCGTGGAGTCGGCCGACGCCATCGGCGCGCGCGGCGTCTCGATCGCGGGCCGGCATCTGCTGCCGCACGTGTTCCCGCTGCTGGTGACGTACTCACCGCTCAACGCGGCGTCCGCGGTGGTGTTCGAGGCAACGCTGTCCTACCTCGGCGCCGGGATCAACCCGCCGACGGCGTCGCTGGGCAACATGATCTCGGACGGCCAGACCGCGATCAGCTACGCGCCGCACCTGCTGCTGGTGCCTGCGGTGGCGATCCTGCTGATCACGATGTCGTTCCTGCTCATCGGCGAGGGCCTGAAGGCCCGTAACCCCGACCTGGCGAGGGTGTCATGGCTCGGACGATGATCCGCCGCCTTGGCTTCGGCGTGATCGCAGTGCTCGGCGTGGCGGTGCTGTCATTCCTGCTCGAGTTCGTGATCCCTGGCGACCCGGCGCGGGCGATCGCCCCACGGGCGCAAAGCGCTGCGGTACTCCGGAACATCACGATCCAGCTGCATCTGAACCGGCCGCTGATCATCCAGTTCCTCGACTACTTCGGCCAGCTGTTCCGGGGCAACCTGGGCACGTCCTACGTGCAGCGGCAGAGTGTCACCAGCCTGATCGGGCCGCGCCTCGCGACCACCGGCGAGCTCGCGCTGGCGGGCGTCATCGCCGAGGTCATCCTTGGCGGCGGCCTCGGCATCGTGGCCGCGCTATACCCGCGGGTGCGGGCAGCGGTCAGCGCGGTGAACCTGACTCTGCTCGCCCTGCCGCAGTTCGTCGTGGGCCTCCTCCTGCTGCTGATCTTCGGCTTCAAGCTGCACCTGGCGCCCGTGACGGGCGGCGCGGGGCCGGCCGAGATCGTGCTGCCCGCGCTCACCCTCGGCCTGGTCGGCGCACCCTGGTACGCGCAGATCGTGGCCGATCAGATGGGCGATTCGCTCGCCTCCGCCTACGTCCGCACAGCGGTAGCCAAGGGCCTGCCCGACCGGTACATCCTGTGGCGGCACGTGCTGCGCAACGTGCTGTCACCCGCCATCACGATGATCGGCATGGACCTCGGTGCCTACCTGTCCGGCGTGGTCACGGTCGAGGTGGTCTTCGGCTGGCCGGGCATCGGGCTGCTCGCGGTGGACTCGCTGCAGGACCTGGACCGCCCGGTCGTGATGGGCACGGTCATCGTCGGCGCGGTTGCCGTCGTGTTCTTCAACCTGGTCGCTGACGTGCTGCGGATGTACGTGGACCCGCGCACGCGAGAGGAGCAGGCGTGAGCGCCGCAGCGCCGCCCGCGGCCGCAGCGCCGCCCGCGGCGGCCGGCCCCGCGCTGCGAGTGACCGGCCTGACCGTCGCCTACGGCGGCCTGCCCGCAGTCGACAACGTCAGCCTGCAGGTCCGGCACGGCCAGGTGGTCGTCCTCATCGGCGAGACCAGCAGCGGGAAGAGCTCGCTCGCGCTGGCAGTCGCACGCCTGCTACCAGCCGCCGCGGCTGTCGGCGGCCTGGTCGAGATCGCGGGCACCGACCTGGCGGCGCTCGGCGCGAAGCAGGCCCGGCGCCAGCGCGCGAGCCTCGTCGGCTACATCGCTCAGGATGCGATGGCGGCGCTGAACCCGGTGCTTCCCGTCGGCCGCCAGCTTGCCGAGATGTTCACGGTTCACGCCGGCGTGTCCCGCGCGGCCGCCGCCGAGCGCGCGGTCGGGGAACTGGCCAGGGTCAGGATCGACCGGCCGCGCCAGGTTGCGCGCGCCTACCCGCACCAGCTGTCCGGCGGGATGCGGCAGCGCGTGATGATCGCGATGGCCATGGCGCTGTCGCCGCCGCTGCTCATCGCCGACGAGCCAACGACCGCGCTGGACGTGAGCACGCAGGCAGAGATCCTCGCGCTGGTCGGCGGGCTGCAGGCGGAAACCGGTGCGGGCGTCCTGTGGATCACCCACGACATGGGCGTGGTCGCCGAGCTCGCCGACTGGGTCGCGGTCATGTACGCGGGGCGCCTGGTGGAGCAAGGACCGGTGCAGGAGGTTTTCGATCACCCGCTGCATCCCTACACCGAGGGCCTGCTGCGCACCCGGCGGGATCTGCGGGCGGGCCGGCCGGGTGAACCGCTCTATCAGATAGCCGGGTCGCCGCCGGGTCTGACGGCGCGGCAGGGCGGCTGCGGGTTTGCCCCGCGGTGCTCGCGCCGCACCGGCGTGTGTGACACGACGGCGCCAGACCTGCGGCCGGCCGAAGCCGCCGCGGGGAGTTCCGGGGGGCCGTCACCCCGTAGCGATACCGCCGGACGGCTGGCAGCCTGCCACCACCCGCTGTCCGACGACTCGGCGAAGACGGCGGTGACGGTATGACCGCTCGCACACCGGAGCTCAGCAGCATGCAGACCGTCGCCGTGCGGCACCAGGATGACGTGCCGGTCATCGCGTTCGAGTCGGTGACCAAGCGCTACCACGGCGTGACCGCACTGGACCAGGTGAGCCTCACGCTGCCGCCCGGCCTGACGCTGGGCCTAGTCGGCGAGTCGGGCTCGGGCAAGACCACGTGCATAAGACTGGCGCTCGGTCTTGAGCGGCCGACGGCCGGCCGGGTCATGTTCGGCGGCCAGCCGTACCCGCGGAGCCGCAGGCAGCTGCGGCCGCTGCGAAGGCAGTTCGGGTTCGTACTGCAGGATCCGTACGACTCACTGGACCCCCGACGCACGCTGCGGGACATCGTGTCCGAGCCGCTGCGCGTGCACGGCATGCGCAGCCCGGACACCGACAGCCGGATCGCCGACATGCTCGCCGCCGTCGGGCTGCGCGACGCGCCGCTGGGCAGTTACCCGTCGCGCTACTCCGGCGGCGGGCTCCAGCGCATCGCGATCGCCAGGGCACTGATCACCGACCCGGCAGTCCTGATCTGCGACGAGCCGACGTCCAGCCTCGACGTCTCGGTCCAGGCCCAGATCATCAACCTGCTGCTTGAGGCCAGGCGCAACCGCGGCCTGTCAGTGCTGTTCGTCAGCCACGACCTGGACCTGATCGGCCGGGTGGCGGACACCCTGGTGGTGATGTACCGGGGCCGGGTCGTCGAGTCCGGCCCGGCGCACCTGGTACGCAGCCAGCCGCGCCATCCCTACACCAGGTCGCTGCACGACGCGGTGCCTGCCGACGATCCGGCGCGGCGGCGCCTGGTCGCCGGGACCGGTGCTGCCCGGCGGGACGACCCCGACCATCCCCCGAACCCCCGGCGAGTTACCCCGGCGGACGACCCTGCATGCGAGCCGGCCGGCCGAGCTCCGGCGACGGACAGCTGCGTGTTCGCCGACCGCTGCCCGGCGGTGCAGGACCGCTGCCGGACTCAGCGACCGCCGACAGTCACCGACGCGGACGGCAGGACCCATGCCTGCTTCTTCCCGCTGGCCTGATGGCCGAGAGCGGCGGTTACGCTGAGAAGACCAAAACAAGATAATAAGTCCGTATTGTCGTTCTGGCCACAATGGTCGAGCGGATGAGGGGAGACCAGCGGTGAGCGCACGTCGTCATGATGTGGTGGTAGTGGGCGGCGGGCACAACGGCCTGGTAGCCGCCGCCTACCTGGCGAGGGACGGGCTGGACGTCCTCGTCTGCGAACAGCGCGACATCGTTGGCGGCGCCGCCGTCAGCGAGCGGCCCTTCGGCCCGGACTACCTGGTCACCTCCCTGTCCTACGTGGTCTCGCTGCTCCCTCCTGACCTCGTCAGGGATCTGCGGCTGGCCGAGCACGGCTACCACGTCTACCCGCAGGGTCCCTACTTCGCGCCCCGAGCCGACGGCAGTTACCTGAGGCTGCCTGACAATCCGGTCGCGCGCCACGCCGAGATCGGGAAGTTCTCCCCCGCCGACGCGGCGGCCTACTCCGCTTACGAGGCGCATATGCAGCGCCTCGCTGCGGTACTCGGGCCGATGCTGACCGAGATACCGCCGCGCCTCGGCTCCCGTCGTCCCGCCGACCTGGCCCGGCAGGCGCTGCTGCTGCGGCACCTTCGCAAGCTGGACGCGCGGGGCACCGTGGACGTCACGCGGCTGCTGACCGGCAGCATTGCGGACCTGCTTGACCGGTACTTCGAGTCGGACCCGGTGCGCGGGCTACTGTCGGTGTCAGGCGTCATCGGCACCTGGGCAGGCCCGCGCTCGGCGGGCACCGGCTACGTGATGCTGCATCACCATATCGGCGACACCGACGGGCAGGCCGGCGCCTGGGGCTTCCCGCGCGGCGGAATGGGCGGCGTCACGCAGGCGCTGGCCGGTGCTGCGCGATCCTTCGGCGCACAGATCCGGACCGGCGCGCCGGTTGCCCGGATCCGCACCACTGCCGGCGGCCAGGTCACCGGCGTCACGCTTGCGTCGGGCGAGGAGATCGACGCAACCACGGTGGTAACGACAGTGCACCCGGCCATCGCCTTCACCAGGCTGGTCGACTCAGCGGTGCTGCCGGAGCCCTTCCTCGCCGACATCCGCGGCTGGCAGACGCGCAGCGGCACCGTCAAGATCAACCTGGCCCTCGACCGGCTGCCGACCTTCACCAGCCACCCCGACTACGACCCGCAGGTGCACGGCGGCACGATTGTGCTGGCTGAGAGCCTCGACGACATCGAGAGCGCGTTCCAGGAGGCCGTATCGGGGAAGCCGTCCGGCCGCCCGTTCGCCGACATCTGCATCCCGAGCGTCTTCGACGACAGCCTCGCGCCCGAAGGCAAGCATGTGATGTCGATGTTCACCCAGTGGGTGCCGCACACCTACGCGGACAAGCCGGACGAGGCCCAACTTGAGGCCTACGCCGACCGGGTCGTCGCCCGGATGGAGGCGATCGCGCCCGGCTTTACCGAGTCAGTGCTGCACCGGCAGGTGATCAGCCCGCACACCATGCAGGAGGAGTACGGGCTGATCGGCGGCAACATCTTCCACGGGGAACTGACCCTCGGCCAGATGTTCCATGCCAGGCCGGCTGCTGGCTACGCTGACCTGCGCACCCCGGTCCGGGGGCTGTACCAGGCCGGGTCGGCTACCCATGGCGGCGGCGGCGTCACCGGCATCCCCGGCCGCAACGTCGTCCGGCAGATCCGCGCTGACCGTCGCGCTGCCCGGTGGCGCGACCGGGTCAGGCCCGCCCGGACATCGAGGTCCTGACCTAGCTCACCGCGTCCGTGGCGCCGCTGCGTTGAACGCGCGGGCCGCGGCCAGCGACCTGCGGGCGCCGAACGCGGCCAGGGCGATGCCGACGGTCAGGGCAATCAGTCCCTCGATCAGCGCGGCAATGCCAGGGTGAGGGGTGGCGAAGTAGACGACCAGCGGGCCGACGCAGAACACCGCCATGAAGATGGCGAGGAAGAGGACCCACAGCCAGCTGGCCGGCTCGCGCTGCTCGGCCGGCTCAGGCTGCTTCGCCGCCCCTGCCTGCGTGACCGGCCCGGACTGCGCTGCTAGGTCGGACTGCTGCAGATCTGTGGCGCTCATGGTGATTCCCCCTGTCGTGCCAGTTGAGGAGACCGGTTAGCCGGGAACGCGCGCTTTAGCCGGGAACGCGCGCGCTGGCGCTGGCCTGACCAGAGTCGCTGCGGTCGTCGTTCTCATCCTTCTCCTGCCCCGATCCCGCCGCCCGGCACATTTATTCACCTAAGAAACCATTACCGGCTCGTTTCGCTCGCCGTACTATCCCCTTGGCCATGGGAGTCCCGCGGAAGGCAGGCAATGAGCGAGCAACCGAGAAGCGGAGTCAGCAGGCGCGGCGTACTGCAAGCCGGGCTGGTAGCGGCGGCCGGTGTCGGCGTGGGCGTGGGCGGGTGGTCGGCGGCCGACGCTGCTGACCGGGCGAGGGCAGCCAGCCGGCGCCTGCGCAAGCCAGGGTCGCTTCCGTATCCGCACCTGCCGGAGGGGCACGACACCATCCCGCAGATCAGGCACATTGTCGTGCTGATGATGGAGAACCACTCCTACGACAACAGGTTCGGCATGCTGCAGCGCCCCGGCGCCGAAGGCCTCACGCTCGGCACGGACGGGCTGCCGGTCGAGACCAACAGGTACCCGGGCGGCGACTTCCAGCACATGTTCCACATGCCGACGACCTGTCAGCTCAGCGGGCACCCGAGTCAGACCTGGCTGGACAGCCACACTCAGTTCAACCACGGGAAGAACAACGGTTTCGTGAAGTCCCTCAGCGGCCCGGTCGCGATGGGCTACTGGGACGGCACGGATCAGCCGTTCTACTACTCGATGGCCAGCGTGTTCCCCATCGGCGACCACTACCACTGCTCCGTGCTCGGCCAGACTTACCCGAACCGCCGGTACCTGATGTCCGCCACGTCGCTTGGCATGGTCGACGACGACGTCAGCATGCTGGGTGAATATCCGAAGAACGGCACCATCTTCGACAAGCTCGACAAGGTCAAGGTGCACTGGCGGAACTACATCAGCAGCACCTCAAGCCTCTTGCTGTACCTGAAGCTGTACGAGAAGAACCAGAAGAGGATTCTGAGTGTCGGTTCCCCTGCGACTACCAGCAGCGCGGCGACCGGGTTCTTCGCTGACGCCGCGAACGGCACGCTACCCGCCTTCTCGCTGGTCGAGCCGAACTACAGCACCACCTCCGAGGAGGACCCGCAGAATATCGCCCAGGGCGAGCAGTTTGCCGCGTCGATCATCAACGCGGTGATGTCCGGCCCGTCCTGGCCGCACACGCTGCTGATCTGGAACTACGACGAGCACGGCGGTTACTACGACCATGTGCCGCCGCCCGCAGCGCTGGCCCCCGACGACATCAAGCCGAAGCCGCCGGCGGGCCAGAAGGAGTACAACGGGTTCCGCCAGTACGGCTTCCGGGTGCCGATGGCAGTCATCTCGCCGTGGGCCAGGCCGGACTATGTCTCACACCGCGTGATGGACCACACCAGCATTTGCGCGCTGGCCGAGCACAAGTGGAACCTGCCCGCCATGACGTACCGGGACGCGAATGCGTGGCCGATGCTCGACATGGTGGACCTGAGCCTCCCGGCGTTTCTGACACCGCCAACGCTCGCGGCGCCGCTGCTGGACACCGACTCGAGCGCACTCGCGTGCAACACGAGCGGGCCTGGCACCATCCCGCCGCCTGGTTCGGTGACGCCCGGATAGCGATGTGACATGATCGCGGTCCGGACCGGCTGCGAAAGGTGGCCCAGGTGGACATCCGCGAGGCGCTCTACACAACGCGGGCAATGCGGCGGGTCAGGGCAGACCCGGTCCCGGTGGCGGTCCAGGCACGCATCCTGGACGCCGCCATCCGGGCGCCGAGTGGCGGGAACTCGCAGAACTGGCGCTTCCTGCTGATCGACGACCCTGGCATCAAGGCGAAGCTGGCCCCGCTGTACCGGGACTCGATCGCGAAGCTGTGGGAAACCGTCTACCGGGCAGGCCTGGAGCAGGCGCGGGCAAATCCAGGCGACGAGGCCAGCGCGGCGCTGCTGCGCGTGCAGTCCTCGGCGCAGCATCTGGCCGATCACTTCGAGAGCGTGCCGCTGTTCCTGGCCGCGTTCACCCGCGGCGACCCGAGCGGCGGGTCGATCTTCCCGGCCGTCTGGAGCGCGCAGCTCGCCGCCAGGGCCGAGGGGGTCGGCACGGCGCTCACGTCGGTGCTCGGCTTCTTTCACCCGGATGAGACCCTGAAGGTTCTCGGCGTTCCGGCGGATAAGCACTGGACCATGGCCTGCCTGGTGTCATTCGGGTACCCGACAGGCAGGTGGGGCATCGCACCGCGGCGGCCGGTTCACGAGGTGGCGTACCGCAACCAGTGGGGCACCCGCGTCGGCTTCGAGGTGCCCGAGCCGCTCTGGCCGGCGGCCGGGGGTCAGGACTGACCGGCTCGCGCCCGGCTGACTCGGACGCGCAGCACGCCTGGCAGCACCGCCACAGTGAGCGATCGCGCACTGCCGATCATCTCGCCGTCGGCCTGGCGCGGCAGATCCGCATCGGCGGTGATCTCCACCCGGCGAGCGCGGTGCCGTTCGAGCTGCGCGTCGTCGTGACGGCTGCGGGCCACTATGCGCAGGCCGACCGACGCCCAGCCCAGCAGGCCGGACGGCGCCAGGATGACGACGTCGAGCATGCCGTCGTCCAGCCGGGCATCTGGCATGATCGGGAAGCCGCCAGGCAGCAGCCCGGAGTTCCCGACCGTCACTGACCGTGCGACCCGGCGCAGCGGCTCATCGTCGTCGAGGCGGATCGCGAATGCCGACGGCGGCCGCAGCAGCTGCCCGGTCCCTGCCGCCGCATAGGCGGGCCAGCCGGCCAGCCGCTTGGCAGCGCGCGGCGTTGCGCCGACGACGGCGGCGTCCAGGCCGATGCCGGCCATGGCGGTGAACAGCGCACCGTCTGCTGTCGCCAGGTCGATCCACCGGTCCTGGCCCTGGAACGCGACCTGGACCGCCGCATGCAGCCGTGCCGGGATGCGCAGCGCGACGGCGGTCAGGTTCGCGCAGCCGCACGGCACGATCGCGAGCGGCACGTCAGTCCCCGCCACGACCTCTGCGCAGGCACGGACGGTTCCGTCGCCCCCGGCTGCGATGACCAGATCGGCGCCGGTCTCCAGGGCGCGCCGGGCCAGGATCGCGCCGGCATCGTCCGGTGTCGTCTCCAGCAGCACCGGCGATCCCCAGCCACTCGCGGCCGCTGCTCGCTCGCACACCTCGCGCAGTAGCTGCGGGTCCTGGATGCGCGGGTTAACGACGACTGCTGCCGTCGGCCCCGACCCGCTCGCGCGCTCCTGCATCCGTCCATCATCGGCGGTTGCGGCGACCGGGGACGAGTCCGGGCTGCGCCCGGACGAGCCCGGGCTGCGCCCGCTACTTACGTTCCGCGCCACGCACCTCGAACGCCAGCAGAATGTCGGAGAAGCCGCGGAACAGCGCGAAGAACCCTACCCAGAGCAGCAGCAGCACCGCGCGAGCCGGGAACTCCTGCTGCGAAACCCAGAAGCCGAGCAGGATCTCGAGCACGCCGGCAATCAGGCCCAGCCACCAGGCGGGGTTGATCTCCCGGGATGACACCGAGGTCACCAGGTCGAGACTGCCGCGGAAGATAAGCAGCAGGCCGAAGATCGTGGCCAGCGCCCAGAACGCACCGAACGGGCTGGCGAACGCCCAGCATGCCCCGAACAGGAACAGGAGCGCCATCAGCACATGGGGCCAGCGCCACCGCGTCCTGACGGAGGCGATCAGGATCTCGCTGATCCAGCCGCCCAGGAAGACCACGCCCATGAGCACGCCGACGGCGACCACTGAGGTGAGCCGGAACCGCAGCACGATCAGGGAGATGACCAGCCACCCGATCCCGGTGACAAGGAACAGCCACCACGGCCCGGACATCTGGTCCAGCACCGTCTCGACCCTGCCGCGAGCGCCGGGAGTCGCCAGCGACTGAAAAGGCATATTCATATCGTTATCCCTTCGCATGCCTGACACCAAAGAGTCTCATCAGTCCCGTTAAATGACCATGGGGCTAGCAGGCGAGGTTTCACCGGAAATTTGTATGCCATGCACCGGGGTGAGCCTGCGAGCTGACCGCGGCCATCGCCGGCGGCCACCCAGTAGCGGCAGGCTGCTCAGCGCGATGCCGACGATGATGGCGGCGCCTCCGGCCACCTGCGCAGGACCGGTCGGGTCGCCGAAGAAGAGCACGCCCGCGATCGCGCCGACGAGCGGCTCGAGGTTGAGGAAGGCGCCGGCCAGTTCCGCGGAGACGCGCTTCTGCCCGTACGCGAAGAGCGTGAACGGCACCAGCGTGCCGGCGATCGTCAGCGCAGCGGCCGCGAGGACCGGCCCCGCGCTGGCAGGAGCGGCGGGCAATCCCCCGGTCGCCACGGCGAACGGCAGCACCGCAACGGCGGCGCCGAGGAACTGCACGGCCGTGACCGCAACCGGATCGCGGCCCTGCAGCAGCCGTCCCTGCGCCACGGTGTTGGCCGCCGACAGCAGCAGCGAAGCAAGCACCAGAGCATCGCCGCTGACGGTGGCGCCGCCGCCATGACCTCCGGTGATGAAAGCGACGCCGGCGAGGGAGACGGCGAAGCCGGCCCAGGCCACCGGTCGTGCCACGATGCG
>Ga0335075_10005190_pt1 | contig 20275 bp, 17 predicted proteins | sample Lox_Sample_24_FD_206723 | JGI IMG/M metagenome (GOLD analysis project Ga0335075, IMG submission 206723) | Soil microbial communities from Loxahatchee National Wildlife Refuge, Florida, United States - Lox_Sample_2.4 | ecosystem: Environmental > Terrestrial > Soil > Wetlands | place: USA...
TACGCCGGCAACGCTGCGCTTCTGGCCGAAAGCCTTGAAGTGATCCAGGGCGCTGCCTCCACCATCCTCCGGGCCATCCGTCCGGAGGTGGAGGCTGCCGCGAATCCGATCGCAGCCGCCAGCTAGGCCCCGAGTTCTGAGCGGGCGCGCTCCCTCGCACCCGCTCTCTATTTCATGTTCGACTACCAGCGGCGGATACTGGCGGAGCCCGCAGACGACGGGCTCCGCATTTTTGTGCCCGTTGCCCGTCTTCCCACCCTTATCGATGCCCCGGAAGACCGGGGCGGCATCTGTTCGCCCACCCGACGGGCACCGCCGCATTCGCGGCGCGCGGACCAAAGCTCCGATGAGGCAGGCAAAATCGCAACGCTACAATCGTGGGTTCCCGCTGCTATGCCCAACGTCTCTCTGAAACAGTTCCTGCTGTCGATCTTCATGGACGGGCTTTTGGCAAAGAACGAGAATCTCCTTCGCATGATCGCTGAGCCGGTCCTGGGGTTCTTCCCAGTGCCCCGAACGAACAAACCGTGTCCAGATCACTTCGAAGCCGGCAGCAACACACATGGCCCGGATCTCTTCCTCCTTGTATCGTCTGTCCCGTACCAGCAGCTCTTCAAAGACAGCCTCGCCCCTGTGGAACTGCTCTTTGCGATACACGACACGATGGTCTGTATCGATCAGATAGAAATCTGGGTCGAATACATTGCCGGATCGTTCCATAATGTTGCTTGGGGCCAGAGCCAGTAGCCGGTCTGGTTGCGAGGATATCGAAAACCAGTTCTTGGCAATCCGCTCAGTAAGCTCCATGTTCATGACCGACAGAAATGCGTACCCGCCAGGGCGAATGTGCTTCGAAAGATTCACCAGGATCGCCATGTTGTCGCGGTCGTCCGCATAGCTGCCAACCACATCGTAGACGCAGATTCCCAGATCGAAATTTCCGTGAATTTCCGTAGTCCGGCAGTCTCCGGCGTGGAACCGAACCCGCCCGGCGATGGCGGGACTAAGAGACGCGTCCCGAGCAGCCGTGATGGATGCGGACAGATAGTCGACGCCGGTTGCCTGCAAACCTCGCGTCGCAAATTCGATTGCATGCCTACCATCGCCGCAGCCGAAGTCCAGCACCGAAGCATCCTTCCCCAGATGGCAGCTGTTCAGGAAAAAGTCCACCTCTCGGACGGCGTATTTCGCCCAGGGATGGGAATGCCACTGTGCCTGCATCCGGGCATAAGCTTGCTTTGTGACTCTGTCTGCAGTGACGAGCATTTCCTCTAATTCCTTTTCCGCGAGCGCGAATTGGTCTTGCTCATGAAACGTAAAGGCAAACCACTCCCATCCTCCCGGCAGGTTGCCCAAGGTCCAGGGTTTCGAGCTGGTCGTCGCTCTGGCCATCATCTCAGGCAATTCTGAGTGGTCCAGGGGAAAACCTGTATCGATTCGCGATTCCTCTGAGGTGATCGCCGTGTCCCGTGAAGGATTCAGATAGTGCACTTGTTTCTCTCCCAGATCAAGCAGCGGCTGTGCATGGCGGGCAATTATGCCCGGCTGACATCTTCGCCTCGTGGCCTTCTCCAGCGCCCGGATGGCATAAGGATTCGCGCTCAGAAGGCCCCAAGCGAAATAGTCGGAGAACCCCCAAATCGTAAACAGAAGGCGCTTTCCGACATCTGCCTGCCTGTGTTCCTTGTGGACAACGAGCTGGGTCACCCAGGCAACGTTGCCGTGACCAGTGAGTGTTATATGAATGGCGATGGCGTAACCGATCATCTGTCCAAACGCATCAGCCCAGACAACGAGTGAGTCGGGCGTCAGCCATTTTCTGATTTGCTCCGGCGAGAGCCGGATCGGCTTTCCGGGCCGGGGGGCGGTTGGACCCCAAACACCATAGTGATGAGAATAGAGCTCGCTCATCTCCGAGACCAGATCGGAGTTCACTAGGGGCCCGTGTGTCCAATGGAATTCGTACATGGATCGCGCGTTTTCGTCCTGATTCTTGCAGGATCACAACCACGATGCAAGCTAGCCGATTCGCGTGACTAGAACCCGCAACTGTCGCTAGGCAACTGCTCGCGAGAAGGCGTGAGGAGCGCGGTATTTTCCCATTCGGCCCTATAGGCGACCCGGTGCGAATTTTGTGGGTTCCCCCGGGAATACTTCACGGGCCGTGGTTTGACGACGCTTGTGAGCCTCTTGGATGGGTGCTGTGAATGGAAGCACGCTGCTGCGCAGCGGGTTAAGAATTGACACGTCATCCCCAACAGGGTCAAGCCTCTCCCAATTTGTGAACATCTTGATTTTCAGGCACTTGGCAGACTTGCGTTCCCGTGCGTAAACGCGCCGTTTACAAATGTGAACACCTTTCAATGGACCGACTTAGCGCCATAGTTTGACAACGCGGGGGACCGGGGGTACTTTGCGACTAAGGCGACTGACTGATGTCCTCCCCCGAGACCAGACCGCCTGCTGTGGTGCCGCCAGCTGTGCCCGCTCCCCGGGCAGGTGAGAGCTTCCGGGCCAAATCCATCGCTACCCGGATTACCGAGACAGAATTCGCCGAGATTGAATCGGCCGCATCAGCCGAGGGGAAGAAAGTCTCCGAATGGCTCCGCGAAGCTGCCCTCGCTCAGGCCCGAGGGCGGCGCCCCGACGAAACGGACCCCATCTTGCTTGCCGAGTTGATGGCGGTGCGAAACCTCCTCGTGAACCTTTTTGCTTCCGCCTCAAAGGGTGCGCTCAGCGACGAGTCGATCCGGAAGATGACCGCGTATGCGGATTCGATCAAGCTCCAGAAAGCGGAAGAGTTTCTTGCAAGTCGAAAGGACGGAAAGACCGGGAAAATGTAGGAGGTCTCACTGTGCCACCGCTCCGATTTCCTCGACGGTCCCTCTTCTGGTTCGTCGTCCTCTTCCTTGGTATGTTGCTGGCCCTTCCCGCCGTTCCCCTGCTGGGCTCCCTCTCCTTCATGATTGAGCCGCCGCTTCAGCGGTACTACCTCAGCGCATACCTGGTAAGTGCGAAAGTCTTCCGCCAGAGCAGCGCCACCACTCCGGTCATCTGGCTTTACAAGACGACTCCCGGTCGGCGCCGTGCTCTCCTCACTGAGCGTGACGTCGAGTCTGCACATAGCGGTACTCTTGGCCTTCGCCTCTCGCCCGCTGCGCTGGCAGATGGATGGACAGGCATCGAAGCGGGTGCTCAGGAACGAATGGACTCGGCGGAATTGCATGCGTTCCTGCAGGCGAACATTTATGACGGCCACAGCTCTGTGTGGGTCTTGGCAGAACCCCTGCTCCTAGGCTTCCTCGGAGTTGCTGGATTGTTCGCCGTGATGATCGTCATCAGGCGCAGATCGAAAATTTCGAGACGTCATGAGGAGCGGCATGGAAGGAGGACCAAGGGTCCGGAGCTGGTCTCGCCAGCGGAGTGGAATGCCAGACTCCGGCCGGATGGAATTCAGCTCCAGTTGCACCCGGCCAGCCTGTTTCGCCAAATGCAAGACCGACTGCTGCGCCGCCGGCCTCCCTGCGTCGGCATTCGCCGAAACCTAGAATCGAGCCACATCCTGTTAATGGGTGACAGCGGCAGCGGCAAAACGTCTGCCATGCGCCAAATCCTGCGTCAGGTTGCGTCTCGGCAGGACGTAGCAGTCGTTTACGATCCTGCGCTGGAGTTCACACCTGAGTTCTATTCGCCAGAGCGCGGCGACATCATTCTGAATCCACTCGACGTCAGGTGTCCCTATTGGGATATTGCTGAGGAGTCGGAATCCGACGACGCCAACGCAGCCATGGCGGCGGCTCTTTTCCCAGACAAAGATTTTGAGAAGGACTATTTCACCGACGCCCCCCGCCGAGTCTTTACGTTTCTCATGCGACGGCGGCCCAGTCCTCAGCAGCTGATCGCATGGATGAGCGATTCGGAACAAATAGATGCGATGGCGAAAGGCACTCCTTATGCAGCCTTCCTTGACCCCGGTGCGCCTGCCCAAAGAGGGGGCGTGCTTTCGAGCTTCAATATGATCGCCGAGAGCCTCGAACTCTTGCCATCTCGGGACGGCGCGCGCCCGGTCTACTCGTCGGGGCAGTGGAACGCCGAACGACGTCGGTGGATATTCCTGACTTCCAGTGCTGCCTCCCGCCAAAAAATTCTGCCCCTTCACAGTGCGTGGCTGGACATGCTGATCCTCCGCACCATGGAGCCGGCAATTCATGGCGCAAAGCCAGTCTGGTTTGTCCTCGATGAGGTCGCGAGCTTGAACAAGCTGCCTCAGCTCCATACGGCGGTCACGGAGGCGCGGAAATCCGGAAATCCGCTGGTGCTGGGCTTCCAAGGGCGGAGCCAAATCGAAAAAAGGTATGGGAAAGATGCCGAGACAATGCTCTCTCAGCCGGCGACGAAGCTCTTTTTGAAAACCTCTGAGCCGCATTCAGCGAAGTGGGTTTCTGACGCGATCGGTGAGATCGAGGTGGAGCGCCTTAAGGAATCGCGGCGACACAGCTTGATTCCGGGGAACAGTCAATTCACGATGGAGATCGCGAACAAGCCGCTCGTGATGGCTTCGGAAATAGCCGGATTGGAGCCCCTTCACGGCTACGTCAAACAGGAAAATCTTGTCGTCAACGTCCGATTCCCATACATCAGCGCAATTGAACGGCAGCCTGCGTTCCTGGAGCCAGGAGATGCGGACGTTTCGGCAACAACAAAGACGATCAGCGAGAAAAGTGCGCCAGACTCACGGGAGGGAGTCATTCCAATGCCCGCAAAAAGTCAGGCCGGAAGGCAAGGTATGTTCCCCCTCCCCTCTCAGCGCAAGGTTTCGAATGCCGAACCTGTCGTCTGGGACGAAACTGAATGGATTGACTGAATTCGGGCTGCCGATTTTGCGGGCGCTGACGCGCCTCGGAATTTGGAGTTGAATCGATGTTGACGATTTCGAAGGCGCTCTCTGCTGGACAGGCGCAAACGTATCACTCTCGCGAATTCATCTCTGAAGAGCAAAATTATTGGAGCCGAGACCGTCAGGCTATTAACGAGTGGCGTGGGGAATTGGCGGAACAGTGGGATCTTACAGGTCCCGTAGGCGCGGTCCAGTTTGCACGGTTGAGCGAAGGTCAACATCCAAAAACTGGCGAGCAGCTTGTCAAACATCAGCCCGCACGCACATATGAAAACGAATATGGGAGGCAGATCACGAGCGCCGAGCATCGGGCCGGGTGGGATGCGACCTTCTCGGCACCGAAATCGGTCTCGTTGACCGCTCTTGTCGGCGGCGATGATCGGATACGCGATGCTCATCGTGAGAGTGTCCGTGTTGCGTTGGGGGAGTTGGAGCGCTATTCGCAGGCCAGAATTGGGAATATCCGTGCTCCAGAAACCACAGGAAAATTCGTTGCCGCAACCTTTGAGCATGACACAGCGCGGCCTGTCGAGGGATATGCGGCCCCACAACTCCATACCCATGCCGTCATCTTCAATGTGACTGTCCGCGAGAATGGGGAGACCCGAGCGCTTCAGGAGCGCAGTCTTTTCCAGTCGCAGCACTACGTGACCAGTGTCTACCGTTCGGAACTTGCTCAGCGCCTCCAGGGCCTGGGCTATTCGATCGAGCGCGGCAAGTATGGACAGCCCGAGATCAGAGGCTACACCCAGGAATACATCGACGCTTCCAGTCCACGGCGGGAGCAAATCCTACAGCACCTGCAATCCCTCGGTATGGAAGGAGCAGGTGCGGCCCAGGTGGCCGCCCACAGAACCCGTGACCAGAAAGAGCTGCTTTCGCAGAGGGATGTTCTCCAGCGGCACCGCGAATTGGCGGCCCAGTATGGGAATCAGCCGGATCGAGTGGTTACGGAAGCGCGGCAGCACACTCCAGCGCGCTCTCACGAGCCGGAAAGGATCACTCAGCAAGCGGTGACCTATGCCCGTAGTCATGTATTCGAGCGCGCCGCTATTCGGGATGAGCGCGTTGTCCTTCAGTCTGTGCTGGATCGTGGAATGGGCACCATCAACTTTCAGCAGGCACGGGAAGAACTCCAGCGGCGGGTGAAGACAGGTGAGTTTCGCACTCTGGAGCCGCAAGAGGGCGAAGCTGGGCGACGATACACAACGGCGGAAATGATACGGCTTGAAAAGGAAACGATCTCCCGAATGCAGGAGGGCAATGAACGTAGCGTGGCCAATCCACCGCTTGTCCGCTCGGAAAGAGGTATCGCATTGTTAGATCGGCACCCTGAGATGAATGCTGCCCAACGCAGCGCTGTCCTCGAAATCCTGGATTCGCGCGAGCAGCTCGTTGGACTCGACGGCAAAGCGGGTGCCGGAAAAACGACGGCTCTTTCAGTTGTGCGTGAGGCGGTCGAGGCAGAGGGCTACCGCATTGAGGGATTCGCGCCTACCTCTCGGGCCGCGCAGAAGCTTGCAGAAGCCGGCATAGAGACTATGACGTTGCAGCGGCACCTCGCACGGGGCGATCAGCCCGATATCGGTGCCCAACGTCTTTTTGTTCTGGATGAATCGTCTCTAGCATCGACGAAGCAGATGCACGAGTTCGTGAGCCGACTCCATCCGAGTGACAGAATGCTCCTTGTAGGCGACACGCGGCAGCACGAAGCAATTGAAGCGGGCCGGCCCTTTGCGCAGCTTCAGGAAGCCGGTATGAGAACGGTACGGCTCGACCAAATCGTCCGTCAGCGCGATCCCGAGCTGAGGCAGGTCGTAGACCAGCTGGCGCACGGGCAAATACAGGCGGCCGTTGCAAACCTTGAGCGCCAGGGGCGGGTGATTGAAATGCCGGCCCGGCCGGACCGGATCGCTGCCATTGCGCGAGAGTATGCTCGCGCTCCAGAGGGCACGTTGGTGGTGTCCCCCGACAATCGCTCCCGCACAGAAATCAATGAGCGAATTCATGCGGAACTCCAGGTGCGTGGCATCGTGAGCCAGCGTGAATACCAGGTGACGACGCTCGTTACTCGCCAGGAATTGACGGGAGCTGACCGCAGTTGGGCGCAGAAATACCAGGTTAACGACGTATTGCGATATTCCCGGACCTCAAACGAAACTGGCATCCAGAAAGGCGAGTACACTCGCGTCGCAGGCATCGATCCGCGCAGCAACTTGTTAACGGTATTGCGAGCGGATGGGAGCGAGCGCACGTACGACCCGCGGCGGCACACCGGGGTATCGGTCTACCATGACGAGCAGCGCGCGTTCTCTGTCGGCGATAGGGTTCAGTTCACTGCTCCGAATCTGGATCTGAAGGTCGCAAACCGCGAGCTTGGAACGATCAAGAGCGTCGATGAGAACGGGAGAATGGCAATACGGCTCGATAGCGGGCGAGATTTGCGCATCGATCCCCTGCGCCACCCGCATCTGGATCACGGTTATGCCGTCACGAGCTATTCCGGTCAAGGGCAGACTGCGGAGCGCGTATTGATCCACATCGATACAGATCTCCCCGCGAAAGACCTGATCAACAATCGGATGGCGTACGTGGCTGTCTCACGGGGAGCCTCGGATGCTCAGATCTTCACGAATGATCGTGGCAGACTCGCCGAAGCGTTGAGCCGAGATGTCTCCCACGAGAGTGCGCATAAAACGGAGAGAACGATTTCTCCCGCCCAACAGGATGTCGCGCAATCCCCGCGACCTGCGCATACCCATGGAATAGAAGTTGGCATTGGCGTCTAGGAGCGTTTGTTTCCCCATCCTAGTAGCCAGATTTCCATGTTGTCTACAGGTTCGCTAGGCAAACGCTGCCGTAATTGGCCTGCTTAAACCCACCCTGCTCCGGGCGAAACCCGGTGCATGCGCCGCCTGCCCAATCCAGAGAGTTTACCCGGATGCGACAGCGGTCGAGCGACCCGCTTCTTGGCGCCACCACTCCAGAATCGCACCCCGCGCTATGTATTCGAAAATGTGAAGATAAAACGGCACGTCGTCCTTCAGCCATGTGCTCCCACCCTGATGAATGCCGACACTGGTCATGGTTTCGGCGGGAGCGTTCCATTCGTGCATAGTGCCTGGCGGAGAGCACATCGGCGCGGGAAACGGCCGCCCATCATGAAGGGCGCGCGAGCGATACTCATAGATTTTGGAAAGAGCCTCCCTCATCTTGGTCCTCGACCAGGGAAACTGTGCCCACTCTGCGGGGCGGGGAAATGGAGCTGGTGGCAAATGCTCCAGGCAGAACTTTACGAACTTTTGGGTCGAGCCCAGAGTATCTGCGAATTCCGCCGCAATTCGCGGCAGCAGCGTGGAATCGAAATGAGATTCTAGGGTCCGGAATAAATCCGGCTTGGAGAACTTCAGCCGCTCCACCGGGTCTCCGCGTTCCTGGTTCCATTCGTTGGCAATCGCTTCGACCGCAGAAACCAGCAGAAGCCAGGCGATCGCTGGCTCTGATTCACAGAGCCAGAGAGCGTCCTGATAGAGGCGGGCCGCCCGCACCAGAGCGTTGACCCGACTGGCGCCCATCGAGAGCAGGGCGGGCAGCAGGTTTACCTGATCGATCGGATGCTGGCCAGCGGCAGCCCTGGGGAGAACCGGCGGTTCGGAACGCTGAAAGAAGGGCCTCACCTGCTCACCGATCTCTTCGGGGCTGCCTTTGGGATCAGCGTGGGGCTGGAAACGCCGAGTCGACCGCCCAGCCCTCAATCGAACTCCTAGGCATAAGGAAGCAAGGGCCGCCAGTTCCTCGGCGGGAGATCCGCCGTGGTAAAGCGTGGCGTCCGTGCTCTGAAAGCTGGGATATTCCCACTCGCGATGCACGGCGTAGCGAAGGATCACGCCGCGCTTGACTTCTCCTCTTCCCGAAGCGGCCACGGTGTTGAGAAAGGAGTACGGGCCAAGAGTGATTTCACCGGTGATCCAGGCGTCCGTAAAGAACGGAAACTCCGCAGACTCCAGCCACGGCCAGCCATCGTTGAACGCCCTCCAGTTCGCAACCGAGGGATTGGTTCGGTCCATGGGTTAGGCAACAGCATCTGGCATGGTGAAGCTCTGATCCTTCCCAGCAGAAAATGATGATAGAGGACTGCCCAATTACAGTGCTACCCGAGGATGGATGCCATCGTTCCGCAGCGCCCGCCCGTAGGAAAAGGATGCGACGATGCATCCTCTGTGTCGCGCTCAATCCTCTGGCTCTCCCTTTGGATGTTCTCGCCACCATCGAGGCGGACTGTCGAGAAACCTCTCCACACCGTCGAATTCCCAGAATTTCGCATCGGGAAACATCGCCCTCCACCGATCCCTCACTTGGCTCGATGGATCAATAACGCAGAGATCAAATACCCGGTCTGCAAGTGCGAGTTGAAATACGAGCTGGGCTTTTACGTCAGTAGGTGGTAACGAATAGCCCCAGACGATAACGCTGTGACAATCCTCCAACCGCTTCATGGCTCGAAACCAGATTTCTCTCCAGGGATCAGCTTCGATCCGTTTGTCCCAAAATGGGAGAAATATGGGAAAGGACGTTCCCATTTTCTTGAAACGCGTGAATCCCGGGGCGTTCTCCAGTTCGGGCCAGCCACGCGTTCGCACGCCAAAGTTGTCGCCATCAGTTTCCGGCATCCTCCAATTGAAGCTCCCGTGCATTTTGTAAACGGTCGGTCCGAGCCATTGTCTCGGGCGATTCGAGAACCCGTACAGCCAAGCACCAAACGGCACGGAACTGAAACGGGGCAGCGCTTTCATAGCCCGTTCAATGACGAGGTCGTAATTGAACGAAATGACGACATCCTGCAACCAGAGATTTAACAGAATCCTGCGATGAAAGTCGCATGTTTCTGTGCCGTGAGCGGCGCGAAGCAACGCCCCAATCGCAATCAGAAAGGTACTGACAACGTCCTCATCATCTTTTGCAGCCATTCTCTCCCTGGGGGGCTTATTGAGCCTCTCGCTCAGGTACGCTTTGAGATGAAGGGTGTAGAACGCCTTCTCCATGGACCGCCAATACTCACTCGGAAGTTGTTGTGCCCACCGAAGTGCCCTTGCGATGCACTCTGCATCTTTGCTGTCCGGGTCGAATCGCTGCAGAAGATCAAAGAAGTCTCTGTCCAACGGAGACGGGATCTCGCGTTGCTTCGCGTAGCTCACGCCTCTGCTCGCACCAGCACCTAAAACCAGCGCTATTCCCATCGTCACCAAACCTGTCCGTTCAGGGAATCGGCCCCGCTCCTTTTCCAGGCATCCACGATATACATCGGTTCAGATTCCGACATTCCATCATGATCGCAGAGAATTGCCGCCCGGCTCACGCTGATCCCCCCGCAGACACAAGTTACGGGTGAATGGGTTAACACCCCGAATCATCCAAAACTGGCTAATCCGCACACCGAGTTATCTGAGTCAACTTTCGGAGAATTGGTCAGCAGGAGTACAGGGACGATTCCGTTCGAACAATTCTCTCTACGCCAGGGGCGCAACGCGCTCCTTGCAACTGAGTCTGAAGCTGCAATTTTGAGAACAAATGATCCGTGAGGCGTCGCTCGTGGCCCGAGGAGCATTCGGAACGCCTTGGACTGAAGGAACGGGTGCGGTGCGCCACCCGCCGCCGTCCCCGCTGCCGGATGGCTCACCCACTTGCCACTGGCCACTCACCACTGTTCTTTCCCGCCGCCCGGGTCCCCGGCGAGCCGACGTTGCTTTGCTGATGGTCTGAAGCGGGGTCCCCCTGTGCGCAAGGTGTCGGCGCAAGGGAAGCGGGGCTCACACTGCGGACCTTCGGAAGCAATTTAAGGGTTCAGTTTAAGCAGGTGATCTTCCGGGGTCAGCCACTTGACGTCGGGTTGCCCTTTGGTCCGAGGAAATCCCTGATCTACTTTCGTCATCACAACTGCGCCGTCGTGTTCAAGCGACAGAGCTTCCAGCCACTTCCCGTTGACGAACCGTAACGTGACACGCTCAATCCACGATCTGCTGTTGAAAGTATCAATTTCAATCTCGAAGTCCTGCACGGGGCCATCGGGAGCAGCAACACTGCTGCCGACCCGTCTCCGGGGAACTGCTAAACTGCCAAGCGTTGCCTTCCATTGGCTGGCTTTTCTGGCTTGGTATTGTGCCAGCGAGTCTGCTGTGACAGCATCCAGTTTGACAGAATCGTCCTTCTGCCGCTCATCCTTGTATACCTGCTCATAGTGCGTAACGTCTTCGACTGTGGCCACAATGTCGCGAACAGGATACTTGCCAACTTTGATCAAATAAGGGATGAGATAGAAATAAGGTAACTGTCGTCCGTCAGTGGCGATGTCCGTTGCAGAGAAGTCGATATAACAGTAAGAGTCTCCGCCTGTCTCCGTGTTGATCGCGTCATCTACCTTGGCCAGCGTCTGATCGAAATGCCTTTCATTATCCTGGATGGCGGTAGTCAGTTGCCCGGCGATGTTCCTGAACTGCTCCAGTTGCTCACAGCGCGCCTTCGCCTGCTCTGCATCGTGATCGCTCCTGTCGAGATAAATTGTGCGGAGTTCCAGCAGGAGGAGAATGAACATCGCTCCTGTCCAGATGGCTTTCTCCACGCGGGGGATCGTGTTCCATGATCGGAAGAGGGGGACCAGCACGCTCAACAGGCCCAGGATACCGATAAAGACCCCCACCGGCGGATGCCATTTCCACCAGTGGCTGACCATCTCGGGGCAGGGATTCATGCCCGCAATGCTCTCACTGGGGCTACACGGCGTCAAGGCATTCTGTAGTGTGCCGCCTCTCCCAGGAGGTGATGAACGTCATCGCTCAACTGCGAGAATAACCGAAACCCACGGCCCTTGTTTGAAGCGTAAAGCGTCCCCCTCTCCGCGTAACTCCGCGCGGCGTTGACCGGCGTGGCTGGCCCCGATAGGACGGAGACGAGTGGATAGCTGGAATAAACCCTCGTCCTCGGCTCAATTCCTCTGACCAGCTGTGGATGTTCCCGAGGAGCTGACACAGCGGGCTGTGACCTCTAACTGTGGCAACGGGTCGCCAGTCTCCGGCATGGTCGAATAGACCAGAGCGTCCTGCGGGTTGAACCGATAGTTCCCGCCGATATAGGTGCGAGCGTAGCCGCCCTCGCTGTCAATCCACTGACCTGCATTGCCGATCACGCCCAGGATCCCGAACGGGCTCTCGCCGGCTGGGAAATCGTAGACACTCCTCAATCCAAACGGCTCACCCTTGTCGGGCAGGCCGGCTACGTTCGCTCTCGTCTTTTCAAAGCGGTTACCGAAGGGATAGAGCCGCCCGTCGGTGCCCCTGGCGGCCAGTTCCCATTCGCTGGCCGTGGGGAGACGTTTTCCCTGCTTGCTGCTAAACAGCTCTGCCTCTTTCATCGTCATCGGAGCCGGACAGTCAGGGCAGGGAATGTGGGCAGTGAGCAGGCGGTTCTCTGCGAGCGCCCGCGATGTTCGCTTCGCGCGTGCCGGCGCGTCGATCACATGGAAGACACCGGCGACATTGCCGGAGAGGGTCGCCAGCTGGGTGGTCCCGGTCGCGGTCAGCGCATGCGCGGACTGGATTTCGTAAACGAGAACCGACTCGTAGTCCTCGAGCGCGCCACCGGCGACCTCCGCCTGCGCCTGAGGGAGGTATTGCGAGACCGTGGGCGGGTAAAGGTCGATCCAGTAGCTCTCTCGATTGTGGGAAGTTTTTCTGTCCGGTCCCGCAAGCCAGTCTGTCACCTGGATCCAAGCCATGTCGGGATGAGCCGAGATCTCGGCGGCTCTCGGCAGTTCAAAATGCAGGACCTTCGCAGCCACAGAGAATGTCGGCCGGCTGATGGTCTGAAAGCGTATGGCTCGTGGTCGTCCGTCGCGGTACCTGGCTTTCACAACGAAGAGAAGATCTCCGCCGACAACCGCAGCCGGAGCGTATTGCCCGGCTGCAGGGACCCCGAATCGGTGCTGATAAGTCCGCCGATGTTCCGAAATTCGACGCCCGTCTAGGCATCTGTCGGATTGTCGACAGGCCGTGCCACCCAGCAAGATCTGGAACGCAAATCATCAATGATAAAAATGAATGAGCGCCCAGATCCCGAACGCTACCAGTGCCGGAATTCCCCACATCGCCGGTCGAATCGCGATCATGATGATGAGCGGCCAGAAGCCCGAGCGCAGTAGCAGGAGCGGACCCGGTGGCGGCGTAAGGCCAGTTGGATCGTCTGGGTCCAGATCCACTTCTACTTCTTCCGGCCAGTCTGTGATCCCCAGGATTTTCTTCACATCGCCTCGCCTGAGATACTTTTTTGCCAGTTTGCGGCCCATCCAGTAGTCGTGCTCCCGAAACTTCTTGTTGAAAAAACCTACAAAAGCAGCGAATCCGGAACCCATCAGTTGCGTTTTTTCATTAGCGATGACTGCGATGATGTTCATCTGGTCATGATCATTTAGCTGGGCAGCCGCTTCGAGCGTGGCGATCGCTTCTATGAAGCCGTTCGCAGCCGCTTCCCCTTTTTTCAGCAGCGCACTGTATTCGCCACTGTACTGAGCGCGCAGTCGGTTCACGCGATCCTCGTGATTCCCGCCCATCAGTAGATCATTGAGCTGTTTGGCAGCCTTCTCGAGGCCGTCCAGATCCTTAATTCGGCTGGCTTCAATCGCTCCTTTCAGCTGCCCAGCCCGTAAATCGAGAATCGTGATGTTTCGGTTCATCTGCTCAGCAGTGATCCAGTCATGGAACATCGCCTGCCGGCGAAATACGCTGAATAGCAACTTCAACTCGTGCCAAATGGTGATTTTATCGGCGTCGAGTTGTTGCGCTGAGGATTTCACCGAATGCGGCGCTACAAACACGTATAGACGCTCGTCGCTATCACATACGCCTCCACCTCTAGCATTCACAGCTTCATCGACCAGGTTTTTCGCTATGCCCAGAGGCTGGTTCTGCAATATTCCCCCATCAGAGTGTGCGAACGGAGAGTCTGTTGACTTCTTCCGCCAGTCAACGTAGATCTCGCCTTCCTTCCAATCCTTCTCCTCCTTCGGTAAAGCAACCCCGTACTCCGCAGCCTTGTGTGTGATTGCCTGCGGGCGGAAGGCGGCAGGGAAAGCTCCTGAGCCTATTGCCGCCAAGCACACTTCCTCCCATTTGCAGGGATGTTGCGCGTTCTTCGGCAGCAGCTCAACGACATTTTCATGTGTCAAACCGAAAGTCTTTTGATCTAACGACGTGGTGTAGTTGAACCCGCCATCGTCATTTCCCTCAATCCGGATCATATAGTCGATTCCGCCGAGATTTGTGAGGGCCATTCCCAAACGAAGAAGAATCGGATCTTCAGATTTCTTGTCTATCGTTGCGTGAGGATTTCCGTCGCCATTTCGCGTAATTTTCACAAGCTTCTCGTCACCGATCCTAGCGATCAGGTCCGACGAGAAGAGGGAGTGCCACTTAGGCTCACTCCATTTCATCTTTGCAAGGCCGAGCAGGCTGATCTCTTCGACCCAAGCTTTATACAGAGGATTTGTGAGCTCTCCATTGAGCGACGCTGGGTCGTAAATCAACGCCTTCGCAACCATTGCGGCGGTCATGGCACCAGCCGATGCGCCCGTGATCACGTCGATATAGATCTTCTTTGTTTCATCGTTCCCGGCTTCGTCATTGTTAATTCGGAAAGCACGCAGAAGCTCGTACAGGACGCCGGCCTCATAGCTGCCAAGCGACACGGCACCCGCAATCGTGATCGCCACTCTTTTGGGCATGTTTTCCCCCTTAGCGGTCTTTATGACCGTAAGTTCCAATGTTTCGCAGAACTTCAGGGGTCAGATGAAACAAGTCGGGGGATTTTTTTAACTCTCTGCCAGAGTCAGTCTTTCGAAGTGTCTCGGAAAGCGTGGCCCGCAAATGTCCCGTCAGGGCCAAGTAGCGTAAGCACCGGGAAGACAGCTACAGCACCGATCTGCCCGCGCACCACTGTGGTACCAGATATGCTGTTGGTCCCGGTCTACCAAATGCTTGGTCCCAGCCTCTTCACACAGGACGATTGCAGCGAAATAGCATCCTGTGCAAACGAGCGCGGCAAAATACGCTACGCCATGATCAAGAACGGTTTTCAGGAGTTTGATCTCACGCTTGGCAACCGCAACCGAAAAGGCAAGCCCCTGTGCAATTGCAAACGTCGTTATGTAGTTCTCCAGGTTGCAAAGTTTTTCAGCCAGATTGAACTGATCCATAGGTTTCTCCCGAAAACGGGCGTTGTCATCTGCGACGCTGGCTACTTTGATCCCGGGCTGCCCTTCTTGCCTCCGGTCTTCTTCCTACTGGTTTGTTTTGAGCCGTTGCCTCCCCCCTGTTTGTCATTCCCACTGGTCCCCGGTTTGGTCGAACTCGCGGGAGGATCCGGACGCTTGGTTCCAGCTTCGTCCCACGTGCGGATCTGGAAGGTTTTCAGTAGATCGGCGTACGCCTTGCGCTCATCATCTTTCCGGCCCACGAACCACTTGATCGCCCCGAAGATGGAATCGAACACCTTCGTGATGTCGCTTAGGGAGAACCCGAGGATGGAAGCGGTGTAAGCCGGTTTCTGCTTAGTCGCGATCAGCCCATTTGCCACCGACTGGAATTCGTCCAGCGCCTGCTTGGCGTCGGTCAGGTCCAAAGACGTGCTCGGCGGTTTCTGCTGCTGGAGCATCAACGCGATCAAGAAGGTGGAGATCTCGTTGTATTCGCCTCGAGCTTTTTCATAAGCCTGCCGCGCGGGCAATACCGTAACCGCGTCGTTTGGGAAAATGGACTTGACGTCGGAAGCCAAGTCCTCGGCAGTCTCAGAGGCTTTGTCCAGATCAGCGGCCATCGCCGCAGCAACCTGTTGTGGTTTTGCCTTTGGACCCAAACCAAAAGGTGGCGAGTCGGGCATGGGACACCTCCGAACGATTTCTGATTGGGAATGGGTGGCATGGATAGTACACGCCGCCGACCAATGCTGGCGACCGCCAAATCCAGCTTGTTGTTGATTGTGGATCGTATTCGCCGTTTGTTCGCTTATACTCCCTTCATGGGTGGTGAACGCTCCTCGACCTCGCCAACCGTCTTTCCGGCAAGATCTGCGCCCTTTGCCGGGCTCCCCTTCCGCCTCCTCATGTACCGGGCGAGCAAACCTGTGAGGGCAGCGGCGGTAAGCTGTGACGGAAAAAGCGGGCGTTCAGCGGGACGCAGTGAAGACCCGGCGGATCGTCGCCGGAGTCATCGCCAGCAGTATTCCCGGCGGATGGCTCCTGAAGCATCTACTGGGTGAATAAACGCAGCCGGGAACCCGCAACATGGAATGCTTCTCGTTCACGCTGCCGCAGCATAGCGGACTCAGCAGTTTTGACTGAGGAAGCTATAGGCGCCCGCATTCTTTATGACAATCACTTCGTTCCGGTAGCCCGTGCTGTCAGCGCAACCCTTCACAGCATTCCCTACTCGCTCATTGTCATCGACTCGATCAGGAGAGTAGTAGAGTCCGGTCGGCAGGCGCTTTTGGGCTCCCCCCGTGACTGTTACGCAATTCGTGAAGTTGTGCTTCGCCAGCGCCGCGTGAAGATTCGCGTAGTCATCCGGCCATCGGGCACCATGCAGTTCGACACGTGCAAAGTATTCAGCCATCTATCTTCATCTCCTGTACGGGGACGCCTTGAGGCTAACGTCGGGCGTCGTGCCTGTAAAGTATATTAGCGCGATAACAGTATCGAGATAGGTAAGTACCTTCGTGCGTTAAACTAGCTTTATGGATACTTCAGAGCTTATTTCCTCAATCGAGTCCGAAATTGCAACCCTCCAACAGGTCCGCGCCCTACTCGTCGGTCAGGACGGCCACTTCCGGCCCGGTAGACGGTCCGGAAAGAAGCGGACAATGAGCGCCGACGCCCGTGCCCGCATCGCAGCTGCGCAAAAGAAGCGTTGGGCTGCGTGGAAGAAGACGAAAAGAACTGCTTAGGTCGTGTATAGTTCTGGCGAGACCGGACGAGCTTCACTGGAGTGGTCTGTAGGCGCCCCCACACTGACGCGGCTTTATCTTCCGGTCAACATGAACGACGGAGACCGTCAAAGTGGGTATATTGCAGGACGCCTCTAAGCAGGACCTGAAGAGACTACTCGGTACATTCCCCGTCGCGGCGCTCAAAGACGGGTGGAGCGCCATCAAGGGAACGAAAGAAGAGATTTGCTTCGCGGCGGCAGAGGAGCGCAACCTCGGCAGGATCGTGTCTTTCATGAGCAAGAATATCGGGAGGTGTAAACAGCATGTATATGTCTTCACTCCTCCCGCGACAGAAAAGATCGATGCGGCGACTGCTATCCCCGATGCGGAAATCGTATCGACCGATGAGGGTGGCAGAAGCATCTACGTTACGAGGGCGGTCTTCTCGGTGTTCCTGAAAGATCCGCCAGAGGAAAGCGTGGTTGAGTTTCTGTGGCCGATCAGGTTCGAGATTCATCACGGCTACTTCGTTCTGTCCATGGTAGTTCTGGAACGGAACCCGTGCGTGTACTACGACCGCGACTGCTTCAAGCTGTCGCGCAGTATCGATGAACGCGGAATCGTGAAGAATCTCGAAGCACTGGGATACGTGAGGGCCGATCTTCACCAGGGTGTCAAGAAGCTGTGGGACGAAAATTTCATGGACTCCTGCGAGACCAACTACAAGAAGCCGAAGTCAACTGCAAGGGAGGCCATGGACGAGGAGCTCGGGATTAAGCAGCACAACCCTGTGTTATATGAGGAGCTTCAAGCTGCAACACTTTTCCGAACAGTGTTTCAGATGGACCCTCAGTCAGAATGCGGCGTGGAGGAGTTTCACGTCGACCCATCGGGCGGCTACATCGCATTCCCGCGCTACACTGAAGGAGCTGGCGATGCAGACTACGTGGTTCACGCGATTCTGGAAAAAAATAACTGATCTGGCACCAGCGTCGAGTTCAATCGACATGGATCGCCTTGCCAAGCTCAACCCCGATCACATTGAGCTGGAAAATGTGCGTTCATTGTTAGGAGTATCAGCCCCCGCAGCCCGTCAGATTTGTGAAACGGCTGTAAGAAGAGGCGTATTCCGCAAGCGCGTGCAGGTGCTCTGTCCGAACAACTCCGTCGCGGTGACGGTCGATGATGGAAACCAGTTGCCAGATACGGTCCGATGCCGAGAGGAGATTGAGGGACACCTCGAAGTCCAGTCCGTTCCGGTGTCAGAACTGAGAAAGGTTCACTTCTACTGCCTGAATGACCGAGCCCAGTAGAAAAATCTCGAACCGACAGGAGGCCGCTGGGCGTGCGCTTGTGGACTCCGACCGCGCATGGACTGTCTGCAAGTTCGTGATGTGCGGAGTGGCGGTGTTCTCCGTCGCTTTCATCTACTGTGCGGTCACGGGCAAGGGTAAGGCGGCGGTCTCCATCTCTGGCGGCCTCGACGCCCTTTTCGGCTGGGCTTTGCGAACGATAATTAAGTATCACTACCCTGAAAAAGATGAACCACTCCTTCTGCGGCTGATTGGCCGATTTCGAGGAGAGTGAACCCAACCGATCTCGCGATAACTCTGCGCGGAGCCGCCCGCTGCGATCATATGCGCCGTGCGGCTGGCGCGTGATGACATCAACCATCCCAGCCCTCGCGTGCTGTGTGCTGTCGCCGACAGCGTGACGCTGGCGAAGATGATCCTGAAGAAAGTGGTGGGCCGGTGAAGTCCCGAACCAAAATGCCAAAGAACATGTCCAAACGAGCGGCGAAGAGGAAGCCGAAACGAACAGTCAGAAGATCAAAGAAGGCTGAGGAACAGCGAAGCACAGCCATAGCACTGTTAACAGAGTGGGCTGAGAAGGAAGTCCCGGTCGAACTCATGTCGGGGCGTTCTGGTTTGAAGCTGATGGGCTACCTCGTGAAAATGGAATGGGATTCTGAAATTGAAGATTTCATGTTCAGGACACCATTTGGCATCGCGGTACTTGTGTTCCCTATTACCCATGACGACATTCGAGTGGATGCGCTACTGCCGAACAAGCCAACCGTCATTCTGGATAGTTCCCGATTCCCGGACGAGCGGATCAGGATTGAAGCCCAACCCGGCTACGAACCATCCGCAGAACAGATTGAGGCTGTGAAGCAGCAATTCGAATCGTGGAGCAGTGATGGGGGGAACCTGATCGTCACCATGGGCGACAACATGCGGATGACGCTGTGTGTTTGTGAAATCTCAAAGGCGGCCGACGATACGTTCATGCTTACCGACCGACAGGCGAAGACAGTCCACGTGGTATTCCTCAGAAGCAGCGGAATCGTCAATGTTGCAGAAGGGAAGAATGGTACCGAAGTCACCCTTCACAATCGTCACACCAATTCCTTCATCTCGATCCGACAGGCGCCCAAGGGACGGACGGAAAGTCCTGAAGAGATTCTGGCGCGATTGCCGATGCCAAATCGCTTGGTTCACTGACCGGCCCTGTATTTTTGGTGCCTGTTTTGGTGCAATGTTGGTTCCGGGATTCTATGCCTCTCCGTTCGTCACTATGCGAGATAGCGGCACGCCCATACCCGCATGAATACTGGCGATTTGCTGCTTCGTGCTTCAACCTGCTACGTTGTGCAAAGTTGCCGAAAAGGGACTTAGAATCCGCACGAGCTGCGCCAGAAAGCGCTTCCCTCACATCGGGGGAACCACCTGCGCTGTCCCACCGCGACCGCCACTTCTGCCCACACCGCATCGAAGTTCGGCGTAAATCAGCCAATGGCGCTCACGGTTTTCGACGATCAGATGAGGTACGGCTGCCAGACAAGAACGGTGAATGAAGACGTGACGAGACCACAGAGAACGCGGTCTGCAAGTGGCGGGCCCGAAAAAAGGAGGTGCTTCGTGCACTTTCCGCTCTATCATCTGCAAAGGATTTTCAGCGATGAACTCAGCCGTGTCCGTCGCACCGCGCGTCTGCCATCCAGGCTTTAATTCGGCCCGCGGGGCTGGTGGGATCGCGAGGCATAGGGAACATATGTGCCACTGCGTTCGAAAGGGCGCCTGGTACCGAAAATTGGCCAAGAGTCTACAAATTGCCTGCACAGTTCCTGCACAGTCAAAAAGCATGTAATTATTGCGTGTTGAATCAGCAGTCTACAAAATCAATCTCACTCGCTCAGGATGACACATGGTTGCTACAACTCCAGAAAATTTTGGATGAGGCGCTTGCCGTCGGCGGTGAGGACGCTTTCGGGGTGGAACTGAACGCCTTCGACGGGAAAGCGGCGATGGCGCAGGCCCATGATGGTGCCGTCGGCGGTGCGCGCGGAGATTTCGAGGTCGGCGGGCAGGCCTTTTTCCTGGACGATGAGGGAGTGGTAGCGGGTGCAGG
>Ga0335075_10005191_pt1 | contig 20275 bp, 15 predicted proteins | sample Lox_Sample_24_FD_206723 | JGI IMG/M metagenome (GOLD analysis project Ga0335075, IMG submission 206723) | Soil microbial communities from Loxahatchee National Wildlife Refuge, Florida, United States - Lox_Sample_2.4 | ecosystem: Environmental > Terrestrial > Soil > Wetlands | place: USA...
GGGAAGGGGGGCTGGTTCATCGGGAGGCGCTGGTGTAGCCATCTGAGCAATCCGGTTGACCACCAGTTGAACCGGCCCATGATATGCATGAACGCCGGAACCAACAGCATGCGCACCAGCGTTGCGTCTCCTAGCACCGCTAATGTCAATCCGAGACCGAACATCCGCATGAATGACACCTGGGCCGCGATCATTGCGGCGAACGAGATGGACATGATCAGTGCGGCGGCGGTGATCACGCGGCCGGTGTAGGCCACTCCGAGCGCAACGCTTTCGTCGTTGGCGGCCGCCGTGTGATTGGACGTCAGCCAGTATTCGTGGATACGCGAAATCAGGATTACCTCGTAGTCCATCGACAGGCCGAATGCGATGCAGAACAGCAGTGCAGGCATGGTGACCACCAGCGTGCCGGTGGCGGTGGTACCCAACGCGCCCAGGTGCCCGGCCTGAAAGATCCACACCAGTGCGCCGAAAGCGGCGGTCAGCGATAAGACGCTGAGCCCCAACGACTTCAGCGGCAATACCACGCTGCCGGTCAGCACGAACAACAGTACGAATGTGATCGCGGCAATTATCCCCAAGGCGGTAGGCAGCCGTGCGGCGATCGCGTGGGCGGTGTCGCGGTTGATCGCTGCGGTTCCCGTCAGAAGCGGGTGTCGGCCTGCGGGACCGGGCACTGCCCGAAGCGCGTTGAGCTGGGTCGCGGAGGCCTGGGTGTAGGGCGGCGCCCTGCTGGTTATGGTCAGAAAGACACTGCCGTCACGGATTGCGGTTGCGGCCGAGGGTGGTCCGGCACGGCTACCGGCGACGAACGTACCAACCGGTGCGGTCGCCGACTCCACATCTGCGACCTGTGAGAGCTGGGCTGCGTAGCGGCCCAAGTCGGTTGGCGTGATTCCGGTTGCGTCGGGTATGACGACGGTCAGGTTGGTTGCCAGGTCATCAGCGAAGCCCGTACGCAGCTGATCGCCGACCTGGCGCGAGGAGGCCGATATCGGTAATACGCGATCGTCGGGTAGGCCCCACTTGGCGCTCAAGAACGGTATCCCCAGCGTGCTCAGCAGCGCGACAACTGCGAGTCCGATTGGAACCGCTTGGTGCATAACAGATTTGGCTAGTCGGTAGAAGAATTTCTGCTCGACCGGACGGTCGACGGGTTGTTGCCGCCGCAACAGGTGCCGTATCGGCCGGCGCACGTCCAAAGAGTCCAATCGCAGGCCGAGCAGCGCGATGACCGCCGGTGTCACCATGATCGCGGCGACGGCTACGAACGCCACCGTCGCGATACCGGCGTAGGCGAACGAAGTAAGGAAGTACATCGGAAACACCGTCATCGCCGACATCGACAGCGCGACCGTGGCCGCCGAGAACAGCACGGTGCGCCCGGCGGTGGCCATGGCGTGTATCAGGGCCTCGTCGCGTCCGGCGCCGTGGGCAAGCTCGTCGCGGAAGCGGCTGACGATCAGCAGTGTGTAGTCAATAGCCAACGCCATGCCCATCGCGACGCACAGATTCAGCGCGAAGATCGACACGTTCGTCGCAAACGAGAACGCACGCAGCATGGCCATCGAACCGAAGATCGCGAAGCCGCCGACCGCCAACGGCAGCGTAGCTGCCACTAACCCGCCGAACACCCACACGAGCACCAGAAAGCTCAGCGGGATCGCTATGGATTCCATGAGTTTGAGATCTTTTTGGGTCTGCCGGTTGATCTGTGTGGCGATCATCGCCTCGCCGCCGACGCGTACGCTCACGCCGTCACGGTCGTGCACCACTTGGTCACGAAGTGCCTCCGCATGCTTGGGTGCGCCGTTTTGACCGCCGATGATGCCCGCAACGATCAACCCGCCATTGCCGTCCTTACTGACCAATGCACGCGATGCGCCAGGCGGTACGGTCCAGGCCGACGTCACCTGTGCCACAGAGGGCGAGCCCTGAAGCTGACGCACGATGTCGGTGCCGACCGCCCGTACGCGACCGCTTTGTGCGCCGTCGGAGGAGCTGACGATGATCACCATCTGCATGTCGCCCTGATTGAACTTGCCGGCCAACACCTGGCTGGCGTGCGCGGACTCGGAGGTCGGGTCCTGAAAGCCGCCCGCCGACAGGCTGTTGGCCACCGGCAGCCCGAACACCGCGGCGCCGGCCACGATGAACATCGCGAGCCCGATGATGCGCCGCGGCGCACGAATGGCCAGCCAAGCAATTCTTTCTAACACGTTCCCTCCGATCGGATCCCGCGACCTGTGCTGCCAAACAATGCGCTTCCTGCGGCGGGGTCGAAGCGACGACAATGCGACTTTGGTTCAGAAGCGGATGACGGCGCCCTCGATGGTGAGCCCGGGTCCGAACGCCAACAGCACCCCGTAATCCCCGCGTCGGGGCTTATCGATGCGCAGGATGTTTTCGAGGACCAGGAGCACCGTGGCCGAGGCGCAATTTCCGGCGTTGGCTAGGACATCCCAGCTCGCCCTTAGGTGAGCGGGCCGCAACGCCAACTGTTTTCCGAGCAGCCGCAGGATTTTCGGGCCGCCCGGGTGAATTCCCCAGTGGGTGACATCGCCAGCGGACAGTCCCAGCGGTTGCAGGAGCTTGATCAAAAAGTCGTCGATGTTTTCCCGCAGCGCGGCCGGTACGCCGCCGGCCAGCGTCATCCAAAACGACTGGTTGCCGATGTTCAAACTCATCGTCTCGTGCTGGTCGTAGAGCTGCTCGGTGTGGGTTCGCAGGAACTGGGTCCCCGCGCCCTCGGGCGCCGATCCGATCAGCATCGACACGCTGGCATCGCCGAACAGCGCCTGGGTGATCAGCGATTCCATCGGATCTTCGTCGGGCATTGGACTATTGCGGACATGGGCCGAACTGAGCTCGGTGCAGTTGCATATCACCAGCTCGTCTGGCCTGGCGGCCACGCTGTCCATGGCGACCTTGATCACGTTGAGTGCCGCGTAGCAGCCCATGTGGCCGATGAAGGTGCGTCGCAAATCCGAGCGCAGGCAAAGCTCTTTGGCAAGGAGCAGATCCGGCCCCGGGTTGACGTAGCCCGTCGAGCAGGCCATCACGAAGCTGCCGATGTGATTCCTGTCGAAACCCTCGATGGCCTGATTGACGGAACGGGAGGCCACCTCGAGGACCCCCCCGGCGTGCGCGGCCATCCGGTCGCCGGTAAGCATGGCGCAGACCTGCGGCAGCGTGTCGGGTTCCCACATGATGTGGCGCTTCTGCACGGTCGTCGACTCAATGATTCGGCGCGCGAACGGAACCGGCGGGGACATGTGCTGAAATAAGCGCTCCCAGCTCTCCTGCATCGTGACCTCAAAGGGCGGATGCGCCGACGAGATCCCCAACAGGGTAGGCCGTAACCGCATTCTGCTAGCCGTCAGCTGCGCCGGCGAGGCTACGCCACCAGAGGGTGCATCAATGGTGGTGGTTGCCCGATACATGGCTATCATTCCTATCGCTCCGTGGTAATCGGCGGCGCGTTGGCCGCCCGCCGTGCCAACCTCGCGCGGGCGTGGCGTAGTTCTCCGTGGGCCGCCGCCGCCAATAGCCTTGAGGCGGTGACCTTTTTGGGCGGCGAAAGCGTGCTGGCCAGCCACTGGGTGCGCGCCTCGCGCCGTCGGAGCTTTCCGCTGCTGGTGCGCGGCAGCGTACCCGGTGGAAGCAACTCCACGTGTGCGGGCCGGATCCGAGTGCGCTCCTGAACTCGCGACGCCACTTCATATGCCAGGTTCGAGGAGGCGTCGGTCGTGGTCTCAACGAGCATGGCCAGCGCGTCGCCATCCTCGCCGGCGGGGACGAATCCAACCGCGACCGCGCATCCGGAACGCACCCCGGCCAGCCCCTCCAGCGCTGCCTCGAATTCCTCGGGCGCGTGGTTGGCCCCGCGCACCACCACGACGTCCTTATGCCGTCCACACACATAGAGCTCGCCATCGTGGGTGAACCCGAGGTCGCCCGAGTCGAGCCAACCGTGGTGGATCGACTGATCGGTCAGGTCGTTCCGGCCGAAGTAACCCACCATCACGCTGGGACCGCGAAGGAAGACGTGACCGACGCGACCGGGAGCCAACGACATCCCGGTCGCGTCGCGGATCTCTACCTGCACACCAGACAGCGGGCGGCCGACGCTTACCAGCTCTTTGCGGCCGGGCGCCACCACACCGTCCAGAGCCAGTTTGTCGGCGTCCACGCCCAGGGTGTCAAACAACTTACCGGCAGGCTTGAACGTCACGCCCAACGAGGCCTCGGCCATGCCATAACACGGCGTGAGCGCCGACGGGCGCAGGCCCCAGCGAGCAAATCGCTGATTGAATCGCCGCTGCACTCCGGCGGTGACCGCCTCGGCCCCGTTGAGTATGACTCGCCATGAGGACAGGTCAACGTGCTCGAGTTCCTCGTCGCGGATACGGTCCAGGCATAGGCTGAAGGCGAAGTTGGGCGCTGCCGACACGGTGCCGCGGTGCCGCGAGATGGCCCGAAGCCACGCAGCCGGCACCGCGACGAACAGCTCAGGCGGAAGAAGCACCAACGTGCTCGGAACGTAGAAAGCCGACAGCAGATTCCCGATCAAACCCATGTCGTGATAAAGCGGCAGCCACGTCACTCCGACCGGCTTCGGTGCTCCGTCGTCTGTGAGGTAGCGATCGATCGCCGCGAGGTTGGACAACAGGTTCGCATGGGTCAGGGCCACCGGCTTAGGATCGTGCGTTGTGCCCGACGAGAATTGAATCAATGCGACATCGTCGGCCTCGACCTCAACCTCGACCGAGTTGATGCCGCCCAGGGCGGACGCGGTCACACAGCCCAGGCGCGGAGCTGAGATGTCAACGGCGACACCGAGGAACCGGCGGATGCGTTCGTTGGTCACCACCACAGCCGCATCCACCGCCCGCAGCATCGCGGCGGTCTTGCGGTGATACTCGTCGAGCCTGCCGAGCCGCATCGGCGGGTATAGCGGAGCCGGGATGGCGCCCGCGCACAGGACGCCGAAGAAGCACTCCGCAAACTCCGGACAGGTCGGTAGCACGAGCGCGACGCGATCACCCTTGCGCACGCCACGATTCCGCAAATCCGCCGCGATCGACAGCGCCCGCTCCCGGATGCGAGCCATCGGGACTTCCAGGTCTTGCTCATTGCGGTTGACGAAGAATAGGCGCTCGCTAGTCTGTGCGGCCGTGGCGAGCATGTCATTCAGCGTCTCGTGCTTCGGTTCGATCGCGGGAGCGCCTATCACGGTCGCTCCTCAATGCGGCGAAGCACCAGAGCAGCTAGCTCGTCAACGGTCCACAGATCGTCCGCGTCCTCCTCGTCCAAGACGATGTCGTAGTGCTGCTCGAGTTTGAAGACCAGCGACATGACCTTAAGCGAATCCAGCCCCCAACTCCGCAGGGTGCCATCGGGTGTGACATCAAGCGTTCCCAGTTCCGTTGCCACGAGGGCGACGATCTCCTGGGTCACAGCCGCAAGGGCTACGGCGGACTCTCGCGTGGACATGTCGTAAAGTGTTGCGTATCAGCGGCTACCGTGTCGGCAGCACTGGCAACCATATGCGCATGCGTGCTAGCCATACCTATCAAGCCGCGACAGGTCCCATACGAGAGAGAATGCCGTTGTTAGGAACGCACTGCTCTCGCAGTGGGTCGCGCCAGGGTGTTGGTTGGAGATAACTTTTGACGTGATCGGAAGGCGACAGTGCTCTCCCGCAAAAGTTGTCATTGCAGCCACGCTCAGGAATCGTCGCGAGACGAGACCTTAAGTCCCCCAAGCCTCTGTGCTCGAATGCGCGAGGCGGCGCCGCGTGGTACCCATCCTCCTATTGCAGCGCGACACGCATTGCACCATCTTCGGTGCCAAGCTTTTGCTTGCGCGTTGAGACGCATCGCGGCTTGGCGGGTATTGCTAGCACGCATGCGCATATGGTTGCCAGCGTTGCGGACACGGAACCATTCACACGAAACACTGTGACACGCAAGATGCTCAAGCCCCCAACGAGGAACTGGCACAATGGCAACGATCTTGGCCTACACTTCGCCGGCACTCGGCCATCTGTTCCCGTTCAGCGCACTTCTGGTTGAATTGTCCGGCCGCGGCCACAAGATCCATCTGCGCACGCTGTCCACGGGTGTGGAGATGGCGCGAAGCCTCGGTTTCGCCACCGATGCCATCCATCCACGAATCGAGGCGATCGTCCACAATGACTGGCAGGCTTCAAATCCCCGTGCCGCGCTGAAGAGGGCGGTCGACGTGTTCTGCCAGCGCGCTGCGTACGAAGTCGCTGACTTCACCGACGCGATCGCGCGGACGCGCCCCGACGCATTGATCGTCGACATCAATTGCTGGGGCGCCCTGTCGGTCGCCGACGCGTTCGACATCCCGTGGACATGTTTCTCTCCGTACACACCGCCCCTACAGTCACCCGGAGTGCCGCCGTTCGGGCTCGGTCTGCCACCGCTGCCCGGGCTGCTCGGCCGGGTCCGCGATGCCGCGCTGCGGCCCATCGTGATGGGTCTGCTGGAGAAGGCGGTATTGCCGCTCGGCAACACCATTCGCGCCAGCGCCGGGGCGTCGCCGGTCGCATCAGTGGATGAGTTCATGCGGCGGCCGCCGCTAATGCTGGTGGCAAGCGGCAAGCCGTTCGAGTATCCCCAGACAGATTGGGGCGATGCCGTTCAGATGATCGGTCCGTGCATGTTTGAACCCGCCTTGGATGCGGTTCCCGACTGGCTCACCGCGATTGACCGGCCGATCGTCCTGGTCACAACGTCATCACAAAAGCAGGCCGACGCTAAGCTCGTCGCAACCGCGATAGCCGCGTTGGCGGATGAGCCAGTGCATGTGGTCGCGACACTTCCTGCCGGACTGCCCAGCGGCGTCAGACTGGCACCGAACGCGACAGTGTGCGAATTTGTGCCGCACGGGCCCTTGTTGGACCGCGCGGTGTGTGCTGTAACCCACGGCGGGATGGGCGCAACCCAAAAGGCCCTCGCCCGCGGCGTTCCGGTGTGCGTGGTGCCGTTCGGGCGTGACCAATTCGAGGTCGCACGGCGGGTCGAGGTCGCCCGCTGCGGCACCCGCCTGTCGGCGAAAAAGCTGACCGCGGACCGACTCTCGACCAGCGTTCGACAAGCAATGACCATGACCGACGGCGCACGGCGGGTGGCGGCGGGCTTCGCAGCCACCGGCGGCGTCACCCGAGGCGCCGACCTCATCGAGCAACGCGTGCTCAACACCACGCACCGCTTCGACGCCCAACGCGGCGAAGTTGGCATCCCTTCTCGGATTGGCTAAGGGCTTGTATACCGGCCAATGACAACATCGTTCGAAGCTGATCCACAATGTAGTCAGGTAAGGATCGCCCACGACCAGTGGCTCCCAGAGCGTCACCGGTCCTTCCGCCTTGCGGGGAGTGGGCTCTCGCGCACCTGGCCGGGCGCCGCAGATCCCGGCTGGCAGGCAAACGTATTTCGCCAATGCGCAACGGTATTGGGAGTTAGCGATAACGACATCGTCCGGGTGGGACCGCGAATATGGGGACGGCGAACAACCAAGCACGTCGAAAGGAATTTATCGATGGCGGACATAACCCGCCCTGGGCCGTTGGCCGGGGTGCGGCCGGCCGGTTTCGCGACCTCGGTGATGGCCCCGGATGCGGCCCACACCATCCAGGTTCTAACCGAGCCGGCGGCGGCGACGCCGAATGAAAGGAAGACAGCATGAGCAGCACCGAGGTATCGACCGAAGTACGTACCGAGCGGGTCGGTTCAAGCTTGCTGATTACGATCGACCGGCCCAAGGCGCGCAACGCGGTCAACGCCGCGGTGGCCGCCGGCGTGACAGCCGCGCTGGATGAGCTGGAAGCAGACCTCGAGCTGCGGGTGGGCGTGCTGACCGGAGCGGGGGGCACCTTCTGCACCGGCATGGACCTCAAGGCCGCGCTGAAGGGTGAGAGCCCCGAGGTGCCGGGCCGCGGATTCGCCGGACTGACCGAGGCCCAGCTGAGCAAGCCGCTGATCGCCGCGGTAGAGGGTTACGCCTTGGGCGGCGGGTGCGAGCTGGCCCTGGGTTGCGATTTGATCGTGGCCGCCGAGGACGCCAAGTTCGGCCTGCCCGAGGTCACCCGAGGGCTGATCGCCGCCGGTGGTGGGGTGATCCGGCTGCCCAAGCGGATCCCGTATCACCTCGCGATGGAGTTCTTGCTCACCGGCGAGCCGGTCACCGGTAGCCGCGCCGGCGAGCTGGGCCTCGCCAACCGGGTCACCGCCTCCGGCGAGGCCGTCGCCGTCGCTCTGCAGCTGGCGGAGCGGCTCACTGCCAACGCGCCGCTCGCGCTGGCCGCGGTCAAAAAAGTCGTGCGCGCAGCCGACGGGGTGCCCGAGGCCGAGTCGTTGGCCGTCATGCGCAAGGAAATGGGCGTCCTGATGTCCTCGGCAGACGCCCACGAAGGCATGACCGCCTTCGCCGAGCGTCGCGCACCGCAATGGAAAGGCAAATGACTTGAAGCATGACGGTGCGCCGCGGGTGCGGGAGCTGGTGCGCGCTGAGACAACAGATTTGACCCTGGCTCCGGTCAAACCGGGATTCGACTATCTGAAAGAGAGTAAGAAATGACACAACAATTCCGCACCGCCGTGGTGATCGGGGCGGGCACCATTGGGCTGTCCTGGACGGCACTATTTGCCGCCTATGGGATGACCGTGCGGGTCAGCGACCCCCGCCCGGATTTGGCGGACGCCCTCGCAGAGGCGTTGGGCGAATTTGGGCCACAGTTGGCCGCCGTGGGACTTGACATCGACGGGCTGGCCGACCGGGTGCATGTGGCCGGCGACCTTAGCGACGCGGTGCGAGACGCCGACGTCGTGCAGGAAAACGGTCCCGAGAGCGTTGAGTTCAAGAAGGATTTGTTCGCCAGGCTGGTGCGTGATGCTCCCAAGCATGCGCTGCTCGCCAGCTCCTCGTCGGCGCTGCCGGCCACCACGTTCACCGAGGGGATCGAGGACGCCGGGCGCATCCTGATCGGTCACCCGTTCAACCCGCCGCATCTGATTCCGCTGGTCGAAATCGTGCCCGGCGAGCACACCACCGAAGACGCCGTGGCCACCGCGGTGGACTTCTACACCTTCCTGGGGCGGACGCCTGTCGTCGTGCGGAAAGAGATGCCCGGGTTCGTCGGCAACCGGTTGCAGAATGCAATCAACCGCGAAGCCAGCTACCTCGTCCAGCAGGGCGTGGTCACCCCCGAAGACCTAGACAAGGTGGTCACCAATTCGCTGGGGATCCGCTACGCCACCATCGGGCCGTTCCTCAGCGGACACCTGGGCGGCGGGCCCGGAGGCTACCGGCACCTCGCCGACCACATCGGCAAAGAGATGGACAAGATGCAACTCGGCGAGGTCACCCAAGACCCCAAGGTGCGGGAGCGGCTCATCGAAGCCGTGGAGAAGACCTACGGTGCCGACTCGTACGCCGACCTCGCCGCGGAGCGCGACCGCAAGCAACTCGCCGTGCTAAACGCACTGGCCAGTGTTAACCACGACAAGAAAGAGAAGTGATATGACCACCACGTTAAACGGCGCCGACACCGGGCTTGTCGGCGACTTTTACAATTTCGAGGCGCTGCTCCCCGAGGAGGAACGCAAGATCCTGCTCAAGGCGCGTACCTTCCTGCGCGACGAGATCAAGCCGCTGGTCAACGAGTACTGGGCCAAGGCCGAGTTCCCGTTCGAGCTGATCGACAAGTTCGCCACAAGTGGGCTGGGTGGGTTGGCCTACGAGGGCTACGGCGAGCACAAACCGGCGGTCAGCAACCTGCTCAGCGGCATGCTGGCGATCGAGTTGGCCCGCGTCGACCCGTCGGTGTCGGTATTCTATGGCGTGCACAACGGGCTGGCGTGCGACTCGATCTATGAAGGCGGCAGCCAGGAGCAGCGCGATAGGTTCCTGCCCGCGATGGCCGCGTTCCAAAAGATCGGCGCCTTCGGGTTGACCGAGCCGCTGAGCGGTTCCGATGCCTCCGGCGGTTTGCGGACCACCGCCAAGCGTGAGGGAGACACCTGGGTGCTCAACGGAGAAAAGCGCTGGATCGGCAACGCCACCTTCGCCGACTACGTCGTGGTCTATGCCCGCGACCTCGACGACAACAACGTGAAGGGGTTCGTCGTGGAGAAGGGCACCCCGGGGTTCAGCCCGGTGAAGATCGAGAACAAGGTCTCGTTGCGCATCGTGCAGAACGCCCACATCACCCTGACCGATGTGCGGGTACCCGAGGCCAACCGCCTGCAAAACATCCACTCCTTCAAGGATGTCGCCAAGATCCTGCGCTTCACCCGCACCGCGGTGAGCTGGATGGCCATCGGCGTGATGGTCGGCGCCTACGAGCACGCTCTGGAGTACGCCCAGAAGCGTGAGCAGTTCGGCAAGCCGATCGCGAAGTACCAGATGATCCAGGACCTGCTCGTCAAAAGCCTGGGCAACATCACGGCGTCATGGGGCATGGTGGCGCAGCTGGCTCGTCAACAAGACGCCGGCATCTCCGATGACGCGCAGGCGGCCCTGGCCAAGTTGTACGCCACCGCTCGGATGCGCGAGGTGGTGACCTGGTCCCGCGAGATCTGCGGCGGCAACGGGATCGCGCTCGACTACGACGTCGCGCGGTACATGGCGGACTCGGAGGCCATCTACTCCTTCGAGGGCACTTACCAGATGCAAACACTCATCGTCGGCAAGGCGATCACCGGGCATAGCGCCTTCGTGTGAGCCGACCAGAACCGGCCCCGGCGCATCGACGGCGGGGCCGGTTCTGCAGTCAACTGGAACCGTGAATTCCCCGCAAAAGTGATTTCGCTATAGGCCCGCGCTCCACTCCCGAGAGCCCAACGACGACCATCGCCTCCGGCAAGAGCGATTCACACGCCAGGTGCTTCCGGTGCCAAACCAACGGAATGATCTGGCCGGTCGCGTGGCGCTGACCCGACAACGGCGTTGCGTTTCAGCGTGAGCACAAAACGATTCACCGCTGAACGTTCTCGCACCCGTCCGCAAAGCTGTCGCAGAGGAAACAGCCCAATGCTCCCTGTAGGCCCCGATCGGCTCATCAGACTGGTCGTCATAGCTCTTGTCGAGACCGCCGCCGCGGTGTGCCGCTACGGTCAGGTGTTCAACCACAACCCCGGACGAAGCTTGTCGGCGCACCCAGACGATTCACGCGACCAGATCGATCCACACGACCAGATCAGCGAACTGGTCGACTGGCAGCTGGGGGGTGGCGAACCGAAACAAACCAACCGGCTACGAATGTGCCGGAACTGCACAGAGCAATGGCACGGCCTGGCCCTCACCGAGCGGATACAACAAATGCGCCGGCAAGGCTACCTCGACGAGGACTATCGGTACTCCGATGACAACTCGCCCGTCATCTGCCCCGGTTCACCGCCAGAGCACGCGTGACGGCGGCAAGGTTGGTAGTGTCGCAGCACGTTGCCGGGTCGGACCGGGATGGTGTTCGGCGCGTTCTGGCTCACCCGATGGCCTCGGCGGCGCGGTCGCCGGTGTCGCCGCGGCCTTCGGGACCCGAACCGAGAACGACTAATCAATGCGTCGGATCAGGAAAGAAGCTGCGGCATCGAGTGAGAACGGGGAGCAGGGGCCCAAACGCCTACACCCCAACAGAATTCAGCATCACACGACCGGAGGCCGATACGTGCAGGATTCACGAGGTGGGGCGGCGGTCGGCGAGTGGCAGCCAAATCGGCCGCGCCGCCGCGATCATCGTTGAAATGCGAGCCAAGTACAGACGATTCGCTGCGAATGTCGACCGCGACGGTTCCGCTTGCCGCCTCGGCTGTCACCGGTATGTTTCCGTTCGTCAATCGCAGCGGCCGGTGGATCGAGCGGCTCAGGACCCTCGTTGAGATTCGTGCCAATCCAAATGGCCACCTTAATCCGAATTACGCAGTGCAGCGTGCGATTCTCTGGCAGCTGCGCGAAGTGCAGTTATGGGCGACTCCGTCGTTCCGGTTGGTGAAACTGTACTTGTACGTGGCGGCAGGGGCTGTTCCCGTTTTTCTTCATGGCCGGAACCTCCCCAAAGACGTTGGGAATTCACCGCGATAGCGTCGAAGCGATACGCTGGATGTGTCGGCCTGACCATCATCGTCCCATACCGCCGTACCTCGCGTACGGACGGCACAGGCCCCAAGCGAACATTCCGTACCAGGTTGCCTTTCAGATCTTAGACTTTATGAATGAGCGGCAGCGCGCGCACCAAGCGGTGGGCGGTGCCAACTTGAGCGAGCATGGAACGAAGCGTGATCGCAGAAACGATTGAAGCTTTCGACGCCACCCGCGATCGGGGTGCCGCGGCCAGGCGGGCTGAGTCATCGGCAAAACAGGCAACAAATGATCGCATTGTCGACTCCACCGAGCGGGATTAGGCGCACAGCTTCGCTGCCGCCGATGTCCTCATCGACGTAAAGGGCGAGCCGAGGATACATCGGGGTACGCAGGCCAACACACACCACCGCGGCAGCGGCGGCGACTAATCCCGTCTCGAGCGCCGATCTGCGTCCTCGGCTTCGGCGCCACTTGTCGGGTCTTGGGTCAGCCGCAGCAGATAGCCAAACAGCGGTAGCACGATTACGACGGCGACCACGACGACGACGCGCACTGCGTCGACGGTGGCGTCAGCACCCGCGGCCTGGGTGATGGTGAGCTGATCCACAAGGATCCAAGGGTACTGTGCCACACCCCATGCGGTGACGACGGCGCCGACCGCCGCGACTGCGAAAGCCCGCGCAATGGAATATCTTCGGCGACGGAGCTGCGCAAGAGTGGCGGTACCAGCTGCCGCGGCGAGTACGATAAGCGGGAGGCCGGCGCCGAGAAGCCCGCTGCTGAGCGTCGGTGCGTCGTGTAGGACGGGATATAGCTCGGCGAACACCATGACGCCTGCGGCAACGCCTACGATAAGGGTGCGCTTTCGCAGCCACTCAGCCAGTTCCCGCTCGCCGGTGCGGGCGGCGTCAGCAGTGAGAAACACACCGGCCAGGAAGATGCAGGTGGCGACCGCGAGGCAGCCACCGGCGAGCGACGTTGGGTTGATCCACGAGCCGATCGGCTCGCCATATCCAATCGCAGGTACACGCCCGGATGCGATCGCCCCGGCCACAGTACCCAAGAAGAACGGTGTGATCACCGATGAAGCAGCGAAGATCGCGCCGAAAAGCCGCGCCTGTTGGAAGGTCCAGGCGTACTTGCGGAACGCAAAATTGGCTCCGCGCAACACGATCCCCGCCAAAGCCAGCACGAGCGGGATGAACAACGTGGTCATCGCGGCGGCGAAGGCGGCCGGGAAAGCGGTCCACCACATCACCAGCACGTAGATCAGCCACACGTTGTTTGCTTCCCAGACCGGTCCGATGCTGTGGTCGACCAGTGTCCGCATCTCCGCACCGCGAGCGCAGCCGCCGGCGGTCAAATCATAGTATCCGGAACCGAACTCGGCCCCGGCGAATAGCGCATAGGCGATGACGCCGAGAAACATGGCGACAGCGGCAGTGTCAAGCGAGACCGCGGTCATATCTCTTCTCCTGTTTGGTATTCGGGCATCCACATGGTGTCGAGGATCCATCGGCCGGGGTCGTGGTGTTCCTTGGTGGCCACGGCGTCCTGGACCGCGGCGTGGTAGACGGCTGCGGCGACAGCCGTGGAGATCTCCCGCAGGTTCTCCATCCCGGGTAGTAGCGCAGCGCCCGGTCCCCTCGCATCTGTCTTGCTGGCGACGGCTTTCGCCGCGGCATCCAACATGTTCTTGGTGACCCGACGCGCACCTGAGATGATGACTCCGCGGCCGATTCCGGGGAATACCAGCACGTTGTTCGACTGACCGATTCGGTAGATGGTGCCGTTGTACTGCACCGGAGCGACGGGGCTGCCGGTGGCGACCAACGCTTTTCCTTCAGACCAGGCAAGTACATCGGCGGGCATGGCCTCCATGCGCGAGGTCGGGTTGGACAGCGGCATGATCACCGGCCGCGGGGTTGAGTCGACCATCGCCTCGACGACCTCCCGGGTGAAGGCGCCGTGCACCGTCGAGGAACCCAGCAGGATGGTCGGCGCAGCCATCTTGATGGCCTGCACCAGCGCCACCGGCTCGTCCGTCGAAACACCGAGCTGCGTGCGGTTTTTGGCGTAGGGTTTCTGGAAGTCGCGCAGATCGTCCATGTCGTCAAACAGCAACCCCGCCTTGTCGATCGGCCAGATCCGGTTGTTGGCCTGGTCGACGGTGGCGCCTTCGGCCACCATGGCGTCGCGGATCTGGTCGGCGATACCGAGCCCGGCCGTCCCCGCGCCGAACACAACCACCTTCTGCTCGCGCATCGGGATGCCGGTAACCCGCACCGCCGAGTACAGCGCGGCCATCACCACCGCGCCTGTGCCCTGCACATCATCGTTGAACACGCAGTAATTCGCGCCGAACGTGTCGAGGATGGCGCGAGCGTTCGCCGGTCCGAAATCCTCGAAATGCAGCATCGCGTGCGGGAACAACCCGGACGCTGTCGTGATGTACTTTCTGATGAACTCGTCATAAACGGCCCCGCGCCGGCGAGGATGCCGGTTGCCCAGGTAGAACGGATCGGTGAGCAACCGGTCGTTGTCGGTGCCGACATCGAGTGCCACCGCGATGGTGCGGCGCGGGTCAATGCCGCCGCCGGCGGTGTAGAGCGCCAGCTTGCCGACCGCGATCTCGATGCCATTCACGCCCCAATCGCCAATGCCCAGGATCGCCTCGGCGTCGGTGCACACGATCAGATCGACGTCGTCGGGTCCGAACCCGAAAGTCTGGAAGGCTTCCGCGATTTCGTCGGGTTCGTCGATGGACAGGAAAAGGCCCCCCTGGCCGCGGTACTCGTCGGAGAATTTCTGGATCGCCTCGCCCACCGTCGGCGTGTACACCACCGGCATCAACTCGGCCAGATGGTCTGACAGAACCTTGAAATACAGCACCTCGTGGCGGTTGCGCAGCTGATCGAGCAAGAGGTTGCGATCTAAATCGGTGCCCAGCCTTTGCAGCTGCTGCCACACACGTTGCGCTTGGTGCTCCAAGGTCAGCACCCCGGAGGGTAGTCGGCCCGTCAAACCGAGACTGCGGCGTTGCTCACGGCTGAAGCCCACCCCGCGGTTGAAGCTCGGCACGGTCAATGCGGCGGGGACGTGTGGATGGATCGTCGTCACGATCGTTCTCTCTTGCCTACGAGGGAGGGCATTCCATTGAATGCTCACTGCGCGGTCGCCAAGGCGCTCAATGTGGGGAGCGGGTCAACCGTGGTACTGCTCCTAGACTCGCGTCTCGAGCCGCAGCAGTCTTCCGCGCTAACGGCCAACAGCGCTGCCATTGGCGGCGTAACACGCCGGGCCAGCTTGCATCTCGCATCCCTTGCTAGCTGTAATTGGCAACTCACTCACGGCGTTCCCGTAGCAGAACGCCGGTGTCTTCAACGGCCGCCGCGGCGACGCTGACGGATAGCGATGTCCCGACTTCGGATGTCCCCGCGGGCAGCGTTTGCCGGCCTCTTACGCTGGCCGCACAACGCGATGTCCGGCTGACGGGCATAGTTGCGCTGCCCCGACGCAGCGCCAATGGCCGTCAGCACTAACGACATGGGCTGCCAAGGACCGCGATTCTGGAAGCCACGATCCCTGTACGCGCCGTCCAGCGCCTCGGGCGAGTGTGCGTCTCGATGCGTTGCAAGGAGACAAATGGATTCGCACAAAGCAGAGGTGCCGCGATGACCATCCTCACCGACCCCGATGGCACCGAACATGCGCCGGTCAAGGGCGCGAGGCTGCCCGCCGGCCCGAAGCCGTCAAATTTCGTGTGCAAGCAGACCATGGCCGTGACTGGGATCGTCTTCGGCCTGTTCGTGCTGTTCCACATGATCGGCAACCTGAAGGCCTATCTCGGCCCTGAGGACTTCGATGGCTACGCATTGTGGCTGCGGCACATACTCGAGCCTGCGGTCCCGTACTCCGGGGTCCTGTCGGTCGTGCGGGTGGTCCTGCTGGCGTGTGTGGCCGCGCACATGACGTGCGCAGCCATCCTCTTCTGTCGCGCGCGTGCCGCGCGGGGCACATTTCGGCGAAAAGGATTGCCACTGAGCACCTTTGCGGCCCGCAGCATGCCCGTTACCGGGGTGGTCCTGTTGCTATTCATCATCTTCCACCTCCTGGACCTGACGACCGGAACCCGTCCCGTGGCGTCCACCACGTACACACCGATGACGTCGACACGCAGCTTCGCCTACCAGAATCTTGTGCACAGCTTCGAACGGCCATGGGTCTCAGCGTTCTACATCTTGGCAATGTTGGTGCTGGCACTGCACCTTTCGCACGGCTTGTGGACCGCCGTCAACGACCTGGGCGCCACGGGACGTCGGGCACGCCAGGTGGCGCGTGTCGTCGCGGGCGTCGTAGTGCTGGCTGTGGTGGTCGGCAACATCTCACTGCCAATCGCAGTTCTGACTGGAGTGGTTTCATGACCCACTATCTGCTCGACGACCTTCGCACGATAGGTTCACGCGTCGATGGGGGTGTGCCTGACGGCGATCCCGCCACCGCCTGGGATCGCCGCAGGGCGTCGTATCGGCTGGTCTCGCCGCTGAACCGCCGCAACTTCACCGTGATCGTGGTCGGCGCGGGACTCGCGGGCGCCGGTTGCGCCGCGGCCCTGGGCGAGTTGGGCTTCAACGTGGAGTGCTTCATCTACCACGACAGCCCACGACGCGCGCACAGCATCGCCGCCCAGGGGGGCATCAACTCGCCGCGGGCGAAAAGGGTCGACAACGACAGCATCCTGCGCTTCGTGAAAGACACCGTCGAGGGTGGGGACTTCCGGTCCCGCGAGGCCGACTGCTTCCGGCTGGGCGAAGAGAGCATCCGCGTGATCGACCACATGAATGCGATCGGTGCCCCTTTTGCCCGCGAGTACGGCGGCCAGCTTGCGACCAGATCGTTTGGCGGCGTGCAGGTCTCGCGGACGTACTACACCCGGGGACAGACCGGCCAGCAGCTGGAGCTTGCGGCGACCCAAGCGCTTCATCGCCAGATTGCCAAGGGTACGGTCCGCCTGCACAGCCGCCACGAGATGCTCGATCTGATCGTCAAGGACGGCGTAGCGAGCGGCATCGTAGTCCGGGACATGGTGACGGGGCAGATCCGGCCGTTCACCGCCCACGCCGCGGTGTTGGCGACCGGCGGGTACGGCAACGTGTACTACAAGGCCACTCTTGCAAGAAACTCGAATGCCACAGCTGCATTTCGGGCACATCGGCGCGGTGCGTACTTCGCGTCGCCATGTTTCATCCAATTCCACCCGACAACGTTGCCGATCAATTCACCGTGGCAGTCCAAGCGGATGCTGATGAGCGAGTCGCTGCGCAACGACGCCCGGGTGTGGGTGCCCACGAAGAAGGGTGACGACCGCCCACCGAACGACATCCCTGAGGACGAGCGTGACTACTTCTTGGAGCGCCGCTACCCGGCGTTCGGCAACCTCGTCCCCCGCGATGTCGCCTCCCGGGCCAACGCGTTGGAGATCCACGACGGTCGCGGCGTGGGCCCGCTGCACAACGGCGTATACCTCGACCTGCGCGACGCGATCGCGCGGGTCGGCGTCGGCGTGATCAATGAGCGCTACGGCAACTTGCTGGACATGTATCACGAATCCACCGACGAAGATCCGCGCCGGGTGCCCATGCGGATTGGCCCCGGCGCGCACTTCTCCATGGGTGGGCTGTGGACCGACTTCGACTCAATGTCGAATGTTCCCGGGCTGTTCGTCGGCGGGGAGGCCAGCTGGGCCTACCACGGTGCCAATCGGCTGGGCGCCAACTCGCTGCTCTCGGCGTGCGTTGATGGCTGGTTCACCCTGCCGGTGACGGTGCCCAACTACCTGGAATCACTACTGGGCACTGAGCCGCTTTCCCTCGATGATCCCGCGGTGACCGCGACCGTCGACGAGGTCAGGGCCGGTGTGGCACACCTGCTCGACATCGGTGGCACCAAGCCCGTCAACGAGTTTCACAGCCAGCTGGGCGATCTGCTCTATGGCCAGTGTGGGGTGAACCGCTCCGCTGAAGAACTCGCGGATGCCATCGACCGTATTCAGAAGCTGCGCAAGGTGTTCAACGACGACCTGCTGGTCACCGGCTCGGGCGCCGAGCTCAACCAGGAACTCGAGAAAGCCGGACGCGTTTCCGATTTCATCGACCTTGCCGAGCTGATGTGTATCGACGCGCTGGACCGCAACGAATCCTGCGGGGGCCACTTCCGCGTCGAGCACCAAACCCCGGACGGCGAGGCGCTGCGGGACGACGCGAACTTCTGCTTTGTGTCGGTGTGGGAGCGCCCGACCGAGCCGGGCCCCTACACCCGCCACGTGGAGCCGTTAACCTTCACCGCCGTGCCACTCGAGCAGAGGAACTACAAGACGAAATGAACATCACCCTCGAGATCTGGCGCCAACCAACCACGCACGCGCCGGGCACCTTCGAGACGCACCAGATCACCGACGCCAAGCCGGAGATGACCGTCCTCGAATTGCTCGACCACCTCAACGACACCCTGGTGGCGCAGGGACGCGCGCCGATCGCGTTCGAATCCGACTGCCGCGAAGGGATTTGCGGCACCTGCGGCATCACCGTCAACGGCCGACCGCACGGACCGGCGCCGAACACCGCGACGTGTCAACAGCACATGCGCAGCTTCTCCGACGGCCATACGGTGCGCCTGGAACCCTTCCGGTCAGCGGCATACCCAGTCATCCGCGACCTGATCGTGGACCGCTCCGCCCTGGACCGCATCATCGAAGCCGGTGGCTTCGTCTCGGTGGACGCCGGTACCGCACCCGACGCCGACGCCATGCAGATCCCACATGAGGTGGCCGAGAAGGCGCTGGACTATGCCAAATGCATCGGGTGCGGTGCGTGTGTTGCAGCCTGCCCGAACGGCTCGGGCAACCTGTTCACGGGAGCCAAGCTCGCCCATCTGTCGCTACTACCGCACGGCCAACAAGAACGCGAGCGCCGCGCTCGATCGATGGGTGCGCAAGCAGAAGCCGAATTCGGGCCCTGCTCGTTGTTCGGCGAATGCTCGCACGTGTGCCCGGCGGGCATCCCCCTTACCGCGATCGCCGCCTTCAACAATGAACAACGCCGCGCCAGGGCGAAGCGGAGCTGAGCGAACAGCATGCCCTGCACCCAAATGGCTTCCCGAATACGACCAGCGATCGCTCCAGTGACGATCTGGGGTCCGGTTGGACCTGTTGATGTCTTTCTCCGGTCGGCCCACGCGATGTAAACGCACCGGCCACGAACGTGAGGTGTAGCAGACATCAACAATGGGCGCGTTGCTTCAGGGTGTGTACGACGGGAATGTCACGACCCGGGAGTTACTGCACCACGGCGACTTTAGTCTCGGCACATTCAATCGTCTCGACAGCGAAATGCTGGTGCTAGATGGAGTCTGTTAACGGCCGCGGAGCGACGGCGGTTCGGGGGCAAATTCCACGGTGGTGAAGATTCGGTGCACCGCGTCCTCATCAATCGTCAGGTCAGATTGAAAGCCTGCGCTCGGTTCGCCAGTGTTGGCGCGTCTTGCCGGCTCGTCGGGATCGACAGTGCCACTTGCTGGTTCGGCGACCAGGCGAGGCGAGTTCGCGATCATCGGGAAACCATCACGACCCAGCGACACCGAACACCACCGGCACCACCGCCAGCACTCCATACGCTGCACTCAACATCGTTCGCTCTTGTCCTCGTGTGCTCACCGGCGCGGTGTCTGGCCTAGCCTCGTCCTTCGCTTGGGTGAGAACGTAATTGGTTGACGACTACGTAGTCAGTCAGTGGCCGGCCGACCGGGTGAGGCCGGGGTCAAGGATGTCAACGGCGGTATTCAGGAAGCCGCCATGGGATCCGGGACGGCTGGAGTACGGGCAGTCACTCCCGCCAGCCGGCCCCGTCGGGGTTCTGCCGACGCCGAGGAGCACCGTCAGGGCCTCCACTCCGATTTATTCGGATCCGATTGATGTCGTCGAGGTATATGTTGAATTGATGAAAGCGGCGCCGCGCACATCGCCGGGGTTGCGGCAGATCAGCAAGGGCCTCGGTGCCCTCGACGCTGAGGTGTTTGAGGCGATCGCGAACTCGCGCAGCCCCTTGCTTGACACCGCGATGCCAGCGCTCAGCCGTGCCGCCGATAACGCCAAGCTGTGGTTTGCGAT
>Ga0335075_10005192_pt1 | contig 20272 bp, 20 predicted proteins | sample Lox_Sample_24_FD_206723 | JGI IMG/M metagenome (GOLD analysis project Ga0335075, IMG submission 206723) | Soil microbial communities from Loxahatchee National Wildlife Refuge, Florida, United States - Lox_Sample_2.4 | ecosystem: Environmental > Terrestrial > Soil > Wetlands | place: USA...
CAACGGGACGCTCGCGCACTCACTCGATTTCGACGACACGCACCTGCCGTCGGTGCTGCACCCGAGCGCATCGGTGATACCCGCCGCCCTGGCGGCCGCAGAAGAACACGGTCGCGACGGCGCGGCGTTGACCGTGGCGATCGCCGCGGGTCTTGAGGCGTGCGTCCGGCTCGGCATGGCTGGCTACGACGCCGGGCGCGGCCAGTCGATCTTCTTCGAGCACGGGCAGCATGCCACGTCGATCTGCGGCACTCTCGGCGCGGCTGTCGCGGCCGGCCTGCTTGCCGGACTCGGCGAAGAGGGCCTGACGCACGTGATAGGGTTGGCCGCCTCGATGGGCGCGGGCATCATCGAGGCGAACCGTACCGGGGGCAGCGTCAAGAGGCTGCACTGCGGTTGGGCCGCGCATGCTGCGCTGGCGGCGACGGATCTCGTCCACTACGGCTTCACCGGGCCGCCGACCGTGCTCGAGGGCAGGTTCGGGTTCTTCAGGGCCTGGCTGCACGGCGAGTTCTTCCCCGAGATGATCACCAGCGATCTCGGCATCCGCTGGGAGGTGCCCGGCATCTTCTTCAAGCCGTATCCGGCAAACCACTTCACCCATTCCGCGCTCGACGCGGCGGCGAACCTCCGCGCGGCGGGCATCTCGGTCGACCGCATCGCCAGCATCCGGCTGGGAGTACCGGCCCAGGTGCTGCCGACGATCGGTGAGCCCGTCGAGGTCAAGCAGAACCCGATGACCGGGTACGCGGCCCAGTTCAGCGGACCGTACGCGGTGGCGGTGGGGCTGCTCGGCGGCGGCGGGCTCGGGTCCGCGCTCGACGACTACACCGACGAGCTGGCCGCGGACCCAGGGCGCCGCGCGATCATGGCGAAGGTCGATGTCGTCGGTGACCCGGCGTGTACCGCCGTCTTCCCTTACCAGTTCCCGTCCGTGCTGCACGTGACCATGGACGACGGCACGCAGGTGATGGAGACGGTGATGACCAACCGCGGGGGATCTGACCGGCCGCTCAGCTACGAGGAGCTGAGCCTCAAGTTCGCCGCCAACGCGGGCCGCCTGCTGACCCCGGCGGCGGTGACCGCGGTGCAGGACGTTGTGCGCGGGCTCGACCAGCTTGCCTCGCTGGCGCCGCTGTGGTCGGTGCTGTCGTTCCGGGCACCAAGCTCAACCGATTAGGAGGCACCAGAGCGATGTTCGACCTGCTGGTCAAGAATGCGCGCGTGGTCAGGCCCGGCATGCAGCCCGCGGAACTCGATGTTGCCGTGTCCGACGGCCGGTTCGCCCGGATCGGCCCGGCGATCCCCGCCGGCCAGGCCAAGACCGTCATCGACGGCAAGGGCAGGTTGCTCTTCCCCGGAGTCGTGGATGTCCACCAGCACTGGGGGATCTACAACCCGATCGACGAGGATGCGGTCAGCGAGAGCCGGGCCTGCGCGCAGGGCGGGGTCACGACAAGCCTGACGTACCTGCGCACCGGCGCGTACTACCTGAACCGGAGCGGGCCCTACGCGGAGGTGCTCCCGTACGCGCTCAAGGCGACCGAGGGCAGGTCGTACGTGGACTACGGTTTCCACGTAGCGCCGATCCTCCGCCAGCATCTCGCCGAGATCCCCTCGCTGATCAGCGACTTCGGCATCCCGTCCTTCAAGATCTTTATGTTCTACGGCAAGCACGGCCTGCACGGGAGGTCCAGTTCGCAGGACCAGTTCCTGATGCTGCCCGAGGGTGAGTCCTATGACTACGCCCACTTCGAGTTCGTGATGCGCGCCATCCAGCGCGCCCGCGAGGACAGCGAGTTCCCGGACGACATCTCGCTGTCGCTGCACTGCGAGACCGCGGAGATCATGACCGCCTACACCCGGATGGTCGAAGAGGAAGGCAGGCTGACCGGCCTCGAGGCATACCACGCCTCGAGGCCGCCGCATTCCGAGGGCCTGGCGATCGCGATCGCGTCGTACCTCGCGCACGAGACCGGGCTTCCGACGATCAACCTGCTGCACCTGTCGTCCCGCAAGGCGGTTGAGACGGCGCTGCTGATGGCTCGCACATTCCCGCACGTGGACTTCCGCCGCGAGGTCACGATCGGCCACCTGCTCGCCGACATCCACATGACCAACGCCGACGCTGGCGGCAAGGTCAATCCGCCGCTGCGTCCCCGGGAGGACGTCGAGGCGCTCTGGCAGCACCTGCTGGCCGGTGAACTCGACTGGGTGACCAGCGACCACGCCTGCTGCAAGGACGAGGTGAAGTTCGGGTCGCCCCGCGAGGACATCTTCCTCGCCAAGTCCGGCTTCGGTGGCACGGAATACCTGCTCCCTGGGCTCATAACCGAGGGACTCAAGCGCGGTCTGCCGCTGGGGCGGGTCGCGGAACTCGTCTCGGCCAGCCCTGCCCGCCGTTTCGGGCTGCACACGAAGGGCCAGGTCGAGGCCGGCTACGACGCCGACTTCTGCCTCGTCGACACGAGCCGCAGCTGGGTTGTACGGGCCGCGGAGTCTGAATCGGCGCAGGAATATACCCCGTTCGAGGGGTTCGAGATGACCGCAAAGGTCACCGACACCTTCGTCCGCGGCAGCCAGGTCCTCGCTGACGGGGCGGTGACCGGCCAGCCGACGGGTCGGTTTGTCAAGCGCCCCGCGGCCAGCCTCACCGACCGTGATCGGGTGTCATGACGCCAGGACACCCGCCAGGCGGGCCAGCTGCTCGTCGCGTCGCCTGGTTAGAAGCGGAATCACCACCCGGTCGACCGGCAGGGCCCGCAGGCGTTCCGCCACCTCGCGAACGTCGTCGCTGGCGATGCAGAACATGTCAAGGGCTTGCCTCGGCAGGTCGCCGATGCGCGCCGGGTCGTCGAGCCAGACGGCGTATGACTCGCTCCGCCGTGCCTTCTGCACAAGCTCGGCGACCGTGTCCAGGCCGGCCTGACGGTTAGCGGCGACAACGCCCCGGGGCACCGCCTGGTGCACCGCCCCTGCCGTCGCCGCGGCGAAGCCGGCCACCTCCCGGTAGGCATCTTCCAGCGAGTCGCCCAGCCCCACCGGCAGCAGCAGGGTCGTCGAGCATGGAGTGGTCCTCGCGGCGGACTGGCCGCCCGCGGCGATCTGTTCCGATGCCCATCCAAGCAGCCTGTGGTCGCACCCGATCTTCATGTATGCGCTGTCGGCCAGCCGACCGGCCAGGGCCAGTGCCCGCGGACCCGTCGCCGCCAGCACCAGGGGCACCGTCCGCCGTGGGCCTCCCCAAGGGCTTGCCAGGTAGTCGCGGCAGGTGAGCAGCGCCTCTTCCATCTGCGCGATGGTGGCCGGTCGCTCGCCCGCCGTCTGCACGGCGGTCTCGCCCGAGCCCAGGCCGAGCGTCAGCCGGCCGGGGACAAGCTCCTCAAGCGACGCCGCGGCGCCGGCCAGCACCGACGGATGGCGTAGCACCGGGTTGGTGACGCCGATCCCCAGCGGTATCCGGTCGGTGGCCAGGGCCACCGCCGTCGTCGACACCACGCAGTCTCGGAACAGGTGCTGGGAGTCGGCGATCCACAGGCCGGTGAAGCCGGCCGCCTCGACCGAGCGGGCGAACGCCACGGTCTGGGTCACCGGATGGTCCGGGTGGATACCGACGTCGATCTGGCCCGGCTCCATGTGGGGTCAGCTCCCGCCAGTGGCCGCGGCGTCGCTCGCGCGCCTGGCGGTCAGGACCCGGCGGCGCCGGGCAAGGACGGACAGGGTGACGGCGGCGACCAGCGCACCCCCGTAGAACAGATCCTGCACGAACGTCCCCGCGCCCAGAATCTCAAGGCCGGTGATGCCGCTGACCAGGAAGTACACCGACGCTGCGGTGCCCCACGGGTTGAACCGGCCGGGCGTGATGGTGGTGGCGCCCAGGAACACCGCAGCGAAGGCGGGCAGCAGCATCGACACGTTCGCCGTCGGATCCGCCGCACCGCTGTTGCCGGCCGACACCACGGCAGACAGCCCGGCGAACAGGCCAGAGACGACCAGCGCCCAGAAGCGGACGTTGTTGACCCGGATGCCGGACAGCTTGGCCACGTCGCGGTTGCGGCCGACGAACAGCATCCGCTGCCCTAGCGCGGTGAATCGGTACAGCACCCACAAGATAACGGTGAAGGCGATGCCGTAATAGAACTCCAGCGGGATCGAGAAGAGCTTGTCGATGACGATCAGGTTCACCAGGCCATTGGAGACGCCGCCGATCACGCTCGACGAGCTGATCCATAGCGCCATGCCGCCGAAGAACGTGCCGGTGCCGAGGGTGGCCACGAACGAGTCGATGCCGACGAAGACGATAAGCGCGGCGTTCAGCACGCCGATGAGCGACGACACCACCAGCGTCACGATGATCGATACGACGATGTTGACGTGGCTGTCGACGTTCAGCCGGGCGAGGACCAGCGAGCTGAAGACCAGGTTGTAGGCGACGGATAGGTCGTACTCCCCCACCGTCAGCGGGACCATCAGGCCCAGGGCAAGGAACAGCAGCGTCGACTGCGAACCCAGGATGGTCGAAGCGTTGGACAACGTGGCGTACGTGTTCGGCTTCAGCAGACTGAAGACGACGATGACCAGGAGCCACACCACGAAGAGCGCGCCCTTTTCCAGGAATCGCAGCCCCGCCCCTGCGGTCAGCCGCCCCGGGCCGCCCGCGCCCGCGCGCCGACGGCCTCCACCCTTGGGGCCGCCACTCCCTTCGACGAGTTCGTCGGCATTGATCACAGCCCCCTCCCTTCGGCGCTCGTTCGCGCATAACAAGCGTTCAAGATGTTCTGCTTGGACAGCGCGTCCCTGCCGAGATCGGAGACAACCGAGCCCGAGGCCACGATCACCACTCGGTCGCAGAGTTCGGTCAGTTCCTCGTAGTCGGAGCTCGCCACCAAGATCCCGGCGCCCCCGGAGGCCGCCTCGCGGATAAACCTCCAGATGCCCAGCCGTGCCCCCGCGTCCACGCCCTGCGTCGGCTCCTCGAGCAGCATGAGCATGGGCTGCAGCTGAGACCACTTGGAGAAGATGGTCTTCTGCTGGTTGCCGCCCGACAGCGTGCTCAGCTCACGCGTCCCGTCCGGTGGCCGCACGTCGAACTTCACCAACTGGTCGTGGACCCAGGACCAGGCGTCCTTCCACCGCACTATGCCGTGCTTGGTGAACTTCGCCCGGACCGGGAAGAAGACGTTCTCGTTGACGGTCAGCCCCCCCACCCCGCCCTCGCGCAGGCGGTCGCGCGGCACCAGGACGACCCCTCGCTCGATCGCGCTGGCCGGTGAGTAGCGGCGAGACGTCACCGGCTTGCCGCAGATCTTTATTTCTCCCGAGGTCACCGGCATGAGGCCATAGATAATCCTCGACACAAGCTCGTAGCCCGACCCGGCCAGGCCAGCCAGCCCGACGATCTCCCCGGCGTGCACCTGCAAGCTGGCATCGGCGATGGCGCCGCCGCGCACGTGGGTCATCTCGACCACCGGGATGCCTGCCGCGGCCGCCGCCCGTGACGCTTCGGCCTCGGCCTTCATGGCCTCGACCCGCCCAGGGGCCAGGCCGACCATCATCTCCACCACGTCGCGCCGTGACGTCTCGCTGCTACGCACGGTGTCGATGACCTTGCCGTCACGGAAGATGGTGATGGTGTCCGCCACCTCGAGCACCTCGTCGATGTCGTGGGACACCAGGAGCACGCTGTTGTTGTCCACCACGATGTCCCCGATGAGGCCATACAGCACCTCCCGCTGGTCAGCCGGCAGGTAGACGGTTGGCTCGTCAAGGACAAGCAGTCTCTTGACCGCCCCCGAACGCCCGATCTCGTCGACGGCCCGGACGATGGCGACCATGGCCTTCTGCAGCGGGCTCAGCTCACCCGCCGCCACGTCGAGGTCATGCACCGGGATCCGATACTTGTCCAGGCAGGCCCGCAGGTGCTGACGATAGGCCTTGCGGGGCACGAACTTGTCGCGCAGCGTGCCCCGGCGGGCCCTGGCGATGTCGCGAACGAAGAAGTTCTCAGTGACGGACATGTCGTCCACCATGCCGAGGTCCTGGTGGACGAACCCGATGTAAGTCGACGGCAGCGACTCCAGGCGGATGGGGAGGTCCACCGGCTCGCTTCCGATCCGGATGGTGCCGCTGTCCGGCTTGTGATACCCGGCCAAGACCTTGATGAAGGTGGACTTGCCCGAGCCGTTCTCGCCGACGAGCCCCCGGACCTCGCCCAGGCGGATGTCGACGCTCACGTGGTCCAGCGCACGCACGCCGCCGAACGACTTGACCAGCCGCTCCGTTCCGATCAGCACATCGCTGCCGGCTTGCCCTGGCCCTTGCCTCGGCGCCGCGATTCCGGTGTGCCCCTTCTCTGGGGACGGATCACCGGAATCGCGGCTCTCGGCGCCCATGGGGTCGGGCGTCACGACGACAGGCCCCACAAGCTCTCGAATCCCTTGATGTAACTGTCCGGGCCGTACCCCACGCCAAGCTGCGGCGGGGTGCCGGTCAGGGTGACGTTGGAGCTGTCGAAATCCCGGATGTGCGTGGTGTCGTTGGGCGCCGGCGGCAGGCCCTCCATCAGGCGCAGCACCTGGTCAATGGCCTCCCAGCCGATCAGCGCCGTGTTCTCACCGGCGTCCATCTTGACTATCCCGCTGTCGGAGCTCGGGTCCTCGATGTACTTCAGGACGAACGGCGTTCCGTTGTACGAGGTCACCGAGACCTTGGACGCGTCACCCTTGGCCAGGATTCCCGGCACGACGTACTCAGACATGCTGTCGTAGACGGGCAGCACCCAGTTGATGTTGGGATTGCTGGTGAGCGCCGACTCGACCGCCGGCTGAATCCCGCTGGCCCAGTTGGTGATCGGCTCGTTCACTGAGGTGTAGGTACACCCCGAGCCGCACTCGTCCTTGAATGTCTGGACCATGCTGTCGTACATGGTGATGCTGTTCGGGTACTCGTTGTCGGTAATGATCAGCACGTTCGCGTGCCCGTTGGTCTTTTGGATGGCGTAGTCCGCCATCAGCTGCGCGGCCTGCGCGAACGCTCCGTAGCTGTTCGCCTGCAGGTCGGATGGTGTCGTCACTCCCTCTTGGTACTCGTGGGACTCCTCGACGACGATGTGATGCGCTTCTGCCTCCGCGATCTGCGGCGCGATCACAGCCGGATTGATGCCGCCAAGGACGATGGCGCCGACGTGCTCGGAGATCGCCTGGTCGATCCCCTGGACCCACTCGGAGGTGGTCCCCTCGTTCGCGTAGGTGACAAGTTTCAGATGGGCGGCCGTCGCGGCCGCCTGCATGGCTTGCGTTATCGGCGTGTAGAACGGGTCGGCGGTGTCAGAGGGCATGTTGAACACCGTCTTGCCCGCGTCTTTCGCCGCGCTGAACGCTGGACCCGGGGCGATGAACGCCTGTGGTTTCAAGGCGGCCGCCAGGTCGGTGTTCACCGCGGCCAGGTTGGCCCCGCCGCTGCCAGACGCCGAGGTACTCGGATTGCTGGTGCCAGAGCTGGCCGACGTGCTGCACGCGGCCAGCAGCCCGGCGACGACCAGGCTCCCCGTGCCGAGCAGCATCGATCGCTTCACCCGGCGCGCCGGCGCTCTCCCATCATTCGACTTCGGCATGCTTCATCTCCTTGGAGTGGTGTCATCGGTAGTCATTTCGCCACGGTGTCTTTGAGATACGGGTGGGCTCGCGTGCGGCGATTAGAGCCGCATGCACACGGACTTTGTCTCGGTGTACTCGGCCAGCACCTGGTGGCCGTGCTCGCGACCCCACCCGGACTCCTTGTAGCCTCCGAAGGGCATGCTGGCGTCCAGGGCGCCGTAGCAGTTGACCCAGACCGTGCCCGCCTTGAGCCGCGCCGCCATCCGGTGGACGCGGGACAGGTCCCGCCCCCAGATGCCGGCGGCCAGGCCGTATCGGGTGTTGTTGGCCATGGCGACGGCCTGGTCGTCGTCACCGAAGGCGCTCACCGCCACTACCGGCCCGAAGATCTCCTCGCGCACGATGCGCATGTCGGACAGCACGTCGGAGAAGACGGCGGGGCGGACGAACCAGCCACCGTCGGGTGCGGCCTCGTCCCCGGCGACCAGTGTGGCTCCCTCGTCCAGCCCAGTCTGGATGTAGCCGCGGACTCGGTCCTGATGGGTCCGCGAGACCACCGGCCCCATCTCGGTGTCGAGCGCCATGCCGTCGCCGAGCCGCATGCGGCGGGCGATGGCGGCCAAGCCGGCTACCACGTCCTCGGCGATGCGCCGGTGCACGAACAGCCGGGACCCGGCGACGCACGCCTCGCCCTGGTTGAAGAAGATCCCGTCGGCCGCACCCTGGATGGCCGCCTCGACGTCGGCGTCATCCAGGATGACGTTGGGGCTTTTGCCCCCCAGCTCCAGGGTCAGGCGCTTCAGGTTCCCGGCCGCCGCCCGGATCAGGCTGCGGCCCACCTCGGTGGAGCCGGTGAAGGACACCTTGTCGACGTCGTCGTGGGCCACGAGGGCGGCGCCGGCGTCCTCGCCGTAGCCGGTGACGACGTTCAGCACGCCGTCGGGCACGCCTGCCTCGGCGATCAGCTCGGCCAGCCGCAGCGCTGTCAGCGGCGTGTCCTCGGCCGGTTTCAGGACGATGCAGTTTCCCGTGGCCAGTGCCGGCGCCAGCTTCCAGGCGGCCAGGGCAAGCGGGAAGTTCCAGGGGATAATCTGGCCGACGACGCCTATGGGCTCGCGCCGGGTGTACGCGTGGAATTCGCCGGGCAGCGACACCGGCAGCGTGTTGCCCTCGAGCTTGGTCACCCAGCCGGCCATGTAGTGGAAGAGGTCGGCGGCCATGGGCACGTCCCCGGCTCTTGCCACGCTCAGCGGCTTGCCGTTGTCCAGCGTCTCGAGCTGGGCCAGTTCCTCGGTGTGCTCCAGGATGAGGTCGCCGATCCGCCAGACGATGCGGGACCTCGCCGACGGGGCCATGGACGACCACCCGCCGCCGTCGAACGCCTGGCGGGCCGCCCGGACGGCCCGGTCGACGTCAGCGGCGCCGGCCCGGGCGACGGTGGCGAGCGGGTTGCCGGTGGCCGGGTTACAGGTGACGAACGTGCGCCCGTCGGCGGCATCCACCCACTGGCCGCCGATCCACAGGCGATGCGGCTCGCCGAGGAAACTGGACACGTCGTCCAGCGGCGCGACGAGGGTCACTGCCGCGCTCCTGTGGTGGTGGGGTGCTCGTGGACGAGCACGCCCCGGATGTTCTTGCCAGCGTGCATGTCGGCGTAGGCCTCGTTGAGCTCGCCGAGGCTGTACCGCCGGGTGACCAACTCGTCGAGCTTCAGCAGTCCCTGCTGGTAGAGGTTGATGAGGTGGGGGATGTCGCGGGTCGGGTTGCAGTTGCCGAACATCACGCCCTGCAGCGATTTGGCCAGGTTAGTGAGGTCCTGCGGGCTGATGGCCACCCCGCGGGTGTTCTGGCCGACCGAGGTGACGACGCAAGTGCCCGCCTTGCCAACGGTGGCGAAGGCTTCGCCGATGACGTCGCCATCGACCCGGCCCACTGTGACGATGCAGGCGTCGACCCCCTGGCCGTTGGTGAGGCTGGCCACCAGCGGCATTGCGTCTGCGATGGACCGGTAGGTCTCGGTGGCCCCAAGTTCACGGGCCACGGCGTGCTTCCACTCGTTCGGGTCGACGGCGATCACGTGGGCCGCGCCGGCGGCCGCCGCCCCCTGCAGCACATTGGCGCCGACCCCGCCGATGCCCACCACCATGACCACCTGGCCGGGGCGCACGCGGGCGGCGTTGACCGCCGACCCCCACCCGGTGGCCACTCCGCACGACACCAGGCAGGCCAGGTCGAAGGAGATGGACTCGGGGATCTTGATGCACTGCTCCTCGCGGATCACGACGTGGTCGGCGAAGGTTCCGAGCCGGCACAGGGCGCCGATGCCCGTGCCGTCGAGCAGGTGGAGCCGTGGCGTGGAGTCGAGCATCAGGCCCCGGTCCATCCCGGCGCCCCGGTCGCATAGGTACTGCATGCCCCGGCTGCAGTAGTCGCACAGGCCGCAGCCAGGGATGAAGGCGGTGCACACGTGGTCGCCAGCGGCCACCCGGCCCACCCCCGGCCCGGTGCGTACCACCACTCCGGCACCCTCATGGCCTCCGGCCATCGGCAGGACGAAGGGAAGGTCGCCGGTCAGCACGTGGTCATCGGAGTGGCACAGCCCCGCGGCCTCCACCCGGACCAGCACCTCGCCCTCCTTGGGCTCGTCGAGCTCTAGGTCCTCGATCGACCACTTGCTCCCGACCGCGTGGCAGACGGCTCCTCGGACTCTCATCGAATTGCTCCCTTGGCGGATTGGCGGGTCGGTGTCTCGGCGTGCAGGCCGGCGGTGACGCCCCCGTCTACCGTGAAGGCCGTGCCCGTGACCCATGACGAGTCTTCCGAGCACAGATGGACGCAGGCGGCAGCGATGTCCTCGGGCGTGCCCAGCCGCCCGAGCGGGTGCAGCGCAACCGCCTGCTGGCGAGCGGCGAACGGGTCGGGCTGGGCATCGAAGTAGCCGCGGATCATCCCGGTCTCCACGTAGCCGGGGATGACACAGTTGACCCTGATGCCGTCGGCAGCCCCGTCAACCGCCATGCACTTGGTGAGCATGAGCACGCCGGCCTTCGTGGCGCAGTAGCCGGCGTCATTGGGGATGGCCCACACCGAGCCGACGGAGGCCATGTTCACCACCGACCCCCCGCCCAGTCGGATGAATCCGGGCCACAGGGCACGCGATACCAGGTAAACGCTCTTCAGGTTGACGGCGAACTGCCGGTCCCAGTCGTCCTCCGAGATCTCTGTGATGGAGCCGACGATGGTCACTCCGGCGTTGTTGACGAGCATGTCGGGCGTACCAAGTTCCCCGGTGATGGCGGTCAGCGCCCGGTCAATGGCGTCGGCGTCGGTGACGTCGGCCACGTAGGCCCTGGCCGCGCCGTGGCCGGCCGCCTTCTCGGCGGCGGCGCGGATGCCGGCTTCGCGCCGGCCGACCATGGCCACGCGAGCGCCCTCCGCCGCCATGCGGCACGCGGTGGCGAACCCGATGCCCGAGGCCGAACCGGTAACCACCGCCACCCGGCCGTCCAGGCGTCCGGTGCCGCTCACAGGGCCAGTCCCGGCTCGCCCGCCGTCCACCCGCCGTCGACCGGGATGGTCTGCCCGGTGATGAACCCGGCCGCCTCCGACGCCAGGAACACGGCGACGCCGGCGACGTCACGAGGCTGGCCCAGGCGGCCGAGCGGGATGCGCCGCTCGGAGGCGGCCCGCACCTCGTCGATCTCGAGCATGGGGGTGGACATCGGCGTCCAGATGAAGGTCGGGGCGATGGCGTTGACCGTGATGCCGTACCGGGCCCAGTCGATGGCCAGGCTCCGGGTCAGCGCCATGACGGCGCCCTTGGACGCCGTGTACGCTCCCTGGTGCGGCAGGGCGACCAGGGCCGCCTGCGAGGCGAAATTGACGACGTGCCCGTGGCGCCGCTCGATCATGCCGTGGGTGGCAGCCGCCTGGGCGCAGAAGAAAGTGCCCTTCAGGTTGACCTGCCACAGCCGGTCGAGGTCGTCCTCGGTGACCTCCTCCGCCGGGCGATTCTCGCAGATCACCCCGGCGCAGTTCACCAAGACGCCGATTGGTCCTACCTCGGCGGCGATGGAGGCGAAGACGGCGGACACGGCGTCGCGGTCGCCGATGTCCACCCCCTGGCTATGGACGTGCAGTTCTGCGGCCAGGCTCTCGAGGTTCCGGCCGGGGAGGTCGAGGCCGACGACCGTGGCCCCGGCCTCGGCGGCGGCTTCCGCCACTGCCCGGCCGATGCCGCGACCGGCGCCGGTCACCACGGCGACCTCGCCGCGAAGCGGTCCTGCCACCGATTGCGGACTCATCGCGATCCTTCCTGTCGGGTTGCCCGGTCAGCACTCCCCTGGTCACCGAGGACACCGAACGGCGGAACGCCCACGGCCGCGGCCAGCAGCTCCCGGTAGATCGAGCGGATACTGCGGCGCTGGAACTCCTCGAGCATCGAGGCCGGGTACCCCTGGTAGCGGGCGGTCGTGACGTGGATCCGGTCTTCGAACCTGAGCCGCTCGGCCGCGTCGTCGATTGACATGCCGGCATCCCTGGCCGACTCGACCTGGCCGACGAGCTCGTCGATCTGATCGCGGAACCGGACAGCGCTCTGCCGGTCGCCCACGTCCCCGTGTCCCGGCACCAGCACGTCGAAGTCGAGGGAGAGGACAACGTCGATCGAGGCGCGCCACGCCCGGAAGCTTGACTCCTGGAAGGACGGCAGGCCGATGCTCGACACGGTGTCGCCGCTGAACAGCACGCCGGCGTCCGGCAGGTGCACGGCGATGGTGTTGGGGGTGTGCCCGGGCAGGGCCAGCAGGTTCACGGCGGTCCCGCCCAGCCACAGCTCCAGGCGCTCGGAGAAGACGACGGTCGGCACTCGCTCGGGGTGTTGTGCCAACAGCGGCCGCCCGTCCGGGTCGAGCGTGGCCAGGAGCCAGCCGACGAATTCCGGGGATGGCATGTCGTCGACAAGGCGCTGGCGGGTCGTCTGATGGGCGACGACCGTACCAGGGAAAAAGCCGTTGGTGAGGGTGTGGTCGATGTGGTGGTCGGTGTGCACGATCCAGGCCACAGGCGGCCGGTCGCCCAACATAGCGGCCAGCGCCACGGCGTCGGTGGGCTTGTGCGGCACGTCAACAAGGACAGTGCCGTCGCCGGTCTCCACGATCCCGTTGTTGGAGCCCAGCTTGCCCAGGCTCACCCAGATGCCCTTGCCGATAGCGCGCAGCGGCGCGATAGCCATGGCTACGCCTCCCCTGGCGCGTCGAGGCGACCTTGGCCGGCAGGCGGGAGGATGCCCTGCCCGAGAAAGCCGACGAGGTTCTGGATGCGGGCCGGGGCGAACGCCTCGTAGAAGCGCACGGTTGCCCCGGTGGTCCGGCCGCAGTGCTCGACCCCCCGGGGGACGACGGCGACGGTTCCCGCGTCGAGCCGGAACGTCTCGCCCCTGATCTGCCACTCCATGGTCCCCTCGATCACGAAGACGGCCTTCTCGGCGTCGTCGTGGACGTGCAAGGGGGTGCCGCTCGGATGCTCCCACCGGATGCAGTTGATCCCGACCTCCAGGCCGGACACGGCGCGCCTGTGGTTGTTGGGGAGCACCTCCACCTCGGGAACGTCGTCCCAGCGGGTGACGTACACGGCTACCGCTGCTTCCCCGCCGCCGGGGCGGCGTCGGCGCCTGCCATCGCCCCGACGAGCTCGACTGCCCCGGCGGTGTCGACGATGTCGGCGTACTTCTGCGCCAGGTCGAACAGGTTGACCTTGTGCACCGTGTCGCTGCGGTCGTAAACGGCGTCGTGCGGGATGACGACCCGGAAGTTGTAGGCGAAGGCGTCCACCGCGCTGGCTCGGACGCAGCCGCTGGTGGTGCACCCGGTGACCACCAGGGTGTCGACGCCGAGGTCGACCAGGTGGCTGACCAGCGGCGTGCCGAAGAAGGCGCTTGGATGCTTCTTCGGGAGCAGGATGTCACCCTCGGCAGGCGCCACCTCTTCCACGAAGTGGTAGCCGACCTGGGGGACATCCATGATCCCCGGAATCTTGCCGCCGAGCCTGCCCGCGTCGGTGCGCAGCTTGGGGGCGACGTGGGGGTAGAGGACGGGGAGCCCGGCCTGGCGGAACGCCCCCAGCAGGCGCTGGATGTTTCCGACGGCGGCCCAGCCGACCTCGCCGCAGGACGTCGGGAACTCCTTGACCGCCTCGAAGAACGGGGCCGGGCGGGTCCCCACGGTCCGGTACTGGACGTCGATGACCAGCAGGGCCGGGCGGTGGCCTACGCCGACGGGTTGCCCGAAGCCGGCAGCCGCGTAGCGGGCCTCGTCGTCGGCCGTGATGACGCCCTGCCAGATTGCGGAAAGGTCCATCATTTGCCTCCGGTGCCGACAGCGGCACCACTCGTCAGGGCGGCCCGGCCGCTGGCGGCACGGCGCAGGTAGCGCCCCCCGCCCCGGGCGGTCACCTGCCCGTTGCTGGCCACCACCCGCCCGGCCAGGACTGTGTGGGTGACGGCGACGGCCGCCTTGAACCCCTCGTACGGGGTGTATGCGGCGGCCGAGTGCATCCGCTCGCCGGTGAAGGTGGTGGTGGCGCCGAAGTCGACGATGGCCATGTCGGCGTCCGACCCCACCGAGATGACGCCCTTGCGGGGAGCCAACCCGAAGAGCTTGGCGGGACGGGCGGAGACGACGTCGACGATCCGCTCCAGGGGGATGCCGCGCTTGACGTGCCCTTCGGACAGAAGGAGCGGCAGCAGGGTCTCAATGCCGGGGAATCCGGCCGACGCCGACCAGATGTCCTTCTCCTTGGCGGACTTGTGCCGCGGCACGTGGTCCGAACCGACCACGTCGATGTCGCCCGCGGCCAGGGCCTGCCACAGCGCCTCGCGGTCGGCCGCCGTGCGGAGCGGGGGATTCACCTTGCCGTAAGTGCCGATGGCCATGTCCTGGTCGAGGAGGAGGTAGTGCGGGCAGGTCTCGATGAAGACCCCGTCGTGGGTGGCCCGGCGGGCCGTCAGGGCGTCAAGCGCGAGCTTGGAGCTGCAGTGGACGACGTAGATGGACGCGTCGATGACCTCTGCGAACATGGCGACGCGCGCCGCGGCCTCGGCTTCGACGATTGGCGGCCTGGCGTTGTTCCAGGCGACCAGGTCCGGGCCGCCCGCTGCCCGTGCGGCCTCGCGCAGGTGCCACACGAGCTCGATGTTCTCGGTGTGAGGGTCCACCATCGCCCCGATGCCGGTGCTGCGCTCCAGCAGTTTCCAGAGGAAGCCGTCGTCGTTGCTCGGAAGGTTGAGGTACTTGCCCTCCTCCCCCTTGAAGTTCATGAAGAACTTGAATGAGGAGACCCCGAGGTTCCGGACGTACGCGTCGAGCTGCTCGAGCTGGTGCTGGGTGCCGATGCAGAAGTGGAAGCCGAAGTCGCAGGCCGAGTGCTCCTCCATCACCCTGACGGCGTCGGGGAACAGCTCCTCGTAGGGCTTGGCCGACATCAGGTAGGCCAGCACGGTGGTGACCCCGCCCGCGACCGCCGACGCCGTCTCACCGACCACTTCGTCCGCAGTCTTCGCCATGGTGATGTCGGTGCCCATGTGGATGTGGGCGTCGATGGCGCCGGGGAGGACCGTCTTACCGGCGGCGTCGAGGATGTCGGTCGCCTGCACCGGCGTACCCGGCGAGACGATCCCGGCGAAGCGGCCGTCGCGGATCCACAGGTCGGCGTCGACCGCGCCCTCGCCGGGGAGGACGACACGACCGTTCACCACGGCCAAGTCAACGAGTTCGGCTGAGCTCATTGCCGCGCTACTCCTTCGCTCCGTACTTGGCTTCGAGGGCGTCGAACCTGGGCTTCTGCACCAGGGCCTGGCGCTCCTCCCAGGTAATGAGGTGGTCGGTGACGTCGACCGTGCTGCCCTCGTCGCGCAGGTGTTGCAGGACGGTGCGCGCCCCGAACACCGCGGCGCGCATGGCGGAGTTGGCGTAGACGATGAGGGTAAATCCCATGGCGGCCAGCTCCTGCTGGCCCATCAGGGGCGTCCTGCCGCCCTCCACCATGTTGACGACGTGGGTGCCCGGGACCGCCTTCGGGATGCTTGCCAGCTCATCGCGCGAGGTGGGGGCCTCGACGAACAGGATGTCGGCGCCGGCTTCCCGGTAGAGGTGGGCCCGCTCCAGGGCCTCGTCGATGCCCGATACGGCGGCCGCGTCGGTCCGGGCGATGATGAGGGTGTCCGAGCAGCGGGCGTCAACGGCGGCCCGGATCTTCTGCACCATCTCGTCGGCATCGATCACCTCCTTGCCGTCGAAGTGCCCGCAGCGCTTGGGCGCCACCTGGTCCTCGATCTGGATGGCGGATGCGCCGACGCGCTCCAGCAGCCGAACGGTGCGCCGCACGTTTAGGGCATTGCCGTAGCCAGTGTCGGCGTCGACGATCAGCGGAATGTCGATTCCCTCGGCGATGGCGGCAACGTGGTCGACCACCTCGCTCAGGCCGATCAGGCCGATGTCGGGGTACCCGAAGCGGGTGTTGGCCAGCCCGGCGCCGGTAACGTACACGGCGGCGAAGCCCAGCTGCTCGACGACCCGGGCCGTGATCGCATCCGTTGCCCCGGGTACGACCAAGGCGCGCTGCTCGGCCTTGGCGGCGGCGACGACATCCCGCAACCCCGCCATCAGGCGCCCGGGCCGACTGGGTCGGCGGCGTCGAGCGTCGGCTCGAGCGTCCGCTTGGCATTCTCGTACGAGTTACCCAGGTGGTGTTCCATCAGCTCCGCCGCACGCGTGTCGTCCTTTGCCCAGATGGCCTCGAACACCGCCTGGTGTTCCTCGAGGGCGGCCTTGCTCCGCTCCGCGGAGCTGGCACTGCGGGACCGGGCCAGCACCATCTGCGCCAGGAGGTGCCGACCCTGGTTCACCAGCACGCCGTTGTGGGTCATGGCCAGGATCTGCAGGTGAAAGTCGTTTTCGTAGAGGAAGAGCCGTTCCGTGGCCGCCCCCTGGCGGGTGAGGTCGAGCAGTCTGCCCAGCATTTCGGCCTCCGCCTGGGTGCGACGCAGCGCAGCCTGCCGACTGGCGTAGGCCTCGATCACGAGGCGGAACTCGTAGAGGTTCGCCAGCTCGTCCTTGGTAAAGGTCTTGACGAAGGTGCCCTTGTGGCTGCGGATGGTGACCAATCCCTCGGCCGCCAGGGTCTGCAGCGACTCACGGATCGGCCCCCGGCTCGTCCCGAACTGCGCGGCCAGCTCGACCTCGTTGAGTCGCTCTCCAGCCGCCAGGGCGCCGCTGAGGATCAGCTGGCGCAGCAGCTCCGTGCTCTGGGCCCGGGCTGTGACCCGCCCCTTGGCGAGTGCCGCCTTGTCTGGGAAGCGATCCATGCAGGCATCATACAGACAGACTGTTAACAGTAAACAGACCACTGTTAACAGTACAATCTCAACGCGGGGTCACGGCCGGCCCTGCTCGGACCAGCCCGGCCGCGGCGGGCCCCGGATCCTGGCTGCCGTGATGCAGCACATACTGCACCGGGCCGCGGAACGTCACGACGATCACGACCCATCCGGCCGCAGCCCGCACCCGGCACACGGTGACCTGGGGCGCGGCTGGCGGCGGCACCGCGCCGGGCTTCGCGGTGAGAAGGCGGCCCGAATGCTTGCGCATGTCGAAACCCAGGCCGCCGCGCTCCCGCCGCCCTACGTCCTCGATGTGAGCGTGGTTGTGGCCATTGCCCGCGGGGACATGGAGATCGCTGCTGTCGCGTTGTCGGGAGATGCTGCTGGCCGCCGCACCGGGTTATCCTGGGGTGGCTGTCTTGACGGGAGGCGGCGGATGACGATCGGGCCGGGCTGAAGGATGGCAGCCGGGAGCCTTGCCTGGATGCGGGCGTCGGTGACGGACCGGGATCGCGTGATCGAGGTCGTCAAGGCGTCTTTTGCCGAGGGCAGGCTGACCAAGGCGGAGCTGGATCTGCGAGTGGAGCAAGCGCTGGTCTCGCGCTATTTCCGTGAGCTGCTGACCCTGATCGCCGACCTGCCGGCTGGCCCCTTCGGCAGGCTGCCCTGGCATCCGCCCGATCCCGCGCCACGGCGGACGAGCCGGCTGGCCGCCGCTGCCCTGACCTGCGCGGTTGCCGGGCCGGTGACCGCGGGGATCACCGTCATCCCGGCCATCATCCTCGGGCATATGGCGCGCCGCAGGGTCCGCCAGACCGGCGAGCGGGGCCTTGCCGGAGCGACGGCGGCCGTGGTGCTCGGGTGGCTTATGGTGCTGATCGCCGCGGTCGCCGTAGGCCTCGCCGCCTTACTCGCCAGCCAACTGCCCGAGGCATAGACCGGCACGCAACCCAAGTGCGACGCACCTTCAACGCGCTGCAGCAACGCTGGCTTTACGAGCTGCCAGACCCGGCATGCCAGGGCGCGAGCGGCGCCGTGGGATCCCGGGCCGTGGCGGGACACCGAAGTCAGCTGTCAAGGAGGCCAGGATGCTGAAACGCAGGGTCCGCAACCTCGCCGTAGCCGCAATCACGATCGTGTTCGCAACCATGCTCACTGCTTTGAGCACTGCCGGCGCATCCGCCACCACGACGGCAGATCATGCTGACCCGTTCTATTTGAACTACAACTCTCAGGCCGCCGGTCGCACGCTCTGTCTGGGCATTTCTGGGGGCGATGATGACGCGCCAGCTGTCCAGTGGACCTGCAACGGGCACCCCGATCAGATCTGGCATCTAGGGCTGGAGTGGGGGAACAGCGCTTACTACGAGCTGATCAACAACGATGACCAGTGCCTGGGCGTGGCTGGCGGAAGCATTGCGCAGGGAGCACGGGTCGTCGGCTGGACCTGCTCGACTGGCGCTCCGAATCAGTATTGGTCAGCTGGCTCGGCATCCTGCGGTCTCTACCATCCGTATTACAACCTGGGCACCGTTCTGGATGGTACCGATCTGGTTCTCGGAGTGAGCGGCAACAGCCTCGAAGCTGGCGCGTCCATGGTTATCTGGAGCTTCCAGGACCGATGCAATAACCAGTACTGGGAGCCTTAATGGCCCGAGCAAGCAGAACCGGCGCGATAGCTGCCGTCATGCTCGTTTCGGCGATCGCTGGATGCCGGGCACCGGGACTGGAGGCCGGCCGGGCGGTGCCGGGCCACACGCAAGCAGCGTCGGTTAAGACGGGCCTGGCCGTGCCGCTGACGGGAACCAAGGTGAGTGCGCTGATACCTGGCCCCCGCGGCTTTACCGTTGACCCGTCGAAGTCCGACGATTCAGGCGAGCAGGTCCTGACGACTCCCACGCCGCCGGGCGCCAGCCTGCAAGATATCAGCTGCGCCAGCTGGTGGGCGGGGACCAGTTATATCGGCCCAGGGGATGTCGGGTACGCGGTTAAGGAGTTCACCAGGTCAGACGGGATCACGCTGACCATAATCGTGAACATTTACCGACGTGGCGGTGGCACGAGTGTCTTCGACGCCGCCATGGTGCTGCACAACCGGTGCACGCATTTCACGTACCGGGATGCCGACGGCTTGCGGTACCGGGTTGACATCAAGCCTGCCTCGCAGGCAGGCCTCGGTGATCGCTCGCTGACCTACGATGCAACCGAAACCGCCGGTGGTGAGGTGTTCCCCACCGAGGTCACGCTCATCCAAGTGGGCAACGCCACCATCGGCATCAACCAGACGGGCCCGGCAGCATCGCCGCCGGTGCGCGTCGTGCCCCCGCTTGCCAGGCTGATCGCCGCGCTGCGCGCGACCCGATACTGACTCGCCCGGAGACCGCCCCGGCCGCAGCCGCGGCGCCCTCACCCAGTGGCCGGTCTCCGCTCAGCCGACGTCGAGGCCGCCAGTCCTGGTCCGCTTGAGCTCGAAGAAGTTCGGGTTGCGGGCCAGCGCCAGAACTCCGTCGAACACGGCAAGGGCCTCATCGCCACGCGGGATGGCGTTCAGGACCGGGCCGAAGAAGGCCACTCCGTCGACGTGAAGGGTGGGGGTGCCGACATCGTCGCCGACTGGGTCCATGCCCTCGTGGTGGCTCTTGCGCACCTCCTCGTCGTAGGTCTCGACGTGCGCGGCCTCGGCCAGCTCCGCCGGCAACCCGACTTCGGCCAGGGCCTGGCGGCAAACCGTGTCGAAGTCCTCGATGTCCTCCCTGTGGATGCGGTTGCCCATGGCCGTATACAAGTCACGCAGCACCGCCTCGCCGTGCTGCCGGGAAGCGGCCATCGCCACCCGCACCGGTCCGATCGACCTGTCGACCAGGTCGCGGTACCAGTCGGGGAGCTCCCGGTTCTCGTTGAGCACGTACAGGCTCATCACCCGGAAGCGCAGGTCGATCGGCTGCTGCTTCTCGACCTCGAGGATCCAACGTGAGGTGATCCAGGCGAACGGGCAAGCCGGGTCAAAGTAAAAGTCAACCCTCGGCGGGGTTGACGGCTCGTTGGCGGCGGCCTGGACGGCGTTCATCCCGGTTTCCTCCTAGCTCGGTGTCTCAGTCCGATGCTAGATGGAAAGAGGACCAAGCTTAGGATCCAATTCAATGAAAGAAACATGGGCCATTTTCGAGCCTTGATCTGCACGTCGAGCCGCCGTCGCCCGGTTCTGGACGGGGCCGGAAGTGGCGGCAGCACTCCGCTGACCTTGACCAGCCGCTGCACGTTGTCGAGATCGCCGGGTCGGACGAGGGCGAGGGGTAACGTT
>Ga0335075_10005193_pt1 | contig 20270 bp, 16 predicted proteins | sample Lox_Sample_24_FD_206723 | JGI IMG/M metagenome (GOLD analysis project Ga0335075, IMG submission 206723) | Soil microbial communities from Loxahatchee National Wildlife Refuge, Florida, United States - Lox_Sample_2.4 | ecosystem: Environmental > Terrestrial > Soil > Wetlands | place: USA...
CAAGCGCCACCACCACAGCGGCGCTCGATATGGGACGTTTGGCCAGCATGCGCAACCCGAAGCGCGCATCGCGCCACCACTCCACCGGGGAAAGGAACCCGCGCTGGGCTCGCTGCCGCTCCCTGAGGAGGGTCACGTTCCCGAACTGCCGGTGCGCCGCACGCGCCGCGTCCTGCGCGCTCATCCCCTTCGCCCGGTAGCGCTCTTCCAGCAGTGCCATGTGCTCGCGAATCTCCGCATCGAACGCCTGGTCTTCACGTCCCTGCGCTGCGTGACCCTTCACGCGCGCCCACAGCATGCGCAACGTCGGCATCGCCTCACCCCTGCCTTTCGAGCTTCAGCACGCGGTCCATTACGCCGGCCACGCGCTCCCAGTTCTCCGTCTCGCGCTCGAGCTGCTTCGCGCCCTGCCTGGTGATGGAGTAGAAGCGCGCCTTGCGGTTGTTCTCGCTGGTCCCCCACTTCGAGGCGATCCATCCCTGCTGTTGCAGCCTGAGCAGGGCCGTGTAGACCGTCCCCTCGTTCAGGTTCATAACGCCGCCGCTCACCTGCTCGATGCGCCGCGCAATCCCGAACCCGTGCAGAGGCCCCATCGCATAGAGTGTTTTCAACACCATCAGGTCCAGCGTGCCCTGCAGGACTTCCGATTTGCCTTCTGCCATCGCGCCCGCTCCTTTGGACATTGCACAGAAGCTATCACACTGACCTTTGGAATGTCCATAGGAGGGGCGCTGTGAGGACGGGGTGCAGGTTACAGGGGACAGGGAGCAGGGAGCAGGGGGGGGCAGGGAGCAGGGGGCAGGGGGCACGGAGCAGGGTGCAGCTTTCCAGAGGGTGCGTGGAATGGGTGGTCCCGTCTTCCGGACCGTTCACTCATCCGAGACCGGAGCAATCAGTTCTCGTGGCGGAGGGCGGTGACAGGATCGAGATTGCCCGCGCGCATTGCAGGCAGCCATGCGGCCAGCAGCGCGACCGAGCCGAGCAGGAGGATGATTGCCGCCAATGGAGCCACGCCGAAAGAGCTCTTCGCAAACATCTGGAAGCGGACGAGGCGCCCGATCAGGATGCTGCCGCAGAGTCCGATAGCGAGGCCGCAGGCGGCGAGCCTGGCAACTGTGACCAGAATGAGCCTGAGGATCTGTCCGCGGCGAGCGCCCAGCGCCATACGCACGCCGATTTCCTGCACGCGTTGCGAGACGTTGTAAGAGATCACGCTGTAAATTCCGATGGCCGCGAGTGCGAGACCCAGGAAAGCGAAGCTGCTGAACAGCGCCATGTTGAAGCGGGGCTGCTGCGTTTCCTGGCTCATCACCTCGTCGAGGGTATGCGGCTTGCCGAGAACCAGATCCTTGTCGAGATCGCGCGCCTTCCTGCGCACGGCGTTGATGATGGTCAGCGGGTCACCGGCCGTTCGAACCGCCAGCTGGCGCACCGGCGGAGCGTACAAGGTGTAGGGCAGATAGACGGCCGGAGCCGGTGCTTCCGTAAGGCCGTTGTTCCTGATATCCCCGATGATGCCCACGACGGTGACGCCGGCGGCGAGGCCGGGAGCGGTGAGCAGCTGCGGGTTATCGGGCGTTTTGGCCAGAGCGTCGATCTGTATGGAGCGGCCCACCGGATCCTGGCCAGCCGGCCAGAGGCGCGCAGCGCTCTGGTTGATGAGAGCCACGCGCATGCCGGTTTCGATTTCGGCTTCGGTGAATTCGCGGCCGCTCTTCAGGGGAATGCCGAGGGTCTGCGGATAGCGCGGACTAATGAGGGCAATCGCGACGGTGCGGTCTTCCATCCGCGGCAGGCCGGAGATGGTGAAGGGGGAACGGATCTCCGCGTAGGGCAGGCCTGAATTGCCAAGCTCCGCATCCTGCGCGCCTGGCAGGCTGGCGATGCTGGCCAGGAGGTTTCGATCGAGCTCGTTGCGCTGCTGCCAGGTGGGATAGCTTTTCGGCGGCAGCGTCACCTCGACGGAAAGCACTCGCGAAGGCTGGAAACCGGGGTCGGTGGAGAGCATCTGAAGAAAGCCGCGCACCGCGAGGCTCGCGCCAGCCAGCAGGATCACCGACAAAGAGATTTCGGCGACCACCAGCCCGCTGCGCAGGGCGCGGCCGCGCAAACGGCCCGTTGCGCCGCCGCCGCCGTCTTTGAGCGTGTCGACCAGGCCGGGGCGCGAGGAGCGCAGCGCGGGCGCAAGGCCGAACAGAATGCCGGTGAGCATCGAGACCACGAGCGAAAAGAGGAGCACCCAGCCGTTGATGGTGATGCGGGCTTCGTTGGGAACGTAGTCCGGCGGGATGAGGGCGGCAATGAGCCGTGTGGCTCCGAAGGCAAAGAGGACGCCGAGCGCACCGCCGGCGAAGGAGAGCAGGACGCTTTCGGTGAGGAGCTGACGGACGAGCCGGCCGCGGCCGGCGCCCACGGCGAGCCGCATGGCGATTTCGCGGGCGCGTCCGGTGGTGCGGGCGAGCTGCAGATTGGCTACGTTGACGCAGGCGATGAGCAGCAGCAGACCAACCGCGGCCAGCAGCAGGTGCAGGCTGTCGCTCATCGCGCCGCTGGCCGAGGTGATGTCCATGTAGTTCAGCAGGATCGTACGCAGCTGGCCTTTCGGGTAGTCGTCCGGGTGCTCGACGGCGAAGTGGATGTTGAGCTGGTTCAGCTGCTGCTCGGCGGCATGCTGCGAAACACCAGGCGCGAGGCGCATGATGACGGCGAGGCCGTCGGGGTCTTTCAGGTCAGTGGCCAGAGGCAGCCAGAAGGCCTCGTTTGTCCACCAGCCGAAGCGCGGCGGCATGACTCCGATAATGGTGCGCGGCACATCGTCGACGGTGATGGTGCGCCCGATGGCGTGGGGATCGCCTGAGAAGAAACGCTGCCAGAAACCGTAAGTCAGCACCACGACGGGCGCGGGCTGGCCGCCGGGGCCGATGTCGAAGGGCTGAATGGTTCGCCCCAGCAGCGGCCTCACCCCCAGGAAGTTGAAAGCGTTGCCGGTAAGGAAGACGGCGAAGAAGTTCTCCGGATTGATGCCGCCGGTCAGCATGACGCGCTTTGGATTGGTCGCCATCACCTCGGAGAAGGCGGGCAGCTTCTGGATTTCCTGCATCTCGCGCTGGCTATACCAGTGCCAGCCGTTCACGGCGTCCCTGGGGCCGACCACCGCAGGCGCCCAGATCTGGTTGGGGCGCAGGTAGGGGTAGGGTGCGATGAGGACGCCGTAGACCACGCTGAAAAGCGCGATGCTGGCGCCGATGCCGAGCATGAGCGAGAGCAGCGCCACCACGGTGAAGCCTGCATTATTGCGGAAGGTGCGCAGGGCGAAGCGCAGGTCCTGCAGGAGGCGCTCCGGCCACAGCCAGCCCCACGCTTCGCGGGACTGGTCGCCGGCGATGACCATATTGCCGAACCTGCGAATGGCCGCCTGGCGCGCCTCGGCGGGCCGCATGCCGGCCTCGATGTTCTCCTGGGCTTCGAGGTCGATATGCTCCTGCATTTCGTCCTCTAAACGTCTGCGGCGATGTTCCCAGCCTTTCATCGCATCCTCCTCGCTTGATGGGAGTGCGGGGCCCTATGAATTCCGTTCCGGCAGCGGCGAGAGCAAGCGGGCAATCGCGCCTGCGAAACGCTCCCACCTGGAGGTCTCGGCCGTGAGGCGTTTGCGGCCCTTCGCTGTGAGGCGATAGAAGCGGGCTTTGCGATTGTTCTCGGAGAGGCCGTCGCCGGCGACGATGAGGCCGCCGCGCAGGAGGCGCTGGAGGGCCGGATAAAGGGATCCGTGGCCGACCTGCAGCACTTCTTCGGAGCGCTGCTGGATGATGCGGGCGATGGCGTGACCGTGCGCCGGTCCGAAGGCGAGAGTTTGCAGGATGAGCAGGTCGAGGGTGCCCTGCAGGAGTTCGAGCTGGCGGTCGCGCTCTCCGGTCGTCATTCGACCTGAAGATAGACAGGTTCGGGTCGAATGTCAAGGGGAGACAAGCCGGGCTATGGAAAGGGGCTGATCCAGCCTCAGGGGCGTTGAGTCTGCGCCTGAGGCTGGATTGCCGGCTTGCGGTGAGTGCCCAATGTGAACCTGCTCACGTAGTCAGGACGAAGCCCATCAGAGCTTCGGCGTCGTATTGGCTCTGCCGGCCATTGCCATTGGTCATGGTGGCCCACACGTACAGGTTGGCGGCGAACCCCGCGGTGGCACAGCCCGCCAGGAGATCGCCCACAGTGGGCGCCGGCGTGACGGGCGAATCGCCTGGAGCGGCAGTGACGGGGCCGCTGGGAAGCGCCGCGAGCAACGGAGGCACCAAATTCGTGACGCCGCGAACCAGCTCGAGGGCGAAGGTCCCGTAATTCGCCGGCTGGCTCGCGGTAAAGGCGAGGTTGACGCCGGTGGATTTGGCGGTGGAGCCGGTGCCGTAGTGCAGGACTCCGCAGCCATCGGCCATGGTTGGGGGCGATGTGCTGAGCTCCGGCTGCTGGAGCACGGCCACGCACTGCTGATTGTTCACCTCGATTATCAGGGGCAGGCTGATCAGGTTCGGGCTGAGGGGATTGCCTGAGGCATCGAGGAACTGCAGCTGAATGGTATGTTGCCCGTTGGTGAGTACGGTGCTGTCCAGCTCGTAGCCCAGCGCCGGCGGCTGATAATCGAACAGCGTCGCTATGGGATGCACGGGGTAGCAGCCGGGCGATGGGCCCTGCGTCGTGGAGGGCACTGTGATGAGGGTGGTGGTGGTGCCGTTGTAGTAGTAGACGGTCCAGCTGCCGGTTTGTACGACGGAGTCCACCTCCACCTGATAGAAGCGGGCGCCGGCGTTGTAGGCAGACTGATAGTTCACCATGATGGGCAGGGTTCCGCCGAACGGCGCGTCCGTCACCTGGTAGGGCGCGCCCGAGGGTGTGGTCGCCAGGCCGGTGGTTTGACTGACGTAGTTGGCGGGAATCTGGCCGATGCCCATCAACAGCGGGCCGTCAGTGAGGAACTGGGAGAAGAGAACTTCTTCGATCTCCACATTGCAGCACACCAGCAGTTCTCCGGCGTAAGGAACTGCCACGCTGGATGGACGGAAGGGAACGCCGGTAACCACGGTGTTGACCGTCCCGCTGGTGATGCTGACCGTAACGATGGAGTTGGAAGGATCGCGCTGCGGGACGTAGAGCGAATCCTGTGCGACGTCGGCCCAGGTGAGGAAGAAGGGATTGGTGAGGCCCTTGGCCACATTGGAGATGGCGCCGCTGCTGATCTGGACTTCGCTGATGTTCCCGGCCTGATCGCTGACGTATGCGTACTGCAGGTCGGAGGTCAGCACCAGGCCGATGGCTTCGTTGAGCCCCGAGGTGATCACGGTTTTTGCGCCGGTGGTGAGATTGATGCGAAGCAGCCTGGCGGGCGTGTTGTACTCCACCACGTAGGCGGCATTGTGCGCCTCGTCGAGAAACATCTGCTGCGGCGAATTCAATCCGGTGGCGACAACGGTGGCAGCGCTGCGGTTCGCGCTGCTGAGGGCCACTTTCACCAGGTCGCCGGTGCGTTCGGTTACGTAGGCATGGACGCCGTCGGTGCTCAGCTTCACATCTTCGGGCGTGGTGTAGCCGGTGCCCAGCACTTTGTAGGCGGGGGTAGCCGGCGCGAGCGTGAGGGAAGAGAGGTTGCCGCTGTACTCCACAAAAATGAGCTCATTGTGAAGGGCGCTGAGGTCGCAACCGATGGCTCCGCCGAGTCCGGTTTGCAGCGCGGTTTGCGTTGGCGCCGGGGTGGGAAGGTGAATTGGGATGATCGGGACACGAATGGGTGGGTTGATTGCAGGCATAGGAATCCTCCATTTCGATTCCCTGGCGCGGCCTGAGTTTGAATTCGCGGGTTGTCCTGGGCCGCGTTGGGTTAGCGCGTCATCCAGGCACCGGCTTAAATGAGACTGCTGGCGTCTCGAACGGAATGAAGCCGATGGGAGGGCGGCGTGCGAATACAAGATACCTGGAATGCAGGCTTGTCAAGTAAATTCCTCGAGGGGAGGGTCCGGTGTTGGAGTGATTGCTGCGGGATTGCAGCAGCAGCGGGACGGTGGAATGGCCAGACGGAAGTCGGCGGTCGCGCTCCGCAGGCGAGCCAGTTTTTTTCGGAGCGCCATCGGCGGCTATTCGGTCCGCGGTGGCGTTGTTGCACTTCCGGAACGGCTCAGGGAACCGGCGGGAGCAGTCACAAAAGGGTGCAGAGTGCCATGCTAGGATGAGGCATCGCGCTATGAATCAGAGCGTTTCCATTGCGGTTGTGGGATCGGGCTATGTGGGGCTGGTGGCCGCGGCATGCTTTGCGGAGATCGGGCACCGCGTGGTGTGCGTCGACAACGACGAGGCCAAGGTGCGGACGCTGCGCGAGGGCGGGATTCCGATCCACGAGGAGTATCTGCCGGAGCTGCTGAACCGGCACCGGGCGAACCGGGTGGAGTTCACGACCGACCTGCGGCGCGCGACCCAGGGAGCGGAGGCAATTTTTGTCGCGGTAGGAACGCCGCAGAGCCAGACCGGCAGCGCGGACCTTTCCTATGTGGACGCGGTGGCGAGCGAGATCGCGCGGTCGATCGACGGGTACAAGGTGATCGTGGAGAAGAGCACCGTGCCGGTGTATACCAACGAGTGGATTTCGCGGGTGATCGAACGGAGCGGCGTGTCGCGGGAGATGTTCGACGTGGCGTCGAACCCGGAGTTTCTGCGCGAGGGCTCGGCGGTGACGGACTTTCTGCACGCGGACCGGATCGTCCTGGGTGTGGAGACGCCGCGGGCGGCGCAGGTGCTGGGCGAAATTTACGCGCCGTTGTCGTCGGGGGAGTATTACCGGGCGGCGCAGGCGGTGCCCGGACCGCGGACGGCGGACGATCCGCCGCCGGTGCTGCTGACCTCGACGAAGGCGGCGGAAATCATCAAGCACGCCTCAAATGCGCTGCTGGCGACGAAGATTTCGTTTATCAACGCTGTGGCCAACATCTGCGAGGCGGCCGGCGCGGACGTGGAGGAAGTGGCGAAGGGGATCGGGATGGACGCGCGCATCGGGCCGAAGTTCCTGCAGGCGGGCATCGGCTACGGGGGCTCGTGTTTTCCGAAGGATGTGGCGGCGTTTCGGCATGCGGCGGAGCAGATGGGCGTGGACTTCGGGCTGCTGGAAGAAGTGGAGAAGATCAACAACGAGCAGCGGCAGCGGTTTTTCCGCAAGGTGCGATCGGCGCTGTGGACGATCCGGGGCAAGAAGATTGCGGTGCTGGGGCTGGCGTTTAAGGGCGGGACGGACGATATTCGCGAATCGCCGGCGCTGGAGATTGTGCAGCGGCTGCTGAAAGACGGCGCCAGCGTGGTGGCGTACGACCCGGCAGCGGCGGCTCGAGCCAGCGAGGTGATTCCGGCGGGACCGCAGATGCGCTATGCGGAGGATGCGTACGCGGCGGCGCAGGATGCGGACGTGTTGCTGATCCTGAACGACTGGCAGGAATTCGCGGAGCTGGATCTGCAGCGGCTGCACTACACGCTGCGCTATCCGATCGTGGTGGACGGGCGCAATTTGTACGATCCGGCGAGGATGGCGGAGCTGGGCTTCACGTATCTGAGCGTGGGACGGCCGGGGGTTTCGCACACGCGGGACGGCGTAGGCCAGCGGCTGGTGTAAGCGAGCCGGCGAGGCGCCACCGAAGCGGAGTGCGCCGCGCGAGGACGACGATATCGCAGAGTGACGATGGCCCCTTCAATCCAGACAGAGCAGAAGGGTGTGCCGGACGCGGCGGCGGTGAAGCGCGTGCTGATCTACCGGCTCGGCAGCCTTGGCGACACGGTGGTGGCGCTGCCGGCGCTGCACGTGCTGAGGCGCGCGTATCCGCAGGCGGAGCGCCGGATGCTGACGAACATACCAGTGCATGCGAAGGCGCCGGCGGCTGCGGCGGTGCTGGGCGACTCGGGGCTGGCGCACGGATACATTCAATATCCGATACGTCTGCGAAATCCCGCTGAAATAGCGCGGGTGTGGCGGAAGGTCCGGCAATTCCGGCCGGATTTGCTGGTGTATCTGGCGCCGGGGCGGACGGAGGAGGCGATTCGGCGCGATCTGAGATTCTTCCGGCTGTGCGGCATCCGCAGAGTGGTGGGGCTGCTCGACAGCGAGTCGGCGTGTAACCAGTCTCTGGGCAACGGATGGTACGAATCGGAGGCGGCGAGGCTGCTGCGCGCGGTGCGGACGATCGGCGAAGCCGACGTGAACGATCTGCGCAGCTGGGATCTGCGGCTGACGGAGGCGGAGAGGCAGAAGGCAGAGACCTGGCTGGCGCCGCTGGCCGGGCGCGCCGTGATCGCGTGCGGACCGGGAACGAAGATGCAGGCCAAGGACTGGGGGCAGGATCGATGGCAGGCGCTGCTGGGGCGGCTGAGCCGGGAAACGCTGCCGGAGCACGGGCTGGTACTGGTGGGCGCTCGGGAAGAAGCAGAAATTGCGAACGCGGCGGCGGCAGAGTGGCGCGGACCGGTGGCGAATCTGTGCGGGAAGCTGACGCCGAGGGAGACGGCGGCGGCGCTGGCGCGCGCGGAGCTGTTTCTGGGGCCGGACAGCGGACCGATGCATCTGGCGGCGGCCCAGGGGGTGCCGTGCGCGATCGCGTTTGCGGCGATCGACCTGCGGGGCAGGTGGTTTCCGGTGGGGACGATGCATCGGCCTGTGTATCACGCGGTGGAGTGCGCGGTATGCCGCCTGGAGGTGTGCGTGGAGAAGCAGAAGGTGTGCACGACGTCGATTACGGTGGAGGAGATGTTCGCAGCGGCTGTCGAAGCGTGGAAGAATGGGCAGAGACAACGAGTGGAAGCGACAGCATAACGGCAGAAGAGAGAAACGGCATGTACATTGTGACGGGCGGGGCAGGATTCATCGGCAGCAACCTGGTGCACGGGCTGAATCGGCACGGCATCAGCGACATCCTGGTGGTGGATAACCTGGCCGATCCGCGGAAACTGGAAAACCTGCACGGCGCGCGATTCATCGATTATCTGGATAAGCGGGAGTTCCGCCGCGCGCTGAAGGAGCGGGCGCTGGGCATCGCGAAGGTGGAGGCGGTCTTCCACCAGGGCGCGTGCACGAACACGCTGGAAGACGACGGCGTGTACATGATGGACAACAACTTTACCTGCTCGAAGGAGGTGCTGGAGTATGCGCAGCAGCAGGGTGCGCCGCTGGTGTACGCGTCGACGGCCGCGGTGTACGGCCTGAGCGGGCCGGGGCACTTTACGCCGGAACTGGAGAATGAGAAGCCGCTGAACGTGTACGGGTTCTCGAAGCTGGTCTTCGACCACTATGTGCGGAAGCGGATGGCGGAGGGATCGCTGGAGGGAACCGTGGTGGGGCTGCGGTACTTCAACGTGTACGGGCCGCGCGAGGGGCACAAGGGGCGGATGGCGTCGGTGATGCACCACTTCGCGAAGCAGATGAAGGAAACCGGGAAGGTGAAGCTGTTCGAGGGCTCGGGCGGGTACGGGAACGGCGAGCAGCGCAGGGATTTTGTGTTCGTGCGCGACCTGGTGGAGCTGAATTTGTTCTTCGCGCAGGCGGGGCCGTACGCGGGCGCAAAGATCTATCAGGCGGTGGTGAACGCGGGGTCGGGAACGGCGCGCACATTCAGGGAAGTGGTGCACGCGCTCGAGGAGGTTCACGGCCCGACGAAGATCGAGTACATCCCCATGCCGGCGGATCTGAAGGATCGCTACCAGCACTTTACTGAGGCGGATCTGGCGGGGCTGCGAGCGACGGGATGCGACGTGAAATTTACGAGTCTCGAAGAGGGCGTGCGGGAGACTTTTGCGCAGGCCGAACCAGCTCTCGCGCGGGCGTGACGCGGAGATTCACGGCAGGAACCGTTCCACAGCTTCCAGAAGAGACGCGGCGCGGGCATCGGCCAGGGCTGCGGCCTGAGCCGCTCCGGCTTTTTGGGTCTGCGGGTCGCCATCGATAAAGATGGACGGGATGCCGAGCGCGCGGGCGGCCTGGATATCGGAGATCGAGTCGCCGATAAGGATGCTGTTATCGCGGGTGGCATCCGGGAAGTCGCGGAAGGCCTGCTCAAAGAGGCCGGTCTTCGGCTTGCGGCAATCGCATTCGTTCCTGTCGTGCGGACAAATATAGAAAGCGTCGATGCGAGCGCCGTGGGCGGCGAGGTGCTGCTGCAGCTTCGCGTGAATCGTGTCGACATCGGCGCGGGTATAGAGGCCGAGGGCGATGCCGCGCTGATTGGAGACAACGATGACGGTGCGGCCGGAGCGGTTGAGGGCGGCGATGGCGGATTCGACGCCGGGGAGCAGATGAAATTCGCTCCAGTTGTGGATGTAGGCGCCCTCGGGCGGTTTGCGATTGAGCACGCCATCGCGGTCGAGAAAGACGCAGCGGATGCTGGGAAAGTGTGGGTTCACCGGCAGGGAATGAGCGTCATGCGCAGCTAGTATGATAGCGAAGAATCCTCAATGGAGATGACGGGCTGAGCTCGTCGCGGCCTGGGAGCAAACGATGGCGGAGATGCCGGATCGGGAGACAGTCTTCGAGCGCGCGATCGCGGAACATACGGCGACGATCGAGAGACTGCGCGGCCAACTGCCGGTGCTCGAGCGTATTGCCGCGGAGATGACGCGGGCGATTCTGAACGGGAACAAAATTCTGTGGTGCGGGAACGGCGGGAGCGCGGCCGACTCGCAGCATCTGGCGGCGGAGCTGGTGGGGCGGTTTCGGCGGGAACGGCGCGGGGCGGCTTCGATTGCCCTGACGACGGACACTTCGATTCTGACCGCGGTTGGGAACGATTACGGGTACGAGCAGATTTTCCGGCGGCAGGTGGAAGCGCTGTGCGTGGAGGGAGACGTGGTGGTGGGGCTGTCGACCTCGGGCAACAGCCGCAACGTATGCCTGGCGCTGGAAGAGGCGCGGAAGCTGGGCGCGATTACGGTGGCGATGACCGGAGCGGGCGGCGGAGCGCTGAAGGGGATAGTGGACGCGGCGCTGTGCGTGGAGGCGAAGGACACGGCGCGAATCCAGGAGGGACATATTCTCTGCGGGCACATGCTGTGCGACTGGGTGGAGATGGCGCTGTGCGCGCATGAGGCGGAGACGCGATGATCCGGGATTTGCATCGCGTGATGCAGCTGATGGAAGGGGACTGGCGGCAGACGCGCGTGTTGGTGGTGGGCGACGTGATGCTGGACCGGTACGTGTGGGGCGAGGTGGAACGGATTTCGCCGGAGGCTCCGGTGCCGATCGTGCGCGCGGTACATCGCACGGAGCGCGCGGGCGGCGCGGGCAACGTAGCGATGAACGTGGCGGGACTGGGAGCGCAGGCGTTGCTGCTGGGGTTCTGCGGCGAGGACGCGGAGGGTGCGGCGCTGGAGGCATGCCTGCGCGGTGCCGGCGTGGAAGCGCGACTGACGGCGGTGCCCAGCCATCCCACGACGACCAAGCTTCGCATCCTGGGCGGCAAGCAGCAGATGATGCGCCTGGATATGGAGCAGACGGAAGGCTATCAGCCTGAGGCGTACGCGGCGCTGATGGAGGCGATGGAAGCCGGCCTGGAAACGGCGCAGGCGCTGGTGCTCTCGGATTACGCGAAAGGCGTGCTGAGCGAACAGGTGTGCCAGCGGGCGATTGCGGCGGCGAAGCGGCGGGGGATTCCGGTGCTGGTGGATCCGAAGCAGCGCGATCTGCGCCGGTATCGGGGCGCGACGGCAATCTGCCCGAACCTGTCGGAGCTGGCGGCGAGCACGGGAGGAACGGCGAAAAACGTGGAAGGGCTGCTGACGGCCGGGCAGAAGCTCGCGGGGGAACTGGGGCTGAATTATCTGGTGGCGACGCTGAGCGAGAAGGGCATCGCGGTGCTCGGCGAGGATTCGCAGTTTGTAGCGCCGGCGGCAGCGCGGCAGGTCTTCGATGTTTCTGGCGCAGGCGATACGGTGATGGCGACGCTGGCGCTGGCGCTGGCGAGCGGTCTGGAGATTGAGACGGCGGTGCAGCTGGCGAATGTGGCGGCGGGGATCGTAGTGGGGAAGGTGGGCACGGTTCCGGTGACCCGCGACGAGCTGCTGACGAACCTGATGCCGGAGATCGAGCTGCAGGCGCAGGAGAAAGTGCTGACGCTGGAGGCGCTGCTGGTGCGGGCCTCGGCGTGGCGATCGGCGGGCCAGAGCATCGTGTTCACGAATGGGTGCTTCGATCTGCTGCACCTGGGGCACATTACCCTGCTCGAGGACGCGCGGCGCGAGGGCGACCGGCTGGTGGTGGCCATCAACAGCGACGCATCGGTGCGCGGGCTGAAAGGGCCCACGCGGCCGATTGTGGGCGAACGCGAGCGGGCGCGAATCCTGGCGGCGCTGGCCGCGGTGGACGCGGTGGTGGTCTTCGGCGAGCCGACACCGCTGCGGCTGATCGAGGCTCTGCGGCCGGAGGTGATCGTGAAGGGCGGCGACTATCGCGAAGAGACGGTGGTGGGCGCGAAGGAAGTGCGCTCGTGGGGCGGGCGGGTGAAGATCGTGCCGACGGTCGCGGGTTTCAGCACGACGAAGCTGATTGAGAGAGCGAATAGCTGAAAAAGGCAGCGGAGAAGCGGGTAGCGGAGGAGCGGGTAGCTAAGAAGCGGTTAGCTGAAGAGCGGTTAGCGGGTAGCGGAAGAGCGGCTGGTGGAGAGCCGGTTACTAAAGACCGGTGGTTTCCTGGCCGGGTTCGATTATGCTGGGAGCAAGCAATCCAATCCCCCAGGCTCCAGGAAGAAAACGGCGACGATGCCGAAAATTCGTGAACCGCTTCCTCGCCCCAGATGCGGGGAGGCGGAGCCAGTCCGGTGGCCCTTCCCCCGCCATCTCCCCTGGCGGCTGCTCTGCGCAGCGCTGGGGCTGCTGATCGCGGCAACTTCGTTTGCGCAAAACCCGGTTCGGCACGCGGATGTGATCTTCGAGCACCTCGATCGGGACAGCGGCCTGCCCAGTCCCATCGTCCAGGCTCTTGCGCAGGATGGCCATGGCTTTCTGTGGATCGGGACGGGGAGCGGCGTCTCGCGGTGGGACGGCTATCATTTTCGGAATTATGCGTTCCAGGTCGGCGTGCCCGGATCTCTGCCGGACAACGACGTCTACTCCATGTACACCGATCCGGCGGGGACGCTGTGGGTGGGAACCATGTCGCGGGGCGTGGCACGCTACGACTCGGCCCGCGATGCTTTCCAGACATTTGTGCCGCCGGGCAAGGATCAGACCTACGCGACCGTCTACGCGATGGTGACCGACGGGCACGGTGGGCTGCTGGTGGGAACGCGCCAGGGGCTGGACGATCTGGATCCAGCGACGGGAACGTTTACCCACATACCGTTCGACGGAGCGACGGGCCGGATTGCGGTGATGACGCTGGTCCGCGACCGGAGCGGGCGCATCTGGGCCGGAACGCCGCAGGGGATTTTCCGCAGCGACGGCGAAGGGCAGCACTTTACGGCGCAGCGTGTCTTTGGGCAGACGACGGTGCGGGTGTGGAGGCTGCTGTTCGATCATGAAGGGCGGCTCTGGATTGGATCGACGGCGGGAGCGTACGTGCTGGAGCCAGCGGAGCAGACAGCGCGCCCCATCCACGAGACGACGGGCGGGCCGTCGCTGCTGGACAAGGAGCCGGTGGACACGATCTGCGAGGCGGCGCCGGGCGTGATCTGGCTGGGAACGCTGGGGCAGGGAATCGTGGCGGTGGATGCAGGGACGCTGGAGACCGATCGCATCGCGCACGACGCGGCGTATTCGACGAGCCTGCCCAGCGACAGCGTGGTGAAGCTGCTGACCGATCGGGACGGCTCGGTGTGGGTGGGGACGACCGACGGTGTGGGCCGGACCGAACCGGGCGGCGGCATTCTCACCTTCTTCGGCGCGACGGGGGCGAGCGGCCAGACGGGACGGATTGCGGATGAGGGCGTGACCGCGGTGCTGCCGGTGGGGAACGATCGTTACTGGCTGGGGCTGAACCAAAACGGCGTGGAAGAGGTAACGCTCAACGGCGGAACGATCGAGACGATGATGCATATCGCCGCCGGAGTTCAGGCGCCGCTGCCCGCAGGACAGGTGAACACGCTGGTGAGTGCGCAGGACGGCAGCGTGTATGTGGGGACGCAGGACTGGGTTTATCGAATAGATGGTGACGGGCGCGGCCTGGCGGCGCTGCCTCGCCCGCATGAGCCGGCCATTCGCGTGGATGCTCTGCTCGACGATGGAGGCACGCTGTGGATCGGATCCCATAAGGGGCTGTGGAAGGAAGATCTCTCGACAGGCTCAGCGCTGCGCAATGCGCCGCAACCGATCGCTCTGCCGCTGAGCTCTCCGGAGATTACGGTGCTGGCGCGCGGTGCGGGCGACGACCTGTGGGTAGGAACTTCGGTCGATCTGGTGCGCTACGACATGGCGAGCCATGCCATCGAACGGATTCCCGTAGATCCGGGGGACGCGAATGCGCTTCCGGCCGCGGTAACGTCGCTGCTGCTGGACCGGCAGCATCGCTTGTGGGTGACGACGTGGGGCGGCGGGGTGTGCGTCATTGAAGCACGCGATGCGAACGGCAAGCCGCAGATTCGCGGGCTGTCGCAGGGGCTGCCGAACACCAACGCCGACGACGCGCTCGAGGCTCCGGATGGAAAAATCTGGGTGAGCACCGATGACGGTTTCGCGGTCATCGACCCACAGAGCTTTGCGATCACGCCGCTGCGGCAGGCGGATGGCGTGGCGATTCCCGCGTACTGGGAGCATGCGGGGGCGAACAGCGCAGACGGGCGCCTGATGTTTGGCGGCGATGGCGGGCTGACGGTGATCGACCCGGCGCGGGTGAAACCTCTGCGCGCTGCGGCTGCGGTGGTGGTGACGGATATTCAGGACGGAGACCGGCCATTTCCGCCGGACCTCTTCAACGCGGACGCGGAGCGTGCGATTCTGCGAGTTCAGCATGATGCGAACAGCGTGGCGGTGGAATTCGGGTCGCTGGACTACACGGGGCCGAATCTGGACCTCTACGAGTACAGGCTGGATGGGTTCGACCGGAACTGGATTCCGACACCGGCAACGCGGAGGGTCGCCAGCTATACGAATCTGCCGCCAGGAGATTTCACGCTGGAATTGCGGGGCACCAATCGCGACGGCGTGTGGGGCCCGGTGCGCAGGGTGCGGATCGAGGTGGTGCCGGCGTGGTATCAGACGCAGTGGGCGAAGATCGGGGCGGCGCTGCTGGCGCTGCTGATCCTCGCAGCGGCCTGGATGGCGAGCACGGCGTACCTGAGAGCGCGGCAGCGGGAGCTGGAGCGGCGCGTGGAACTGCGTACCGCCGAGCTGAAGAAGACCACCGAAGAGCTGCAGGCGAGCCGGTTCCAGCTGGAGCTGATGGCGCACTCGGACGCGCTGACCGGGCTGCCGAACCGGAGGATGTTCAGCGACTATTTCCGGCGGCTGCTGGCCACCAGCCGGCGGCAGGAGAACCGGCCGTTCACGCTGATGCTCTTCGATCTGGACAAATTCAAGGAGATCAACGACGGGTACGGGCACGATGCCGGCGACGCGTGGCTGAAGCTGGTCGCGGAACGGGTGAGCGGAGTGGTGCGCGAGTCGGACTGCTTCGCGCGGGTGGGAGGCGATGAGTTTGCCGTGCTGGTTGCGGATCCGATCGATGAGGACGGCATCGCGACATTTTGCGCGGCGCTGGCTTCCAGCGTGAAGGATCCCTTGCTGGTGGACGGAGCGGTGCTGAACACCACGTTCAGCATCGGGGTCGCGACGTATCCGCAGGATGGGGAAGAAGAGGCGACGCTGTTCAAAGCTGCCGATGTGGCGCTCTACCGCGTGAAGCGCGCGGGCGGGAACGGGTGGCAGAGCTGCTCGGGCGCGGGAGTCTCTGTGAGCGGCGAAGCGGTGGGGTGAGGAGGCAAGTGGTCTTGGGTCCCCAGTCCCCAGTCTTCAGTTGCCGGTTGGTAGCCGCCGGTGATTCAGCAAAAACAAATGGTGGCGGCTAGCGGGTGGGGAGGCCGTCCTTCTGAAACATCTGGCGGAGGCCGCGGAGGGCCTGGCGGGTGCGCTCCTCATTTTCAATCAGGGAAAAGCGGACGTGGCCGTCGCCGTATTCGCCGAAGCCGATGCCGGGGCTGACGGCGACTTTGGCGTCGCGCAGCAGCTTTGTGGAGAACTCGAGCGAGCCGAGGGCGCGGTACGGCTCGGGGATGGGCGCCCAGACGAACATGGTGGCGCGGGGCGAGGGGACTTCCCAGCCGAGCTTGTTCAGGCCCGCAACGAGGCAGTCGCGGCGGCGCTGGTACGTGTCGCGAATCTCGGCGACGCACTCCTGGGGGCCTTCGAGCGCGAGGATGGACGCGACCTGGATGGGGGTGAAGGTGCCGTAGTCGAAGTAGGACTTGAGCCGGGCGAGGGCGGCGACGAGCTCCGGGTTGCCGACCATGAATCCGACGCGCCAGCCGGGCATGTTGTAGGACTTCGAGAGCGTGAAGAACTCGACCGCGATGTCTTTGGCGCCGGGGACCTGGAGAAGGGAGGGCGCGCGGTAGCCGTCGAAGACGATGTCGGCGTAGGCGAGGTCGTGGACGAGCCAGATCTGGTGCTGGCAGCAGAGGGCCACGATGCGCTCGAAGAAGGCGAGGTCGACGCACTGGGTGGTGGGGTTGGCGGGGAAGTTGAGGATGAGCATTTTGGGGCGCGGGACCATGAGGGCGATGGCCTGCTCGAGCTCGGCGAGGAAAGTGTCGGAGGAGTGGATGGGCACGCTGCGGATGGAGGCGCCGGCAATGACGGGTCCGTAGATGTGGATGGGGTAGGAGGGATTGGGGACGAGGACGGCGTCGCCCTGGTCGAGCGTGGCGAGGCAGAGGTGAGCGATGCCCTCTTTGGAGCCGATGGTGACGATGGCTTCGCTGTCCGGATCGAGGGCGATATTGTAACGGCGCTGGTACCAATTGCAGATGGCGCGGCGCAGGCGGGGAATGCCTTTGGAGAGCGAGTAGCGGTGGGTTTCGGGGCGGCGCGCGGCCTCGATCATCTTGTCGACGATGTGCTGCGGGGTGGCGCCGTCGGGATTGCCCATGCCGAAGTCGATGATGTCCTCGCCGCGTCGCCGGGCGGCGGCTTTGAGCTCGCCGGTGATGTTGAAGACGTATGCTGGCAGGCGCTTGATGCGTGGAAAGTCGTGCACGGGAGGCCTCGTGGAAAGGAATTCCTTTCAGGTTCATTCAGAAGGCGAAGGAATGCAATGGGCGCGCGTGCGATACACTCTCGGCCATGATCGATGTGGGCTCCCATCCGGCCTGGCACCCGTTGTTCGAAGCGTTGGGATACGTGGCCGGATATCTGGTGTACCGGGGCATGCGGGCCCGCCGCGGAGATGTGCTGGACGATGGGACGCGCTGGAGCGTCATCGCCGCTGCGGCTGTGGGAGCGGTGGTGGGCAGCCGATTGCTGGGGCTGGCCGAGCAGTGGCCGGCGATGGCGGCGGCGTGGAAGTCAGGGCGATTCCTAAATGTGTTGCTGGCGCCAGGCGGCAAGACGATCGTGGGTGGTCTGCTGGGCGGCTGGTGCGGCGTTGAGCTGATGAAGCGGCTGAAGGGTATTGGGGTGCGGACCGGCGATCTGTTTGCGATTCCGCTGTGTGTGGGCATTGCGGTAGGGCGGATCGGGTGCCTGGTAGCCGGGCTGGCGGACGATACCTACGGAAAGCCCACGACGTTGCCATGGGCGGTGAATCTGGGGGATGGCGTGGGACGGCAGCCGGTGCAGGTATACGAGATTGTGTTCCTGATGCTGCTGGCATCGGCGCTGGCCCGGCGGTGGCGAGCGGGTGGCGGCGAACTGTTCCGGATATTTCTCGCTGCCTATCTGACGTGGCGGTTGATCATGGATTTTCTGAAACCGCAGCCGCTGCTGGGCGGAATGAATGTGATTCAGTGGGCCTGTTGCGGAGGGTTGTTGGCGTTGGGCTGGCTGTGGCTGAAAGACCGGAAGCCCAGACGGCAGGGAAACTACGAGACAGCCGATGCTTAGAGAGTTCAACTTCGCCAAAGTGATGGCCGTGCTGGCGGTGGTGTTTGGGGTGTCGCTCGGTTTGTGCGGGCTGACTGCTGTGGTGGCGAGCGCGGCGCCTCCCCTGGCAATGCTGGGGGCGTTGGAGATGGCCGCGATGCTGCTCTCGCTGTTGGGCATGATTGTGGTGGGACTGGCCTGGCTTGTGGCGACGATTGCTGGCGGCGGCAGCAGCGACGGACTGGAGTTCCAGAAGCTGTTCGACGATGAGCGCGATGGGAAATCCGAGTAGGCGGACCAGATGACGGGATGCAGATGAGGGATTGGTGGCGGCGGAAGAGTGGCAGAGCGAAGACAGTGACGGTGCTGGCGGCGCTGGAACTGCTGCAGATTGGTTTGTGTTTCGGGACGCCAACAGCACTTTCGTGGCACGATGCCCTGTTGCACGTTCGATCGAACGTGCCGTTTCGGGCGTTGGGGCCGATGATCTGGGAGGCGATCCTCTGCGTTGTTACGCTGGTGCTGTTGGTTGCCGTGGGGCTGCAATTGCTCGCCGATAGCTTAGGAGCCGGGGATCGGGGGAAGCTGCATGACTGAGAAGGTGCGGCCGTATCTCTTCTATGACGTGGCGATCTCGATTTGCTCGACGTGCTACGAGCGGGTGGACGCGAAGATCGTTTTCGAGCAGGGCAAGGTGTGGATGCTGAAGCGCTGCCGGCAGCATGGGCACGAAAAGGTGCTGGTGGCCGACGACGTGGACTACTACCGCCGCTCGCGGGAGATTTTCATCAAGCCTCCGGAGCAACCGATGGTCTACAACACGCCGGTGCGGTGGGGATGCCCGTACGACTGTGGGCTATGTCCCGACCACGAGCAGCACAGCTGCCTGACGCTGGTGGAGATCTGCGATGCGTGCAATCTGACATGCCCGATCTGCTATGCGGGAAGCGGGCAGCACCGGACGGAGTTCCGATCGCTGAGACAGATTGAGGCGATGCTGGACTGCGTGGTGCGCAACGAGAAAGAGCCGGACGTCGTGCAGATTTCCGGCGGTGAGCCGACGCTGCATCCGGAGTTTTTCCGGGTGCTGGAAATGTGCAAGGAACGGCCGATCCGGCACCTGATGGTGAACACGAACGGCATTCGGATTGCGCAGGAGGAGGCCTTTGCCGAGAAGCTGGCGGAATTTCTGCCGCAGTTCGAGGTGTATCTGCAGTTCGATTCGCAACGGCGGGAGCCGCTGATGCAGCTGCGCGGGGCAGATTTGCGATCGACGCGGGAGAAGGCGCTGGAGAGGCTGAATCGGCTGGGGATTTCGACGACGCTGGTGGTGACCGTGGAGCGCGGTGTCAACGACGACGAGCTGGGCGCGATTGTCGATTTTGCTCTGCAGCAGCCTGCCGTGCGGGGAGTAACGTTCCAGCCGGTGCAGCAAGCGGGACGGGTGCGGGGATTCGAGTCGAAGAGGCATCGGCTGACGCTGACGGAGGTGCGGCGGCGGATTCTGGAACAGACAAGCGTGTTTCGGCCGGAGGATCTGATTCCAGTGCCGTGCCATCCAGACTCGCTGGCGATGGCGTACGCACTGAAGCTCGGCGACCAAGTTGTTCCGCTGACAGGGATGGTGCCGCCGGAGGTGCTGATTGATGGAGCGCGGAACACGATTGTGTACGAACAGGAGCCTGGGCTGCGGGAGCAGCTGTTTAAGCTGTTCGCGACGAATCATTCGCCGGGATCGCAGGCGAGCACGCTGAAGGACCTGCTGTGCTGCCTGCCGCGCGTCCAGGTTCCAGCGAATCTGGGCTACGCGAATCTGTTTCGAGTGCTGATCGTGCAATTCATCGACGCGGAGGCGTTCGACGTGCGGAGCGTGAAGAAGAGCTGCATCCACATCGCACACCCTGACGGCAAACGGTTGATTCCGTTCGACACCTACAATCTGTTCTACCGGGACGAACTGGAGGTAACGCGGCTGGCAGCCCTACGGGACCCACCTGAGCGCGTGGCCGTGCAGAGCCATTACACTTGACGGGCGATGACAAACGTTACGCGACGCAGCTTTCTTGCCGGGGCGGCGGCTTCAGTGGCCGCGGCTGGTCTTCACGCAGAGAATTCGGGTGCGGCAGCGGAGCTGGCGCTGCCGGCGGAGGCGAACGGGCCGCACATTCCCGGAAATTTCGGCGGGCTTTCCTACGAAGTGGAACAGTTGAAAGATCCGGCATTTTTTTCGGCGGCCAATACGGGGCTGATTGCGCGAC
>Ga0335075_10005194_pt1 | contig 20270 bp, 16 predicted proteins | sample Lox_Sample_24_FD_206723 | JGI IMG/M metagenome (GOLD analysis project Ga0335075, IMG submission 206723) | Soil microbial communities from Loxahatchee National Wildlife Refuge, Florida, United States - Lox_Sample_2.4 | ecosystem: Environmental > Terrestrial > Soil > Wetlands | place: USA...
TGATTGTTAGCAATTGTGTTTTTGTAAGCGATTACGGGTGCCCACCCCCCGGCATGCCTCTCTACCGCAAACGATCCCGTCGAAACCGTGACGCCCCCATTTCGGGTAGCCCTGTCCATAAGATGCGGACCAGGCCGGAAAGGCTCGTGGCATTCAAGTACATCTCCATTCTACGCCGAAACGAGCCCAAGTTTGCTGTCATTCGATTGCCTCGGGCAGACCGCCAGAAATCAAATCGACATTTTTGAACCGGGTGATGAGCACTGCACCAGCAACTCGGGATGGCTATTCTGTCAACATCCTTCTTAGTACAACAATAAACTTTCTCTCTAAGGTTTCGACAACGATCACACGGATATGGCCGCTCAGACAGTGCTGAAGTTCAACTCACGATAAAAGTGGAAATCATTGATGCAGCGGAACCTCTACCGTTTGCAAACCTCTGGGACCTTTCTATTGGATCTCCGCTTGCTTGGCGCTGAAACTGTCTCCCCCTTCATTGCGTTGTTTTTGATCCAAAGCTCGCGACAGATCATCTAAATTTTGGAGCATGTTTTGACGATGCGCATGGTGCAGTCCCCCTGTATCCTGATGATCTGCATGTTGGTCGTCACTGCGGCAGCGGGCCAGCAGATTTCCGCGCCCACGCCACAGACCGCCGCCATCACCGGCACTGTGACCGATGTGAACGATGCCATAATTCCCCGTGCTGCTGTCGTTCTCAATGGCCCTGTCCCCAGCGATCCCCGCACGATCATGGCCAACGACAAAGGTTTCTTCCAATTCAGCAATCTCGATCCTGGAAGGCCCTACCGCGTCACCGTCAGCGCCAGGGGATTTGCAGACTGGACCTCGCCCGCCGTTATTCTCAAACCAGGCCAATTCCTCGACCTGACGAACATCAGGCTTCAGGTCGCAACGTCGATGACCACGGTGACTGCGATCTCTGCCGAACAGCTCGCTACCGAGCAGGTCAAGGTGGAAGAGAAGCAGCGCGTTTTCGGTGTCATCCCCAATTTTTATGTCACCTATGGCCCCAATGCCGTGCCACTCACGACGAAGCTGAAGTTCCATCTCGCGCTCAGAGCCTTGGTCGACCCCGTTACCTTCATTGGCTTCGGTTTAAATGCTGCCTTCTATCAGGCGGCCGGCTTTCCAGACTATGTTCAGGGTGCAAAGGGTTATGGTCAGCGCCTGGGCGCCACCTTTGCCGGCGGCTACACCAACATCATGGTCGGCGACGCCATCCTGCCCTCGCTCCTGCATCAGGACCCACGCTACTTCTACCAGGGCACGGGCACAAAAAAGTCCCGTGTGCTGCACGCGATCTCCAGCCCATTTATCACCAGGGGAGACGACGGACGCCGGGAGATAAACTATTCGAATATAGGCGGCGACCTGGCCTCCGGCGCCATCTCGAACGCCTACTATCCTGAGACGAATCGCGGCGCGGAACTACTGTTGAAGAGTACCCTGATTGGCGCCGGCGGCCGCATGGCCAACGCCCTCCTCCAGGAGTTTGTGCTGCGCAAATACACGTCTCACGCAAAAAATCGACCCTGATCTTCTGGTGGCTGAAACACACTGGATCACGCAAGGCCAGAGATCATCAGCTTCCAACGCTCTTTCATCTCACTAACAATTCGTCTCTTACTCCCTGAATGACATTTGACTAGGCAGAACGGTTCGATCATGATCAAATCACAACATTTCTCTGGAAAGCCCCCGTGGCGAAGAAGAAAACACTTTCCGAGTATCAGATTCACCTGATCGCCAAGGCCCTTGCCGATCCGCGACGCCATGAGATTCTGCAGCAAATCGGCGCCAGCAAGGACACTGCCTCCTGCAGCGACATTCGCGGCTGCCAGCCCGTCACCGCCGCCACCCTGTCGCACCATATGAAGGAACTGGAGACGGCGGGCCTGATCAAAATCACTCGACAAGGCAAATTTGCTTGCCTGGAACTGCAGCGCGATGTCCTGAAGGGCTACCTGGCCCACTTGAAGAAAATTTAACCCAAACTTCTGCAACCATCCTGACCTTGCCTCATCAATTAGACAGTCATCGAACTGTCGAAGCAATGGCAGTTTCGACCGAGGAGAGGGATCATGAGCAAACTCAAGAATAAAGTTGCAGTGGTTACAGGAGCATCGAAGGGCATCGGCGCCGCCATCGCCAAAGCATTGGCTGCCGAGGGCGCATCCGTCGTGGTCAACTATTCGTCCAGCAAAGAAGGCGCCGATCGCGTCGTGGCCGACATCGCTGCTAAGGGCGGCAAAGCCGTGGCCGTGCAGGGTGACGTTTCCAAGTCAAAAGATGTGGATCGCATCTTTGCCGAAACAAAGAAGCAGTTTGGGTCGCTGGATGTGTTGGTGAATAATGCCGGCATCTACGAGTTCTCGCCGATCGGCGAAGTCACCGAAGACAAGTTCCATCGCCTCTTCAACACCAATGTGCTCGGGTTGCTTCTAGCCAGTCAGCAGGCAGCGAACCTCTTCGGGCCAGAAGGCGGCAGCATCATCAACATCGGTTCGGTCGTGAGCCGAATTACCCCTCCTGGCTCGTCCATCTACTCCGCCACCAAGAGCGCAGTGGATGCCGTGACGGGCGCTCTTGCTCGAGAATTAGGCCCAAAGAAAATCCGCGTCAACTCCATCAATCCGGGCATGGTGGAAACCGAGGGCGTACACTCTGCGGGCTTCATCGGCAGTGACTTTGAAAAGGGCGCAGTCGCGCAAACTCCGCTGGGTCGCATTGCGCAGCCGGGTGATATCGCGCCTCTGGCCGTCTTCCTCGCCTCCTCCGATTCAGGCTGGTTGACGGGCGAGACGATTCTCGCATCTGGCGGTCTTCGCTAAATGGAAAGGGGCTGCATGCCGCAGCCCCTTCACAGTCAGTGAAGCATTTTGGAAATCAAATGGCAACCAATCCCGCGGGCCCATGGTGCCGCCAGCGCGAAACGTAACATCACTTGTGATGAAGATATTTAATCAGCATCACCTCATTGCCCTTCTCGTTGTAGATCAGGTCATCCACAAGGCTCCTCGCCAGCAACACTCCATATCCTCCGGCGCGCATGCCCTGCGCCCTGCGATATTCAATGTGTTCGAGCGGGTCATCGTCCATGTCGGCCATGGCAGACTCGCGTAGCTGCTCCAGCGAAAATCCCTCGCCCGGATCCTTGATGCGGCAGATTACCGCATCGCGTGCTCGCACGTAGGAGATGACTACGTGCTGCGATGGATCCAGATTGCCGCCGTGCTCGACTGCATTCAGCAGCATTTCGCGAAAGGCCGAGCCCACATCATCTCGATGCGGTTCGGGCAAGTCAGAAAATTCATGGATGAACTGTACCAGCCGATCCGCCGTGCGCAAATCGCAGCGTGCCGCCAGGCCTAGCCATTCGGGAGTGGCCGACAACAGCTCAATGCCTTCGTCCCACACCGGCGCGTCGGTGGCATGTCGCAACATATCCGTCAGCGCTTCGGCGGTGTAGGGCGCGGAAAAGTAACTGAAGGCTCGCTCCTTCATACTTGCAATCACATCGGCTGGAGTGCTTTCATTGGTCAAAATAATCAGGCGCAAATGGGGTCGCGTGCGCCGCACTTCCCGCAAGAGTTCTACATCCTGTTGTCCTGAGGTTTCATCGCCGGTCAGTAGCAAGTGGAAGTGTTGCGCTCGCAGCAAGACAAGCGCAGTTTCATTATCGTCTGCGCGTACCAGGCGCCAATCGGGCAGCGCCTCCGCCACAATTTTCGCCACACGATGGTCGCGTCCAATGACCAGAACGTTTTTGCGATGCGGTGCCTGGGTGGGTGGGTTCTTCGGAATTTCAGCCTCTGTCATCGTGCAAAAGGCTCCCTTGTCTGGAAGATTAGCGCATCGGTATTGCCCGTGCTTGAAAAATACCGCCAAGTGCCGATTGTCAAGCAGTTTCAAGGTCCGGGAGCCACGGCTTACCCGTGCAGCAATTTTATTTGTTCCTGGTGCGTAATTTTCCGCCCGCCATACGTATCCCCATCGTATGTTCGAGTCTGAGATGACATTGGCGGCGACAGAGTCTGAACCCGAGCGCGTTGCACGTGGCCTTCGTCGCAGAGATGTCGCGCTGCTGCAGACCCTGGTGCAGCAATATCAATACCGGTTGGTGCGCTACTTCGTCTTTCTTCTTGGCACCCGCGATCAGGTGGACGACCTGGTGCAGGAAACCTGGCTGCGGGTTCTGGAACGCGGCGGGTCCTATGATGGTGAATCTCGTTTCGAGCCATGGCTGTTCGCGATTGCCCGGAATCTTGCCATCGACCACACCCGGAAACGCCGCCTCTTGAGTCTCGATTCGAACGAGGACGAGCGTGAGCCTGCAGTGCCCTCACCCGTATCCAACAAAGCTTCGCCGTTCGAGCAGGCAGCGAGGACGGAAGATGCACAGCACCTCGCCCGGTCGCTGCAGTCGCTTCAGCCGGTCTATCGAGAAGCGCTGGTCCTGCGCTTTCAAGAGGAGTTGTCGCTGCAGGAAATCAGCCAGGTTGTCGGAGCATCGCTGTCGACAGTATCGTCAAGAATTTATCGCGGCCTTGCGGCTCTGCGGCAACAGATCAACGGAGGAGCCCATGCAAACTGATAATCACGAATCGATCTGTCGACTGATCGACAAATCTCTCGCCGGCGACATCTCCGGCCAGGAAGAACAATCTGTCCGCCAGCATCTGCTCACGTGTTCTGCATGCCGGCAATACCAGGACGTGTCGAATCGAGCGATTGCCGGCCTGGGAGGATTTGCGTTCGGGACTGATCCGAACCTGCCCGGAAAAATTTTTGCAGCTCTTGCGATCCGCGCCGCGCAGCTCGAAACGCAGCGTCTTAGTCACCGGAAGCTTGCGTGGAGCTATGCTGCCGCACTGGTCCTCACTCTGGCAGGGTCATTCGCCGCCATTCATCTAGGCGATTGGTTTGCAACTGCCTTTTCCGCGACCCATCAGCAAATTCAGCTGGGATTGGTCGCGCTGTGGATTGTGCCGTCCGTCTTCTTTTGTCTCTTGTTGCCAACTCTGCCCATGATGTCGAAGAGGTGGATGCACGCGAAAGGAGTGTCCCTATGAAAACCGATACGTTTTGGAGCCTCATACCGAAAGGCGTGAAGATAGCCGCCGCCGTTGTTTTTGTTTGTGCCCTTATTGCCGGCCCGGTGATCGGTACTTGGCAAGGGCATATGGCCGGCCCGAATACCATGAACGGCATTCCGTCAGGAGCGCTAACCGCCGCGATTGGATTGGGAATTGGCCTGGTTGTTGGGGCCTTTGTCGCTTTCTGGCTGTTATCCCTGGGGTATGTTTACGCCGATTCCCGTCGTCGGGCCATGCCAGCCGTCCTGTGGGTTTTAGTCGCCATCTTTGTTCCCAACTTGCTTGGATTTCTGCTCTACTTTGCGATTCGCCGCCCGCTGGGATCGCCATGCTCCAACTGCGGACAATTGATCGCCGCTGAGCAGCGATTCTGTTCGTGGTGCGGCAGCCAAAGCTTTGCACCGCCACCTGCTCCCACCGGTTTTCACTCGCCCGGTTCGGAAGCTGGTCCCGCTACCACTGTTTGATTGGCAGAGCGATCCATTGGCATTTCACAGTTGCCTTCTGAAGTGGGATTGCGCGATGCTGGAGTAAGCCACCCATCGCTGTTTTTGTCGGAGAAGGAAGTTCATGTGGTCCCGCGTGCGACACGCGTTTCTTATAGGTTGCTGCACGGTCGCGTTGCTAGGGACAACCGCATGTAAATCGTCAGAGAAACAACCAACTCCGGCCGCCGCGGAAAATCCTTCGGGGGCGCAATCGTTACAAGCGGCCGCGTCAACTTCAGCCGGTGTGATGAAGCCGACGAATATCGTGCTCGTCACCCTGGATACGGTGCGAGCCGACCACCTGCATTGCTATGGCAACGCGAAAATCAAAACCCCAACTATCGATGCGCTTGCCGGCAGCGGCGTTTTGTTTGAGAAGGCAGTCGCGCAGGCGCCGTTGACGCTCCCTTCTCACGCCAGCATGTTTACTGGAACCAATCCCAATGTGCACCATGTGCGCGATACCGGCGGATTTGTGCTGCAGCCTTCCTCGGTGACCATGGCCACCATTTTGCGCCAGCACGGATGGAATACCGCAGCCTTCGTCGGCGCGATCGTATTCAAGCGCGTCTTCGGATTCAACCAGGGCTTCTCTGTCTATGACGATCGCATGCCAGGCAGTTCCAGCGGCGAAGGCATGATGCGGAATGCCGGTGTCACTGTGGATCACGCGCTGGCATGGCTGAACGCTCAACCTGAACAGCCGGATAAGCCGTTTTTTGTCTGGCTGCATTTTTATGATGCGCATCAACCGTACATCCCGCCGCCTGCAGAATTTCAGCGGCAATATCCGGGTGATACGTACGACGCGGAAATAGCCTACATGGATCAGCAGCTAGGGCGCTTCGTGAACGCAGTGAAAAAGAGATCGCCCGCGCAGAATACCTTGTTCATCGTGCTTTCCGATCATGGCGAAAGCCTGGGCGATCACGGCGAATACGAGCACGGAGTTTTTCTGTATGACTCGACGGTGCGCATCGCCTGGCTGATGGCTGGGCCTGGCATTCCCGCGGGTGTTCGCGTGTGGCAGCAGGCACGGACCATCGACCTGCTGCCGACAGTTTTGGATTTACTGGGTGGCCATGCATCTCCTGCGGTGCAGGGAACCAGCCTGGTGCCGGCCTTCGTTGGGAAACCGGTGGCGACGGAATATTCCTACGAAGAAACCATGTATCCGAAATTCATCATGAACTGGGCTCCGCTGCGCGGCATTCACACCGCTGAGTGGATGTATGTTCGCGCCCCGAAACCCGAGCTGTACGATTTGAAGACTGATCCGGCCGAACTGCATAACGTCATCGATGCGCATCCCAAGAAGTATCGCGAGCTGGACGAGCAACTGAAGTTGTTGATCGGCAACAACGGAACAGAAACAGTGGTCTCGCAGCAGATGGACGAGCAGACGATGCAGAAGTTGCGCTCGCTTGGATATCTGGGTGGATCGTCACAGCAGTCGGCGAGTTTGGACAGTGCGGGCGCCGATCCCAAGGACCAGGTCGAAATTCTGAAGCTGTTGCATCAGGCGAAGGACACACCCGCAGGCGAGATGTCCTCTTCGCGCAGGGTAGAGCTATACCGGGAGGCGCTCAAGAAAGATCCGTCCAATCCTGCTCTCTATTACGCTCTTGGAGATGAATACCAGAACATGGGACAAAACGAAGCCAACCTACAGCTATGTCTCGATGCACTGCACCACGGCGTGAGCGGACCGATGATCCTGTCGCGGCTGGGCCATCTCTACCTGAGCAAAGGCAACGCGCAACAGGCGATCGCATATTATGAGCCTGCGGTGAAGATGGATCCGACGGATGTGGGAACGATTGATGGCCTGGCGGCGGCGTATTCCGCGAATGGGCAGCTCGCGGAAGCGACGACAGAATTTCAGCGTGCGCTGGCGATTGAGCCCTATATTCCCGCGTACAACGGGCTGGGATTGGTGGCGGTGAAGCAACACGATTTCATCACCGCAAGGCAGAATTTTGAGCGCGCCATTCAAATCGATCCCAAGGACGCCGAGTCGCAATTAAATCTGGGCGTGCTGTGCATGCAAACGGGGGATGCTTCGTGTGGAAGGACCGCCTTCCATGCATTTCTGGCAAATGCGTCTCCGGTGCAATATCGAGACATGATTCCGCGCGTGCAATATGCATTGAGAACGGTTCTGGCGCCAAAGCCCTGAGGGGCGCAGAAGAGCGCCTCAAAAATGGTGCAAGCGGGGAAGTTTCGACGATCGTAGGCCTGGCTGGGATGGCTTTTAATGCGCAAAAGGGAAGGCCGCATACTTTTCGTATGCGGCCTTGGTTCGTACGGCAGTGAAATCGATCCGATTCGGCTAGGGTGTGACGGTTATGGTCACAGTGGGTGAACTCCCGGCTTTGTATGCGCCTGCAGTGGGATTAAACACAGCATAGGATTGCGAGCTACCGGCTAACCCCGCAGTCAGGGTGTCTGAAAATGTGGAGGTGTTGTTCGCGTTGGCTGTTACGGCATGGGGTCCGTCGGCCTGTACCAGCGTCCCGTCTGGAAGCTGCGTAAACAGGGTGATGGTACCCACGGGTGCCTTTTTGGAGCCGGCGGTTCCTACGGTAGCCGTATACCTGAAGGTTGCACCGGAAGTGACCGGATTCGGTTGGAATGACAAAGTAACCGGCGTGCCGGACACCCGAACGGCGAATCCGGACATTGTGTTCGGCTGGAAGAGCGTATCCCCGGAATACAGAACGGTAATCACGTGGCTGCCGCTGCTGAGGCTGGGAACGGTGAGGGTCGCTGTGCCTCCACTTAACGTGGACGAGCCAAGGACGGTGCCGTCGGTGTCCTCAAACGTGACAGTTCCCGAAGGCGTATCGGTGTTGGTGGAAACAGACGCCGCCACAGTTGCCGTGAGTGTGACTGGAGTGCCCGGCGCCACGGTCCCGGTTGGAGAATGCGTCAGCGTGATTTTGCTGCCCGAGCCATTCAGCAATATGTTGATGCTGGGGCCACCATTCTTCTTCGGTGGAAACTCATTCATATACATGGTCTGGTAAGCCGGAACCGTCAGGTTCACACGACTTACTGTGTTGGCCGTAACGATATCGAGTTTGCCATCGCGGTTGAAGTCGCCGAGGGCGACAGCCCAGGGTTGCTCGCCGGCCGCAAATTCCACGCGTTGTTCGAAGGTGCCGTCGCCTTTACCCAACAGAATCGCAACCTCATTAAAGTTCGCGGCCACGGTGACCAGGTCAGGAATTCCATCCCCATTGACATCGCCGGCTGCAATGGAATCCGGGAAGTTGAGTGCAAAGCTATTGACAGCGGATGCGAAGCTGCCACTGCCGTTGCCGGCAAAGAAGGAGACATCGTTGGCGATGGAGTTTCCAGTAACAATGTCGAGGTTGCCATCACGGTTGAAGTCGCCCATGACGACCGACGTTGGAAACAAGTCAGTCGTGTAGATTTCCGGCGACTGGAAGCTGGCCTGCGCCGGTGGCGGTTGGTACGGCATCATGCTGTTGTTGAGGAAGACTTCCAACTGGCCGGTGTGGTAGCAGGTAACGGCAATATCATTCTGGCCGGAGTGGCGCGTATCCCCGATGGCGACGCCATAAGGATTGGTGCAGGTCGCGAGAGTTTGACCTCCGACGAACCCACCGCCGCTTTGGCCATAGAGAATGGAGACGGTGTTATCTCCATAGTTGGTGACGGCGAGATCGGGAATTCCGTCGCCATTCAAATCTCCAATGGCAACTCCGTACGGCAGCGCTCCAACCGTATAGGTTTGCGCGGAAGCGAAGGTCCCGGTGCCGTCGCCTTTGTTCATCAGTACGCTGATCGTTCCTGGTCTTGAGTTCAGCGATGTGTTCGCGGTGACCAGGTCGGCGTAGCCATCATTGTTCAGGTCGCCAGCAACGATGGCGTAGGGTTGATTGCCAACTGGGTATTCCGTCGCCGGTCCAAATAGGCCGCCGCCCTTGCCCGCCAGAACACGAACTGCGTTGTCTTGCAGATAGGCTACGGCGACGTCAGGAAAACCGTCATGGTTGAAATCTGCGACGGCAACGCTATCCGCCATATTGCCGTGACCGCCGTTCGGAACGTGCGGAGCGACAAAATTGAGACTGCCGTGGGTCGGCGTGGGCAACGTGTTGTTGATCAGCACCGAGACGGTGCCTCCGGTCGACTGAGTCACGGCCAAGTCCGGTTTGCCATCACGATTGAAATCAATGGGCGCGACGTAGGCTGGTCCATTGGGGACCGAATAATCCTGAACCGCCTTGAAATTGCCCTCGTTACCGCCCATCAGCACGGCCACCTCATTTTGTAGAGTGTTGCCGGTGACGAGATCCAGGTTGCCGTCGTCGTTAATGTCGAATGCGAGCAAGTAGGTGCCGCCGGTTCCCGTGGCTGGACCCACGCTTATGTTGCGAGTGACGGCGAAGGCCCCACTGTTGTTTCCATTCAGAATGCTGACCGTACCCGAACCGGAATTGAGAACTGCAAGGTCGATGGCTCCATCCTTATTGAAGTCGCCGGCGACGATGCCTGTGGGATCACTTCCTACGGTTGCGCTGGAACTAAGGGTAAAGTTGCCGGTTCCGTCTCCAGTCAAAATATGAATTGCGCCCGTGGATCCGTCGGTGACAGCCAGATCGACATTACCCGACTTGGTGAAATTCGCGGCAACGATGCCATTGGGCATGCCAAATCCCGATAGCGTCGAGACCGTGTAATAGGTGAAATTGTTCGCAGGATTGCTGAGGAACAGCGTGATCGTGCCGTCGAGGCTGTCGGCCACGGCCAGATCCGGGTGGCCGTCATTATTGAAATCACCAGAGGCGATCGCGACTGGGCCCTTGCCCGTTCCCAGCACGATGTTTGTCGTTCCATTTCCCTCCGTCGGATCGAAAGTTCCATTGCCGAGATTCAGGAAAACCTGGATCACGTTCGAGGTCGGGGTGTTGCAGGTCACGACGATATCAGGAAGTCCAGTCAGATCAAGGTCCGCAGCCAAGACCGCTGTCGGTCCGCCGCACGTCGGGTATTTTGTGGGGGCTGCGAATCCACCCGAACCGTTCGACAAGAACACACTAATGCTGCCGGACGTGCCTTGGCTGGTGTCCGTTTTGTTGGCGACAACCATATCCGGATAGCCGTCGTGGTTGAAGTCAGCCACGGCAACACCCAGCGGCATTGTGCCCGAGGTAAAGGTCTGACTCTGGGAGCCGGGGCCGCCCAGCGGCTGAAACAAGGCCTGCGCATGAGCGCCGACAGAAAAGAGAATGACTGCGGTGACGCCGACGAAGGCGCAAAGACGAGAAATGACGCTGCGAACACTACCAGAATTCATGGCCAGGACCTCGACTGAAATTTAGCGACTTCAATTTCAATTGGCGGAGTGACTCAAGGGATTCGGATACGCCCGCGTTGCAAATCCGAACCCCGGGGATTGCCGCACCGGGGGTGCGGTCGTGCTGACGACAGGCAAAAGGCAACAGGCAAATGCTTTCAGGGGGGAGGGCTGAGTTGATTTTTTTGTGTTTCTCGATCCGATCAGAGTCAAGAGGTGAGTTTCAGAAATCACACCTATTGTCTCCGGCAGGCATTGCAAAGAAGTTACAAGCTGCCGTCCGCCAAAAATATACGCGGAGAAATTCGGCAATTGGTTGGATGCGGGAAATTCCAATGATGAAAACAAATTCATCGGGAATTAAGAAATCAAAGATGGTTTCGGTCGGGCGGCCGACCCGGCGGGGGATGGTTACGGGGAAGAAAAGGCGATGAAGAGGCAAGAAAAAAGGGCTGCCGCTTGGAAGCGGCAGCCCTGGGGTGGAGGTGTTGCGTTAGAAAAGTCGGAACGGAGCAGATCGGTTGGTCTCTCCAAACAGGGTGAGCGAGTTAAACGGGCTGCCCGCGCCTGTACGATCTCCGCCGCAGATGAAGAAGCAAAGAACGGTCGTGCTGGCGCTAGACGTTTGATAATACGTCTGCGCCGGGAAGGTAGCGGTCACTGTGAACGATCCAAATATCTCGCCCGTCGAATAGGTCGCCTGACCGTTAGCATTCGTTGTCTCAGGAGTTGCTCCGCCGCCGTTGACGGTGAAGTCTACGGTTAAACCAGCTGGAACTGCGTGGCCAGTTACGGTATTGGTTACAGTCGCTGTGCAATTGATGGCGAGGAAGCCAGCACTGCAAGCGATCGACGTTGAAGTGGTTGCCGTGGTTACCGTCAAAGGAGCATAGGACGAGCTCCCTGTCTGGTAATTTCCGTTCGTGGGGGTATAGACAGCGTAAAAGTTATAGGTCCCCGGAACCAGGTTGGGGGCGACCGCAGTAAAGTTGGCGGTTCCCGTGGAGTTGTTGCCGGATGCCGTCAGGGTAACCGTTCCCAGCGTGAATCCGGTAGAACTATAGATCGTTAGCGTGCCGGTGGGAACGCCTTCTCCAGCGGTTCCCGTAACGACAACAGACGCCGTGAAGGTCCCACCGTAACCCACAGAGGCTGGGCTGATGGTCAGGGTGACAGGTGTTCCGTTAACGGTGACGGCAAACGCTGTCCCCGAGCCCGTCGTTGGCTGGAAGTTCGCATCGCCTGAGTAGAGCGAAGTAAATAGATAGGTGCCGCTGCCTAAATGGCCGACAGGATAGCTAGCGGTCCCACTCGAGTTTAACGTGTAAGGACCAGTACCGAGAACAGCACCCGACGAGTTTTCAAAGATTACTGAGCCGGTTGGGGTTCCGCCGGTGTACGCCGGTTGAACATTCGCGTTAATCGTCACTCCAGAGTTGTTATACGGGAGTGGTGAACCTGGCGAGGTAGTCAGATTGATCTGCGCCGCCGACGCATTGAGCAGCACATCAACGCTGGGGTTACCGCCAGGGGTGGCCGGAAACTCGCTCATATATCGCAGCTGATTGGTTGGACTGTCGAGAGCGACCTGGTGGAAAGTGTTGGCGGTGACGATATCCAGCTGGCCGTCATTATTGAAGTCTCCCACAGCCAATCCCCAGGGCTGGGTTTTCGCCGTGAACTCTCCTGCGGAACGCTGCGCGATGGTGCCAAAGGTGCCATCGCCAACGCCGAGAGTGAGATCGACGGCGTTGTAGTTTGGAGCGACACCGACGATGTCAAGAATACCGTCGCCGTTGAAGTCTCCGGCTGCAATGGAGGCGGGGTGATTGAGGGACGGGGCGCTTTCCATGCTGTCTACAAATGTGTTGTCACCGTTGCCGGCAAAGAACGAGATGTTGTTTGCGTTCGAGTTACCGACCACGATATCTAGTTTGCCATCGCGATTGAAATCTCCCACAACTAGGGATTCCGGGTTGGGAGTGAGGCTGCTGTATGAGTCATAGACGGTATAGATGTAGGGGGTGCCGAAGGTGCCGTTGCCGTTGTTCGGGAAGATTTCGAGCTGGGAGGTGCTATAGCAGGTGACGGCGACCGATGGGAAGCCGTTGTGCTTGAAGTCGCCAATAGCTACGCCGTACGGATCGCCGCAGGTGGCGAGGGTTGTAGGTTGCACGGTGAAAGTTCCGTTCGCCGATCCAAACAGGATGGTGACCGTATTGGCGCCGTAGTTGGTGACGGCCAGGTCAGGATACCCGTCGCCGTTGACGTCGCCGATGGCAACCTGATAGGGCTGCTTGCCGACTGTGTAGGTGGCCGCGCTGGCAAAGGTTCCATTCTTGTTGTTCAGAAGGACACTGATGGTGCCAGTGGCTCCGTTCACGTTGGTGTTGGTAACGACGAGATCGGGATATCCATCACCATTTAGATCGCCGGAAGCGATGAAGTAGGGTTGGTTGCCGACCGGATACGTGGCTGAGGAGGAAAAGGAACCTGCGCCATTGCCGAACAATACCTGAACATCGTTGTCCTGCAGATAGCTGACCGCGACGTCGAGGTTGCCATCGCGGTTGAAGTCACCAGCGGCGACACTGTCGGCGAAGTTGCCGTAGCCGTTGGATATCGGGTTGTAGGCGGCGAAGCTGCGCCCATCGGGGTATTGCGTAGGCAGCGTGTTGTTGAGAAGCACGGAAGCAATGTTGGCATTCTGTTGAACAACGGCGACATCCGGTTTCCCATCCCGATTGAAATCGGCTATAGCAGGTTGGGTGCCGGGTAGGAATGCCTGGCTGGACGTCTGGGCAACCTGAAGTGTGCCATTTCCGTTTCCAAGCAGAATCGCCACAGCACCGGTCGATGTTGAGAATTCGTCGAACGCGACGAGATCGGGATAGCCATCGCTATTGACATCTGTCGTCGCGAGAGCGATAGGGTCTGTTCCGGTCGCTTGAGCTGCCTGAACGGTAAGAACGCCCGTGCCATTACCCAGCAGAATGGTTGCTGTGTTTGTGCCCGCGTTGGAGGTGGCGACGTCCATGTTGCCGTCCTGGTTGAAATCCGCGGCTACGATGCTGCTAGGTTTGGTTCCCGCTCCGGTTGTATAGGCGCCATACTGCGTAAAGGTGCCACTGCCGTTGTTGGTCAGCACGTGGACCGTATTATTGGCGCTATCGGAGACCGCCAGGTCGAGGTGTCCATCCTTATTGAAATCGCCCGCCGCGATTCCCGACAAGGTGCCGGTAAGAGTGACGTGGCTGGCGGAAAAGGTTCCATTGCCGGTTGTATTTAGAAGAACGGAGACATTCCCGTTGGAGTCTGCGGAGGCAACGTCTACGTAGCCATTGCCGACAAAGTCTCCGGCAACCAGCGCGACCGGTTGACCGCTGAGCGCATAGGTAGTGGCGGTGCCGAAAGCACCCGCGCCATTATTGATCAATACAGAAATCGTGGCTGAACTGGTGCAAGCTACGACGAGGTCAGGATATCCGTCGTGATTAATGTCAGTGGCTAATACGGCTGTAGGGTCTGTGCACAGCGTCGGGTAAGTGGTCCCAGTGTTATATGTGTTGGGACCAGTTCCCAGAAAGACCTTGATGTTCTTGCCGGTGCTGTTGGTGACGACCATACCCATCCAGCCGGTGCGGGCAAAATCGGCGGCGGCTACGCCTTGAGGGACGGTACCCGTAGTCAAGTTTGCCGACGGCGCTTGCAACAGACCTTGCGCGGCGGCGGTGTTGGGAAGCATCAGCAGGCCTGCGAACATGGCTGCGACGACTGTAGCGGAGGCGAACCGGAGGGAGGAACCGCTGGCGAAGAGACGGGAGAATCGGGACATGATGTTGACCTCAAAAAAAATAACGGTGAAACTGCGTCACGTACTTGAGTGGAATAAGGATCGGCTATGCGTCAACGCCGACCGGATTGAACCACCCAGAATCATTCCAAAACTTCGGGCCTCTCAGGCCGCAGGTTTCGGGTTCCATGGGGCGGCTGGAATTGAGTCAGGTGAGTAAGTAGTGCCTTTCCCAACCTGTGCCGCGAGTGCAGATCCTAAGGGTTCTTCTAGCCTTGAACGGTGACCACGCATCTGGCGGATCCTATTGCTGCAGGCAGAAGAACCGAAACGTTGTGCAACTTTTTCTCTACTCTCCAGTTGAACCACAAAACGACTACCAGACTTGGCGCACTTTAGTTTCTAGCGCTTGAATCAATAAACAAAGGTAAGTGGTGGAATTGTCTGACTGAGTCTATCCCATTTCCGGTAAGAAGACGATAAAAAAAACTTCCGTGATCTGTACAAATATGGAGGAATCAGATACATCACTTATCTCATTGAAAACGTGGATTACGTTGGTACGACACCGGCGCGGAATCTGTCAGGTCTACCGCGGGTTGATGTAGGAGATGGGCTGGACCCAATAGGAAGGGGTTGTCGGTTTTCTAAACAGAATGCATGGGGCGAGCGCAGCCAGCAGTATTTTCATACATAGGTGTTGGCTACTCAGGCACGTCAGTCTGGTCGAGCGGCGTGCCGGCAGCGTCCTTCGCGGCAACAATGGGTTCGGCGGTCAGAGGCCATTCGATTCCAATTGCCGGATCGTTCCACTGGATGGTGCGCTCAGAGGCAGGCGAGTAGAAATCAGTGGTTTTGTAGAGCACATCGGCAGTCTCGGAAAGAACCAGAAAACCGTGAGCGAAACCGGGAGGAATCCAGAGCATTTCCGGTGTCTCCGCGCTCAGCTCAACGCCGACCCATCTGCCAAAATAGGCGGAAGAACGGCGAACATCGACGGCAACATCAAAGATTCGACCGGCCACGGCGCGCACCAGTTTGCCCTGGGCATGCTGCAGTTGAAAGTGGAGGCCCCGCAAGACATGCTGGCGAGAACGGGATTGGTTGTCCTGGACAAAATGGGAGGGGAGGCCAGCCTTCTGAAAAGTGGCCTCGTTAAATGTTTCGGCAAACCAGCCGCGATCATCCGCAAAGATTCGAGGGCGCAGCCGCAGGACACCGGGCAGCCGAGTGGAGAGAGCTTCCATAGAAAAAGTGTACCGTGGTTCCGACACTGATGACGGTTCATGCCTATCCGGTAGACTGAGTTTTCAGGATCTCAGGTGTCGTTGGATGTCGCACTGACTGACGACACATCCCAGTAATGTGAATTCAATCTTGGTAAGGACGAACCATTTTGACAGAATCTTCTTCGATGCAACCACCGATTGTCGTGACAGGCGGTGCTGGATTTATCGGTTCGAATTTTGTGTTGGACTGGCTGGAAGACGCCGCCGCCTCCGATCCTTTGGTGAACGTCGATTGCCTGACGTATGCTGGCAATCTAAAAAATCTGGAGCGCGTATCGACGAACCCGCAATACACGTTTGTTCGCGCAGATATTTGCGATCAAGGCCGCATGAAGGCGTTGCTCGATGAATTCAGGCCGAGAGCGATTTTGCATTTCGCGGCGGAAAGCCATGTCGATCGCTCAATCCTAGGGCCGGATGCGTTTGTCGAGACGAATGTGCGCGGAACGTTTGTGTTGCTGGAGGCAGCACGGGCTTATTGGAATCGACTGCCAGAGCAAGAGCGGGCAAAATTTCGATTTCTGCATGTCTCCACCGACGAGGTGTATGGTTCGCTGGGGGCAGATGATCCGGCATTCTGCGAGACCACGCCGTATTCGCCGAACAGCCCCTACTCTGCGACCAAGGCAGCTTCCGATCACCTGGTGCGGGCCTATTTCCATACCTACGGGCTGCCGACAATGATCACGAATTGCTCGAATAATTATGGGCCGTATCATTTTCCGGAAAAACTGATTCCGCTGATCATTACGCATGCGCTTGAGGGCAAACCGCTACCAATCTACGGCGATGGATTGAATGTTCGCGACTGGTTGTATGTGCGTGACCATTGCGCGGCACTGCGGTTGGTGCTGGAAAAGGGTAGACCGGGGGAAACGTATAACGTTGGCGGCAGAAATGAGCGCAGCAATCGAGAAGTCGTGGAAACGATTTGCGAAATTCTCGATGAGCTGCGACCCAGTTCGCCGCATTGCCCGCACAAGCAGCTGATCCGTTTTGTAAAGGACAGGCCGGGGCACGATCGGCGTTATGCAATCGACGCGACCAAACTGGAGCAGGAGCTGGGCTGGCGGCCGAAAGAAACATTTTCGACAGGCCTGCGCAAGACAGTGGAGTGGTATCTGGAGCATCCGGATTGGATTGCAGATGTGTTGAGCGGCGAATATCGCGCATGGATCGAACAGAACTATAACGATCGAGCGACCGAGCCAGCGCGAGCGAGACGACGTAGAGTCGAGGAATAAATAAAGGAGTGAGTGTGCGCGGAATTATTCTGGCCGGCGGGTCGGGAACCCGGTTGTATCCTCTGACGATTGCGGCCAGCAAACAATTGCTGCCAGTCTATGACAAACCGATGATCTACTATCCGCTGTCGGCGCTGATGCTGGCGGGGATTCGCGACGTATTGATTATTTCCACACCTGAAGATACGCCACGATTTGCGGCCCTGCTAGGAACCGGCGAGCAGTGGGGGTTGAAGTTCACCTATGCGGTGCAGCCGGAACCAGGCGGATTGGCGCAGGCATTTTTGATTGGGGAGCGCTTTGTCGACGGCCAGCGGTCGGCGCTCGTGCTGGGTGACAACATTTTTTACGGCCATGATCTCTCTGGAATGTTGCAGATCGCGGCGAATCGCGAAGAAGGCGCGACAGTGTTTGCCTATCCTGTGCAGGATCCGGAGCGGTATGGCGTGGTGGAGTTCGACGGAAATCGGCGAGCGATTTCGATTGAAGAGAAGCCGCAAAAGCCGAAGTCTCGTTTTGCTGTGACGGGCATTTATTTCTATGACACGCAAGTAGTCGAAGTTGCGAAATCTCTGAAGCCTTCTGCGCGCGGCGAACTGGAAATCACTGATGTAAATCGCTGGTACCTGGAGCGCGGCCAGTTGCACGTGGAAGTGCTGGGGCGTGGATTTGCTTGGCTAGATACTGGGACGCAGGACTCGCTGATTGAAGCGGCCGGTTTTATCCAGACGATCGAAAAACGGCAGGGACTGAAGGTAGCTTGTCCTGAGGAGATTGCGTATCACCTGGGGTACATTGACGCCGCCCAGATGGAGCGTCTGGCGACCAAGCTGGGCAAGAGCGGGTATGGAAATTACTTGTTGCAGGTATTGCGCGAGGCGGATGTATGAAAGAAAAACATTCCGGGGGCCTGCGGATTCTGTTAACCGGTCGCGACGGGCAGGTAGGTCGCGAACTGAACCGTTCGCTGGCGAAACTGGGCGAAGTGACTGCTACCGGTCGCGATGAGCTCGATCTGACATCTGACTATGCAATCGGCGATATGGTGCATGAAGTGCGGCCGCAGTTGATTGTGAATGCGGCTGCGTATACCGCAGTGGATAAAGCGGAAAGTGAGCCGGACTTCGCGCATCGTGTGAATGCGGAAGCAGTGGAGACATTGGCGGCGGCGGCGAAAAGCGTGGGCGCGGCGGTGATTCATTACTCCACTGATTACGTGTTTGATGGCAGCAAAGAAACGCCGTACGTGGAGACAGACCGAGCGCATCCGCTGAGCGTGTACGGAAAAAGCAAATTGGATGGAGAGAAGGCGCTGGCAGCAGCGGGCATTCCATATCTGATTTTGCGGACGAGTTGGGTGTACGGCGGCGAGGGAAAAAATTTTCTGCTGACCATTCTGCGGCTGGCGATGGAGCGGCGCGAACTGCATGTCGTAAATGATCAGATTGGCGCTCCAACCTGGTCGCGCGATATTGCGAAGGCGACCGCATCCATTGCAGAGAAATGGCATCATGAGAAGTTTGCGACGGCGAAGTCCGGCGTGTACCACATGACGGCCGCAGGGAAGACCAGTTGGTTCGGCTTCGCGGAAGAGGCCGTCCGGCTGCGCTCGGTCTCGGCCGCGGGGCAAGGAACAAAGTTTGCGCGGCTGGTGGCGATTCCCTCTTCGGACTATCCAACGCCGGCGGAGAGACCGAAGAATTCAACACTTGATTGTGCGAAGGTGGCTCGGGAGTTCGACTGCAGCTTGCCGGAGTGGAAGACATCTGTAGCCGCGGTGATGCGCGCAATGAAGTAGATCGCGAAGTCCGGGGTCTACCTTAGCATCAGTCCAGGTCGAAGTCGCGGAGCGGGCGGGATTCGCTAGGCGATTCCTTGGCGCGGCGCAGTGCTTCAGAGAATTTCTTTTCCAGCACGTCATCCTTATTTTTCTCGGCCTCCACAGATTGCCGAAACAGGGCTTGCTTGCGCTCTTCCTGGTCTTTCAGTGCGCGTGTAGCTGCCTCAAAGTCTTCGAATGTTTTTTTCCGCGGGGCAGGCGTGTGAGCGATGACAGCGTGGGTGGTCGCATCCACCTTGACGATGGCTCCGCAGTCAGGACAGGTGATATCAAAAATATTGGAAGTCTTGGCGGTCATGGTCGCATCCCCTCCTGCGGATTTCTGGCTCCGCATCAGGATACAACTTTATCGCTTATGCAAGTTTCAGGGCAGCCTCATCGACTCGGGCGCTGGCAATATGTTCCAACATGCTGCGATTGCGAATGGTGAGAACGCGTCCGCGCTGTTCGATGATGTGTTCTTTGCGCAGCTTAGCGAGGGTGCGAGTAATGGATTCGCGGGTGGTTCCGAGCTGCTGCGCGATTTCTTCCTGAGTGTGTTTTAGGTGGATCTTGTCGGTTTGCGGCTTATCTTCAGGGCAATTGAGGCCAAGCAGAAAGCGCGCCATGTTTGCCAGGAGCGATGGTGCAAGAGAAAGTCGGCGAATCGCATTCAAAATGCAGCTATGCTGCTGCGCCAGTTCGTCGAGTGCGGCGCGAAACTGAGATTCATGATTGTTGAGGAACTCGAGGAAATCGTCGCGTCGTACCAAGTCGAGATCACATGGTTCGATGGTCACGGCGGACACCTGGCGCGGAGTGCCGGAGATCACGGAACTGAGTCCCAACAACTCGCCCGGAGCGGCAAGGTACAGGATGACGGTGCGGCCGAGTTCGGAATTCATGGCCACCTTTGTGCGTCCTTTGCGCAGGATGAAAATTCCATTGGCTTCATTGCCCTCTTGAAATACGGTCGAACCTCCGGGCAGCGAGACGCGAAAGGCGAGGGAGTTGAGTTCCTGGCGAAGCGCGGGACTCAATCGGCTGGTTAATAAATGCTCCTGCATACGGCAGGTTTCGCAATGTTGCAATGCATGAAAATCAATCATTGAGTTTTTTTCTCGAAACGAGGATTCTTGCCTCGAAGCGGCAAACGTGGAACCGAATCTAGAGAACGACGTGCTA
>Ga0335075_10005196_pt1 | contig 20268 bp, 22 predicted proteins | sample Lox_Sample_24_FD_206723 | JGI IMG/M metagenome (GOLD analysis project Ga0335075, IMG submission 206723) | Soil microbial communities from Loxahatchee National Wildlife Refuge, Florida, United States - Lox_Sample_2.4 | ecosystem: Environmental > Terrestrial > Soil > Wetlands | place: USA...
TTGTAGCGCTCTACGGGGTGCTTAAGGCCGGGGCGTGCTATGTCCCGCTCGACCCGAAGGCGCCTGCGCAGCGGCTCAGCTACGTCATCCAGGACAGCGGCACGGCCGTGATCGTCGCAGACGAGGCGAGGGCGCCGCAGGCCGCCGCTCTGCTCGGCAGCGTTCCCCGGCCGCTCGGCGTGGTAGTGGCAGCACCTGGCGGGAGCGAGGGCCGGCAGGCCGCCAATGGGCAGGCCGGCAATGGGCTGGCTGACACTGTGCTGGCTGACACTGTGCTGGCTGACGGAGCCGCGATGGTGCCGTGGACTGCGGTCGCCGCGGAGCCAGGCGAGGGGCTGGGAGAAGAGCGGTCGATCGAGACCGACCTCGCGTACATCCTGTACACCTCGGGATCGACTGGCATCCCGAAGGGCGTGATGATCTCCCACCGGAACTCGCTGACGTTTGCCGAGTGGGCAGCGGCCGCTGCCGGGCTCAGCGAAGAGGACCGCGTGTGCAGCCCGGCCCCGCTCCACTTCGACCTTTCGGTCTTCGACGTCTTCTCCACCTGCCGGGCCGGCGCCTGCCTGGCTGTCCTTCCCGAGGGATCGGCCACCTTCCCGGTATCGATGGCGCAGTGGCTGGAGCGGGAGCGCATCTCGGTCTGGTATTCCGTGCCCTCAGTCCTCACGCTGCTCGCTTCCTACGGCGGCCTGCGACAGCTCGACCTGTCGCAGCTGCGGACGGTGATCTTCGCCGGGGAGGTGTTCCCGCCCAAGCACCTCGCCCGGCTGATGGAAGAGTTGCCGCAGCCCCGCTATCTCAACTGGTACGGGCCGACTGAGACCAACGTGTGCACGGCGTTCGAGGTGCCCGCTGACTGGGCTGACGCCCGCCCGATTCCCATCGGGAAGGCCTGTGCAAACACCGAGGTGTTCGCGGTGACCAGTGACGGCCGCCGGGTTTGCCAGGCTGGTGAGACCGGTGAACTGTACGTGCGCGGTCCCTCGCTGATGCGCGGGTACTGGGGTCAGCCTGCCAAGACCCGTGAGGTGCTAGTCCAGAGCCCGTTCCGGCCCGAGTATGACGAGTGCGTGTACCGGACGGGTGACCTGGTGAGCCTGGACCCGGACGGAAACTACACCTACGTCGGCCGCCGGGACAGCATGGTGAAGATTCGCGGCTACCGGGTCGAACTGGGCGAAGTGGAAGCCGCGCTGTACCGGCATCCGGCCATCAGAGAGGCGGCAGTGCTACCGGTGCCGGACGAACTGCTCGGCAGTCGCCTCCGGGCGGTCGTCATCGCCGACGACGCGGGCAAGCTCGTCCGCCAGAGCGTGCTTGATCACTGCCGGCAGTGGCTGCCGAGCTACATGGTGCCGGACGTAGTCGAGTTCCGCGAGGCGATGCCGAGAACTTCGACAGGCAAGGTCGACCGGGCAGGCCTCGCCAGCGAGCAGCACGCCTAGTTACGCCAGTTGCAACCGATCTATATCGACGAACACGGAAGAAAGGTGCCCACGTGGAGACCGTTATCAATGACTACATCAGCTCCGAACTGGTCCGCGACCCGGAGCTTCTCCCGCTCGCGGACGAGACATCACTGCTGGAGAGCGGGATCCTCGATTCGCTCAGCCTCCTGCAGCTGGTGGTCTTCCTGGAGGAGCGCTTCGGAATCACTGTGGGCGACGCGGACCTGCTCCCGGAGAACTTTGCCAGCGTGAACACTATCTGCGCCTATTTGCGTGCCAGGGAGCCCGAGACGCAGGCCGCGCATGGCTGAAAGCCGAGCGGAGCGGCTGATTCGCAATGCCGAGGGCGTGGCGTACTGGGCGGCAGCCGCGCCACTCCTCGCTCGGCTGCCGCCCGGTCTCGGCTATCACATCGCGCGCCGGCGCGGCGACTGGATCTTCCGGCGCCACGCCGCCGAGCGCACCGAGCTCGCAGGCAACCTGCGGCGGATCCTCGGTACCGAGCTCAGTTCGGCGGCGGTTGACTCGGTAACCAGGGAATGGTTCAGGCTCTCCTCCTGCGAGGCAGTTGACGTCAGCCGGCTGCGGCGCGGCGGACGGCCGCTGCGCCGGCTGGTTGACATTCGCGGGCTTGAACACCTGGAGTCAGCGCTAGCCGACGGCAACGGCGCCATCGTCTGCTCAGCGCACTTCGGCTCGTTCGACAGCGCGTTCTCGATGCTCGGCGCGTGCGGCTTCCCCGTTACCACGGTCGGGCGCTGGCAGCACAATTACACGGCTCGCCTCTCGCGGGCTGAGCGGCAGTTCTGGGAAGCGGTGTACGCCAGGCCCCTGCGCCGCCACAGGAAGCGGCCGAACATCGAGCCATGGACCGGCAGGTTCGACGTAGCTGCGCGGGCGGCGAACGTACTTCGCGCCAACGAGGTGCTGACGATCGCCATCGACGCCCCGCCGCTGGACAGCGACGAGCCCCGCGCGGTGGAGGTTCCCTTCCTCGGGCGCCGGGCCAGGCTTTTGCCGGGCGTCACGACCCTCGCCAAGGTGACGGGGGCGCCGGTGCTTACGGCGTTCCTGCACCGCTCGGCGGACTACTGCCACCAGGTGCTGGAGATCTCCGCGCCGGTGCCAGCGGAGGGAGACACGGTGGCAGCATTCGCGCGCTGCGCCGCCGACGTCAGCGCTGCAATCACGAAGTGGCCAGCTCACTGGCGCTACTGGCCCAGTTCAACCGATCTAGCCCGGCTCGGGCTGATCCTGCCAGAGCAGGACAGGTCGCCGGCTGCCGCGCAGGTTGCTTACGGTCAGCTGACGCTTCCCGCCAGCTGACGCCCTACTCGAACTGGCGCAGCTCAAAGCTGCCGATCCTGGCGGTCGGGCGCCTGGTCCTGCCCTTTCGCGGCCGCCCCGCGCCGTGCCGTCGGCACCTTCACGACAATCGCGGACCTCCCGGATAGACAGCCGCGCGATTCTGAGTAATATATGTCCGGTTTTGAGTCCTGGTGGTATTTAATGTCTGGGTAGTCATGGCAGGGGGGACGGATGTTGGCTGGCGCTGGCCGCAGAGCGCTTACTGTCCTCGGCGGCCTTGCCGCTTGCGCGGCGGCAACCCTGGCCTGCTCCGCAGGTGCGGCCGCATCACCCTCGGCCACCCCGTCCTCAGCCAGCCCGTCGCCGGGCATTGCGGCTTCAGCCACACCGTCGCCGTCCGGTGCCGCTACCGGCACGCCGCCGGACACAGCGTCAGCGACTCCGTCAGCCACGCCAACCGCCACGGCCACGCCGACGCCGACGCCGACGCCTTCCAGGACCGCCACGCCATCACCCAGTCCATCCACGCCGTCGCCGAGCCCATCCAAGCCGTCTCGGACGCCTAGCCCGAAGCCATCGCGCACTCGGTCCGCGGCACCGAGCGCCGCGCCGGCCCCGACCGCGTCCGCCTGGCAACCGCCCGCCACCGCAGGCTCGCCTGATCCGATCTTCGGACCTGCGTCGCAGGTCCAGCCAAGCACGGCCACGCTAACGGTGCCCTCCCGAGCGAATAAGCCGCAGAAGCGCCAGAAAAGCGGGGCAACCACCCCGGTCTCATCGGCTACGACGCCCGATCCGAGCGCATCCCAGTCGTCCGACCCGCGACGGGTTGACGTTGCCGGCGCTCTCGATGACACCGCGAACACCAGTCCCCCGGTTGCCGATATCGCTGTCATCGTTGCAGCGCTCGGCGCGCTGGCTGGTTGCGGTTATGCGGTGGCCCGGCGCCGCTCGCCGTTCGCGCTGGCCCGGCGCCGCTCGCCGTTCGCCATCTCCAGGCACCGGCGCGAACCGCCGAGACACTCGCACCGCGCCCCCAGGCGAAGTTCGCGCCGGTCAATCTGGAGATAGCTGCCCGCCTGACAACGCCAGTGCCTGCGGATCCAGCTTCGGCCTTAGCTGAAGTGGCAAGCGCGGTGAAGAACGAGTCAGCACGGTTCGACGACGCTCGCGCCTGTCGGCCTCAATGACGGTCTTCAGGTCGGCGAGCAGCCGGTCCCATCCGTACGCGCCACCGGTGCCGGACTCCTGCACGGCGGCCGCCCGGACTGGTTCGCAGCTGACAGTCACTGCCGTATAGCCGGCTCGCGTGTCCCGTAGCTCGAAGGACAGAAGACCTGACGGGACCGGTGCGCTTCCGTCGTGCTGCCTCACTGCGGGACTGAGCGCATCCCAGACGGCCTGAGGCGTCGCCCTGATGAACACCTTGCAGATGACCCGTGTCCTCGCTCGGTGCGACATGGCTGCCATGTTGACTCCCGTCGTCTGTTCACTGCGGCAGCCCTGCTCAGGGCGCCATGCTCGTGTCTAACCCGACGGCGGGAAGGCGGCCTGTGGCGGTGATGGAGCCCGGATGGAGGACCCGGGCCGCAAGTTCCCGCGGGCGGCAGCCTCCACACGGCCGCCATAGCAGTCACACCGGCGCCGCAGCCCGAGCCCGTGAACTGTCCGTAGGAACGCCGCAGCCAGGGAGGACACGATGGTCAGCACTGAACTGATCGTGGTCGCTCCGTGGGTCGCATTCGGCCTCTCGGTCGCCACCGTCTGTCTCCGGCTGGGCAGGTTCCGCCGCTTTCCCGTCCCGTTCCGCAAACGGGCCTCCCGCGCGGCCTCCGATGATGACAACGGCAGCTCCGCGAATACCGGCGAACCAGGCGGGAACCCCCACCACAGGGCTTCGGTGCCGTCATCGGAGGCCGACCGTCCCGCCAGTCGAGGACCTTCGTTCCTGCAGCGCAGCCGACGATGAGCGGTTGTGTCGACTCAGAGCTTGCGTCAGCTCTAGCCGGGCAGGAGCAGGGATGGACGTTATGGTGCCGTCCGAGCGCCGGCTAGCCCACACGGCGGGCGAGGTGGCTACGTACGTCGTGGAAGCGGCAGTATGGGCTCCCTCAGTCCACAACACCCAGCCCTGGCAGTTCACTGCCTCGGGCAGCGAGATCACTTTGCACGCCGATGTAAGCCGGCAACTGCAGGTGGCCGATCCCCGTGGCCGCGAGATGATGATCAGCTGTGGAGCAGCGCTGCTCACAGCCAAGCTGGCGCTCCGTTCGCTTGGTTACGTGCCCGAGACCCGCGTGCTGCCCGATGCCGCCGACCCGCTGCTAGTGGCCCGGCTGCGCTGGCGACGGCAGGCCCCGCCTGCGGCCGCGGAAGAGCGCTTGTACGATCAGATCACCCGCCGCCGGACGCACCGCGGGGGTTTTGAGCCGGTGCCGCCAGCCCCAGGCCTGCTCGAAGTCCTGCGCCAGGACGCTGCCCGGCACGGATCCGTGCTGCGCGTTGCTATTACCGACCAGGCCAGGGCGGTGCTCGCCGCCATTGCCGAAATGGCCCAGCGCGTCGAGAGTCTCGACACCGCGTATGTCCGTGAGCTTGTGGCATGGGCACCGCCGCCAGGCAGTAACCGTCTTCAGCACGGGCTTGATGCCCAGGCGCTGGGTGACACTTGAGGTGCTCGGCCGGCGTTCCGGCCTGCTGAGGCGTTTCCCGCTGGGCATGGCCAGGCTGGATGGCCGCTGGTATCTCGTTTCGATGCTCGGCGAACAGTGCAATTGGGTGCAGAATGTCCGCGCCTCGCGGCCGGTGACTGTCACGCTCACCGCACGCAGGGACGGACCAGTTCTGCAGGCCGCCGGGTCCATTCCGGTTCAGTTCGCCCGCTGGGGAATCAGGCAGCCGGCCGGCTTCGGCCCCCTCGGGTCACTGGCTGACAACGGCGACGCTGAGTTCCTCCTCATCTTGCACCGCGAGTAACTAAGTGGTGCGCCGGATCGCCGTCAGGATGCCAAGCGTGACTCCGTTTCCGGCCGCGCACCGTCGCGGCAGGACAAACGACCTGCCGGCGACCGACCATCGGCACTGCCAGCTCGCCTCGCGCGACGCCAGTCTCGAACACGACGACTCGCTCTGGACATTCGGGAGAACTGGCAATGAGAGCAGCAGTAGTACAGCAATTCGGCGAACCCCTAGTGATCGAAGACCGGCCGATACCAGAGCCGGGCCCAGGCCAGATCACGGTGCAGATGCGGGCGTCAGGCCTGTGCCACACCGACATCCACGCCGCTCACGGCGACTGGCCGGTCAAGCCAACCCCACCGTTCGTGCCCGGTCACGAGGGCGTCGGGATCGTGCACGAAGTCGGGGATGGTGTCACCAGCCTGCGCCGTGGCGACACCGTTGCAGTCCCGTGGCTCGGCTACGCCTGCGGCCAGTGCAAGCACTGTCTCACTGGATGGGAGACGCTCTGCATCCGCCAGCAAGACACCGGATACTCCATTGACGGCTGCTACGCGGAGTACTTCCTCGCCGACGCAGCATTCGCGGCCAAGGTTCCGGCAGGTGTGAACGTGTTCGACGCCGCTCCGCTAACGTGCGCAGGGGTCACTACCTACAAGGCGGTCAAGGTCGGCAACGTGCGGCCGACCGACCTCGTCGCCATCTCCGGCATCGGCGGCCTTGGGCACCTGGCGCTCCAGTACGCCAAGATCTTTGGCGGCACCGTCGCCGCGATCGACATCACCGACGAGAAGCTCCAACTGGCCAAGGAACTCGGCGCTGACATCGTCATCGACGCCAGAACCGAGGACCCCGCCGCTGTCCTCCAGGGACACGGCGGAGCAGATGTCGCCATCGGCCTGGCGGTCGACGACAAGTCCTTCGCAACCGCTTACGCGGGTCTTCGCCGCGGCGGACGACTTGTCCTAGTCGCCCTGCCCGCTGCCGGAATCCTGCGCATCCCGGTCTTTGACACCGTACTCAACGGGACGTCGGTGATCGGCTCGATCGTGGGCACCAGGGCGGACCTAGCCGACGTCTTCGCACTCCACGCACTCGGCCGCACCAAGGTCATCTACGAGACACGCGACCTCGGCACCGTCAACGAATCCATCGACGACGTGCTCCACGGCCGGGCGAAGGCACGAATCGTCCTGCAGCCGTAACCCTTCCTGGCCTCCGCGCATACTGCGCGAAGGCGCATGCGACCTGGCCGACCACGTTCACTGTGGTCGGCCAGCCCGCACCCGCTTGGCGGCTTAATCAAGTCCGGTCTTCCCGGCGGCGAAGGCGGTCGCGTACTGCGACGACACCCTCGATATGCCGGATACGCGCCATGAGCTCCAGCGCAGTTCTTTCCTCAGCGACGGATCCGGTCAGCGTGACGACTCCAGCCGCGACGCTCACTTCGACGTCATCGGCATCCAGGTGCGAGTCCTCGGCGACCGCTTGGTTAACCTCGCCGCAAATCTCGGCATCCGACCGCTCGTAGACGCTGAGAACATCCGTGCGGCTGATGATGCCGATCAGATGGTTGTCGTTGTCTACCACCGGCAGCCGCTTCAGGCAGCGATCCTGCATGACTCGAGCAGCAACAACCACAGGCGCATCCGGGCTAATGGTGACTGCAGGTGATGTCATGAGCCGGTCCGCGGTAATAGCAGCGGCCTTGGACTCCTCTTCAAGCTTCCACCTCAGCCTGGTGAGGCCGACCGGAAAATCTGGATCGGCAGGCTTAGACAGCAGATCACCCTCGGAAACGACGCCTACGACGGTGCCGCCGTTGCTAACGACGGGGCAGGCGCTGACCCGATAGGTGTGCAGCACGTGCGCGATCTGCTTGAAGTCCGCATCCTGAGCGACGGCTATGACCCTAGTAGTCATCACATCCCGCACTGTCGAGTTCACTGGCCGATCCTCCCCGCCGGCATCGCCCAGCATCCGGCTTGTCACCTGCGACGTTCATACCCACGGGAACGACAGTCGCTCGTCGTTACGGTCGGCGCGTCCGCGCTCCCAGAGCTGGATGCTGTCGGGGGGCGTGCGACGCAGTCCGCTGTCTCGATGGCGAGGCGAAGATCCGGCGGCATCGGCCCCACGCCAGACCGTAGGGCGTTGCGGGTCAGCACCCTCGCGGCGGCTCGCTGCTCGGTGCCGGAGAAGGACAAGATCACATGAGGATGAGTCAGGTGCCGCATCCGTCGTCCGTCATGTCTGGGCAAACCGAGCGCCCAGGAGCGAACCGCCACAAGCTCGGCGTGGTTCGAAACCGCGAGATTCGTCGCAGCCGCAAGCGCGGCAAGGCCGGCGGGGTTATCGTCCGATCCAACGATCACCCGTCTGATCGCCTTCCCGGGTACTCCGGCAGCGGCTGCCGCGCGAGTCTGGGCGGTCGTCATAGCGTCTCACCTCACCTGATCCCTGCGTCGCCCTCAGTGTGGTTGGAGGGATGCGGTGACGCACGAGGCGTTAGGCCCGGTGCCAAGTGGCCTTTGCCTGCGATCGCCAGGTGGCGCTTCCCGGACCGGATCAAGGTGACTTAGGGCTCGGTGACCTTGCCCGTAAGGCCCCCGTTAACCGACCTTTAGGCCCTCGCTGAAGACCGCCATTGCGACGAAGCTGACATTGGCAAAATGAATGGGCGGTCGACGGACCGTACGCGAAAGAGGCGAGTGTCATGTCTGTACCGATCACTTTGTCCGGCGTCTACTGGCCAATTATCTGGGTAGTACTCGTCGTCGCCGCCGCGGCCGTTGTCGGGCTCACATTGCTAGTCGCAACGAGCTCGCGGCATGACCAGCGGCGCCCGCGGCACGCGGCCAGGCAGCCAGGAACGGCGCCTTTGCCGAGCCAGGATGCCGCGCCAGATTCGCATGCCCTGGTCTGACGTTAGGGCGCAACTGACGGCGGACCTTAGCCTCGCCCGGCAGTACTTTGCGTGATGTCCCGGTCAGGAAAGACGCTGGATCGCTGGGCACATCCCGCCTTAAGGTGGCGCGGTGAACGATCACTCGGAACCACGGCGCAATGTACGTCTGCCGGAATTCTGGCGTGCAGGCGCGTCAAGGGATTGCCGCCGGGTCCTAAATCCCCGAGAAGGGGACCAATGGCTTTTGCTTCCCGACCGGTCGGACAACGAAGGTTTGAGAAAACGTCGGCCTATCCGTTTGGACGACCCGAACCGGCAGGAGGAGCGATGTACGAGAAGATTCTGGTTGCGGTCGATGAATCCGAGGCTGCCGAGCGCGTGCTGGCCGCAGCTGAGGAGTTGGCCAGGTGGTCCAGCGGCGAAGTCTGGCTGCTGCACGTATGGGAAGGCGATCCATCGGTCTACAAGACGGCCGGTGCGAGATCCAGTGACGAGGCACGCTCGTGGCTCGAGACCGCTGCCGAGAAGCTAGCGGCATCCGGGATCGAGACGCATCCTGTGCTCGTTGCTAACTTGTACGGCTACGCAGCGCGAGAGATCACCAACATCGCCACTGCGCTTGAAGTCGGCGTGATCGTCATGGGGTCGCGTGGCCGAAATGGCGTCAGCGAACTGCTGGCCGGAAGCACCGCCCGCAAGGTGATCCACCTCGCAGACCGGCCGGTCCTGGTCGTGCGATAGGACGCTCAGCCCCTCGGCCCGCGTTCACATCACCTCCATAGCTGTTGCGCTGCGCTTGCACGATGACCGGCTGAAATGATCCCGAGCTGGCCGCCTCGAGGCCCCCCTGAGGGCGGCCAGCGCCCGCCACCGCGCCGATGCCGGCGCAGGCAGGCGCAACGACGAGGAGAGGACCGCACGATGACTTCAGCGCTCGCTACGACGTACCCGCAGGCCGGCAGCGCCAACGGGACGAGCCAGACCAACCAGGCGGACTGGCTGCCCAGCCTCGAACCAGCCAGCGATGGCCAGGCGCGCGGCCCGCTCGCGCGCAGCGAGCTCGCGCTACCCGCCACCCACGGCTTGCCTCATGCTCGCTCCGTGCTGGCCGTAACCACCCGGCCCGGCGTGGAATCGGCCGACCTGGGCGGGCTGTTTTACGCCTTCGGAAAAGCGGGCGCCCGCCTCTCGCTGCTAAGCCTGACCAGGGGCGAAGCTTCACCGTTCAACTCCACTCAGAGCCAGCTCGAGGCCGTCCGGCCGTGGGAGCTGCAGCTGGCCTCCTGGCTGCTGGGCATCTCGTCAGTCGCGGTCGCTGACTACCCGGACGGGGAACTTCGCAACTGCTCCATTCCGGATCTCGCCGAGCGCGTCCGACGTGCAATCGCCGAGCACGCCCCGGACCTGATCCTGGTAATGGACCCAGCGGGAGATCCCGATGACGCTCAGGTTGCCCAGGCCGTATGCCTTGCGGCCGGACCGGAGGGAGTGCCGGTCGTCGCCCGCACGACGCCCGGCGCCAGCGCCAGCTGGCTCGTCGAGCTCGGGCCGGAGGCCGACGTCGCCCGCGACGTCCAGCGGGCCGCCGCGAGGGCGCACGCCAGCCAGTCTGAGACGCTTCCCCAGATCCTCACCAGCCTGGACAGCGTCAGCGGCGGGGAGCAGCTTCGGTGGCTCGTCCCCGCGGCAATCCGGCCTCCGGCGCCGCGGGCGGTGGAGCCCTGCCTCAACTAAGCGGCGGCAACCAGGGCAGCTTCCGCGCTCGCCTGGCTGTACGAGGTCCGGCCCGCATTCGGGCCGGACCAGAACATGCCGAGCTGGTGATGCCAGTCCGTGTCTTGCGCCTCGATGGCGCGCGCCTGCTTGCTGAAGAAGCCGTCGAACTCATTCGTCTTCGCGGTTACTGCCAGGACCTTGAGGTCCTGCACGAAGATCCCCTTGAACGACTGGACGTCGTCGTTTGCGCTACTGCCGCACTGGGCCCCCCGGCACGGCTCGTGCAGCACGCCGCCGATCGTTAGATGGCGGATCGCGGCCTGGCCGATGCCTTCCGCGGTGCTCAGCAAGGCGCGGTTATTTGTCGCCTTGTAGAGCTGGGCTAGGCCGGCCAGCAGAACGCCCTGGTTGTAAGTCCAGGTGTTTTCGTGATTATTAGCACAGCGGGCCGTCAGTCCGTCGTTGATCTCATCAGTCTTATTGATCATGCCGCTGCTCTGGAACCAGTTCCACTCAGCATTAGCCCAGCCCAGGTACTTCGAGTCGCCGGGGATGGCGTTATGCAGCCATGCAGTGAGCTCGAGAAAGAGCTCATTGGCGATGGCATTTTTGTATGTCCTCGCCGTTGACCACCACACTCCGCCGCCGCACGTTTGGGTCCAGGACTGGTGAATGTAGTCGGCGTCGGTCTCCGCCATCGTGAGGTACGGCTTGTAGCCGCTCATGACGTAAGCCTGCAGCCAGGCCAGTCCCCACCAGCCGGTGTCGTCGTTATAGGCATCCTCGAAGTGGCCAGACCGGTGGTCTCTGAATGCGGTCGAGATGGCACCGCGATAGCCGGCGAAACCGGTAGCCTCCTGGAAGTTCTCCAGCGTCGACAGCGCGACTGCCGATTGCCACCAGGAATTCCCGATAAGCCCGGTTGAGGGGTTATACGACCTCATCAGCTCGGCCATGCCGGCTCTCTGCGGGCTCATGCCGGTAAATGCCGGGGTGGCACTGCTGCTCGCTGAGGGCGCGAACAGCGTTGCGCAGACGACCGCGAGGATGCAAGCGAAAGCGAGTAAAGCCGGCCGGCGAGCAAATCTAGTGACCCAGCTCACCATCTTTCGCACATCCTCACCTGCTTCGAGCTCTTGTGGTAATAGGGGGAACGGTGCACCATACCTGCAAGCTCGGACGCGCTCCAAAAGAGACAACCTAAGTCCGATAAATCGGAATCTCGCGCGCGAAGAAGGTAATGAAGGCTCGCAGTCGAGGGAATTCGGGACCGGTCTGGGCTACCGGCCGCCCGCGGCGTTCATGATCCGCACCACCTGGGCCAGCGTCGCGTCGTCGCCGACGTTGCCAGGGAAGACGACGTACGGCACGCCGATCGCCTGGGCGGCATCAAGCGGCCTGAATACCGAGATCATGCCGGGAAACAACTGGCCGGCTACTTCGGCGCGGCGCATGCCGAGACCGTGCACGGCGACGTCATGCGCGGTGATGCCGCCCTTGGCGACAATCCAGGCCGGCCCGCCCGCGCTCCCGCTGACAACCTGCCTGACCACACTGGCCAGCGCCGCGGAGATCGTCCGCCCCACTGACAGGCTGTCCTCGGCAGTGCTTCCGAGTTCGACCGCGCGGCTGGTGTAGAGCAGGACGTCCGAGCGGCTCAGCGCATCCGCTGCCTGGCGCGCCGCTTCCGCCACCACCCGGCCGGGATTCGTAGCGTTTAGTACGGCAGGAACGTCCAGCTCGACGCCCGTGATGCGATGCTCCGCGCGGAGTACGGCAAGCTGGCGAGTCGTCTGGGCGACATGTGAGCCTGCCACGACTAGGCCGGTCCCGGCGGGTCCCGGCCGCGCCGGCCGCGGATCGACTGCCGCAGCCGCGGATCGTCCTGGCGAGGCCGCGGCAGTGCGGCGAAGACATCCGACGCGGCAGGCAAGTGATCAGGAGGCACTGCGCGTTCGGTGTTAAATCAGTGGCAAGCGGGTGCGCATGCGATCACTGTATTCCGCGCGCCGACGGCAGGAAGGCTGGAGACGACATGACGACCGTGCTGGTCACCGGTGGCGCCGGCTTCCTGGGCGCTCGGCTCGCCCGGCAGTTGCTCGCCGCCGGTGCCCTCGCGGTGGCCGGCGGCCCGCCCGAGCCGCTCACGCGGCTGACCCTCGTCGACCGCGCACCAGTTCCCGCGGACCTCGTGGCCGACCAACGGGTGATGCAGATCAGCGGCGAGCTCGGCGGGCTGCTCGAGACCGGTGCCGGCCTGGAGGCACTCGCCGGGGCAGACGTGATCTTTCACTTCGCCGCCGCGGTGAGTGCGGAATGCGAAGCAGACTTCGACCTCGGCATGCGAGCGAATCTGCGCGCCACTGAATTGCTGCTGGCGTCCTGCCGGGGCTTGCGTACGTGCCCGGTCGTGGTGTTCGCGAGCTCGCTGGCGGTCTTCGGCTCCTCAGCCGAGCATCCGCTCCCGCGCGTCGTAGGCGACCACTCGATGCCCAATCCGCAGTCCAGCTACGGCGTGCAGAAACTAATCGGCGAGCAACTGCTGGCCGATTACACGCGCAAGGGTTTCCTGCGCGGACGCGCTGTCAGGCTGATGACTGTCAGCGTGCGGCCAGGGCGGCCGAACGCGGCGGCGTCCGGTTTCCTGTCCGGCATCATCAGGGAGCCGCTGGCAGGCCAGCGCGCGATCTGCCCGGTCGACCCGCAGACCGAGGTCGCGCTCGCGTCGCCCGCACGGGCCATCGACGGCTTGCTCTGCGCAGCCACGTCAGCCGAGGCGGCCTGGGGCGGCCGATCCCCGGTCAACCTGCCCGCGCTCACCGTGACGGTGGCGGACATGGCTGCTGCACTCGAGCGGGTCGCCGGGCCGCAGGCAAGCGCGCTGATCGACTGGGTTCCCGACCCGGCAGTGGCCACGATCGTGACGAGCTGGCCCGCCCGGTTCCTGGCGGAGCGGGCAGCCCGTCTGGGCCTGCGCCCCGACCCCGACTTCGAGTCGGTTATCAGGATGCACATCGCGGAAACTTCGCCCGCGGCATCCAGCTAGTTCGCCGGGGACAAAGCGCACATAGCAGCCGCCGGAGCCCAGGAAACCGGCAGGGTGCCAAGGGCGGGAAGGCACAGCTCGGTGAGCGCGTTACGCTGAGACGGAGGTGAGCTGACCGTGGCGCTGCCCAATGATTCCGCGGCGAAGTTCCAGGACTATGCCCGTCCCGAGATGCTTGTCAGCACCGAGTGGCTGGCCGGGCACCTGCAGGATCCGGGCCTGGTCGTGGCCGAGTCCGACGAGGACGTGCTGCTCTATGAGACCGGTCATATTCCTGGCGCGGTGAAGCTGGACTGGCATACCGAGCTGAACGAGCCGGTCACCCGCGACTACGTCGACGGCGCCGGGTTCGCGCGGCTGATGTCGGACAAAGGCATCAGCCGGGACACGACTCTGGTGCTGTACGGCGACCGGAACAACTGGTGGGCGGCGTACGCGCTCTGGGTGTGCACGCTGTTCGGCCACCCCGACGTCCGGCTCCTGGACGGCGGCCGCGCGAAGTGGATCGCTGAGGGCCGGGAACTGACAACTCAGGTACCGCAGCGACCGCGCACCGACTACCCCGCCGTCGAGCGGGACGACAGCACGTTCCGGGCGTTCCGTGACGAAGTCCGGGCCCACCTCGGGCAGCCGCTGATCGACGTGCGCTCGCCCGGCGAGTACACAGGCGAGCTGCTGCACATGCCTGACTACCCGCAAGAAGGCGCGCTGCGAGGCGGCCACATTCCGGGCGCAAGAAGCATCCCCTGGGCGCGAGCGGCGGCCGATGATGCCACATTCCGGTCCCGGAATGAGCTTGAGGCGATCTATGCCGGCGAGGCAGGGCTGAGCCCAGACGACGACGTCGTGGTCTACTGCCGGATCGGGGAGCGGTCCAGCCACACCTGGTTCGTGCTGCATCACCTGCTTGGCTATCCGCACGTCCGCAACTACGACGGGTCGTGGACCGAGTGGGGTAACTCAGTCAGGGCGCCTATCCGTCGCGGGGAGACTCCGTGACAACCACCGCCGATGCCCTGAACCCCCGGCTGCGCGAGATCGCCGACGATTTCGTGTCGCTGCCTGACGCTGAGCGACTGCAGCTGCTGCTGGAGTTCGCCCAGGACCTGCCGCCGCTGCCGACCCGGTATGCCGAGCACCCAGACCGGCTTGAGCCCGTGCCCGAGTGCCAGTCGCCCCTGTTCCTGGCAGTCGAGACCGATGACGACGGCACCGTGCACCTGTTCTTCGACGCCCCGCAGGAGGCACCGACTACCCGCGGCTTCGCCGGCATCCTGCACGCCGGGCTGGACGGCCTGGACGCCGCGCAGATCCTGGATACACCGGGCGAATTCTCTGCCCAGCTCGGTCTCCAAGACCTGGTCAGCCCGCTTCGGCTGCGCGGCATGGCCGCGATGCTGGCGCGGATCAAGCGCCAGGTCCGCGACCAGCGCGCTGCCACTGAGCTGGCGCAGGACTGACCGCGCGGCGTTCCCCTGTGGGTCCACAGCGCAGGTGCATGCGCGGCGCAAGCGTTCCGCATGGATTGTGGCCCAGGCTTTGCATTGGACGGCTCCGCGAGCAACGCTGATGGGTATGACCACCTGGGCCCACGACCAGGGGGAAGCGATCATGAACTGTCCGCACCAGCCGCCGTGCCCGCCGGCCACCGCGCCGGACCGTGAGGCCGCCCGCGTCGTGTCCTCCCACCCGGAGCAAGGCTGGAGCCTGCTGTGCAACGGCCTCGTCCTCTTCGAGGACACCGGCGACCTACTGCCTGACGGCCAGGTAGTCACGCCGCACCGGGACAGGCTTGACCTCGAGCTCGTGCCATCGAGTGGCAGCCGTATCAGGCCGTGACATGGACTGATTAGCACCGCCAGTATTCCCCCGTTAAGCCTCGTATCAGCGCCACCTTGACATTGCTGCCGGATCAGGCGGCACTGGGGTACAGTTCTGCCCGCCTATCCTCGCTAGCAGCGCTCGCGGTCCACTGAGCTTTCGCCCCAGTCACAAGGAGACGAAGTTAGCCATGCCAGCCACCCTTCAGCAGATCCTGCTCGCGCCGGACACCCAGCCCAAGGTGGTCGATGACTGCCTCGAGTTGATTGAGCAGGAGATGTCTGACAAATCCGGAGTCGGTGGAATGGCGGTGAAACTTGCCTACAAGACGGCGTCCGCCTTCGCCCCCGGCTATCTCCGCTCGACGGTCGAGTCGCTGCTGCCGGACTTCACGGAGAAGCTTCAGCCCTTCTGGGCTGACTTCGCCGCCTCCGGCAGTGCCGAGTTCGGCGACTACCTGACCAAGCGGGCCGACGAGGTATCGGAGGCGCTGCTCGCGATTACCGACGCAGCTGCCGAGAGGTCGGAGCGGCCGGTGATCGTGAAGGCGTACCGGACCGTCCGCGGCGGCGCTGGCAGGCAAATCGAAGCGGCGCTACCGCGCGTCGGCGATCTGGTGCTGAAGTACGCAGGCTGAGCCTCGCCGGGTCGGCGCTGGCTGACGGAGCTGGCTCTGCCAATCAGAGTTGCGCGCCTGTAGCCTCTCCAGGAGTGCCCATCAGGAGGGGACGCATGTTCGCACGTCAGCATGCCGTGGACCATCCCGGCAAGCCGGCCATCATCATGGCCACGTCCGGGGAAACGGTCAGCTACTCCGAGTTCGAGGCCCGCGCCAACCAGGTAGCGCACCTGCTCAGGGCGGCGGGCCTGCAGCGCGGTGACCACATCTCGGTGTTCATGGAAAACAGCGCCAGGATGCTCGAGATAGAGGCGGGCGCAGAGCGGACGGGCCTGTACTACACGCTGATCAACAGTTACCTCGCACCTGACGAGGTCGCGTACATAGTCACCAACTCGAAGTCCCGGCTGCTGTTCAGCTCGGCGGCTAAACAGGAGGTAGCCGTCGCGGCGGCCGCGAAGTGCCCGCAGGTGGAGCGCCTCCTCATGACTGGCACCGGTCCCGGCGGCGCGCCGACAGGATGGGAATCGTACGAGGCCGCCGTCGCGAGCTGCCCGACTGACCCCGTCGCCGACGAGTCGCTTGGCGCGGCCATGCTCTACTCCTCGGGCACCACGGGCAAGCCCAAGGGCGTGCTGCGCGACTTGCCGGCGGCTGCGCCGGGCGAGGCGCTGCCGGTCATGCAGTTCGTTAGCGCGATGTTCGGCCTCCGGCCTGGCATGACCTACCTCAATCCGGCGCCGCTTTACCACTCGGCACCGGCGGCCAGCGTGTCGGCAGCAATCAGGCTCGGTGCCACCGTCGTGGTGATGGAACACTTCGACGCCGAGCAATGGCTCGCGCTCGTGGAGCGGCACAGGATCACCAACTGCCAGATGGTGCCGGTCATGTTCAGCCGGCTGCTCCGGCTGCCCGACGAGACCCGTATGCGCTATGACACCTCATCGCTTGAGTGCATCGTGCATGCCGCCGCGCCCTGCCCGGTGCACGTCAAGAAGGCGATCATCGACTGGCTCGGCCCGATCATCACCGAGTACTACGGAGCCACGGAGGCTAACGGCTTCACGTTCTGCGACAGCGACCAGTGGCTCACCCACCCCGGTACGGTAGGCCGGCCAATACTCGGCGAGGTGCTCATCCTCGATGACGACGGCAATGAGTGCCCGGCCGGCGAGGACGGGACGATCTGGTTCCGCGGGGCGACCGCGTTCAAGTACTTCGGCGATCCGGCCAAGACAGCCGCGAGCCGCCGCGACGCCGGTCTAACCAGCACCGTCGGTGACGTCGGCCATGTCGACGCCGAGGGCTACCTGTACCTCACCGACCGCAAGAGCTACATGATCATCTCGGGCGGGGTCAACATCTACCCGCAAGAGACCGAGAACCTGCTCTCCGGTCATCCCGCCGTCCTCGACGTCGCCGTCATCGGCGTGCCCAACGAGGATCTTGGCGAAGAGGTCAAGGCGGTGGTGCAGCTAGCCGACCCCGCGGCCGCGAGTCCGGAACTCGCTGCCGAGCTCATCGCCTACTGCCGGGACCGGCTCACCCACTTCAAGTGCCCGCGAACCATCGACTTCGTGCCCGATCTCCCCCGCTCCCCCACCGGCAAGCTGTACAAGCGGTTGCTGCGGGACGCCTACTGGGCGGGCCATCAGACGTCGATCGTGTGATGCGACGCGCCCCGTGATAGTGACGGGAACGAACACCAAGGGGTGACTGCATGTCAGAACAGACTCCCGCGCGGGGGCTGCAACTGCGCTCGCTGGTCAGGACTGATCACGTACTCGAGGTCTTCCTCGAGACCGTCGAGGTGCCTGAGCCCGGACCCGGCGAGGTGCTCGTGCGCGTCGAAGCAGCGCCTGTTAACCCGTCCGATCTCGGCCTGCTCTTCGCCGGCGCCGACCTGGCTGCCGCGGTCGTGACGAGCTCCGCCGAGCGGCCGGTGCTGACCGCCCCGATCCCGGATGCTGCTATGCGCGCTCTGGCCGGCCGCGTCGGCACGCCGATGCCGGCCGGCAACGAGGGCGCAGGCACGGTGGTCGCGGCCGGGTCGTCGGCCGAGGCGCAGGCCCTGCTGGGCACGACAGTCGCGGTGGCCGGCGGCGGCATGTACTCGCAGTACCGGCTGGTCAATGCGGCGGCTTGCCTGCAGCTGCCAGACGGCACGCCGGCTATCGACGGCGCCTCGTCGTTCATCAACCCGATGACGGTCCTCGGCATGGTCGAGACCATGCGGATGGAAGGTCACACCGCGCTAGTGCACACCGCGGCCGCGTCGAACCTCGGGCAGATGCTCAGCCGGCTGTGCATCGAGGAGCAGATCCCGCTCGTCTCCATCGTGCGCAAGCGGGCCGATGAAGACCTGCTCCGCTCCGCCGGCGCCGCGCACGTGTGCAACTCAGCCGCGCCCGAGTTCACCGCCAGCCTGACAGCCGCGCTGCGCGAGACCGGCGCGACGCTGGCCTTCGACGCCGTCGGCGGCGGCCGGCTCGCCAGCCAGATTCTGACCTGCATGGAGGCGGCCGTCAGCGCGACCTCCGCGAGCTACAGCCGGTACGGGTCGGCGGTGCACAAGCAGGTCTACATCTATGGAGCACTCGACCGCGGGCCTACCGAACTTGCCCGAACCTACGGCATGGCCTGGGGCATCGGCGGCTGGCTTCTCACCCCGTTCCTGCAGAAGATCGGTCCGGCGGAGGTGGCCAGGCTGCGCGGCAAGGTGGCGGCCGGCCTGGCGACGACGTTCGCTAGCACGTACGCCGGCCAGATGTCACTCGCAGGCACCCTCCAGCCTGCCTCGATCGCTCAGTACGGCAGGATGTCGACGGGTTCCAAGTACGTGATCGTGCCGACACTGGACAAGGCCTAGGAGCGCGCCGTTGACCACCGACTCCCTTGCTTCTGAGCCAGGCGTCATCACCAAGCTCAGCCCGCGGCCGGCCGCCGACACCGTCTCGAGGCTCCAGGAGCTGATCAAGGCCAAGGGGATGAAGCTCTTCGCGGTTATCGACCAGCGCGCCGAGGCGCGGTCGGCCGGCCTCGACATGCCTGACACGACGCTGGTGATCTTCGGCAGCCCGGCTGCCGGTACACCGGTCATGGTCGCCGCGCCGCTGTCCGCCCTCGACCTGCCGCTGAAGGTCCTGATCTGGGCGGACGAGGGGCAGGTCAAGGTTTCCTACTATGCGCCCGAGGAACTGGGCCGCCGCCACGGTCTTCCTCAGGACCTGGTCGAGAAGCTGGCCGGCATCGGACCCCTTACTGACGCAGTCATCGCGGGCTAACACAGCCCGACGCGCTCACCGTAGGCTGACGCCAGCGCGAGGAAAGGCCTAGGGAGAATGCTCATCGACGCTGGCGCCGGAATCTTCGCCGCTCCAGAGCAGATCGAGGCTGCGGCTATCGCGGCGGAGGCGGACGGTTACGACGGCTTCAACGTGCCAGAGACAAAGCACGATCCGTTCGTCTGCGCGGCCCTCGCCGCCCGCGCGACCGAGCGCATCAGCCTGCGGTCCTCGATCGCGGTCGCGTTCGCGCGCAACCCGATGAACGTGGCCGTGCTGGCCAACGACATCCAGCTCATTTCGGGCGGCCGGTTCCAGCTCGGCCTCGGGTCTCAGGTCCGGCCCCACATCGAGCGCCGGTACTCGATGCCATGGAGTCACCCCGCCGCCAGGATGGAAGAGTTCATCGCTGCCATCCGCGCCATCTGGGCAAGCTGGGCCACTGGCGAACGGCTGGCGTTCCGCGGCACCTTCTACCACCACACCCTGATGACTGACTTCTTCAACCCCGGCTCGAACCCGTCAGGGAATCCGCCGGTGCTGCTGGCCGCGGTAGGCGAGCGCATGACCGGCGTCGCTGGCCGCGTCGCGGATGGCATGCTCTGCCATAGCTTCACGACGGAGGCATACCTGCGTGAACGCACGATCCCTGCGCTCCGCGCCGCACGCGGCACGCTGGACGGATTCGAGCTGACGCTGCCCGTGTTCGTGGTGCTCGGGAGCGACGACAAAGCCAGAGCCGCTGCGCAGGCCGGGGTGCGCGAGCAGATCGCGTTTTACGGCTCCACCCCGGCGTACCGCCCGGTACTCGACCTGCACGGCTGGGGCGACCTGCACGAGCAGCTCAACCTGCTGTCCCGGCGCCAGGAGTGGACCGCCATGGGCCAGCTCATCTCCGACGACGTGCTCGGCACGTTCGCGATCGCCGGCGATCCCGCACAGGTAGCGGCTGAGCTGCTGGCGCGGTTCGGCGACATTGTCGACCGGATCTCGCTCTATACGCCGTATGCGGCGGACCCAGCGCTGGTATCGGCGGTCACGGCGGCACTGCGCGCAGCGCGATAGCCTGACCGCCGCTGCGGATAACCTGCCAAAAGCGGCGGATAGGCTCGGCTGATGACTGGCGTCCATCCGCTCGACAACCCGGCGCGGGCCGC
>Ga0335075_10005197_pt1 | contig 20266 bp, 17 predicted proteins | sample Lox_Sample_24_FD_206723 | JGI IMG/M metagenome (GOLD analysis project Ga0335075, IMG submission 206723) | Soil microbial communities from Loxahatchee National Wildlife Refuge, Florida, United States - Lox_Sample_2.4 | ecosystem: Environmental > Terrestrial > Soil > Wetlands | place: USA...
GAACGCCCGCCAGCCCGTCGAGCCCCTGGACCGCGTAGACCAGGGCGCGCAGCGCGCGCAGGCCGCGCCCGCAGTCCGCGCAGTCCCGCGCGTGGCGGTCCAGGCGGCGGCGGGCACGGTGGCTCAGGTCCCCCTCGACGTAGTGCGAGAGATGACGCTGCGACCACTGGTGGTCGTCGGCATAACCCATCACGCCTCCCGTCGCCCGCCGCCGTCCTGCTCTTAGTGTGCCGCAGGCTCGAAGGCGAGCGAGCAGGAGTTGATGCAGTACCGGTCGCCGGTCGGGGTCGGGCCGTCGTCGAAGACGTGGCCGAGGTGACCGCCGCAGCGACGGCAGACGACCTCGGTGCGCCGCATGAACAGGCTGTTGTCCGGCCGCAGCTCGACCGCCTCGGCGACGGCGGGCTCGGAGAAGCTCGGCCAGCCGGTGCCCGAGTCGAACTTGGCGTCCGAGCGGAACAGCTCGCTGCCGCAGCCGGCGCAGCGGTAGAAGCCGTCGGCGTGGTTGTGGACGTACTCACCGGTGAACGGCCGCTCGGTGTGGGCCTCGCGCAGCACGCTGTACTGCATCGGGGTCAGCTCCTGGCGCCACTGCTCGGCCGGCTTGCTGACCTCGCGGGCGACGTCGGTGGTGTGGGCCTTACGCATCTTTGATTCCTTCCTATCGGCCAACACCTAGTTAGACCCGCGTCACGGCAAAACGATTTCGGGACTCGGCGGCTGGGCCGGGACACGCTGGAAGGCGAACACCCGATCGGGGTCGGTGTGCGCGGCGACCTGGGCCAGCCGGCGCAGCTCTGGTTCCGTGTAGGCGTCGGCCGGGCCCGGCTGCCCCTCGCGGAAGGAGGGCGCGGCGCGTCCGAGATCGACCGGCCGGGCGACCGCCTCGACTCGGGCGAGGCAGGAGTCGACCTCCGCTCGCCGCTCGTCGCCGGCCGCGGCGCCGACCGCGTGCAGCAGCAACGGGCCGGGCGGTCGGGTGAGGGCCCCGTTACGGCCCTGGGCGGCGGACTCAACATGGCGAAGTTCGATCATGTTGAGTCCGCCGGGCTGGCCGATCCGCGCCGCCTGGAAGGTCGCGACCACGACGTCCGCGATGATCGGCCCGAGCCAGCGGCCCAGGCCGCGCGCGGGCACGGCGACCGGCGGGTCGAGGTGGATGCCGGACAGGGTCGCGGCGTCGGACGGGCCGGTGGTGTCGATCGCGGGCTCGGCGACCGCGCGCATCGCGTCTCGCAGCGACGTCAGGCCCTGCTGGCCGGCGGTTGAGGCGTAGGACAGGTGCACCACGGTCGTGTTCAGCACGGCGTCGGGGAACGGGCCCCGCGGCGGGATCCCGAGCAGGGACAGCGTGCTGGTCAGCGTGTCCGGCGCGTGCTCGATGGCGCCGGTCCAGGCGGCGGCCAGGGCGGTCAGGTGCTCGGCGGGCCAGAGCAGATAGCCGGCCCACAGTTCGCTGACCGGGAACAGGTCGAACTCCAGCTCGGTGGCGAGGCCGACCGGGGCGCCGCCGCGGAAGGCCCACAGCGCCTCGCGCTCGACATCGTCGGCGCTGTCGTCGCTGACGCGGTGCACGCGCCCCACCCCGTCGACGTACTCGACCGCTCGCAGCGAGGCCGAGGCGAGGCCGAACGGGCGGGCCAGCCAGCCGACTCCCCCGTTGAAGGTGTAGCCGGAGACGCCCACGGTCGGGGAGGTCCCGCTGAGCGCGAGCAGGTGGTGGGTCTCGGCCTGCTCCTGGACCTTGGACCACGTCACCCCGGCGCCGACGCGAGCGGTCCGCGTCCTCGGATCGATCGCCACCGCGTCGAGCGCGGAGGTGTCGACCAGCACCAGCCCGCCGCCGAGCGGGGAGCCCGCGCCGTGTCCGGTCGCCTGCACGCCGACGCGGAGTCCCAGGGCCCGGGCGAGGGTCACCGCGGCGGCCACGTCGTCGACCGTTCTCGGGCGCACGACGGCGTCCGGGCGCTGCGGGAAGCTGCTGTTGTCGGGGCTGGTCGACGTTGCGTACTGGTCGGTGCCGGGCCGGTAGACCGTTCCGGCCGGGAGGGAGCGGGCGATCTCGTCGACGGAGCGCGCGGAATCGGGAGTGCCGGAAGACATCAGTTAAGTGTTTCCGGAAATGCTGTCCCGTAACTAGGGTCGGCCAGAGCCCGTGGATGAACACGTCCGACCCCGTGGCACCCGTACGGTGGTGCCAGGCAACGAATCCCCGTCTGGAGGCACCGCCGTGAGCATTGAGCGAGAGAAGCAGGTCGCCGCGGAAGCGGCCGCCGCACTAGTGGAGAACGGCATGACCGTCGGCCTTGGCACCGGCTCGACCGTCGCGTACCTGCTCCCGGCGCTGGCCAAGCGCTCCCTCGACATCGTCTGCGCCGCCACGTCGCCGCGGACCGAGCACGCCGCGCGCGAACTCGGGATCAGGATCGAGCCCGTCACCAGCATCGACCAGTTCGACATCACCATCGACGGCGCGGATCAGATCTCCCCCGACGGCTGGCTGGTCAAGGGCGGCGGTGGCGCCCACACCAGGGAGAAGATCGTGGCCGGGGCAGCGAAGTGGTTCGTCGTCATCGCCGACTCCTCCAAGCCGGTCCCGGCCCTGCACGCGCCCATTCCGCTTGAGCTGCTCTCGTTCGGGCTGCGGGCGACGATGCGGCTGGTCGATCCGGCCTCGCTGCGTGACGTGCCGCTGAGCCCGGACGGCGGCGTGATCGCCGACTACCACGGCTCGGTCGACGACCCGGCCGCGCTCGCCGACCGACTGTCATCGACGCCCGGCGTCGTCGCCCACGGCCTGTTCCCGCCGAAGATGGTGGCGGTGGCGTTCATCGGCCGGGGCGAGTCGGCCGACCGGATCGACTTCACGTCCGCCGGGACCTAGCGGGCGCCGCGGCAGTCACCACGCGACCGTTCGGAAAAATCAAGATCTTTTCTCCGAACGGACCCGGCGTTCCCGCCAACCTCAGCCCGCGCCCTGACCCCTTGCCGACGGATGCTGAAGTAAAGGATCGTGATGCTATGACGGCAGACCGGGTCACGACGCTTGCCGGAGCTATCGCGACGTATGTGAAGCCGGGCATGACGGTGGCCCTGGAGGGATTCGGGCACCTCGTCCCCTCGGCGGCCGCGCACGAGATCATCCGGCAGCGGATCGGGGACCTGACCGTCTGCCGGATGTCCTGCGACATGATGATCGACCAGCTCATCGCGGCCGGCTGCGTCCGCGGCCTGGTCTCCTCCTTCATCGGCAACAGCTCGGGCGGTTCGCTGCACGAGCTGCGGCGGGCCCTGGAAGGGCGCAGCGACCGGATAGTGGCGCTCGATGAGTACAGTCACGGCGGGATGATCGCGCGGTACGTCGCCGGGGCGGCCAAGCTGCCGTTCTACCCGATCCGCTCCTACGAGGGCAGCGACCTGCCGGCCGTGAACGACTCGATCCGCCCGGTGATCGACCCGTACAGCGGAGACGCGGTGTCCGTCGTGCCGCCGCTCAACCCCGACGTCTCGATCATTCACGCGCAGCGAGCCGATCGCCGCGGAAACGTCCAGGCCTGGGGAATTCTCGGGGTACAGCAGGACGTGGCCTTCGCCGGCCGCCGCGTGATCGTCACGGTCGAGGAAATCGTCGATGACGACGTGATCCGCGCCGACCCGAATCGCACCATCGTGCCCTCGCAGATCGTCGACGCGGTGGTCGAGTGCCCGTTCGGCTCGTATCCGGCCCCGGTCCAGGGCTACTACGACCGCGACGACGCGTTCTTCCGTGAATGGTCGCAGATGGCACGGGCAGAAGGCGGCGTCGACCGCTGGCTGGACACCTACGTCCGGGGCACGGCCGACCATGAGGAGTACCTCGCCCTCGTCGGATCCGAGGTACGGCGGAAGCTGCGCGTTGGCGAGGCGTTGTCGGGACCGGTGAACTACGGGCTGCATCTGCGGCCGACCGCCGCCCGGCCCGGTGCCGATCAGGAGGTCTCCCGGTGAGCGGGCCGGCGACGATCACTGAGCTGCTGACCGTCCTGGCGGCGCGGGAACTGGCCGGCCGTCGCGTCGTCTTCGCCGGCATCGGGCTGCCGACCCTCGCCGCCGCCCTCGCCGAGCTGACCGTCGCGCCGGACATCGAGATCATCTACGAGTCGGGGGTCACCGGCGCCCACCCGGCCGGCCTGCCGACCACCATCTCCGACTCGATCCTGGTGACCGGGGCGGAGGCCGTGCTGCCGATGCCGCAGCTGTTCGGTTACGTGATCCAGGGGCAGCGCATCGACACCGGATTCCTCGGCGCGGCGCAGATCGACCGGCACGGCAGCCTGAACTCGACCATGATCGGCGGGTCGTACGCGCGGCCGGAGCACCGGCTGCCCGGCTCCGGCGGCGCCATCGAGGTGATGGCGCACGCGCGGGAGGTCTTCGTCGTCATGCGCCGGCACACCCCGCAAACCCTGGTGGACCGCCTCGACTTCGTGACCTCCCCCGCCCCCGGGAGCGGACGGCAGGCGACCGGCGGCGGCGTGACCCGCCTCATCACCCCGCTCGGCGTGCTGACCAGGGAGGAGGACGAGCTCGTGCTGAGCTCGGTCAACCCCGGGGTGGACATCGCGCAGGTCCGCTCGGCCACGGGGTGGCCGCTGAAGGTGGCCGGCACGGTCGACGACGGCGAGCCGCCGACGGCCGAAGAGCTGCGGCTGCTGCGGGAGGTTCTGGATCCTGGCCGCATCTACCTGCGCTGAATGAGCCGGACAGGTGTTCGCAAATTGTGGGCGCAACAGGGATCGAACCTGTGGCCGTCCGGTTGTAAGCCGGATGCTCTTCCGCTGAGCTATGCGCCCCTCGTGCTGAGGTGTCCCTGCGTTCGAGGAACCCAGCCAGCATAAGGCTTCCAGCGTCCTGTCCGTCGCAGAGCGCTCGAGCAAGCATACGGAGGAGTGGGCACGACCGCGAATGGGGACGGGCGGATCTCGGCCGACTCGGCCCGCGGCGCGGAGGGGAGCCCCCGGAACGCTGGGGTTCGGCGACAATGGACGGGTGCAGGTCGCGATCTTGGGTCCGCTTGAGGTGAGTGACGAGGGGGGCGCCCCGGTCGTCATCTCCGGCGCGCGGCTGCGCGATCTGATCGTGCGGCTCGCGCTGGCCGGCGGGCGGCCGGTGAGCACGTCCGAACTGGGCGATGCGGTGTGGGGCGACGAGCCGCCCGCGGACCTGGCCAACGCCCTGCAGACGCTGGTGTCCCGGGCCAGGCGCGCGCTCGGCGGAGCGCAGACGGTCGAGCAGTCGGCGGCCGGGTACCGGCTGGCGATCAAGGCCGACGACGTGGACGCGTTCCGCTTCCAGCGGCTGCTGGCCGAGGGGCGCACCGACGAGGCGATGGGCCTGTGGCGGGGGCCCGCGCTGGCCGACGCGGGGGATTTCGCGGCCCCGCACGCCCAGCGGCTGGAGCGGCTGCAGCTCGACGCGCTGGTCGCTCGGCTCACCCGCGAGGTCGCCGATGACCCGGCGGGCGGGCATGTCGGACTGCTCGAGGTGCTGGTCGCCAGTCACCCACTCGACGAGAAGGTCACCGGCCTGCTCATGCGGGCGCTGGCCGCGACCGGGCGCCAGGCCGAGGCGCTGGCCGCCTACGAGGCGATCCGGGGGCGGCTCGCGGACGAGCTCGGGATCGACCCGGGGGCCGAGCTGCGGACGGTGCACCTGGAGGTGCTCAGGGGCGAGGCGGCCGCCCGCGGGGCCGCGGTTGGCGGCGACGCGGGCCTTGGGAGCAGGGCTGCGGCCGGGGACGGGGCGGCGGCAGGCCAGGCCGCGGCCGGGGACGGGGCGGCGGCAGGCCAGGCCGGGGACGCGGCGCGGCCAGCGGACGGCGCCGGTAGGGGTAACGCGTCCGCCACGAGCGCCGACGGGATTCCCGGCGGCCCGCGGGCGCGAACAAACCTGCGGGCGCAGCTCACCAGCTTTGTCGGGCGCGAGGACGATGTGGCCCGGGTGCTCAAGGCCCTCGAGCAGTACCGGCTGGTGACGCTGGTCGGTCCGGGCGGGACGGGCAAGACGCGGCTGGCGACCGAGGTGGCGGCGGTGGCCGCCACCGGCGGCTTGGCCGGGGCCGCCGTGGGCGGTTCCGACCGGGCCGCCGTCGGCGGTTCGGACGGGACCGCCGCCGGGGCCGAGGACGTCTCCGACGGGGTCTGGCTGGCCGAGCTGGCCTCGGTCACCGACCCGGCCGAGGTGCCGCAGTCGGTGCTCAACTCGATCGGCCTGCGGGACCCTCGGCTGCTGCTCGACAGCACGCAGCGGGCGAGCAGCCGGGACGCTCGGACCCGGCTGCTTGACGGCCTGGTCGACGCGCACGCGCTGCTCGTGCTCGACAACTGCGAGCATCTCATCGACGCCTGCGCGCACCTGGCGGACGAGCTGCTCAGGCACTGCCCGGGGCTGCGGATCATCGCCACCAGCCGGGAGCCGCTCGGCATTACCGGCGAATCGCTGCTGTCTATCGCGCCCCTCAGCCAGCCGGTCCCTGGAGTGTCCGCGCAGGAGGCGGTCCGCTTCCCGGCCGTCCGGCTGTTCGGCGAGCGCGCGGCGGCCGTCAGCCCCGGTTTCGAGGTGACCGACGAGACGGTCGCCCTCGTGATCGACATCGTCCGGCGCCTGGACGGGCTGCCGCTGGCGATCGAGCTGGCCGCCGCCAGGCTGAGGACGCTGCCGCTGGCCGAGATCGCGCGCCGGCTGAACGACCGCTTCCGGCTGCTCACCGGGGGCAGCCGCACCGCCCTTCCGCGTCACCGCACGCTGCGGGCGGTCATCGAGTGGAGCTGGGACCTGCTCACGCCGGAGGAACGGCTGCTGGCCGAGCGCTTCGCCGTCTTCCCGGCCGGGGCGACGCCCGGCGCGGTCGCGGTGGTCTGCGCGGGTCCTGGCGGGCCGGCCACCGGGGGCGGTCGCGCTGACGTCGATCCGGCCGATGTCGACGATCTGCTTTCGTCCCTGGTCGACAAGTCGCTGCTGCAGCCCGTGCGCGAGGCCCCGGGAGAGACGGCTCGGGAGGCAGGCGGCACCCGGTTGCGGATGCTGGAGACGGTCCGCGAGTACGGGTCGGAGCAACTGGCCGACCGGGGCGAGCTCGCCGAATTGCTCCGTCGCCACGCCGTGCACTACTCCGCCCTGATGGCCGAGGCGGCGCCGCGGCTGCTGACCAGGGACCAGGTGAGATGGCTGCCGGTGGTGGTGGCCGACCGCGACAACCTCCTGGCCGCACTGCACTACTGGTGCGACGTGGGGGACGCGTGGCAGGCGCTGACCCTCGCGGTCGGGGTCAGCGGCATGGCGATGCTGCTCGGCAACTACTCCGACATCACCGACTGGGTGGGCCAGGCCCTCGAGGTGTCGGCCGGTCCCGGGGCGGGCGAGGAACTGCGCACCATCGCCGAGGCGCTGTACCAGATCAACCAGAACATGCAGATGTACGAGACCATCCCGGCCGACGGGGCGGCGGCGGCCGCGCCCAAGCCGGCCGGGCGGCCCGGCCTGGCCGAGCGGGTCGACGCGCTCGACTTCAGCAGGCAACCGCTGATCGGGCTGCTGCGGGAGATGTACGCGTTCTTCAGCGACGACCGCGAGCGGCTCGGCCGCTATATCGACGAGGCGATCGGCAGCGGGGACGAATGGCTCGTCGCGGTCAGCTGGATGATGCGCGCGACCCTGGCCGAGAACGACGGCGAGGTCGACGCGCTCCGCGTCGCCGCCGCCGGCGCGCTGCAACGGTACCGCGTGCTGGGCGAGCGGTGGGGGCTGTCAAACGCGCTGCGACTCACCGGCACGCTCCGGGTGCTGGATGGTGACCTGGACGGGGCGACCGCCGCCTACACCGAGGCGCTGGCCGCGCTGAAAGAACTAGGGTCCCGGGATGACGAGTTCATGCTCCGTCTCCAGCTGGCGGATCTCGCGACCCGTCGCGGCGACCTGGTCGTGGCTCGGGAGAGCTTCGAGGCCGCGGTCGCCTCGGTGCAGACGAGCGGCCGGGGGCCCGACGAGGCGATCATCCTCGCCGCCTGTGCACGGTTCGAGGTGGCAGCGGGTAACACCGCCCGGGCCAGGGAGCTGCACGCGGCGGCGGCGGCGCGGCTGCGGGGGGTCAGCCACAGCTCGCCGATCTGGCAGTACCTGAGCACGATCGTGGACAGCGCCGGCGCCATGGTCGCCCTCGGGGACGGCGACCTCGCGCTGGCGCGGGAGCGAGCGGCGAGCGCGCACACGACCGCGGCGCAGGCGGCAGACATGCCGCTGATCGCCTCCGTCGCCCTGGTGGCGGCCGAGCTTGCTCTCGCCGCCGGGGACCAGGCGGGGGCGGCCGGGCTGCTCGCCGCAGCCGCCGTGGTGCGCGGGGCCGACGACCCGACCGCGATGGAGGTGCGCGGCCTCCGCGAACGGCTGCGCCTGGCTCTCGGCGACGAGACGTTCGCCGAGAGCCAGGCGCAGGGGGCGGAGCTGAGCCGCGCGGAGGCGCTGGCGCTGCTTGATTCCTCGTTGACGGGGTGACGGCGCTGACGGGGTGACGGTCAGCCGGGGCGGCCGATCAGGTGCGCCGCACGTAGGCTCGCATGGCCAGCGGGAAGAAGACCACCAGGATCCCCGCGATCCAGACGAACGTCCAGCCGACCGCGCTGGCGGTGGTGACGCCGCCGGTCAGCTGGGCGTGGCTGCCGAGCAGCAGCCCGCGGACCGCGTCGACGACGTGCGAGATCGGGTTGACCTTCACGAACGCCTGCAGCCAGCCGGGCATCGACGACACCTGCACGAAGGTGCTGCTTGCGAACGTCAGCGGCAGCACCAGCAGCATCATCACGCCCTGGACGGACCCGGCGCTGCGCATCTTCAGCCCGACCCAGACCGAGATCCAGGCGAACGACAGCGCGAAGCAGATCGACAGCCCGATCGCCGCCAGCAGCGACATGACGTTGGTCTCGACCCGGAAGCCGAGGATATAGCCGAAGCCGATCGTGATCACCACCACCAGCAGGTAGCGGAAGAACTCGGCCAGCACCGCGCCGACCAGCGGGATCGCGCGGCCGATGGGCAGCGACCTGAACCGGTCGAACACGCCCTTCTCGATGTCGGCGTTCATGTTCTGCCCGATCGAGATCGAGCTCATCGCGATCGTCTGCGCGAGCAGCCCCGGCAGCAGGAACTCCAGGTAGTCGTGCCGTGATCCGCCGTGGCCGAGCGAACCGCCGAGGGCGCCGCCGAGCACGTAGTAGAACAGGACCAGGAAGATGATCGGCTGCAGGGTCACGTCGATGAACTGCTCGGGCGTCCGCGTGAGCTTGATCAGGTTGCGCTTGGCGAGCACGCCCGCGTAGCGGAGCTGCTTGAACTGCCGGGCCGGCCGGGCCGGAGCCCCGGCCGGGGAGTCGAATGTTACCGCAGTCATACCGTCACCTCTGAAGCTGTGCGTGCGTCGCCCGCCGAGCGTGTGCCGGTGAGCGTGAAGAAGACCTCGTCAAGCGAGGGCAGGTGCAGGGAGAGTTCCTCGACCGAGATGCCGGCCGCGCGCAGCCGCGACACCACGTCGGGCAGAACGTCCTCGCCGTCGACCGGGACCGTCAGCGTCCCCCGGCCCTCATCGGCCGGGGCAGTCCCGCCGATCTGGGAGAGCAGCTCCCGCAGGTCGTCCTCGCGGGCCGGGTCGGCCGCGCGCACCGTCAGCCGCTGACCGCCGACCACCCGCTTGAGCCCGTTCGGAGTGTCATGGGCGATCACCTGGCCGTGGTCGATGACCGTGATCTCGTCCGCCAGCGCGTCCGCCTCCTCCAGGTACTGCGTGGTCAGCAGCACGGTGGAGCCGTCGCTGATCAAGCGGCGGACGACGTCCCACATGTCCTCCCGCTTGGCCGGGTCAAGCCCGGTCGTCGGCTCGTCCAGGAAGATCACCGACGGCCTGCCGACCAGGGACGCCGCGAGGTCAAGCCGCCTGCGCATGCCGCCCGAGTAGTGCTTGGCGACCTTGCCCGCCGCTTCGGTCAGGTCAAACCACTCAAGCAGCTCGGCCGAGCGCGCCCTGGCCTCCTTCTTGGTCAGGTCGAGCAACTGGCCGATCATGACCAGGTTCTGCGTCCCGGTCAGGTCCTCGTCAACGGAGGCGAACTGGCCGGTCAGGCCGATCATCTCGCGGACCTTCCCGGCCTGCGAGACGACGTCAAGCCCGTTCACCCGGGCGCTGCCTCCGTCCGGCCGCAGCAGGGTGGCAAGGATGCGGACGGCCGTCGTCTTGCCCGCGCCGTTCGGCCCGAGGACCGCGTGCACGGTCCCCTTGCGCACGTGCAGGTCGACGCCGCGCAGCGCCCTGGTCTCACCGAAGGACTTAACAAGGCCGGTGGCCTCAATCGATAGCTCTGTTTCTGTCATGCCACCAGCTTGCGGCACGTCACTGTCAGCCCGCGCACACGCCGCTGACACGGCCCTGACACGGGCCGACCGGGCACGTCAGCTGGCCACGTCGTCCGGTTCGGCCTCCGCCTCCTTCGACGCCGGCTGGCGGCGGGCGATCGAGCTGACCGGCACCCGCAGGGCCTCGCTCAGCCGCGGGGCGGCGGCGGAGACGATCGCGGGAGTCCATGATCTCCATGAAGAAGCAGCCCGCGACGAGGAAGCCGGCGCGCCGCTGCCCGGCGTCGATCACGGCCACAGACCTCCTCGCTACCGGCCCAGTATCTGCGCCGATCGATCTTCGCAAACCTACACAAATCGCTGAGTCCTGAGGTGGAACCAGGGTCCGTTCGACATCGAAGATTTTGAATTTGAGTTCACCGACCGGCCATCTTCCGGACGCCCGGCCCCTTCCCGGAAATGAAGAATGCCGCCTGTAGAGTGTGGCGCGTGCTGCGGGAGGGAGAGACGCGTGGCTGTTCCAGGCGGGTTCCCGGCGCGCGGCCTGTGGCGGCGGCCGGGGCTGCGGTGGGCGGACATCGTCGTCGGCGCGGCGCTCCTCGCACTGCTGTTCGGCCTGCTCAAGCTCGCCCCCGCGCTGAACGCGCCGTTCCTGCCGAAGACCGCGCCGTCGGCCGTCTCGACCGATCCGGCCAACCTGCCGTACTACGCGGTCAGGTCGCTGCTGCGGATGTTCATCGCGCTGATCCTCTCGGTGATGTTCACCTTCGTGTACGCGACGGCGGCGGCCCGCCTCCGGCGGACCGAGAAGGTGCTCATCCCGCTGCTCGACATCCTCCAGTCGGTCCCGGTGCTCGGGTTCCTGTCGGTGACGGTGACCGCGTTCATCGACCTGTTCCCGGGGTCCGAGCTCGGCCTGGAGTGCGCGTCAATCTTCGCGATCTTCACCGCGATGGCGTGGAATATGACGTTCGCGTTCTACCACTCGCTGATCACCCAGCCGCGCGACCTCGACGAGGCCGCCCGGATCATGCGGCTGACCCGGTGGGAGCGGTTCTGGCGGCTGGACGTCCCGTCCGGGATGATCCCGCTGGTGTGGAACGGGATGTTGAGCTTCGGCGGCGCGTGGTTCTTCCTCGCCGCCTCCGAGGCCATCACCGTCCTGAACCACCATTACGCGCTGCCAGGCATCGGGTCCTACGCCGCCGCCGCGATCGCCCAGGGGAATCTGAGCGAGGTCGGCTACGCGATCATCGCCGAGGTCGTGCTCGTCCTCGGGGTCAACTTCCTGTTCTGGCGGCCGGTGACCGCGTGGGCCGAGCGGTTCCGGGTCGAGGAGTCGGAGAGCTCCGAGAAACCCCGCAGCCTCGTGCTCGACGTGCTGCGCCGGTCCGAGATCCCCGAACTGCTCGGCCGCCCGCTGCGGCCGGTCGGCCGGCTACTGGACCGGGCCACCCGCCCGTTCGGGCTGGCCGAGCATCCGCTCACGGTCGCCCGGGCGCGCGAGCGCACCGGGGACGTGTTCTTCGCCGGGGTGATCACCGTCGTGGTCGCCTACGGGGCCTGGCAGGCCCTCGGCTACGTGCGCGCCACCACCGGCCTGGGCGAGTTCGGGTACGCCTTCGCGCTCGGCGCCGCCACCTTCGCCCGGGTGATGTTCCTGGTCGCCGTGGCCACGGTCATCTGGGTGCCGATCGGGGTCTGGATCGGGATGAGCCCCAAGGTCACCAGGTTCGCCCAGCCGGTCGTCCAGATCCTGGCCGGCTTCCCGGCCAACTTCCTGTTCCCGTTCGCGACCGTCGTGTTCGTGGCCTGGCATCTCTCGCTTGACGTGGGCGCGGTCCTGCTGATGGCGCTCGGCGCGCAGTGGTACATCCTGTTCAACGTCATCGCCGGCGCGTCGGCGATCCCGTCCGACCTGCGCGAGGCGATGACGAGCCTGCAGGTGAGCGGCTGGCTGCGGTGGAAGAAGTTCATCCTGCCGTCGATCTTCTCCTCCTACGTCACCGGCGGGATCACCGCCGCCGGCGGCGCCTGGAACGCCTCCATCGTGGCCGAGCTCGTCGTCTACGGTCACAACCACCTGACCGCCACCGGCCTCGGCGCCTACATCGCCGTGGCCACCGCGACCGGGAACTTCCCGCACATCCTGGTGGGCGTCTCGGTCATGAGCATCTACGTCGTCGTCGCCAACCGGCTGCTCTGGCGCCGCCTCTACGCCCTGGCCGAGCGGAGGTACTCGCTGTCATGACCACGCCCAAGACTGGCGATGTGATCATCACGGCCGACTCCGTGACCAAGGCGTTCACCACCCCGGACGGCGGTGCGCTGCCCGTGCTCGACGGGGTCAGCTTCACCCTGGCCGAAGGTGAGATCGTCGCCCTACTCGGCAAGTCCGGGTCGGGGAAGTCGACCCTGCTGCGCTGCGTGGCCGGGCTGATCGCCCCCTCGTCGGGCTCGGTCTCCTACCGCGGCACCCCGCTGACCGGGGCCAACCCGGGCGTGTCGATGGTGTTCCAGACCTTCGCGCTGCTGCCCTGGCTCACCGTCCAGCAGAACGTCGAGCTCGGGCTCGAGGCCCGCGGCGTCCCGGAGGCGGAGCGGGCCGAACGGGCGCTGAAGGCGATCGACACGATCGGCCTCGACGGCTTCGAGTCCGCCTACCCCAAGGAGCTGTCGGGCGGCATGCGGCAGCGGGTCGGGTTCGCCCGCGCGATCGTCACCGAGCCGGACGCGCTGCTGATGGACGAGCCGTTCTCCGCCCTCGACGTGCTGACGGCCGAGAACCTCCGCGGCGAGCTGGTCAAGCTGTGGGAGGGGCGCGGTGCGCCGGTGAAGTCCATCCTCATCGTGACGCACAACATCGAGGAGGCGGTGCTGCTGGCCGACCGGGTGCTGGTGCTTTCTTCCAACCCCGGCCGGATCAGGGCCGAGCTGTCGGTGGAGCTGCCGCGGCCGCGGGACCGGCACGCGCCCCGGTTCGAGGCCCTGGTCGACACCATCTACGGCATCCTCACCGGGCGCGAGCAGCCGGCCGAGGACGCCATGGCGGCGGTGACCGACGCACAGCCGACGACCGGCGCGGGCGCGACGACGCGGCGGCAGCCCGCCGCCACCCCGATGAACACGCCCCTGCCGGCCGTCAGCCCCGGCGGCCTCGGCGGGCTGCTCGAGATCCTGATGGCCCGCGGCGGCAAGGACGGGCTGGCCGAGATCGCCGACGATCTCAGCTTCGAGATCGACGACCTGCTGCCGCTGACCGACGCCGCCCTGCTGCTGCGGATGGCCCGCATCGACGGGTCGGACATCGAGCTGACGGCCGAGGGCAAGGAGTTCGCCGCCGCCGACATCCTCACCAGCAAGCAGCTGTTCGCGCGGAGCGCCGCCGCGCACGCGCCGCTGGTCCGGGCCGTCGTCCAGGCGCTGGCGGCGACCGAGGACCATACGTTGCGCGCCGGGTTCTTCCTCGACCTGCTGCGGCGCGGGTTCTCTGCGGCTGAGGCCCGCAGCCAGCTGGACACGGCCATCGACTGGGGGCGGTACGCCGAGCTGTACGACTACGACAGCGACGACGACGAGCTCACGCTGGAGCCCGGTGCTCAGGCGAACCTGTGACGGCTTGTGACGCCGGCGCCGACCATTCGGCGTTTCTTGCTGTTATCTCGCCGGTTGCGCAACGGTCCATCATCGTGGTGACCGGCTATATCCCGCGCGTGCCGTCGGCGAGTTCGCGGAGGATGTCGATGTGACCGTTGTGCCGGGCGGTCTCTTCGACCAGGTGGAAGAGGACCCAGCGGAGCGTGACCGGCTCGGTCCGCCGGCCGAGCTCGCCCCTGGACGGGGTGTTACCGGTCAGACTCCGGAGGCGCCAGATGGTGACTGAACATCGCGCCTCATTCCTGGTCAGCTGCGCCGCGCCCTGCGGCTGCAAGGCGAGGCTAGCCCGGCTGGCCGGGGCGGGCAACGGAGTTTCCTGGCCCGTCAGGGGCGCAGGCTTTCCGCTGACTCTTTTCTGAGCTCGTGCAGGCGGTAGATGACGAAGGCGACGATGGCCACCACGACCACGGCCACGGTCACGTAGCCGGCGACCGACAGGTCGGCGGCGACGCCGTTCCAGGCCGGCCCGACGGCGTAGCCGATGCTTGACATCCCCGCCACGTAGACCACGGTGCCGATGAGGCAGAGAATCCCGAAGCGGAGGGCCGGCACCCCGGCGATTCCGGCTACCAGCGAGGTGAACGAGCGCAGCACCGGGATCACCCGCCCGACGGGGATTGCCCACCCGCCGCGGCCGGCCAGGAAGCGCTCGGTCCGGCTGATGTCGCGCCGGGTGATGAGCAGGAAGCGGCCCGCCCTCTCGATCACGGGCCGCTCGGCCACCCGTCCCACCCCATAGGAAACGTACGAGCCCGCCAACTCAGCCAGCGTGCCGATGATGATGACCAGCGCCAGGTTCAGGTGTCCCTGGTAGGCGAGCACGCCCGCGAACCCGAAGATGACCTCCGACGAGATGGGGATGCAGCACGCCTCGAGGAAGGCGAGCACGATGATCGCCGGATAGCCGGCGTGAATAAGAAACCCCTGCATGGCTGACTCCTCAGGCCCGGTAGTCAGTTCAGCCGTGGTGAGCGGGCGACCTCGCCTGCACCGTCGGCTGCTGGATGTCGCTTCTGGTGAGGGTGAGGTAGCAGACTCCGATGGCGACCGCGATCGTCATGATCACGGCGATCCGGCCATCGCCGAAGCCCGCCCCGCTGATCGACGGCGGCTTGCTGAGGTAGTCGGCGACCGAAGCGCCGAGCGGGCGGGTGACCACGTAGGCGAACCAGAACGCGAGGATCGCGTTCATCCGGAACTTCCACCAGGCCACCGCCGGGATCGCGATGACGACGGCGAACAGGAACACCGAGGCCAGGTAGCCCAGCCCGAGCGAGGTCGCGGTGAAGTCCCCGAGGGCGGTGCCGAGCGCGAAGGTGGCGAACACGGTGGCCCAGTAGAAGCACTCCCGCCGCGTGGTGGTGATGCTGTGAATCGACAGCGTGCCCTCGCTGCGGTACCAGAACCAGAACACGCCCGCCAGCACCACCGCCCACAAGATCGTGGTCGCCGCGTACGGCAGGCCGAACGTGAGGTGCAGCGTGTCGGAGACGCCGGTGCCGAAGATCGCGATCGCGTAGGCCAGGAACCAGTAGGCGGCGGCGGTGTAGCGGCGGGTGCTGAACTGCCAGACCAGCCCGATGACGAGCAGGCCCACCTCGACCACGCCGCCGACCAGGTGGCTGCCGAGAGCCAGGTAGTCGGAGGTCGCCTCGCCGCCGGCGGTGGTGAGGAGCTTGATCACCCAGAACAGCAGGGTGATCTCCGGCACCTTGGCCGCGATCGGCGCACGCTTCGACAATGACAGTGGCTGGGCGGCCAAGATCCCTCCCGTTTCGGCGACACGTCAGCTGACGGTAAGCAAACCTAGACCGCTGCCCACCGCGCGCGAAACCTCCCTGAGGACGAGATCGGCTGCCCTCATACTCATCCTCTAGGCGGACGGTGATCACGGGTACGCTGCCGGTAAGTGACCACGAAGGACGCGCATTGAGCACACTAACCGAGTTCATCGGGCTGCAGCGGACGGAGCTCCAGCCACCCGACGAGATCACTCGCGGGCTGATCGGCCGGAGCATCCGGCTCGCGCTCGCGCACCGGGTCGCGGCCGACGCGCTCGCGGCGGCGGTGCTGCTTGCCCTGTCGACCGTGTGGTTGGCCGGCTCGCCGTTCGCCCGGCTGGACACGGCGCTGATCCAGGCCGCGCTCATCGCCCCGCTCGTCGTCCGGCGGATCTGGCCGACGGCGGTCTTCCTGGCCGTGTGCGCGATCGCGTTCGGCCAGTGGCTGCTGAACGTGCCCCTGCTCGGCGACGCGGCGCTGCTGGTCGCGCTCTACACGGTCGCCGCCCACGAGTCCCGGCTCCGCGCCGCGGCGGCGGCCGGCCTGCTCGAGGTCGGGGTGATCATGGCGGCGGTCCGGTGGACGCCGGCCGGGACGCTGCCACGGTCGCTGCTGTTCCTGTCCGCGACCGTGGTGGCGGCGCTGTTCGCCGGGCGGACGGTCGCCTCGGGCAGCCGCTACCTGGCCTGGATGGACGAGCGCGCCCGGCGGCTCGAGGTCGAGCGGGACCAGCAGGCGGTGATCGCGGCGGCGGCCGAGCGCACCCGCATCGCCCGCGAGCTGCATGACATCGTGTCGCACAGCCTGTCGGTCGTCATCACGCTGGCCGACGCGGCCGCGGTCGTCAGCCGCTCCGACCCGGAGCGGGGGGCGGAGGCGATGACCGAGGTCTCCGAGGTCGGCCGCAGCGCCCTGTCGGATATGCGGGCCATGTTCGGGGTGCTGCGGGACAGCGAACGGCCGCCGGGGCTCGAGCCGCAGCCCGGCGTGGCCGGGCTCGGCGCGCTGGCCGAGCGGGTCAGGGCCACCGGGCTGCCGGTGGACCTCGTGATCGAGGGCGCGCCGTTCCCGCTCGGCGCCGCCGCCGGGCTGACCGTCTACCGCATCGTCCAGGAGGCGCTGACGAACACGATCCGGCATGCCTCGGCCGGCCGCGCGTCGGTCGTCATCGGCTACGACGCCCCCCTGGTGCACGTCCGGGTCGACGACGACGGGACCGCTCCCCCGCCGCCGGGGTCGACGGCCGCGCGGGGGCACGGAATCGACGGGATGCGCGAGCGGGCGGCATTGCACGGGGGCACCCTGCTGGCGGGCCCTGCTCCCGGCGGCGGCTGGGCGGTCTCGACGACCCTGCGCTGCGACCAGCCCGCGGGACAGGCGGCGTGATCTCGGTGCTGCTGGCGGACGACCAGCCGTTGCTGCGCCGCGGCTTCCGGATGATCCTGGAGGCGGAGGACGGCGTGACCGTCGCCGGGGAGGCCGGCGACGGCGCCGAGGCCGTCGAACTCGCCCATCGCATCCACCCGGACGTCGTGCTGATGGACATCCGGATGCCGGGCACCGACGGGATCGAGGCGACCCGGCGGATCACCGCGGCCGAGCCCGGCGTGCGGGTGCTCGTGCTCACCACCTTTGACCTCGACGAGTACGCCTTCGGCGCGCTGCAGGCCGGCGCCAGCGGCTTCCTGCTCAAGGACGTCCGCCCCCACGAGCTCGTCGCCGCCGTCCGGACCGTGGCGTCGGGTGACGCCGTGGTCTCGCCGCGGGTGACCCGCCGCCTGCTCGAGGAGTACGCGCAGCAGCTCCCGGTCGCCGACGCGGCCGGCGACCAGGCCGACCGCTACCCGCAGCTGGCGTCGCTGACCGAACGCGAGCGGGAGGTGCTGGCGGTGGTGGCCCAGGGGCTGTCCAACACCGAGATCGCGACGTCGCTGTTCGTCTCCGAGACCACGGTGAAGTCGCACGTCGGGCGGATCCTGGCCAAGCTCGGGCTGCGAGACCGGGTGCAGATCGTGGTCCTCGCGTACGAGTCCGGACTGGTAAGGCCGGGCAAATCAAAATAGGGTCAGACCGGTGGAACAAGACGAAGTTATCAGCCAGCGGCGCGGTAGCGTGCTGGTGATCACGATCAACCGCCCGCAGGCGAAGAACGCCCTCAACCTCCGCGTTGCCACCGGCATCAGAGACGCCGCCGACGAGCTCGACGCGGACTCCGAGCTTCGGGTCGGCGTCCTCACCGGCGCGGGCGGGGTGTTCTCGGCCGGGATGGATCTCAAGGCGTTCCTGCGGGGCGAGTCACCGTCCTTCCCGGGCCGCGGGCTGTGCGGGATCACCGAGACGCCGCCGCGGAAGCCGATGATCGCCGCGGTCGAGGGCTGGGCGCTGGCCGGGGGGTTCGAGCTCATGCTGGCGTGCGACCTGGTGGTGGCGTCGCGGTCGGCCCGCTTTGGCGTGCCCGAGGTCAAGCGGTCGCTGGTGGCCGCGGCCGGGGGCGCGCTGCTGCTTTCGCGGCGGCTGCCCCAGGCGATCGCGCTCGAGCTGCTGCTCACCGGAGATCCCATCGACGCGGAGCGGGCGGCCCACGTCGGCCTGGTGAACCGCGTCGTCGACGACGGCAAGGCGCTGGCCGCGGCGCTTGACCTCGCGGGCGCCATCTCGCGTAACGGGCCGCTCGCGCTGATCGCGTCTAAGGAGATCGCGCGAGCCGGGCAGGACTGGACGCTGGCCGAGGGCTGGCAACGGCAGGCGGAGATCACGGCGCCGGTCTTCAGCTCGAACGATGCCAGGGAGGGCGCGACCGCGTTCGCGGAGAAGCGCGACCCGGTGTGGCGCGGCGAGTGAGCGCGGGCGGCTGAGCGCCCCCGGGTCCGTCCCCTGAGGGGGCGCTCCCTGAGGGGGCGCTCAGACCGTCGGCTGATATTCCCGATATAATCGGCCGGGATGTGGGGCTGACCGGGTGATCCCCGGTCTGCGCGAGTGTGGGCGAGGCGGCCAGGCGGCATAAGTCCCGTTAGCCTTCTAAGGGAACGTCCAGGGAAACTGGATGCGTAAAGTTTCCGATGACGAGTGAGACCGCACGCCATCCGGCATCGGACCTACCTCTATCGAACGGAGATTCACGATGAGCTTGACGATCGGTGACACCGCCCCGGACTTCACCGCCGAGACCACCGAAGGCACGATCAACTTCCACGACTGGATCGGCGATTCCTGGGCCGTGCTCTTCTCGCACCCGAAGGACTTCACGCCGATCTGCACGACCGAACTCGGCTACATGGCCTCGATCAAGTCGGAGTTCGACAAGCGCGGCGTGAAGATCCTGGCGCTGTCGGTCGACCCGCTCGACAAGCACGCCGCCTGGGCCGCGGACATCGAGGAGACCCAGGGCACCGCCCCGAACTACCCGATGATCGGCGACGTCGACTTCGCCATCTCCAAGGCCTACGGAATGCTGGGCGCCGACGTCAGCGGCGATCCGGCCGACCGCACGGCGGCCGACAACCAGACCGTGCGCGGCGTCTTCGTGATCGGGCCGGACAAGAAGATCAAAATGATCATGCTCTACCCGATGACGACCGGCCGCAACTTCGACGAGATCCTGAGGGTCATCGACTCGCTGCAGCTGACCGCGAAGAACAAGGTCGCCACGCCTGCGAACTGGAAGCAGGGCGAGGACGTCGTCATCGCCGGCTCTGTCTCCAACGACCAGGCCAAGGAGATCTTCGGCACCTGGTCCGAGCCCAAGCCCTACATCAGGATCGTCCCCCAGCCGTCGTCCTGACCCGGGGCCGCACCCGTTATCTGTTGCGCGGGTGATCCCGGCAGCCAGGCCTGAGGCCGAGGCTGCCGGGATCCGGTTGCGCCGTTGCATCTGGTTAAGGATCGGCGCCGTGGTACCGAGGGACGGAAAACGGCGAGTGCCGCAAGCGGCGCGATCGAGGCCAGCGCGAGGGCAAGCCCGATCAGCGCCGGACCGCGCAGGCCAAGGCTGCTGGACAGCGCGAGGCCGCCGAGCCAGGATCCGGCGGCGTTCCCGACGTTGAACGCCGACGTGGCCAGCGCGGACACCAGCGTCGGGGCCTCGCTGGCGGCGTGCAGCGCCTGGGCCACCAAGATCGGCGTCAGCACGAACGCGGTCGCGCCGAGCAACACCACGAGCGAGATCGCGGCCGGGACGTTGGACGCCCACAGCGCCGTGGCCGCGAGCACGCAGGCGGTCAGCACCGCGGCCGGGATCGCCGTGCCGTACGGTCGGCGGTCGCCCAGCCGCCCGCCCGTCATCGTGCCGAGCAGCGCCCCGACGCCGAAGCCGAGCAACGCCAACGGCACGAACTTCTCCGGCAGCCCGGCCCGAGTCGTCAGCAGCGGCGACACGTAACTGTAGGCCGCTATCATCCCGGCCTCGAACAACGCGACGGCCAGCAGCACGACCCATACGCGGAGCTGGCGC
>Ga0335075_10005198_pt1 | contig 20265 bp, 15 predicted proteins | sample Lox_Sample_24_FD_206723 | JGI IMG/M metagenome (GOLD analysis project Ga0335075, IMG submission 206723) | Soil microbial communities from Loxahatchee National Wildlife Refuge, Florida, United States - Lox_Sample_2.4 | ecosystem: Environmental > Terrestrial > Soil > Wetlands | place: USA...
CGGGCGCCCGCGGACAGGAGACTGAGATCCTGCGCGCTCACCGCAAAGCGCAGGTCGACGGTCCGGGCGGCCTCACCATCGAGCGCCATGCGGGTGTTACCGAGGCCGAGGCGGATCTGTTGGAATGTCCACGTGTCGCCCGCATGCATGAGCTTGCCGCCGCCGCTCGCTGCGAGGCCGCGGAGCCGGCCGCGGATTCCGTCGAGGGTCACCGAGAGCGGATCGCCCCCCTTGAAGCCGCGGCCCGCGACCGTCACCCCAAAGTCGACACTGCCGGGCAGATCCGGCCGCAGCTGGCCGGGGTCGACGCCGGTCGCGTGCCCGCTGATGTCCCAGCGCTGCTGCGGAGCCCAGGTCACCTCGCCGTGCAGCTCGGCGTGGCCGCGAAAGATGGCGAGCGCCGCACTGCTGAAGCTGACCTCGGTGTCGCCCAACTTGCCGGTGACGTCCGCGGGCATGGGAGCGAATCCCGGCAGAAGCTCCGGTACCTGGGCGAGGCCCCTGGTCCTGAAGTCATAAGGACGCAGGCCGGAAAGCCGAAAGCTCCCCTCCGGGCTGCGAAACGGCACGCTCCGCCCCGTCAGCGGCCAGCGAAAGTCGCGCCAGCTGCCCTGCAGATCCAGGCGCGGGCCGCCCGGTACGATGCCGATGGTGCCGGAAGCCAGGGTCCGCGTGCCCGAGGCGAGGTTCGTGATGTCGATGCGGCGCGCGTTCAGGACCTGATGGGAATAGCCGCCATCGAACAACACATCGAACGAGCCGGCTTTCAGTCCGGCCGGATCCAGTGTGCCGCTGGCGGTGAATGTCTGTCCCGCGCCGCTCAGCGCCAGCTTGCCCGTGATGGCGCCCAGCGCGCCGGTGAGATGCCAGGCCCGCAGGTCGAAATCCTGCACCACGGCCGTGCCCTGCCAGTGCCAGTGGTGAGTCAGGTCGAGCATCTCGCCGCTGAGCTGGCTGCGAAACGGAGCGAGGATGTTGCCGTTGACCGCCAGCTTGTCGAGGTTGCCGGCGGCGTCGGCGGTCAGCCGCCATACCGGCTGGCCGCGCGCCTGCCAGGCGATCTCACCGTTGGCCGCCAGTCCCAGCGGATCGCTGGCGTGGAGCCTGCCGGCGACGGCGAAGTGCACCTCGCCCATCTGTAATTCCGCATGCGAGAAGCGGATGTCCCGATGGTGCAGCAGCGCAGCACCGACGATTCCGGTCCCCGTGATCCGCGTACCGTCCGGCACGACCACGATCGCGCGGCCGACGCTCGCGTGGCCGATGTCGATGGTCAGCCAGCGCGGCAGGAATTGCAGCGTACGGCCGCCGCCGGGCCCTGATGGCGGCCGGGTGGGGCGCTTGACCTCCACCAGGACGCTGTCCACGCTCGTGTCGGGGGTGCGAATGATCTGCCAGATGAGCGGTTCGAGCCGCACCCGTGTGTAGATGCCGCGGATCTCGAGATGCACGCGCTCCTGGTCGATCTGCAGCAGCGTCGCGTGCACCCCGCCGGCGATCGTGCCGCTGACACCCTCGATCCTGATCCCGACATCGCCGAAGTGCTGCGGCAGGTGCCTGACGACGAACCGCAACCCACCCTGGGTGTAGAGGACGGAGTACAGCACCGCGCACGGCAGGGCGATGGCGATGAGCACGAAGAGCGCGGTGGCGAGCAAGAGGAAACGGCGCATCGGTGACTACCGCGGTCTCACAGCTTCGGCGAGAAGTTGATGTAGAGGCGCGGACTTCCCGACTGGGACAGGGGCTGTCCGATGTCGATGCCGAGGGTCAGCACCGGCAGGCGGACCCGGAATCCGATGCCGGCGCCGTACTGCAGCAGCGGCCCTTTCGTTACCACGGTCTGCAGCTGGCTGTCGATGACCGTCTGCTGCTGCTCGCCGAAATGATTGAAGGCATTGCCGTAGTCGAAGAAGAAGGCCACGCCGAAGTTCCTCGGCAGGTCGCGATCGAACTCCACCGTCCCGGTAATCACGTCCTTGCCGCCGGCCCGCGCATAGTCGCAGATCGGGCTGTTGGTCAGGCAGTACTTTTGCGTCGGTGACAGATCGTTGTACTCGAAGCCGCGGACGCTGCCTTCGCCACCGGCGAAGAAGCGCATCGCGGGGGGCATCTCGTCGAAGTGAGACGCGGCGGTGGCGCCGAGCTCGTCACGCAGCAGCAGATGCCACTTCGGCGCCAGCCGCAACACCCGCTCGACCTGGATGTGCAGCTGCAGGAAGTTCGCCTTCGAGCCGAAGGCGCCCTGCGAGCCGCGGATCTCGGCGAAGAAACCATGCTCGAACATGGGCTCGCCGAGGTATCCCTTGGGCACCGAGGCGAAGTCCACACCCGGCACCAGCATGTCGTTGGTCGGTATGCCGATGGTGACGTTGGCGGTGCATGCGGTGCCGGCCGTCGCGCCGGCGACGCACACCTTGTTCGAATTCTCGGCTCCCGGCCAGGTGGTCTGCACGGTCCCTGTGGCGTGCACTCCATTCACGAACCAGACCGTCTGCCAGTTCCCCATGACTTTCGTGATGCTCGGCCCGAGCGACATGGTGCGCGAATCGACGTCGGCAAGCTGCTGCTGCACGACGGTGCCGGAGAGAGTCAGGTTCTCCACCGCCGGATCGCCGATGGGGATGACATAGCGGCTCTGCAGGCTGTACTTGGTCACCTGCGCGGCCTCGAGGTCGACGCTCATCCTGTGTCCGTAGGAGTTGACCCGCCGATCCTGCCAGCTGAGGATGCCGCGCGCACCGGTGTCGGTCTCATAACCGCTCGCGATCGAGTACACGTTGGGACGGCTGGGATCGGCCGTGATGTTCACCGGCACGGTATGATCGGTATGGTTGGGATTGCCGGCGAGCACCTCGAGGTTGCTGAAGTACTCGCTGTCGTCCAGCGCGAATTGCGTGCGCAGCACCTGAGTCAGATCGAACGGCTGGCCCTTGCGGTAGCGCAGGAAGCGGCGCACGAGCTTCTCGCGCACGGCGTGCTGCACGATGGTGGTATCGCCAAAGCGGTAACGCACGCTGGTCTGCAGCTCGAGCGCGATGGTCGCCGTGTGCGCCTGCGGATTGACCACGAGCTCATGCCGGGTGAGTGTCGCATCCAGGTAACCGTAGGTGGCCGCTGTGCTCAGCAGGTCGGTCTTGACCGCATCGTAAGCGGACTCGTCGAGTCGCGATCCGGCGTGCAGCGGCAGGCGGGAAGTGATGCGCCTGAAATGCCTGCTGCCGGCGCCCGGGCCGATGACCCGCACGGACACGCTCTGCAGGATGACGGGCTGACCGGGATCGATGGCGATCGTCACGCGCCAGTTGCCCGTTCCGGCTGCCGTCACGGTCGAGTGCACCGTCGGCTGGAAGTATCCGAGCGGCCGCAGCGCCGCCTGCACCTCGCGACCGATGCGGCTCTGCAGCCTGTCGACGGTATCGGGAGTCAGTTCCTTGCTGCGCTGGTAGCGGGCGAAGCTCAGATACGCGAGCACGTTGCCGCGCAAGGGACCGCTCACGCCGGTCACCGTGATCGTGACGCCCGCGCGCGCCTGCGGTGCGGCGCAGACCCATGCGAGAAGCAGCACGAGGACGCCCGAGGCCCGCCGTCGTGGCCGGGCCCCGTATGACGAATTGCACTGCCCCATGGATTCGTGCGAACCAGCCCCGGCGCGGATAAAACGCGAATGATATGTCCATTGGCGCAAGGTCGGCATCCTGCCGCATCCGTGGCCGGCGCAATGACCCTAATCACCAGGATCTGAACGGCGCAGGCGCCGGGGCGCTGACCTACGGACCGTCGTGCCGCGGCCATTCGCCCGCGGCCAGGCGATACGCGGTCTCGCCAGTGCAGGTGCCGCTCGGATCGAAGCGCCGCTCGGCGAGGTAACAGCCGCCCGCCGGCTCGATCGCGAGGACGGTCGAGCAGCGCGTGCCGTAGCGGGGATGCAATACGAAGGGAGCGGACAGGATGCGCTCCCATTCCGGTGAGATGCCGGTGCTCGGCAGGCCTTCCTCGTCGGTGGCATGGGTGCGGTCCCCGAGCAGCGCGAAGAGCTCGCCGCTTTCGGCGTCGCCGCTTCCTTGCAGCCATTCCTCGAAGCCGCGGCGCACCCGGCGCAGCTTCGGCCACGGGGTGTCCAGCCGCTCGTTGGACAGTCCGTGGATACCCGGCGCCAGCTGCCGCGCGAACGGTGTGGTGCGGTTCGAGGCATACCAGAGCGACTCGCCATCGGCGAGCAACAGGTTGAATCCGCCGTAGCGGCCGGACTCGCTCGCGAGCGCGGCGAGATGGTCGCCCGGGGCGGCCGCGCCGGCGAGATACCGCGGAATCAGGTCGCCGCGCGATGGCGCTTCGGCCGGGGCGGGCAGCAGATCCCGGAAATTCGTGACGATGCCGAAGCGGCGGCGGCGATCGATGCCCATCCAGGTTCCGCCCGCACGCAGATCTCGTCCGGCCAGGATGTCAGGCGACGCCGGCCAGCGGCTGAGCGGCGCTGCCGCCCGATCGTGGTATTCGTCGCGATTGGCGGCGACCACCAGCCGATAGCGCGGGTGCGCATTCCAGGCGAGCACGAGCAGGCACATGCCGGCCTACTTTCCGTCCATCCATGCGCCGATGAGGCGCCGGGAGATCGAATGCAGGGGCGGCAGCAGGGCGGCGCCGGCTCGAATCTCCTCGCGCGAGAACCAGCGGGCATCCTCGAGCTCGCCGTTGACCCGGACGGGACTGCCGGGACGGGCCCAGGCGCGAAAGCCGACCATGATGGACGCCGGGAACGGCCAGGGCTGGGACGAATCGTAGCGGCAGCCGGTGACCGGTACCCCGGTCTCCTCCAGCACCTCGCGGGCGACCGCATCCTCCAGGCTCTCGCCCGGCTCCACGAAGCCGGCGACGGTCGAATAGCGGCCCGCCGGCCAGGTCGACTGCCTGCCGAGGAGCGCGCGCTCTCCATCGGTGACCAGCACGATGATGGCCGGGTCCAGCCGGGGGAAGAACTCCTGCGCGCAGCCCTCGCTCGAGCAGCGCATGCAATGCCCGGCGCGCACCGGAACCGTCGCGGCGCCACAGACTCCGCAGTAACGTTGGCGAGCGCGCCAGATCGAAAGCGCCCGCGCATACGCCAACAGGCCGGCCTCTTCGCCGGAAAGGAGCGGCGACAGCGGGCGCAGCTCCTCGAAAGAGGTCTGCGACGGCAATTCCACAGGCGCCCCGTCGGCCACCTCCACCAGCACGCAGCGCCGCTCCCGGAACCAGCCGAGGAGCACCAGGCGGCCGGGGTCAGCCGCGGCCAGGGCCGCCGAGGCGGCGCCGTCAAGAAAAGCGATGCGCGGCTCCGGCTGGGTGTAGACCAGCTGCCGCGTACCGTTGCCCAGAAGATAGAGTGTCCCCGCATCCGCGCGCGCCTGTCGCGCCCAGTCCGCGCGCTCGCGCTCCTCGGCGCGGCGGTCGATGTAGGGACCTGAGAAAAAGTTCGGTTGCTCAGCATCCATGCGGGAGATTCTATCAGCCGGCGCACGCCGTCTTGACTTCTGCGCAATACGCAACCCGTCTTTGGACGGGAGGTCTGCGGGCCGGCTTCATCGGCGGGCCGCGTCGCGCACCGCCGCGCAATGCTGGCAACGCTTCTCCCGGATGGGATAGCGCTCGACGACGATCATCCCGCCGCAGTCGCTGCATCTCCCCAGGCGAAGCTGATCGCCGCGCGCCAGGCAGTCGGCGAGGAAGACCGCGTACTCGAACGAGATCGAGGCAGCCGGGATCATGACCACGTGGGTCTCGAAGGCGGTGCAGAGGGCGTGCCCACGCGTGATGTCCGGCAGGGTGGCGCCGGCGGCGATGGAGGGCTCCGCCGGCACCAGCCCCGCGAGGGCGAAGAAGCTCGCCAGGACGGCGGCTTCCTGTTGGATCTTGAGCGTGCGGGTGAAATAGGCGGCCTGGTGCGGAGACTTGCCGCGGTGGCGGGGAACATAACAGCCGGCGCGGCTGAGATAGGACCGGTAAAGCTTGCGGATGCGATCGTCACTGAGCCCGGTCCAGATGCGGATGGTCTGGGTGCGCGCTTCGTGAGTCAGGAAACGCAGCGCCAGCTCCAGGCGCTGCCGATCGCGGTCGTAGCGGTCTTCCGAGATGCGCATGGCCGGTTCCCCGCCTTCTTCGATATGCCCGGGTCTGGACCCCGGCGGCTATTTTGGGAAATATTTCCCAAATTACAACCCGTCCAAATTGGGGGAAAATGCCCAATTTCATCTGTTGCCTGCAGTGTGCGCGGGAGTACCATGCGCCGATAGGGGAAGGAGTTGCGTCATGTTGTCACTCGACGAAGTGGTCGTGGCATTGGAGCGTCACGCTTCGCACCGCACCTGCTGGTTGCGGCGGGGAATGCTGGAGGCTCTCGCTGACGTCAACCACCGTTGTCTCGGGCTGCTCGCCGAGCAGGCTCTCGCCGCGGCGCCCGAGGACCATCCGGCGCTGCGTCAGGTCGGGGAGCTGTGGCAGGCTCTCGATGAGCGCTCCCGTTGGCAGGCTGCCTCCTGCCCTTATCTGCTCATCGACGCCTGCTTCGCGGAGCCGCAGCGCTGGCAATGGCTGAGCGGCGCGGACGTCAGGGAGGCTCCACGTGCCCCGTACGCCTCATTCTTTACGGTGCCGCAAACGGCCGCGGTGGCGCGCACCGTGTTCGTGTACGCCTGGTCGCTGGTCGGCAATTACTCGGCGGGCGCACGGGTCATACTCGGAATTCATCCCCAGTGCGCGCGCCTGCTCGGCGCCTGCACCGTGTCCCAGGTCCACGAGCTGGCGGAGCGCGGCTCCGGCTGGCTGCGGCCGCGGTGGCTCAAGCGCGTGCATCTGTGGCGTCAGATGCTGTTGGCCGCGGCGGAAGATGACGTGTTGACGCTGGAACGCTCGCGTATGCAGGGGCTGCAGATGCTGGCGGCGGAGGCCTGGGATGCCGCGCATCACAATCGGCTGGCGGCCTGGGCCGCCGGCTCGTCAATGCAGCTGCAGTGAGTCGATGAGGCTGCGCAGCGTATCGGGCGCGACCGGCTTGACCAGGTGATGGTCGATGCCCGCGCGCCGGGAGCGCATGCGGTCGTCGTCCTGACCATAGCCGGTGATCGCTATCAATACCGCATCCTTGGCATGCGGCAGCTCGCGCAGGCGCTCCGCCACCTCGTAGCCATCCATGCCCGGCAGCCCTATGTCGAGAAACACCGCCTGGGGTTGCCACTGTGCCGCCGTCTCGAGCGCACTCGGACCGTCGTAGGCATAGGCAACATCGTGGCCCCACATCTCGAGCAGCATCGACATGCTCTCCGCGGCGTCCTTGTTGTCATCGACCACCAGCAGCCGGCGCTTCGGTGCCTTGTCTCCGGTCTCATGCCCCGTGGATGTCATACGGTCTCCGTCGCCTCAATAGATGCCGATCTCTCGCAGCCCGCTCGAATTTCGGGCACCCCTGAACATGCCTTCGGTGCTGAACTCCGTGACGATCCCGCCGCCGCGATCGATTGCGATGACGCCACCGCTGCCGCCTAGCTCACGGAGCTTCTCATGCAGCAATTCCTGTACCGCCGCCCGCAGGTCCATGCCGCGGAACTCCACGGCCGCACAGATATGGTGCGCGGCGACCGTACGAATGAAATATTCGCCATGGCCGGTGGCGGACACGGCACAAATTCCATTCTTGGCGTAGGTGCCGGCACCGATGATGGGGGAGTCGCCCACGCGTCCCTGGCGCTTGTTCGTCATACCGCCCGTTGACGTGGCGGCGGCCAGATCGCCGGCCGCATCCAGCGCGACGGCCCCGACCGTCCCCTGCGAGGAGGGGAACAGATCCGATACCGAACGCCCGCTGCGCTCCGCTTCGAGCTGCGCGCGCCGCTCGTCGGTGCGGAAATAAAGGTTCGGCACCAGCGCCAACCCCTCCTCCAGCGCGAACTCCTCCGCCCCTGCCCCGACCAGCAGCACATGCCGCGACTTCTCCATCACACGGCGCGCCAGCTCGACCGGATTTCTCACGTGGCGCACGGCGGCCACGGCGCCGGCGCGCTGTTGCCGCCCGTCCATGATCGCTGCGTCCAGCTCCGCCGCCCCCTCGCGCGTGAGGGCTGCGCCGCGCCCGGCATTGAACAGCGGATTGTCCTCCAGGGTGCGCACCGCCGCGGTGACCGCATCGAGGCTGCAGCCCCCCTGCTCGAGCGTGCCGTATCCGAGGTCGAGAGCCGCCGCGAGTGCCTCGCGGTAGTGCGCTTCGCGCTCGGCGGTGAGAGTGCTGCGGGGCACCGCACCGGCGCCGCCGTGAATGGCAATAGAAAGCATGGAATAGTCCGCTATGATCCTGAGGGATTTTACCGGTAAAGGTTCTCATGTCGCAGCGGATCCGAAGCATTCTGGTCGCCAATCGGGGCGAGATCGCCATTCGTGTCATGCGGGCCGCGAGCGAGCTCGGCCTGCGCACCGTGGCCATATATTCGCAGGAGGATCGCTTCTCGCTGCATCGCACCAAGGCGGATGAGAGCTATCTGGTCGGCCGCGGCAAGGGGCCGATCGAGGCATACCTGGATATCCAGGACATCCTGCGTGTCGCGCGCGAGGCCAGGGCCGACGCCATTCACCCGGGATACGGCTTCCTCTCGGAGAACCCCGAGTTCGCGCAGGCTTGCGCCGAGGCGGGAATCGGCTTCGTGGGGCCGCGACCCGAAACCATGCGCACCCTGGGCAACAAGGTGTCGGCGCGCAATCTCGCCACCGCCGCGGGCGTGCCGGTGATGCCGGCGACCCCGCCGCTGCCGGCGAGCCTGGAGGAGTGCCACCGCCTGGCGCACGAGATCGGCTACCCGGTGATGCTCAAGGCAAGCTGGGGCGGCGGCGGCCGTGGCATGCGGGTAGTGGAGAGCGATACGCAGCTCGCGGAGCTGCTGCCGGTGGCGCGCCGGGAGGCGAAGGCCGCGTTCGGCAACGACGAGGTCTATCTCGAGAAGCTGGTGCGCCGCGCGCGCCACGTCGAGGTGCAGATCCTGGGCGATGTCCATGGCGGACTGGTGCACCTCTACGAGCGCGACTGCACGGTGCAGCGCCGCAACCAGAAGGTCGTGGAGCGCGCGCCCGCCGTCTTTCTCAGCGACGCGCAGCGGTCGCAGCTGTGCGAGGCCGCGCTCGCCATCGGGCGCGCCGCGAGTTACGTCAACGCGGGCACCGTGGAGTTCCTGCAGGACGCCGACAGCGGCAAGTTCTATTTCATCGAGGTCAATCCGCGCATCCAGGTCGAGCATACCGTCACCGAGTGTGCGACCGGCATCGACATCGTCAAGGCGCAGATCCGCATTGCCGAGGGCGCACGGCTCGGGACGGCTGAAAGCGGCGTGCCGCCGCAGAGCGAGATCCGCATCGGGGCGCACGCGCTGCAATGCCGCGTGACCACGGAAGACCCGGAAAACAACTTCATCCCGGACTACGGCAAGATCACCGCCTACCGCAGCCCCGCCGGCTTCGGCGTCCGCCTGGACGCGGGCACGGCATACACCGGGGCGATCATTACTCGCTCTTACGACTCGCTGCTGGTGAAGGTGACGGCGTGGGCACCGACCCCCGAAGAGACGAACGCCCGCATGCATCGCGCGCTGTGGGAATTTCGCATCCGCGGCGTCGTCACCAATCTGCGCTTTCTCGACCAGGTCATCACCCACCCGCGCTTCGCTCGCGGCGAGTACACCACGCGGTTCATCGATGAGACGCCGGAGCTGTTCCGCTGGCCGCCGAAGCGCGACCGCGCCAGCCGCATTCTGACCTACATCGCCGAGACCATCGTCAACGGCAATCCGGAGACCCGTGCCCGGCCGCGTCCGGCGCGGCTGGAGACACCGCGCCTGCCGCACACGCCGCTCGCGGATCCGCAGCCGGGCACGCGGCAAAAGCTCGAGGAGCTGGGACCGGAGCGCTTCGCGCAATGGATGCTGGCGCAGGAGCGCGTGCTGCTCACGGACACGACCCTGCGCGATGCGCATCAGTCGCTGCTGGCGACGCGCATGCGTACCATCGACATGACGGCCATCGCGCCTTACTACGCGAGCCTGCTGCCGCAGCTCTTCTCGCTGGAATGCTGGGGCGGAGCGACGTTCGATGTGGCGATGAGGTTCCTGAAGGAAGACCCGTGGCAGCGGCTGACCATGCTGCGCGAGCGGGTGCCGAATCTGCTGCTGCAGATGCTGTTGCGGTCGGCCAATGCGGTGGGTTACGCCAACTATCCCGACAACGTGGTGCGGTTCTTCATCGCCCGCGCCGCGGAACGCGGCATCGATGTCTTCCGCATCTTCGACTCGCTCAACTGGGTCGAGAATATGCGCCTGCCCATCGAGGCGGTGCTGGAGTCGGGCAAGCTTTGCGAGGCCGCGATCTGCTACACCGGCAACCTCAGCGACCCGCACGAGAAGAAGTACACGCTCGACTACTACCTGAAGCTCGCGCGGCAGCTCAAGGCCGCCGGCACACATGTGCTCGGCATCAAGGACATGGCGGGATTGTGCCGCCCGCGTGCCGCCTACACGCTGGTGAAGGCGCTGAAGGAGGAGATCGGGCTGCCGGTGCACTTCCATACTCATGACACCAGCGGCATCGCCGCCGCCAGCGTGCTGGCCGCAGTCGACGCCGGTGCCGACGCGGTCGATGGGGCGATCGATGCGATGAGCGGCCTGACTTCGCAGCCCAACCTCGGCTCCATCGTCGAGGCGCTGCGCCACGGACCGCGCGACTCCGGCGTCGATCCGGCGAGCCTGCGCCTGCTGTCTTCCTACTGGGAGCAGGTACGCAGGCTCTACACCGCGTTCGAGAGCGATATCCGCTCCGGCGCGTCGGAAGTCTACGTGCACGGCATGCCTGGCGGGCAATACACCAACCTGCGCGAGCAGGCGCGCTCGTTGGGAATAGACAACGCACATTGGCCGGACGTCGCTCAGGCCTACGCCGACGTCAACGCGATGTTCGGCGACATCGTCAAGGTGACACCGACGTCAAAGGTCGTCGGCGACCTGGCACTGCTGATGGTCACGAGCGGCCTGACGCCGAAGCAGGTGCTCGACCCGCAGGTGGACGTGCCGTTCCCGGAATCCGTCGTGCAGCTCTTCCGCGGCGATCTCGGACAGCCGCATGGAGGTTTCCCGCAAGCGTTGCAGCGCAAGGTACTCAAGGGCGTCGCGCCACTCACCGGTCGGCCGGGAGCGCAGATGCCGGCGGTGGATTTGGCGGCGGAACGCGCCAAGGTCCAACAGAAGGTGCCGCGTCCGGTGACGGACGACGATCTCGCCTCGTACCTGATGTATCCGAAAGTGTGGCTCGACTACGCCGCCGAGCGCGCACAGTACGGCGATGTCAGCATCCTGCCGAGCGCTGTGTTCTTCTATGGGATGGAGCCTGGGCAGGAAGTCAGCGTGGAGCTGGAGCGCGGCAAGACGCTCATCGTGCGCTTCGTGACCTCCAGCGAGACGCACGAGGATGGCACGCGCACCGTCTTCTTCGAGCTCAACGGCCAGCCGCGCTCCGTGCGTGTTCCCGACCGCAGTCAGGTCGCCAAACGTCCGCCGGCGCGCAAGGCGGAGCCCGGCAATCCCAGGCAGGTCGGCGCGCCGATGCCCGGCACCATCGCGACGATTGCCGTGGCCGCCGGCCGCAAGGTGGCGCGCGGCGACCTGCTCGCGACCCTGGAGGCGATGAAGATGGAAACCGCGGTGCGGGCGGAGGTCGACGGCGAGGTGGCGGAGGTGCTGGTCAGCCCTGGTCAGCAGGTGGACGCGAAGGATCTGCTGGTCGTGTTGACCTGACACCCGCCCTGGATGAAGTCCCAGTGCGGCGGCATGGCTGCGACGGAGTCGCTGACCGAGGCGCGCAGCTGCTCCAGCCGGGATTGGATCTGGTGCGAATCGAGGCCATCGACCAAGGGGTCATAGCGACGCGGGATGACGTTCTGACCGACCATGACCGATAGCCAGCTGAGCACCGGAAAGAGCTCGGTCTCCTCGCGCAGGATGCGGCCGTGGCTGCGAAAGAGCTCGATCTTCTCGCGCAGGCTGTCGGTCGGCGGAATCTCGCGGCAATGCTGCCAGAACGGGCCGACGCGCTCGGTCTGGCCGTAGTGCATCAGCAGAAAATCGCGCACGTAGCCGAACTCCGCCTCCAGCGTCCTGTTGTAGCGATCGACGTCGGCGGCGGCGAAATCCCGGTCCGGGAAGAATTTGAGCAGCATGGCGATGCCACGCTGAATGAGGTGGATGGAGGTGGCCTCGAGCGGCTCGAGGAATCCGGCGGCAAGCCCGAGCGCGACCACGTTCCGGCTCCAGGCCGCGCGGCGCCGCCCCGGACGAAAGCGCAGCGCGACCGGCTCGCTCAGGGCGCGACCGTCGAGATGGCCCAGCAGCAACGCCCTGGCGGCGTCATCCGCGCCAAACTCGCTGCTGTAGATGTACCCATTGCCGTCACGATGTTGCAGGGGAATCTGCCACTGCCAACCCGCATCGCGCGCGGTGACCAGGGTGTACGGGTTGGGCGGTGCGCAGCGCTCGCTGTGCACGATCATGGCTCGATCGCAGGGCAGCCATCGACCCCAGTCCTGATAGCCTGTGTGGAGCGCTTCCTCGATCAGCAGGCCTTTGAAGCCGCTGCAGTCGATGAAGAGATCCGCGCCGACGCGCTCACCGGTGTCGAGGGTCAGCGAGTCGACGAATCCATCCGAGCCGCGCAGCGCGACGTGCCGGACATGACCTTCGGTGCGCAGCACCCCGCGAGCCTGCGCGTAACCTCGCAGAAACTGCGCGAATCGCCCGGCGTCGAAGTGCAGGGCGTAGGTGAGCTTGTTGAGCGGTGTATTGGGAGCATGCACCGGGAGCGCGAAGCGCCCACGCAGCGCGGCCGCCGCCTGGATCGAGTATTCCTCCAGCGGGCCGGCCTTGCCTTGCAGCATCATCTTCAGCCAGTAGGCCTGAAACGGGATGTTGCCGATCCCGGGGCCGGCAGGGCCAAACGGGTGGAAGTAAAAATGCCCGGGCCGGGTCCAATCGCGATAGCCGATGCCCAGCTTGTACGTCGCCTTGATCTTCCGGACCAGATCGCCTTCGTCGATGCCGAGCTGGCGGATGAAGTCCATGATCGGCGGAATGGTCGCCTCGCCGACGCCGATCGGCTCGAGGCGCGCGGATTCGATCAGCCGCAGCTGTATGTCCATACCGGCCAGGGCCTTCGACAGCGCGGCCGCCGCCATCCAGCCGGCGGTCCCGCCTCCGACGATCGCCAGGCTCCGGATTCGTCTGTCGTTCATGGACTTGCCCCCGGAGCCAGAATAACGTAATACTAATGGTGCCGCACGCGCTCGCGGGCCGTGCCGGAAACCCAGTTTGTCAGATCGAATGCGCCTGAGCGTGGCGCGCGGGCCTATTGCTGCCGGCGCGGGGTTGTCCGCACGTATGAACGAGCTCTTCATGTTCGCCGATCGGCGCAGCCCGGTTGCGTTTTGGCTCGGAAGCCTTTTGGTCGTGATCGGTGTGCTGCTGCATCTCCCGATGTTCGTCATGGCCCGCAGCATGCACTACCGCCTGGCCGGCATGCCGATGGGCGCGGGCATGCTCTGGGGCATGGCGTTCATCCTCGGTGGCGGGCTGGCGGCAGCTTATGGATTGCAGACCCGGGAGCCGGTTCCCACCGCCGCCCACGTGCACGAGCGCATCGTCGCTCCAGAGGATGCGCCCCTCACGAAGTGGCATTGGGCTGCGGGGGCGGCGCTGTCGCTGGCACTGGTCGTCGACATTCTCAAAGTGAGCAGCCTCGGCTTCGTCGTCCCGGGCATGCAGGTCGAATACGGCATCGGCCGGGCGGAGGTCGCGCTGCTGCCGTTTTTTGCGCTCGCCGGCTGCACGCTCGGCTCGTTCGTCTGGGGCATTCTGGCGGACCGCTATGGCCGGCGCGCGACCATCCTGCTCTCCGCCGTCATGTTCATCGGCACCTCGATCTGCGGCGCCATGCCATCCTTCCGCTGGAACCTCCTCATGTGCTTCCTGATGGGCGCGTCCGCCGGCGGCATGTTGCCGGTGACCTACGCGCTCCTCGCGGAGATCATGCCGACGCGCCATCGCGGCTGGAGCCTCGTGGTCGTCGGCAGTGCCGGCGCGTTGGGCGGCTACCTCGCCGCCTCGGGATTGTCATCGCTGCTGCAGCCGCAGTTCGGCTGGCGCATCATGTGGTTCCTCAACCTGCCCTCCGGACTTCTGCTGATCGCGGTGAGTCCCCTCATCCCCGAGTCCGCCCGTTTCCTCGTCCACATCGGGCGTCCGCAGGAGGCGCGCGCCACACTCGCGCGCTTCGGCTCGGTCGTGGTCAGGGAATCGGAGGACTGGGACGAGGAGGCCAAGCTCGATCACTCGCATCTGCCGCCGGCCGACCGGCGCTTCGCCGGCATGACCATCGCCCTTACCATTGCCGGACTCTCGTGGGGCTTCGTCAATTTCGGCCTGCTGCTGTGGCTGCCCGGCGAGCTGATCGCCGAGGGTCACAACATGGAGGTGGCCGCCGCGATCCTCGCCCGCTCGTCCTTCATCGCGATACCCGTGGTGGGCATCGCCGCGCTGCTCTATTCGCGCTGGAGCACCAAGGGCTCGCTGCTCGTCATGACGGCGGTGACGGCGCTCGGCCTGCTGGCGCTGGTGTTGCGGCAGGCAGGCGTGGCCGCCGCTTCCAATCCCGTCATCGCGTTGACGTTGCTCATCGTGGGTTCCACGGGGGTCATCTCCATTCTGCTTCCCTATGCCGCCGAGAGCTATCCGTTGCGGATTCGCGGCCGCGCCACCGGTTGGGTGGCAGGCTGCAGCAAAGGCGGCGGCCTCATCTGCCAGGCCCTCGGCTGTCTCGCCCTGGTGCCCGCCATTGGCGCGGCGGCGGTCGAGATCGCCGTTCCCGTGGTGCTCGGCCTGGCGTTGATCGCCATTTACGGCCACGAGACGCGAGGGCGCGACCTGCGCGCGCTCGAGCTCGCCGGATGAGCGCGGGATCCCACTCGCGCTCGGGCGACAGCCGGCCCGCGGTCCGGATGCCATCCGGACAGATTTCGAGGCTGTGGGTCTTCGCCGTCTGGCTCGCCTCGTTTTACGGTACGTGGCTCTTCCTGGTCGCCTCAGGCCATCACTGGCACACACTGAGAGAGCACTGGGGCATCGCGGCCGCCATGGCCTTTGGCTCGTATGCCGCGGGCTCCACGCCCCTCGGAGGAGGCACCGTCGGCTTCCCCGTGCTCGTGCTGCTGTTCCATCAGCCGGCTACGCTCGGCCGGGATTTCAGCTTCGCCATCCAGTCGATCGGCATGACCAGCGCCAGCATCTTCATCCTGTGCCGCCGCCAGCCGTTGGAATGGGTGATCCTGCGCTGGTCGTTGCTCGGCTCGCTGATCGGCACGCCACTGGGCGTCCTGCTGATCGCCCCGCACGTGCCGGACATCGCCATCAAACTGACTTTCGCCGTGATCTGGGCAAGTTTCGGCGTGCTGCACCTGTATCGCACCGACGCCATCTGTCGGAACGAGGGCGAGACCCCGGCGGCGCATCGCTTCGACCGCAACGTCGGTTTTGCCGTGGGTCTGCTCGCGGGCGCGACAGTGGCATCGGTCACCGGCGTCGGCATAGACATGATTCTCTACGCCATGATGGTGTTGCTCATGCGCGCGGACCTCAAAGTGGCGATTCCGACCACCGTGATCCTGATGGCGTTCACGTCGCTGATCGGGATTGCGACCAAGCACTTCGCCGGCGGGGTGCAGCCCGGCGTCTATGCGAACTGGCTGGCGGCGGCGCCCGTAGTTGCGCTCGGCGCACCGTTCGGCGCCTTCATCGTCAACCGGGTGGGCCGCAAGCCCACGCTCTACATCGTCGCCTTCCTTTGCATCGCGCAGTTCGTCTGGACCCTACATCAATCCTTCCGGGTGCTGGGGCCGGCAGGAGTCGCGGCGGCGCTCGGCGCCGTGGCGCTATTCAACGTCGGGTTCGAATGGCTGTGGGGAATCGGCGACCGGCTGGGGCGCCGCTCTTTCCAGGGCAGTGGCCTCGACCCGATTCCCTGACCAGGCACCGCCTGCGCGCCCGCAGGCCCGATGCGCTCAGCGTCGAGCGCGCTCCAGCCAGGGAGCCAGGTCGACCACCCAGATGTTGTCCTCGCCGTCATTCCAGCTCTGCATCTGCTGCAGTCCGGTGCGGCTCGAGCCGTCAGTCTTGGGATACGCGGGCGGCACGACGTGGTCGCTGGTCAGGTAGAGGGTATGACCGTCAGGACCCAGTCGCAATTCGATGATATGGCCCAGGCTGTTCACGGCGGGCGGAAGCGGGATGGGCTCGCCCCAACGGCCGCCGCTGCGAAACGCGATGAAGACGTACGACTGATGCTCGGGGGCCGGTGGCCGGTTGGAAGCGAACACGATGAAGGATTGGTCCGGCGCCACTGCCGGATCCACGCCGCCGTATTGGCCGGCGCTGAAGGGCAGGAGCTCGGGAGTCCGGTACCGGCCGTGTCTGAAGGGCGAGCAATAAAGCTGGAAATGGCCGCCCGGGCCGGTCGCCGCCATGAAATAGAGACTGCCGTCAGCGGCGATCGCGGGGCTGAAAGTCGAATCGACGCGATTCACGGTCTCGGGCAGGAGCATCGGAGCGCTCCAACCGTCGCCCTGTCGGTTCACGCGCCACAGGTGCCCGCCGCGACCGGGATAGGCTTGTCCGCCCCAATGGCCGTCGAGCGGTTTCCCGCCGGCATCCAGCGGACGGCTGGAGGCGAAAATGAGATAAGAACCGGAGGGCGCCATCGCCGGCTCGAGGTCGCGCCAATGTCCGGAGAATGGCGCGATCGACGGCTGCGACCAACCCGCGCCTTCACGGTGGGACGACATGATGTCGTAGTCCTCGCCATTGCTGCGGAAGAAGTAAACGGTACGGCCGTCAGGCGAAAAGGTGGCGGCGGCATCGTTCGCCGGACCGGATATCACTCCGGGCGCGAACACGTGCGGTCGCAGGTCGTTGGCCGAGGCCACGGCGAGCGCGCCGCTCAAAACAGCAATGCCGGCCGCCGCCAGCCGGATGGAACGCGTCTTCATGGAAGATCGGCCTCGGTGAAGAGCGTGTAGATTCTCTCGTTGCCGCGGAACACGCGGCCGCTGTCGCTGACCAACTCAACCGATCGGGTCAGCATGATCTCGTCTGCGATCGTCACACCATGAATGAAAGTGGCCCGGCCATGCCACGTGGCCGCACCCGGGCGCAGCCTCACCTTGACCGCGCGACCGTGGCTTACGACAGTGAAGGTGTTGAGGGCGGCGTCGTCGGAGGACATACCCGTGCCGCTGCCCTTGCGCGCCAGTGTGACGAGGCCGAGGCCCGGATCGCGACGCACGACGGAGACCTCCTCCTCGCCTGGGGGACCTATCTCCCAGGACGTCTTCACTTTCAGGCGCCAGGTGCTTCCCACCGCGATGTCACCGGGTACGGGACCCCAGAGCAGCGAGTCGAAAGTCGGTGCGCTGGTCGAGTCATTGGTCGTGCATCTGTTGCGGGCATCGCAGTCGGTGGCCCCTGAATTGCGCATCGTGACCGTGCCGGTGCCGCCAGGGCGCCCGTCGTACAGGTAGTCTCCCCGCACCGTGATCGCATCCGGGGCAACGGCCGTGACCTCGTAGGATGCGGTACCGCTGACGCGGCGCACCAGTGGATCGAAATCCGCTCCGGTAATGGCGATCGCCTTCGAGAAAATCGTGTCGAGCCGCGCCCCCGACCGCAGCGCAGGAGTGAGATACAGGCCGGACGAACCGGCGGTGGCCGGTGTGCTGACGGGGCCGCCGGCCGAGCCCGCAGCCGAGGCGGGGCCCGCCATGCCCACAAACATCGCCACGGCGCCCAGCGACGACAGGATAGAGCCTCGCCCCATGCTTGCACTCCGGTCCGAGAGAAGGCCAATGTTGGATGGCTACCTCGGCCAGCGTAATCGAGCTCAGGGTGAGTTGCCGCCGGCCTGTGACCGGCGGCGCAGTGGTGTGACGAGCGGTCGGCGTGCCGTGACGGGCGGTTACGGCAGCCCCAGCGCCCGGCGTGCATGCTCGCGGAATCTGCGGCTCAGTCCGATGCGCGTGCCGTCGTGCAGCACCAGTTCGGCATTGCCGTTGAATAGCGGGTGCACTTCCCGCACGCGGTCGACATTCACGATGACCGCCCGATGTACACGCAGGAATCGGGCCGGGTCGAGCGTATCCTGCAGCTGGCGCAGGGTCTCCCGGTGCAGATAAGCCGCGGCATCGGCGTGGATGTAGACGTAGTTGCCGTTCGCTTCGATCCAATCGATCTGACTGGTTGCAAGCACCCGGATGTGCTCACCCACCTTCACGCTCACGCGCGCCAGCCACTCGCCGGGCTGTTTGCGGGCTCGGCCCTGGTCGGCGGGGGCCGCGGCCGATTCCCGCCCATGCCAATGCGCTCGCACACGCGTCATGGTCCGATCGAACCGATCCTGGTCGATGGGCTTCAGCAGGTAGTCCAGCGCATCGGCATCGAATGCCCGCAGGGCATGCTGTCCGTAGGCGGTGGCGAACACCACCATGGGCGAGGCGCCCGGCTTCATCTCGCGCAGAAACTCGAAACCGTCGATGTCGGGCATCTGAATGTCGAGGAAGATCAGGTCGGGCTTCAGGGCCGCGACGGCCTGCCTGGCCTCGGCAGCGTTCGCACATTCGCCGACGACCGCGACGTCCGGGTGCGATTCCAGCGCCTGCCGCAGCGCGAGCCGCGCCAGCATCTCGTCATCGACCAGCAGCGCTCGAATCGGCGATGTCTTCACGACGCGCATCGGACTGCCGCCGCTCGAAACGGCACGCGCAGCTCGACGCGCGTGCCGCCGCCCTCGAGTGCCCGCATCTCGAGCGTCGCCATCGCGCCGAAGAGCTTCTCGAGCCGCGCGCGGGTATTGCCGAGTCCCACGCCCTCGATGAAGCCGCCGGAGGGCGGCCCGAGCCCGTCATCCTCGACCTCGAGGCGCAGATGCCCGCCCTCGCGGCGGGCCAGAATGCGCAGATTGCCGTGCGAGACCTTTGCCAGCAGCCCATGCTGCAGGGCATTTTCCACCAGAGGCTGCAGGATCATGCAGGGCACTTCGGCGGGCAGCGCTTCTTCGGCCACGTCGAAATGAGTGTCGAGCCGGTCGCGGAAGCGCTCCCGTTGGATTTCCAGGTAGTGACGCACGAACTCCAGCTCGCGTGACAGCGGCAGCAGCTGCGCATGATGCTCCTCGAGAGTGAGCCGAAGCAGGTTGCTCAGGCGCGCGATCATCTTGCGCGCCTGCATCGGCTGCGCCAGCACGAGCGCCGAGATCGCATTCAGCGTGTTGAAGAGGAAATGCGGTTGCATCTGCGTGCGCAGAGCCTGAAGCTGCGACTGCGCCAGCTGCGCTTCCAGCTCCGCCCGGCGCAAGCGCTCCTCCCGCAGGTGGCGCGTCGATTCCAGGCCGCGCATCACCACCAGCACGATCCAGTAGGTCAGGACGGCCAGGTGAAGGTTGTCGACCAGTTCGCCGCGCAGGTACTGGCCGAGCGTGTGGACGGCGGAGGGCTGTCGCGGCCCGCACAGCTCCCAGAACGCGCAGATGCGCGCGAGCGTCTGCGCCAGGGCGAGCACCAGGCTCGAGGGGACGTGGATGAGCCAGAAGCGTCCCCAGCCGCCGCCCGCAGTGAGCCGGCCTGCGCGTGCGATCACCGGCACGAGCAGCATCCACAGCCAGAAGTTGGTCAGATTCCATGCCACCATCCGCGTCCACGTGGCGGGATTGCCTTCACTGAGCTCGGAGAGGCTGGCGCTGAGCGCATACGAGAGCGCGAGCAGGGTCCAGAATGCGAACGCGAGCGCGCAGGACTTCCAGCGGGACGAGGAGGCCACTTCGGACGAGGCAGAGCTCGGCATCGGATGCGCGCGGACGAGTCGTCGCGCCGCCTCAGGACCCGAGAAACATCCTGTAGGCCGGGTTGTCCGTCTCCTCGGCGTAGGCGTAGTGGAGCTCGTTGAGATATTGCAGGAAGCTCGGGCGGTCGGCGGGAGGGACCTGGATTCCCGCCAGCACCCGTCCGTAGTCGGAGCCGTGATTGCGGTAGTGGAACAGGCTGATGTTCCAGCGGCTACCCACCGCCTGGAGGAATTTGAGGAGCGCCCCTGGACGTTCGGGGAACTCGAACCGGTAAAGGAGCTCATCGCGGATGCCGCGGGCGCGGCCGCCGACCATGTAGCGTACGTG
>Ga0335075_10005199_pt1 | contig 20263 bp, 12 predicted proteins | sample Lox_Sample_24_FD_206723 | JGI IMG/M metagenome (GOLD analysis project Ga0335075, IMG submission 206723) | Soil microbial communities from Loxahatchee National Wildlife Refuge, Florida, United States - Lox_Sample_2.4 | ecosystem: Environmental > Terrestrial > Soil > Wetlands | place: USA...
ATATCCCGACCTACGACGATGTCGCCAACCCGACGGGCTATCAGAATCAGGCGACCGGCCGTCTCATCGCGTGGGATCCGGTGACCGAGTCGGCCCGCTGGACCGTCCCGCAGCAACTCTCGACCAACAGTGGCGTGCTTGCCACGGCGGGCAACGTGGTCTTTCAGGGGCAGGGCACGGGGGAATTCGACGCCTATTCCGCGGACCGCGGCCGGAAGCTCTGGTCCATCGAGACGGGCTCGGCGATCGACTCCGTGCCCGTGACATACATGGTCGGACGCCGTCAGTACGTGCTGATGCCGGTCGGGCTCGGATCTGCGTCCCGTATGTTCGGCCCCGTGAGTACTATGGCTACGCCCGAATCCAAGCTCGGTCCCTCGCGGCTCCTCGCCTTCAGGCTCGGGGGCACGATGCCGTTTCCGTATCCGAAGGTGACCATCCCGCGGGTCCCGAGACCGCCGGAGGAGACGGCGGATGCCGCCCTCATCAAGCGCGGCCAAAGGGTGTTCTACAAGTTCATGTGTGACGACTGCCACTCACCCGATGCGGACGGCAGCGGCCAGTGGCGAGTGAACGGCACCATTCCGGATCTGCGCTACATGCCGGCCGCCGTTCATGACGAGTTTTTCGCGATCGTGCTCGGCGGCACACACCGCCAGAACGGAATGCCCGGCTTTGGCGAGGGGGCGGGCTTTCCGCTGGTCGACACCAAGATGTCGGTGGCCGATGCGGTGGCGTTGCACGCCTACATCATCGACCTCGAGTGGAAGGCCTTCAAAAGCAATCCCTGATGCCGGCGGCGACCTCCGGCTGAAGTCTGCACGGGTGGCGGGGGGTGGTGATGACGGGGCGCCCCCGGCCGGTCCTCAATCGTGCCGCAGCTCACAAAATTGGCCGCGCGTCGTCGGTTTTTGCGCCGGCAGGCCGAAAACCATTTACCAATTTGTCCAGCATCGTGGGCGGGGTCGGTCGTCGCGTGTTCTGGTTGCTGTCATTGCTGCTCGTTGGAGCCTGCGGATGCGCGGGGTGGCCTGCTCTGCGCCGGGTTGCCGTATTCGGCGCCGCGCGTTCGGGCGGACCCGAAATCGCGAGCGGGCTGCCGTTCGAGCTGCGGCACCTCGAGCCCCCGCTACTGCAGGCGGCCCCGGTGCAATTACAGATTGTCGCCGAGGAACCCATGGTCGAGGCCCCGGAGGTGCCCATCCTCGATTCCGCCGAGGTGCTGCGCAGGCTTCGGGGACTCGAGCTGGGAGCGGATCTCTCCGCCCCGTCGGGGCAGCAGGACCGTGCCCATGAGCTCGTCGTCGCCGCTGCCCTGGCGGCAATCGGCGATCCGGCCAGCCAGAGGAAATACTTCCCGAGGCGTCCGAATCTCCTCCCCGAGCTGATTCGCGCCATCAATGACGAGGGTGTCTCCGTGCGGAAGCTGGTGCCCATCGTGGCGCGCGATCCGGCGCTGGTGGGAAATCTCCTCAGGGTGGCGAACAGCTCGTACTATCGTGTCACGCAGCGAGCAGTCGAGACCATCGAGCGAGCCATCGTGGTGCTCGGGAGCGACGGTCTTCGCTCGGTGATGGCGGCGGCGCTGATGCAGCCGATCTTCCACGTTCCCGGTGCCGGAGGCGCGGCGCGTTTTCCGGAGATTGTCTGGGAGCACGCGGTGCGGTCAGCCCATGCAGCCATCCCGTACGCCGCCCTCGTGGAACGGGCGAATCCGTTTGCAGCCGAGCTGCTGACCCTCATCAGCGGGCTTGCGGAGATCGTGCTCTTTCGCGCGGTGCTCGAGCACTGCTCGCCTTCAGCCGGGCAAGACATGGTCGACCCGCTGGTGATTGCTTCCATACTGGATTCGCATTCGGCGTCCTTCGCCTGGCACATCGGCGCCGACTGGCGGCTTTCGGAGGAAATGCTGGCGGCTCTCGAGGAGCAGATGGTCTCCGGATCCGAGCCGGCAACGCCACTCGGGCGCTCGCTTCGCTTCGGCCGCCGCGCGGGCGCATTGGCCGTACTTCACGCCAACTCCATCATCACCGACGCCAGCCTCAGAGTCTCGCTGCCGCCCTCCGGACTCTCCCCCGCGCACCTCGAGTCGCTGTTGAAGCGGCTCCTGCGCCCACATGAGGACCCGAGGGCAGTGGCAAGTCAGGTGAGCTCACCGCGAGGGGGATTCATCGAGCAGCGCGGCCGTGCGAACCGAGAAGCGCGCCGCAGCGCGGCGTAGGTCGCTCAGAAGCGCACTCTCCGAGAATGAGCAGCTCGCGACACGCCGAGTTCGGTACACTGCCAGACCCGCAGCCCCGCTCACGAAAGGGTCGACGAAATGAAACCTACCAGCAGTATTGCCGCGGTCGCGTTGCTGACGCTGGCAAGTGTGGCGCGCGCAGCACCGGCACCGTCGCCCACGCTCGCTGAGGTCATCGCCGGTCCACAACGCACTCCGGCGTTCCAGGCTCGCGACCGTTACCGGCATCCGATGCAGGTCCTGAAATTCTTCGGCCTGAAGCCGGACATGAGTGTGGTCGAGATCTGGCCCTCCGGCGGGTGGTGGACCGAGATCCTGGCGCCTTATCTGCATGCGCACGGGACGTATTACGCTGCCGTCCAGCCGTCACCCGACCGCGCATTCCGCGACAAGCTTGCCGCGGCGCCCCAGTACTATGACCGTGTGATCGTGACCCGTGCGGGGCCGCCCGATCACTGGCGGATAGCCCCACCGGGCAGCGCGGATCTGGTGCTGACCTTCCGCAACGTCCACAACTGGTTGGCGGGTGGCTACGAGAAAGAGATGTTCGCGGCGATGTATCGTGCGCTCAAGCCCGGCGGAGTACTTGGCCTGGAGGAGCACCGCGCGGCGCCCGGCACCACGCGCGCGGACTGGGTGAAAACCGGCTATGTCTCCCAGGACTTCGTGATCGAGCTCGCCCGCGAGGCAGGATTCCGCCTCGTTGCAAAGTCCGAGATCAACGCCAACCCGAAGGACACCAAGAACTATCCGAAGGGTGTATGGACGCTGCCGCCGACGTTGGCGCTAGGACAGAAGGACCGCGTGAAGTATCTGGCAATAGGCGAATCCGACCGCATGACGCTGAAGTTCGTCAAGCCGCGCAGGGTTGCTTTGCGCACGCAGTGACGGCAACCTCGCATCGTCGACCACGGCAAGCTGCGCCGACCCGGCCTCAGCCCTTCAAGCCGGCGAGCTTGCTGTGGGTTCGCACCGCATCCTCCTCGGTCAGGAGCGGATCCTCCCGCAGCAGCTGACCGAAAATCCGCGTGGTCATCTGCACCACGTGGGCCGCGCCGCGGCTCGCATATTTGCAGCCTATAGGTGGCTCAAGGAATCGAATCGCGGCCCGCAGATGCTCTGATACCATCGAAATCGCACTGAAAATAGACCGGGGAACCCGTGAGCGGCTTGGTGCCGTGCATCGTCCGCCACGCTAGGGCCGTGTCACTGTCGCCGTCCGGGACGACTACGTCTTACGCGGACCGTCCGTAGCTTTGGGGGAAGCATGTCACCGAGAAAAACGCCGCAATCGCCCACCGGAGGCCGCAAAGCAATGCACTGCCGGAGAACCAGTTGGTCATGCTACGCAATCGCGGCTCTTCCAGCGCTGGCCGGCAGTGTCTCCACGCGGGTCCTGGCGCAGAATGCTTCGCCGACCGGTGTTACATCTGATTCGAATGCCGCATCCGGCAGCGGCTCACAACCCGCCGCCCTTCAACAGGTCGTCGTGTCCGGCAGCCGCGTCATAACCAAGGTTTCAGATGCGCCAACTCCCATCACCGACCTCAACTCGCAGTTTCTCGAGCACATGGCGCCTGTCACTATCGCGGATGCGCTGAACCAGATGCCCCAGCTCGATCCCAACCAAATCGATACGCCGGCGAACGCCGCGGACCAGGTGAGCACGGGTACGGCCGGCGTCAATTACCTGGACCTGCGATTTTTCGGAACCGAGCGGACCCTGGTGTTGCTGGATGGACGCCCGGTCGTTCCCAGCGACGCGGAGGGTGATGTCGACATCGATACGTTGCCGACAGGGCTGCTGCAGAACGTGGACGTGGTAATGGGCGGATCGTCTGCCGCATATGGCTCTGGTGCCGTCGCGGGGGTCGTGAATTTCGTCCTGAATACCCACTTCACCGGACTTAAGGGTGACATATCGGGTGGTGTCGCCCAGAATGGCGCGCAGCCGGAAGAAAAGGGATCTCTCACCTTCGGAACCGCGTTCGCTGGCGGCCGCGGCCACTTTGAAGTCAACGTATCGGCTTCGGACAGCGGGGACGTCCGATACTCACAGGAAAGCTGGTTCAACCCGCGGGAGGGTATCGTCGACAATCCGGCCTATGTAAAAGGCAACGGGCAACCTGAATACATATGGACGAACCAGGCAAACTACGATCAGAGCACTCCCGGAGGGCTCATCCTGTCCGGACCCGACCAGGGGGTGGCGTTCGGGCCCAACGGGCAACCGTACGAGTTCAACTCCGGTGCGACCCCTACGCAGGGAGTGAACGATATCGGAGGAACCACCAATATACACGACCCGAGCCCGGACCTATGGGCCCCGTTGTCGACCAAATCGGTCTTTTCTAGAATTCAATATTACCTGACTCCGGACACCGACGCCTTCGCTGAATTCACCTTCGGACAGGCTGACGTCAGCGAGCCGGACGGCATCATTCAGTACAACGGCGGGCCTATCACAATTCAACCCGATAACCCGTTCATCCCACCGTCGGTCGCCGCGACGGACGGAAACGAACCGTTCCAGTTTAGATCGATGTACACGGACTTGGGGCGCGCCGGATACGAAGTGGACCACAAGACGCTCAATGGCCTGGTGGGGTTGGAAGGTGTTGCGGGCCGGTGGCATTGGAATGCGACATACCAGTATGGTTCGACGAGGATAGACATCCTGGGCACGAACATGTACAACAAGGCGAACCTGCTGTCGGCCAGCGATGCGGTGGTCAATCCGTCCAATGGCGCCATCGTCTGCGCGTCGACCCTCAAAGACCCCACGAACGGATGCGTCCCGCTGGACGTGTTTGGTACCAATGGCGCCTCGCCGGCGGCTTTGAACTACATCATGGGGACGGCCTATTCGCTCGGCACCCTGATACAGCAGGACGGGGAATTCAACGTTCGCGGTGCGCCGTTCTCGGACTGGGCCGGAGCGGTGTCGCTCGCCGCGGGTATCGAAGCGCGGGACGAGAGCATCGAGACCACGGTCGATCCCGTCTCTCTGGCGCAGGGGTGGTACACGGGTAACTATCAGCCCACGAACGGATCGGAAAGCGTGCAAGAGGCCTACACCGAGGCGCTTGTCCCGCTGGCCCATCGGCTTCCTGGGGCGTATTCGCTCGACTTCGATGGGGCCGTGCGGGAAACGAGGTACAGCGTCTCCGGGTCGGTCACGAGTTGGAAGACCGGATTGGTATACGCGCCCTTCGACGACCAGTTCCGGATCCGCGCCAGCCATTCTCGAGACATGCGCGCGCCTACTTTGGAAGATTTATATAGCGGCGGGATCTACGCCACGGGGGACACGTACATCGATCCCAAGACAAATACACAATACGAGGTCGATACGACTTCGGATATCGGCAATAGGAAATTGGTGCCCGAGCTCGCCGACACCAACGAGGTTGGTGTGGTGTATAGTCCGACGTGGCTGAGGGGATTCAGCGCGTCGGTTGATTATTTCGACATATCGATCTCCAACGCAATCGAATCGATCAGCGGCCAGAACATCATTGACAATTGCTACGCGGGCGAGGTGCAGGCCTGCAGCGAGCTGACGCGAAGCCCTGTTACCGGACTGTTGACGCACGTGTATCTCGGTCCGCTTAATTACGCCAAGGAGCTGGAGCGGGGAATCGACATTGAAACCGACTATGAGAGAGCTCTTGGCGACCTCGTTCCGGGCTGGCGAGGCGAGGTGAGCGCTCGATTTCTGGCGACGGACACTCTCGCGCACACTCTCAGGGAAGGTGATGTTGTCACGGTATATAACGGATACTCCGATTTGAATCCAACCTGGAAGGTATTCGGATCATTGGGGTACCAGATCGGGAGAGTGAACGTGGTCGGCATGGCGCGTTACATCTCCGGCGGCCTGCTTGATCTGCCGTACACGCCGGAGAATCTCGTATACGACCGGATTCCCCAGGAAGCCTACGTGGATCTCTATGGGTCCTACACAATCCCGGCGGCGGACCACGAGTTGCAGCTGTACTTCAAGGTGTCCAATATCTTGAACCGCGACCCTCCCGATCTCGGAGGAATTCCCTACACCACCGACCCGTCCGTGTATGACGCGCTGGGCCGTGTCTTTGAAGCAGGCTTTCGTTTCGAGCTGTGAGGGCGGCTTCGCCGCGGATTGCGGGAGCGCGAATGCGACTTTCCAGTACGAGGTCGCTTCCAGCTCACTCTTAGCCATCGAGGCCGGGGAGCGCCGGTTGCGCGGCGCAGGCCGCATTCACGCCGAACGCGGCGGCTAGCAGCGCCGCCGGGGCGCACAGCCCCCTCAATCTCGAAGAGAGCCCGATGGAGCGATGCATGTTCATGTACCCCTCGAATTCAACTTTATCACGCCAACGCCGTTCGTAATCTCGATCACGGTGTGATACGGCCGGGACAACCGTTGCAGCCGTTCAAGAATCGCCCGCGCTTCCGCCGGAGGGGCCAGCTGAGGATTGCCGAATTCCGGGCCTGCGCGCTTGAACCCGAGATCGATGGGGTAGAGATCGATCTCGACGAGCCGGTCGTGCTCGAATTTGCTGACGGCCACGACGCTCTGAAACCAGATCGGGTTCCAGAATCCGCGTTTAGTCAGCGCGTAGTCCAGCTCTTCATCCGTGGATGCGGCCGGGTTCATGTGGAAACTGGAGTAGTAGTCTCTATCGGCCGGCGCGAGCAGGAGGTTCTGAAAAACGAAATTCCCCAGGCTGTAGAAAATCGGCTTGCCCTTGTAGATCTCGATGCCCCGAAGCTGATGCGGCCCCTGAGCGATGAACTCATCCGCTCCCTGATCGATGGCGTCGTGGGCGAGCTCGACCAGGAAATCGGGAGCACGTTGGCTCCAGTTCCCCGGTTGGTGGCAATGAACCGTGGCGATCAGAAAATCCGAGGTCTCCTTGCCCTGTCTGACACTGCGCAATATCTCCCTCAGATCGGCGGGGTTCATCCGGTAGCTCAATTCGAAATGATCGCCGCGGCGAAACGTCACGCCGTTAAGATCCACCACGTTCTTCGACTTGGGCTGTCGCTCTTCGGGCGGGATGCCAAAGGCGAACATGCCCGCCTCCTTCTTGGCGCTCTCGAGCTCATCACTTGCCCGTTTCAGCTGCTCGAAGATGCGCGCGGGAACAACGGTGGATACCGCTGTCCGCAACGCACAGACACCCGGTCTGCCCCTCGTATCCGCTGTCGGATCCATCGCGCGCGACATCGGCGTAAAGGACGAAGCGGTCGAGACCAGCGCCACCTGCCCCATGGGCGTATCAAGCACGCTCGGGGCACACGCGGCGCTCAGGTCGCTCCCGGTTCCCGCGTGGATGAGTCCAGCCTCATCCAGTCTGCTGTCCGTCTCCTCCATGCCTGAGAGACCCCAATCCATCGCGTGATTATTGGCTCTCTCCATGAGGTTGAATCCCATCCGTTTCACGTCCCGAGGGACGCTCGGCAGATCGATTATACAAGCCCCACCGTTTTCGGCCTGGCAGGTGCCGCCGAATTGGCGGATATCTATCGCGGTCCCTTCGAAGTTCCCGATCCTTACGGTGGCGTTCCGCAGGATCGCGAAGATCGACTGCATCGCGGGAATGGCTTCCTCCGAGATCGGCAGATGAATGATCAGATCGCCCGTGGCTGCCACTGTGAATCCGCGCGGAACGTTTGCATCGAGAGTCGAGTTCGGATCGCCCCTCGGCGGTTGAACCACCGCGGTGCCTGCCTGCTGTCCGTATGCGAGCGTCGCGGTCCCTGCAAGGATCAATGTGAGAACACACTGATCTCCAAACTTTGAATGGCGCTTGGGCCGTCTTGCGTTCTTTTTCATGCGGGGGTCCCAGGGGTGAGATGCTCGTTCATCACGGTAGTATGGATGGGTCGTATTCCAACTCCTTGGCCACCAGTGAAGCGGCTCTTTCGGCCGCGCCCATGGCTAGGGTCCATCCAAGCATGCCGTGTCCGACATTGAGGATCACGCGCGGCCGTACCAACGTGATGGTCGGTGTGGAGTCAGGGCTCATGGGTCGCAGGCCGGCCCATTTGGCTTCCGGATGACCGAAATCGGCGGCGTCGGGCAGTGAACTGCGCGCCTCCTGCACGAGTCGGTCGAGCCGCGCGGGCTCGACCTCGGAATCCCAGTTACCCAGCTCTGCGCAACCCGCTACTCGCATTCGCCCCATCAAATTGCAGAACACCAGCTTGCGCGCCGAATCCGTAATGCTGAGAAGGGGCGGGTTGGGGCCGAGGGGGGCGGTGAAGGAGTAGCCCTTCAGCGGTTGAATCGGCGTATGAATGCGCAAGCGGGAGAGAAGGGCGGGGGTACCGATGCCGAGTGCGATGACCAGAGAGCGCCCGCGCACGCATTCACCGTGGGAGCCCGTGACTCGGACCTCATCGGATTCAAGAGCGACGCTTTCAGCCATCAAGCCGAACCGTGTCCGAACGCCATAGTGCGCCGTCAGAATCGCAGTCAATTGTGTGGCGAAGAGATGGGCGTCGCCGATTTCATCCTGCGGCGAATATACGGAGCCCACGAGCTTTCGCACCTGGGTGAGCGCTGGCTCCACCGCGCGTGTTTCACCCGCTGTCAAGACGTGCTGCACGGCTCCGTGCCTGGCCTTGAGGTTTGCAAGGATCTCGGCCGAACGGAGGGGCCCCCGGTCAAAATAAAGATGCAATTTTCCCGGGACTCCGTGACCAAAGGTCATGGGGTGCCGCTTCAACAGCGCATCGAGCGCGCTGCGCGACTCCAGTGCCAGTTCGAGCACCGCCAGAGTGCCTCTACGCTGAGCGCGACTGCTGCAATTGCGAAGGAACCTGAGTCCCCAACTGATGAAGTCGGGATCCCAGGAGCATTGAATGCGAAAAAGGGGATCGGCCCCCAGCAGAAGCTGGGGGACCTTGCGCAGGAGCGCGGGGCTGCTCAGGGTGTCGGAGTACGAGTAGCTGAGTTGTGCCCCGTTGGCGAAGGAGCAGCGGCGTGCTGGCCCCAGCTCACGGTCTATCAGCGCCACCTTGAGGCCTCGTCGAGCGGCGGCATAGGCGGTTGCCACGCCTATGATACCGGCGCCGAGTACGACGACATCGCTGAGGCAGTCCGACGGTGCACCTGTTGAGAGCCACCGATCAGTGCCGAAGTTCATGCCTGAGGTTTATCTCAGGCCAATTCATCAAGCAATGATTGTTCTTCAGGAAGCCATAGCGCGCGGCTATTACTTCAATTTCCGAGCCTCGTGCTGGCTAACGATACGAGAGGAGTGGAGCACCTCGGAAAGCGCAGAAATGAACGCGGTGCCGAGCACGGAGGGCGGCCGATCGGCCAGAAAAATCGCGTACACGGCAAAGGAAATCGGGGGGGTCAGCGGGCGGCAATCGACCTCGGGCGCCAAAGAGGCGCGGGCCGTGTACTCATCGACAACCGCGATGCCTGCGCCGGCGCGGACGAGGCCGGCTGCGACATAATAGGTGCGTACGGAGATCTGTTCGCTGAGATCGAGCTGTTGCGCCGCGGTTTCATTCAGATACAGGTTGCCGAGCGGCCCGCTGTTCGCCGGAGTGATGAAGCGCATGCCCCGCAGGTTGCCCAAGCTGAGGCGGGCCGGCGCATTGCGCAGCGCGTCCTTTCGAAACAGGGCGACCATCTCGCCGGCGCCGATTTCCATGCTTTGAAGGCGAGGGTGCCGGGGAGGGTCGTAAGCGATCGCAATTTCGCAATCCCGCTCGCTCAGAGAGCGCAGCATGTCGGCGTGATGGAGAGTCTGAATGTCGATATTGGCGGTTGGGTGCAGAGCCACCAGGCGGGCCACCGCGGCTGGCGCTGCGGCGAGTCCCAGTGAAGGCAGCACTGCCAAACGTAGATAGCCGGCGACCCCGCTCTTGAGGTTTTTCGCCATTTTTTGGATAGACTGCAGATGCCCGTATAAGTCGTCTATCTCGCGAAACAGCGCATGTGCTTCGTCGGTCGGCACGAGCCGGCCACGCACCCGGCGGAAGAGCAGGAAGCCGAGTTTGGTCTCGGCATGGGCCAGTACATTGCTCACCGAAGGCTGGGAGACGTTGAGCGCTTGTGCGGCGCTGCTTACGGAGCCATTCAGATATACGGCATGAAAGACCTCTATGTGGCGTAGATTCATCGGCAGCTTGTATCCAAGGCAATCTCAGCCAGGACAAATTGTTCCACAGGATCGCCCATTGCCAAAGTCTATGGAAGCCTAAACCATTCGTATCAAGGATGCGCCGATTCCTGTTAACGTGCGAAGCGTCGTGAATTGCGATTTCGCGGGGGGCATGACGAGTGGGGGCTGATTCGGAAGCGCATCGAGCATCCATGGCCCGGTGCAGCCGCGGTCAATTCATATCAGTCAAGAACCGAGTGCCCCGAGCCCTCCTAGTATGCCTTCTGCTCCTCGTGAGCAATGCGCGATGCTACGCGTCGCAGGCAAGCAGCAGGCAGGCGATGATTGCGGCAGCCAATCCGCTTGCGGTGCAGGCCGGGCTGGCAGTCCTTCGGCGTAGCGGAAATGCGATTGATGCGGCCGTCGCAGTCCAGGCGATGCTGGGCCTCGTGGAGCCGGAGAGCTCCGGCGTGGGCGGCGGAGCGGTCATCATGTTCCATGATGCAAGGACGGGCAAAAACATCGCATTTCTGGCCCGCGAAGCAGCCCCTGCCGCAGCGACGCCACGGATGTTTCTGCGATCCGATGGCAAGCCCATGACGCACGCTTTCGCCACGATCACGGGTCGCGCGACGGGCGTTCCCGGCGCCATAGCGGCGCTCTGGAAGGCGCATTCCGAATACGGAAAGTTGCCCTGGCGGACGCTCTTCGGAAGCGCAATTCAGAGGTCGATAGCGGGCTTCCACGTGAGCCCACGGCTGCAGAAGTACATCGACGGAACGTTTCTGCAGGCTCACCAGCCCGACGTTCGGCGCTACCTTTCGCGACCGGATGGCACGCCGTTGCGGGCTGGTGATCTGCTGAGAAATCCCGAGTACGCTCGAACCCTGAAGCTGATCGCGGCAAAGGGACCCGCCGCGATTCTCACCGGCAGAATCGCCGCGGACATCGTATCCCGCACTCATGGACCGCCCGTGCCGGGCGCCTTGACGCTGCATGATCTAGGATCCTACCGCGTACAAGTCGAGCCCGCGCTATGCCGGCCGTATCGTGGCTACGTGATCTGCGCTCCACCCCCGCCCTTCAGCGGAGTGGGACTGCTCGAGCTCATGGGGATCCTCGAGCATACGAACATCGCGGCGCTCGGGCCCGCCAATCCGCAATCCTGGTACTTGTTCGCGGAAGCCAGCCGGTTGATGTACGCGGATAGGGACTACTATGTGGGTGATCCCGCTTTCGTGCGGGCGCCGCTCGACGGCCTGCTCGATCCCAAATATCTCGCATCGCGGCGGGCCCTGATCGGCACGAGAGCGTTTTCGGAGGCGCCGGCGCATGGCGTACCGGCTGGTGCACCTGATCTCGGCAAGGATGACACGCATGAGCCTGGCGGCACGAGCGACATTGCCATCGTCGATTCGCAGGGCAACGTGATCTCCATGACCACGACCATCGAGTATTACTTTGGCTCCGGCCGGATGGTCGATGGATTCTTCCTGAACAATGAAATGACCGATTTTTCCTTCGTTCCAAGCGTCGGCGGCAGGCCTGTGGCGAATGCGCCGGCTGGCGGGAAGCGACCGCGCTCGTCCATGACTCCCGTACTGGTGTTTCGCAGGGACGGCCGATTCTATGGCGCGATCGGCTCTCCCGGAGGAAATTCCATTCCCGATTACGTCGCGAAGGCGTTGGTGGGCATTCTGGACTGGCACATGTCGGTCCAACAGGCCATCGACCTCCCCAATCTATTCGCTCGTGGGCCGGATATCGAGGGCGAGGTGTCACGATTCTCCCCCGCGATCATTGCGGGTCTTGCAAAAAGGGGCATCGTGATGCGCGCGCAGCGTGGTGAGGCGTCCGGCTTGGAGGGCATATTCGTTCGCCACGGACACCTCCAGGGCGGTTCGGATCCGCGCAGGGAAGGCGTTGCGCTCCAACCGTGAGCACGAGGTGAGGTAGCCGTGTTGAGCGATTGCATTACTCGCGCCGTCAGAAGATATCGCAGGTTCTTCACTGCTGTCGCCGCCGCGCTGGCGTTGGCAATTATGGGCCCGATCGCGCGGGCACAGTCCATAAAGTTTCTGGACTACTCGGCGATTCATCAGCCCGTCGTGGGCGAGAAGGGAATGGTGGTGAGTCAAAACTACATCGCAACCCGGGTCGGCATATTGATGCTCAGAAGAGGGGGTAATGCGGTTGACGCCGCGGTTGCCACGGAACTTGCGCTGGCGGTCGTGCTTCCAAGAGCTGGAAACCTGGGCGGTGGCGGCATCATGCTGGTGCATTTCGCTCATGGCAACAGAAACTTCGTCATCGACTACGAGTGCGTGGCGCCGCGCGCGGCAAAGCTCTCCATGTTTGTCGATCCGCAGGGTCGGGCATTGTCTGTTGCGGAGCTCGGCTATAGGGCGGCGGCAGTCCCGGGCACCGTCGCGGGGCTCTACCTTGCGCAGACGCGGTACGGCAGGCTTAGATGGCGCGATGTAATCGAGCCGGCAGTCGAGCTGGCGCGGAAAGGATACATTCTCAGCCACGAGGGGGCTCGCGAGCTTCAATGGGCTCATCAGCGTCTTGCCGCGACCCTGGAAGGGAGGCGCGAATTCTTCAGGAAAGACGGAGCCGATCATCAGCCCGGGGATATCTTCCGCCAACCCGACCTCGCCTGGACGCTGCAGCGGATCCAGAGATCGGGCGCTGAGGCGTTCTATCGAGGCAGTGTTGCCAGAAAGATCGTGGCTGACATGGAGGCACATGGCGGGTTGATCTCGCTGGAGGATCTTGAAGCGTACAAGCCGATCATACGAGCCCCTCTCGTCGGAGAGTATCGGGGTTTGAGCATCTATACGCCCCCACCTGCCAGCATGGGTGGCACCATCCTCCTCGAGATGCTGAATACGCTTTCCAATTTCGATCTTGCCGCGGATGGAATCGAATCCGCAGCATCGCTTCATCTCATTGCGGAAGCCATGAAGCTCGCCATGGCGGATCGCTACCGGTACCTGGGCGACACTGCATTTGTGCAAGTGCCGCTCGCAGCCCTGACTTCGAGGGCTTACGGCGCGGCCCGAGCCCGCCTCATCAGTCCCGATCGGACCCTCGCGCCTGCGGCCGTTCAGCCCGGCGATGTGGCTCCATACGAAGGTCCGGACACCACACAAGTTTCGGTCGTTGACGCAGATGGCAATGCCGTTAGCAACACGTTCACGATCGACAACGACTTCGGCACCGGCATCGCGGTTGCCGGCGCCGGATTCCTGCTGAACAACGGCATGACCTTGTTCAGCAATGCTGCAGCCGCGAGAGCAGTGCAGGATGGGACTGCGCCCCCTCCCAATGGCATGGCACCCGGCAAGCGCATGATGACCAGCATGACGCCCACTATGGTATTCAAGGGCGGAAAATTATGGCTCGTCACCGGATCGCCCGGCGGCTCGACGATTCCGGCCACGGTTTTGCAGGTCATTGTGAATGCGGTCGACCATGGCTTGAACATAGAGCAAGCCACTGTGGAGCCGCGCGTCTTCCAAGCTGCAGCCGGCCCGCTGGAGGTGGAACCGGATCTCAATGCGGATACATACGCCATTCTGCAGCGGCTCGGCCACAAGCTCAAAGTTGTGGATGCAATCGGCGCAGCTCAGTCGATCGTCATTCAGGGGGGGCATCTTTACGGCGGCAGCGACCCTCGGCGCCCGGGGTCGCTTGCCGCCAGTGCAGATGGAGTTCCATAACTCCGGTAGACCGTTGATCTACGACAGTGATGCCGGCGCACTTGCCCATGCGGGTCGGTAGGGGACCTTGATGCCGCAGTCCGAGCCGCAGCTGTCGCGCAATCTGCGCAATCGCCACATCCAGCTCATCGCTCTGGGCGGCACGATCGGGGTGGGCCTATTTCTCGGCTCCGCGCAAGCCATTCACAATGCAGGTCCCGCGCTCCTGCTGGGCTATGTGGTCGGTGGCGTTGCAATCTTCTTCATCATGCGCGCGCTCGGGGAGCTGCTGACCTATCGCCCCGTCGCCGGCTCCTTCGCCAGTTACGCCGAAGAGTTCTGCGGGCCGTTCACGGGCTTCATCACCGGCTGGTCCTATTGGTTCATGTGGGTGGTGACGGCCATGGCGGAGCTCACCGCCATCGGCATTTACGTGCGTTTCTGGATCCCCGCGATGCCGCAGTGGCTGCCACCGCTCATCGCTCTGATGGTGCTCTACGGCGCGAATCTGCTCGCCGTCCGGGTGTTCGGCGAACTCGAGTTCTGGTTCGCCCTGATCAAGATAGCGGCCATCATGATCCTGATCATCGCGGGCGCGGCGGTGATCGCCTTTCATTTCGGCGATCTCGGCGCACAGGCGAGCTTCGCGAATCTCTGGTCACACGGCGGGTTCCTTCCCTTCGGCCTCCTGGGAGTCCTCCTGACCCTGCAGATCGTGACGTTCGCCTACTCGGGCGTCGAGCTGATCGGCATAACGGCGGGCGAGGCGGAGAATCCGACCGTCGTGCTGCCGCGGGCGACCAACGGCGTCATCTTCCGCATCCTGTTCTTCTACATCGGCGCGCTCGTCGTCATCATGGCAGTAGTACCGTGGAATCAATTGAGCCCGGACACGAGCCCGTTCGTGTTTGTCTTCCAGAAGCTGCGGATTCCCGCGGCAGCGAGTCTCATCAACATGGTGGTCATCACGGCGGCGACTTCCTCCTGTAACAGCGGAATCTACAGCACCGGCCGCATGCTCTACTCGCTCGCCTGCCGTGGCCAGGGACCGCGCGCCTTCGCGACCCTCAATGACCGAAATGTTCCGGCAGCGGGCGTTCACGTCTCTGCAGCGGTGATGCTGATCGGCGTATTCCTTAACTACCTCGTGCCGAAGGATGTCTTCGTCTGGGTGACCAGCGTCTCGCTCATCGGGACGCTATGGACCTGGGGAATCATCATGATCGCGCATCTGGGATACCGGCGGGCGGTCCGCGAGAGCCGTGTGGCGGCCGCGCCCTTCCGTATGCCGGGGGCGCCATTCGTGAACTGGCTCGTGGTGGCTTTTCTCCTGCTTGTCACCGGCATGCTCTGGATGAGACCCGATACCCGGGTGGCGCTTTATATCGCGCCGCTGTGGTTCAGCCTGCTCGCGGCAGGATATTCTCGTGCAAAGCCGCAGCCTACGCGGGTGGCGTCATAGTGCGCCGAGTCAACACTCTGTTGGCCGCGTCAACGTCGGATTGCAGATGTGCGACACCCACGACCACATCCTGTATCTCCTCATTCGCCAGCTGCACCATCGCGGGCCTGGGTTGCACGAGCGCAAGGCTCACCTCGTCATTGGCAAGCCAGGTCAACCAGGAGCGCAGGCGACCAGGATACACCAGCCCACCCTCACCGGACTGCACCTTCAGATCCACCAGACGGTTTATGTCTTCGTTGAGGCGGTCCAGCGCCGGCTGCGCCTCTTTGCCGGGGACGGTCTTGTTGGCTACCGCCTTCCGGAGCGCGTCTCGGGTGTCGATGGCCCGGTTGAGGTTGGTATCGAGCCGGTTCAGCGCTTCGTGAATCCGCATGAGCAACTCGAAACGTTTCTGCAGTTGCGCCTGTGTGGTCTTCAACGTCGGGTCCAGCCTGACCAGAAACGTCTGCGTTTGCGTGGCATGGTCGCCGTAGGTCAGCGTTACGTTGTAGGTACCCGGTACCACTTCCGGCCCTACGGCTGGGGCCGCAGCAGTGAATGTATAGTAGATTCCCTTTACGTCGACCGCGTCCGGGTAGGTCAGATCCCACTGGAAGCGGTTCATGCCGGGCTCGACCGCAGTGGCCCTTTCTTGCTGCTGCTTTCGCATCACCACGGGATTGTCCGAAATCGGCTTCGGTTTGCCTTTGGCCTTGAGGTGCAGCGTGAAGCTGCGGATCAACCTGCCGCTGGCGTCGGTAAAGCTCAGTTTCACCGGGGTACTGCCGTCGTAGTCGGCCGGCAGGTGGAAAAACACGGTCGCTCCGGGCGGCAGATTCTGCCCTCCCGGCCCGCGCGGCCCAGACCCGCCCATGCTGCGCGTGACGAGCCACGCCTGCTGCGGCTTGAATAGATAAGGCGCATCGCTCGCTACCCGGGCAGCCCCCAGCTGCTCCAAGAACTGCAGATTGTCGAGCACCCAGAAGCCGCGTCCAAATGTGGCGAGCACCACCGCGTGCTGCTGGGGCTGGATCTCGACGTCATTCACCCGTACTGCCGGGAGCTTCAGCGTCAATGGCTGCCACTGCACACCGCCATCGAGACTGAAGTACACCGTCGCGCTGGTGCCCGCGAAGAGCAGATTGGACTCGTTCGGGTCCTGCCGCACGCTTTCGACGTACTCATCTTGCGGCAGCCCTGAGATGATCTCGCTCCAATGCTTGCCGTAATCGGTGGTTTCATACACGTACGGGTGAAAGTCATCCCAGTCATACCGGCTCGCTGACACGTAGGCGGTGCCCTGGTCGGTGTGCGAAGGCTCGATGCAGGTGATGGTGGACCAGGTCGGTAGCGTCGGCGGGCGCACCTCAGTCCAATGCCCGCCCGCGTCTGTCGTCACATAAACCAGGCCGTCGTCAGAACCCGTCCAGATGACCTTATCCGAGAGCGGCGAAAAAGCGATCGAGGATAGGGTGTCGAACATCTCCTCGCCGGTCACGTCCGCGCTGATCGGGCCGCCCGGCCGTCCCTGTTTGCTCTTGTCGTTGCGCGTGAGGTCCGGACTGATCGGCTTCCACTGGAAGCCTCCATCCGTTGTCTCGAACACTACGTTGCTTCCGAGCAACAGTTCTCCAGGGTTGTGGGGCGCAAACACCGCGGGACGATGAATCCAACCAAAGCGATACTCGATCTTGTCCCCCCCAAGCCCCCACTTGTGGGATGGCCACGGGTCCGCGCTTGTGATCAAGCCCGTCCGGCGGTTGTCGTTGTATTCCACTCCGTAATATCCGCAGCTGTAGGTGACCCAGGGGCGCCCGGGCGTAGGTACCACCCAGCACATCTCGCCGCCCCGTACGGTCTTCCAAACCGGCGGAATGATACCGCTCGACACTGCGCTCGGCGCTTCCTGCGAACTCCGATCCTGCTGCGCGCCGTAGATATGGAACGGGAACTCGTCATCGAGATTGGCGTGGTAGAACTGGCCCGTCGGCTGATTGTCCTCGGAGCTCCAGGCCCTGCCGCCGTTCAGGGATACGGTCGCGCCACCGTCGTTACCTTCGATCAGGATCTGCGGGTTGTTCGGATTGATCCACAATACGTGGTTATCGCCATGTGGCGGATGCAGGGCGACCAGCTTCTTGCCCCCGTCGTGCGATACATACACTCCGACGTTGGGTAGGTAGATCGTATTCGGGTCCTTGGGGTCAATATACAAGGTCATGTAATAGAAGGCGCGCTGCGTGATGTTCATGCTGTTGTTGACCAGCTTCCAGCTCTGGCCGGCATTGTCGGACCGGAACAAGCCGCCCGCCTGACCTCTGTAGTCCGCTTGAATCAGCGCATACACGACATTGGGCTCACTCGGCGCCACCGCGAGGCCCACCTTGCCAAAGATGCCAGTGGGCAGCCCCGGGCGGTGAGAGATATCGATCCAGTGTGCCCCACCGTCGATCGATTGGTAGATGCTGCTGCCCGGTCCGCCGCTGGAAAATGTCCAGTGCCTCCGGGACATTTGCCACATCGCCGCGTACAACACACTCGGATCAGACGGGTCCATCGCCAGGCAGATCGCGCCGGTCTGGTCATTCACATACAGGATCTTGCTCCAGGTCTTGCCTCCGTCCGTGGTCTTGAATACCCCGCGTTCGGGATTGGACGCGAACAAGTGACCCAGTGCCGCCACGTATACGACGTCGGGGTCGGTCGGGTTCACAATGATCCAGCTGATGATATGGGTCTTGCCCAGCCCGATGTATGTCCATGTCTTGCCGCCGTCGGTGGACTTGTACATGCCGTGGCCGGTCATGACGGTGTTGCGCGGCGCGGAATCGCCCGTGCCCACATAGATGGTCTTGGGATTCGAGGGAGAGACCGCCATGGCGCCGATGTTGTTGCTCTTGAAGTCCTTGTCGGAAATCGGATTCCAGCTATGGCCGTAATCCTCGCTCTCCCACACACCCCCGCCCGCCGTGCCCATGTAGAACACATTGGGTCTGTTGGCGATGCCGGCTACCGCAGTCACGCGCCCGCCGGTATAGGGGCCCACGCTGCGCCACTGCAGCGCACTCATGAGCTTGCCTGTCGGCAGGGGTGTCGCAAACGCGGCCGACGATACCAGCGACAGACCGAAAAGCAGTACAACGTGGCGTGCCTTTAACATGGCGGATGGACCTATTCTGTGTTTTCACTTTAGAGCCGCCCGCGCCGAGATTACCCGCGCCCATCCTGGACGGCGGCAGTGACACGGCTCTCGCGTCACGGAGAATGCACAGCGCGCCGACAGGCCGCTGAATCTCCGACCTATTCTCAGGGTGACTTCGATGGTATCAGAGGACCTGCACGACTCCATTTGAATCGTTGAGCCACCCATAGGCCGGAAATATGCGGGCCTGGCGGCAAATGCAGGTCAAATTTCACCTGGTTAGGTACCTCCGCGGGCGGCTCCCCCCGGGGTTCCACTAAAGGTGTTGAACTGGTTGTTTTCGAAAGATGCCCCGCCGCCCCGGGGTTGTGGCCTCAGCCCTTCAAGCCGGCGAGCTTGCTGTGGGTTCGCACCGCATCCTCCTCGGTCAGGAGCGGATCCTCCCGCAGCAGCTCCTCGAACTTCGCAGGGAGGAGGGCGGGGCTGAAATAGAAGCCCTGGTACTGGTCACAGCCGAGCTCGGCGAGCAGTTGCAGCTGCTCGGGCGTTTCCACGCCCTCGGCAATCACCTTCAAGCACAGGCTATGGGCGAGCGAGATGATCGCGCCCACGATGGAAGCGTCTTCCCGGCGCGCCGTCATCTGCTCGACGAAGCAGCGGTCGATCTTGAGCTTGTCGATCGGAAAACGGCGCAGATAGCTCATGCTGGAGTAGCCGGTGCCGAAGTCATCGACCGAGACCAGTACACCCATGCGGCTGATGGCCTCCAGAATATGCACCGACTCCTCGGCATCGCTCATGACCGCGGTCTCGGTCAGCTCGATCTCGAGGAGTGTCGGGTCGAGCCCCGAGGCATCGAGAGCGCGGCGAATCTGTCCCACCAGGTCCACGAGTCGGAACTGCGAGGGCGCGAGGTTGACGGCAATGCGCAGGGCGCGCGGCCCGTGCCGCTGCCAGATCCTCCCTTGGCGACACGCCTCATGCAGCACCCACTCGCCGATGGCATCGAGCAGACCGCACTCCTCCGCGACCGGAATGAACTCGGCCGGCGGCAGCAGGCCGCGCTGTGGATGGCGCCAGCGGATCAGCGCTTCGGCGCTGTTGATCCGGCCCGTCGCGGTGTCGACCTTCGGTTGGTAATGCAGCTCGAATTGCCCACCGCGCAGTGCCTCGTGCAGCTCGCTCTCGAGCTTCACGCGCTCCTGCGTAACGCTGCCCATGCTCTCGGCATAGCACTCCACGTTGTTGCGCCCACGCTCCTTGGCGTAGTACATGGCGGCGTCCGCGTGCGCCAGCAGCGTATCGATAGTCGCGCCATCGCGCGGGTAGAGCGCAATGCCGATGCTGGGCGAGACGTGCACGTCGATGCCGAGGAGCCGCATCGGCGGCTCCATCACCTTCAGCAGGCGCTTGCCCATCTCCAGTGTCTCCGCCCGCGTCATCGGCCCGTCGAAGATGATCACGAACTCATCTCCCCCGAGGCGCGCGATGCTATCGACGGCGCGGATGGATCCCTTGAGCCGCACCGCCACCTCGCACAGGAGCTCATCGCCCGCGCGATGGCCGAGCGAGTCGTTGATGAGCTTGAAGCGGTCGAGATCCAGCACCGCCACGGCGAAC